>Ga0182742_1001547_pt1 | contig 28849 bp, 25 predicted proteins | sample eDN5th37CBELigMG_FD_128880 | JGI IMG/M metagenome (GOLD analysis project Ga0182742, IMG submission 128880) | Enriched Miracle-Growth compost microbial communities from Emeryville, California, USA - eDNA 5th pass 37_C BE-Lig MG (version 2)... ...
GCGGCGGTGCAGAAGGCCTACGGCGGCAAGCGCAAGATCCACTGGATGGAGGTCTATGCCGGCGAGAAGGCCACCAAGGTCTACGGCCCGGACGTGTGGCTGCCCGACGAGACCCTGGATGTGGTCAAGGATTACGTCGTGTCCATCAAGGGCCCGCTGACCACGCCGGTGGGCGGCGGCATCCGTTCGCTGAACGTGGCGTTGCGCCAGCAGCTGGACCTGTACGTCTGCCTGCGCCCGGTGGCGTACTTCAAGGGCGTGCCTTCGCCGGTCCGCGAGCCGGAAAAGACCAATATGGTGATCTTCCGCGAGAACTCGGAAGACATCTACGCCGGCATCGAATACATGGCCGAAAGCGAGCAGGCCAAGGAACTGATCCAGTTCCTGCAGACCAAGCTCGGCGTCAAGAAGATCCGTTTCCCGAACACCTCGTCCATCGGCATCAAGCCGGTCTCGCGCGAAGGCACCGAGCGCCTGGTGCGCAAGGCCCTGCAGTACGCCATCGACAACGACCGCAGCTCGGTCACGCTGGTGCACAAGGGCAATATCATGAAGTTCACCGAGGGCGGGTTCCGCGACTGGGGCTATGCCCTGGCGCAGAAGGAATTCGGCGCGCAGCTCATCGACGGCGGCCCGTGGTGCAAGTTCAAGAACCCCAAGACGGGCCGCGAAATCACCGTCAAGGATTCGATCGCCGACGCCTTCCTGCAGCAGATCCTGCTGCGTCCGGCCGAATACGACGTGATCGCCACGCTCAACCTCAACGGCGACTACATCTCCGACGCGCTGGCCGCGCAGGTGGGCGGCATCGGCATCGCCCCGGGCGCCAACCTGTCCGATTCGGTGGCCATGTTCGAAGCCACCCACGGCACCGCACCGAAGTACGCGGGCAAGGACTACGTGAACCCCGGTTCCGAAATCCTGTCGGCCGAAATGATGCTGCGCCACATGGGTTGGACCGAAGCCGCCGACCTGATCATCTCCAGTATGGAGAAATCCATCCTGTCCAAGAAGGTCACGTATGACTTCGCCCGCCTGCTCGAAGGCGCGACCCAGGTGTCGTGCTCGGGCTTCGGTCAGGTCATGATCGAAAACATGTAACCCTCGATAGGCCACTTGCGAGCAAGTCCTGGACGAAATCCGCCCGCCGTCATGGCGGGCGGTTTTGTCTGCATGCTTGGCAGGGCGCAGATGTTCCGCTACGTTTTTCCAGGTTGATTGTTGTGCCCCGACTGTACGTTTCCTTGGCCACCTGGCTGGTGTTGCTGATTCCCGCGCTGGCGTTGACCAGTCCCGTGGGCGGGCCGGCCATTATTTATCTCACCGGCCTGATCGCGCTGGCGGCGCTCGCCGCCAATGCGATCAAGCGCTATGAACCGATGGATTTCCAGGCCCTGTGGCCGATCGCCCTGGCGCTGCTGCTGCCGCTGGCCTGTATGTTCATCACCTCCGCTGTGCGGGGCGTGTGGAGCGGCTCCGAACTCGAGAAACTGCTGCGCTTCGCGCTGGCGGTGCCGGTCCTGTGGTTGTTGCTGAGAGCGCCCCAGCAATGGCTCAGGCAGATCCAGTGGAGCCTGCTCATCGGCGCGCTCGCCGGCTCGATCATGCTGATCGTCACCATGACCTGGTGGGAGCGCGCCACCGTGGCGGAGATCGGCGGGCGCTATAACGCCGTGGCCTTCGCCAACCTGACGCTGCTGTTCGGCATGATGTCGCTGCTGTCCATAGGCTGGGGCGCGACCACGCGCTGGCCGCGCGCCGAAGCCGCCGTCAAGGTGCTGGTGGCCGTGCTGAGCGTGTGGGGCACCTGGGTGTCCGAGACGCGCAGCAGCTGGATGCTGCTGCCCATCCTGGCCGTGGTGTTCCTGCTGGGCCTGCGCGGCTGGCGGCGGCGCCACAAGGTGTACTGCGCGCTGGGGCTGGCCGTGGCGCTGGCGGTCTCGGCGGTCGGCATCTGGAACTTCAGCAGCCGCATGCACGAGATCCAGAGCGACCTGCATGGTTTCACCACGTCGAGCAACCGCGACACCTCGTTCGGCATCCGCCTGCAGTTGTGGGAAGCCTCGCTGCTGATGTTCGAGAAAAGCCCGGTGGTGGGGCTGGGGCCGAACCAGTTCCGCAGCGAACTGCTGGCGCTGGAGAAGCAGGGCGTGGTGACGCGCGAGGTCGTCGACGGCTTCGGCGAGCCGCATAACGACATGCTCGCGGCCCTGGCGGGCTACGGGCTGCTGGGCCTGGCGAGCATCCTCACCCTCTACCTGCTGCCGGCGGCGGTGTTCCTGCGCAGGATGGCCAGCGACGACCGCGTGATACGCGTCGGCGCCCAGATGGGCCTGTTGTTCTGCCTGGGCTATTGCGCCTACAGCCTGACCGAAATGATGTTCCGCAACATGCGCAGCGTGCCTACCTATGCGCTGATCATGGTGGCGCTGATCGCGCTGACCACGCCGCGTCCGGCCGCGCCGCGCCAGCCCTGAGCCGGGCCCCGGTTCAGGCCGTCTGCAGCCGGCCGGGGCTTGCGTGCAGCGCATCCATCGCCCGTTGCAGGCGTGCGCCCAGTTCGCGGCTGGCGCTGGTCATGGGCAGGCGCAATTCGTCGGCGATCAGCCCCTGCATGGCGAGCGCGCGCTTGATCGGCGCCGGATTCGGTTCGGCGTACAGCAGCCGGATCAGGCCGCGCAGCGGCTCGAACAGTTCGCGCGCGGCCTCGGCATCGCCGTCGCGGGCCAGCTGTGCGATTGCGACGTAGCGCTCGGGATACAGATGCGCGGCGGCCGGGATGGCGCCGCGGCCGCCGGCCAGGAAGTGGTCCAGCAGCGCGGGTTCCGTGCCGCACAGCGCCGGCAACGCGCCGCGCGCATTCAGCGCCGCCAGCACCGATGGGTTGCATTCCTTGACCGCGCTGAAGCCGGGCAGGGACGCCAGCGCCTCCATGGTCTCCACCGTCATCGCGACGCCGGCGCGTTTGGGGATGTTGTACAGGATGATGGGCTGCCGCGTGGCCCACGCGATCTGCCGGTAATGCCACAGGATGCCGGCCTGGGACGGACCCAGGTAGTAGGGCGGCGGCACCAGATAGCCGGCGGGCCGGTACTTGTCCAGGCGGCGGATCGCGGCGGCCACCCCGCGCGTGTCCACGCCGCCCGCGCCGAACACCAGCGGCAGCGCGTGCGGGTCGCTGGAGATCGCCTCGATCATCTCGATCTTCTCCGGCAGGCTCAACAGGCTGCCTTCGCCCGTGGAGCCGAACAGCACCAGGCCCGCCATGCCGGCGTTGCGGTAGTAGCGCGCCAGCGCCTGCGCGGCGTCCAGGTCCACGCGGCCGGCGCGCATCGGCGTGACCATGGGCAGCCAGATGCCCTCGAAGGCGGTCTTGGTCGGCATGTCCATGGCTCAACGCGCCGTGTACGCGGGGGCGGCGAGCACCGGGCCGAATTCCGCGCGCGGCAATCCGGACATGACCGCATGCATCAGCGCGTCCAGCTGGCCGCGGCCGCATTGCAGCTGCAGCGCGCAGCGCGCGCCGGCGCCATCGACCGACAGCACATAGACGCCGATGCGCTCGCCCAGCGCGCGGTGCAGGGCCAGGCGCAGATTGAGGGCGTCGAGCGTATCTATCGTGACGGTCAGCGCGACCCGGTCGTTGCGCGGGGCGGGCAGGGGGCGGCGGCGCGGTTGCAGTCTGGGGATCATGGCGGGGGCGGGATGGACGCGCCGCTGGCGGCGCTTCGGTATCCGGTTGGTTGATGACGGTTTCACTATAGGAAGCGCGCCATAAAAGCTGCCGATAAATGCGAACGGGACGCGTAAAAAACGCGTCAATGCCCGCGGCGGATCAGAACGTCTTGGTCACGGACAGCAGGCCCGCGGCGCGGCCCATGTCGCGCCCGCGCGTGTTGGTGTAGACGGCGCGGTCGGCGTCGGTGTCCAGATAGGCCAGCGACACCGACAGGCCCTGGCCGAAGTCTTTCGTCAGCCCCAGCTTCCAGTCGGTGTACGAGCCGTCGTCCACGTTGCGCACCAGTTGGCGGCCGACGTGGGCATTGAGCGTCAGGCCCCAGATGCCGGTATCGATATTGCCGGACAGGTCGAAGTACTGGCTGTACTTGCTGTCGGCGAATCCGAACAGGTTGGTCATGGCGATGGAGTACTTGAACGTGAGCGGGCCATAGCCGATGCCGGCGTACAGCTCGGTGGTATCGGGGCTGGTGTAGTGCGACGGGTAATCGCCGGGGTAGTAGTACTGCAGGACGCCCAGGTCGACGGGCACGTCCTGCGCCAGATTGGCTTTGTAGCCTCCGTAGAAATCCATTTCCACGGGCGCGGAGACGCGGCTGTCCGCGTCGTTGAGCCAGCTGATGCTGGAGTTCCAGTTGCCGAGGTAGAAGCCGCTGGCGTGGACCACATCGAATCCGCCCTGGATGGCGGGCTTGTTGTTGGACTGCATCAGACCGCGATAACGGTACTGGCTGGCCAGCGTGACGTTCGCGGTCAGCGTAAAAGCGGGCGCGGCGGGCGGCGCTTCGGCGGCGCACGCATGGCCGGCGTGCGCGGCGGCAAGGGTCAGCAGCGCGGCCGCGGCGTGTGAGTGGCGGGGCATCGGAATCTCCTGTTGTTGGATGGGACCGCAACAATAGGATCAACCGCATAAAGGCCGAGACAACACTTGCCGGCCGCGCGTAAACGCGGCGTCAACGCCAGGCGCGCGTTTCAGCCCGCGAAGCGGTAGCCGACGCCGATCTCGGTCAGCAGATAGACGGGCTGGGCGGGATCGGCCTCCAGCTTCTGGCGCAGGTGGCCCATGTAGATCCGCAGGTAGTGGTTGCTTTCGACGTGCGAAGGCCCCCATACCTCGCGCAGCAGTTCGCGGTGCGTCATGACCTTGCCGCGATGCGCCAGCAGCGCCGCCAGCAGCCGGTACTCCATCGCGGTCAGGTGCACGTGGCGCCCGCCGCGCTCGACCACGCGGCGGGCGAAATCCACGCGCACGTCGCCGAACGCGATCTCCGCCGCATTGCCCGCGCCGCCGCGGGCGTGGCGCCGCAGCAGCACGCGCAGGCGCGCCAGCAGTTCGCTGACGCCGAACGGTTTGGTCAGGTAGTCGTCCGCGCCGGCATCCAGCGCGGCGACCTTGTCGGCCTCGGCGCTGCGCGCCGACAGCACCAGCACCGGCACCTCGGTCCAGCCGCGCAGTTCGCGGATCAGGGTCATGCCGTCCTCGTCCGGCAGGCCCAGATCCAGCACCACCGCGTCGGGCTGGCGGGTGCCGGCCTCGATCAGGCCGCGCCTGACGGTGTCGGCCTCATGCACGACGCAGCCCTCGGTTTCCAGGGCCTGGCGCACGAAGCGCCGGATATGGGCGTCATCCTCGATGAGCAGGAGGGTCGGCTGGTAATCGAACATGCGGGGCGGCGCTCAGGCGGTTTCGGGTTGGATCGGGGGCGGAGTGCCCAGCGGGAGCGTGAAGACGAACTGCGCGCCGGCCTGCTGGCCCGGCGCGTGCTCGACCCAGATTCTGCCACGGTGGGCGGCGACGATGGCCTCGCAGACGGCCAGGCCCAGGCCCACGCCGGGCGTGGCGGACTCGCGTTCGCCGCGCGTGAATTTCTCGAAGATGCGGCGTTCGGCGCCCGGCGGCACGCCGGGGCCGTTGTCGCAGACGGCCACGCGCAGCTCGCCGTCGCCGGCCGCCGCCGACAGGCGCAGCGTGCTGCCGGGCGGCGTGTACTTGGCCGCGTTCTCCAGCAGGTTGCACAACACCCGCTCGATCAGCACGCCGTCGCATTCCACCAGCGGCAGCTGCGACAGGCTGTCGACGACGACCTGGTGCGCGGCCAGCGGCTCGCGCATGGCGGCCAGCGCCGCGCCCACCAGTTCCTCGATGGACTGCCATTCCAGCCGCAGCGGCGTGTCGCGGTTCTGCAGCCGCGCCATGTCCAGCAGGTTGGCGACCAGCGCGTGCATGCGCTGGGCCTGGTCGCGCATGGCGCGGATGGTGTCGTGCACGTCGGGCGGCAGCGCCGCCTGCTGGCGCATCAGCGTGTCGGTCATGCCGACCAGGCTGGTCAGCGGGGTGCGCAGGTCGTGCGACACCGCGGCCAGCAGCGAGTTGCGCAGCTTCTCGGATTCCATGCTGACCAGCGCCTGCTGCGCGACCTCCACGTAATGCAGGCGTTCGAGAGCGATGGCGATCAGGGTGGCGTAGGCTTCGATCTGGCGGCGCGAATCGGGATCCGAAAACAGGCTGCGCCGCGCCGCCGCCAGCGCCAGCACGCCGCGGATGCGCATGGGCGCTTTCAGCGGCAGGTACAGCAGCGCGCCGTGCGCCAGCGTGGCGGTGCCCGCGCCGGCCGGCTGGCCGTGGTCGTAGACCCATAGGGCCACGGCGGATTCCGGCGGCGGCATGTCGGGCTCGGGCGGCGAGGCCAGTTGCAGGCGCTCGTCCATGCCCAGGATGTACAGCGCGCAGCGCGAGCCGAAGGTGGCGTGCACGAACGCGCCGGCCAGCGCGACGATCTGTTCGGGCAGCAGCGCCGACGAGAGTTCGCGCGCGAATTCGTAAAGGCTGCGGGCGTCGGCTTCGCGCTTGACCGAGGCCTGCGCCTGCAGGCGCAGCCCGGCCGTCAGCTGCCCGATCAGCAGGCCCACCGACAGCAGCACGCCGAAGGTCAGCAGGTACTGCACGTCCGACACGGCGAAGGACGCCAGCGGCTGCACGAAAAAGAAATCGAACAGTCCCACGCTGACCACCGAGGCCAGCGCCGCCGGCCCGCGGCCGTGGCGCAGCGCCACGGCCACCACCGCCAGCAGGAACAGCATGACGATGTTGGTCTGGTGCAGGGTGGGAAAGGCCAGCGCAGACAGCGCGGTGGCGCCGGCGCAATAGCACAGCGCCCAGGCGTAGCCGGCCAGCGGGCGCGCGCCGCGCTCGTCGCCACGCCCCTTCGGCGCCAGCGCGTCGCGCACGGAGGCGGCGCTGGCGGGCAGGGGCGGGGCGCCCAGGCGGATCACATCGATCTCGGGGCAGCCGGCCGCCAGCATGTCGGCGAAGCTGTGGCGGCGCCAGAGCCAGCCCGGCGCGAGGGCGCTGGTCAGCGCGGCCGACAGCGACAGGCGCAGGCGCTGCAGGCCGGCGGCGCGGGTGCGGCCGATGACGGCCTTGGTGATGTTGTGGCGGCGCACGTAGCGCACCACCGCGTCGACCATGTCGTCGCCGGCCAGCGTTTCGCTGCGCGCGCCCAGCGAATCCGCCAGGGCCAGGCTGCGCTGCATGCGTTCGCGTTCGGCCTGCGGCGGCGGGGCCGCGCGCGGCGTGTCGATGGTGACCACGTGCAGGTCGCAGTCCAGCTGCCGGCTCAGCTGGTGGGCGCTGCGGATCACGTACTCGGCGTCGATGTCCGGGCCGATGCAGGCGACCACGGCCTCGCGCGTGCGCCATACGGATTCGATGGCGCGGTCGCGCCGGTAGGCCTGGACGTCGTCGTCCACGTGCTCGGCCGTGCGGCGCAGCGCCAGCTCGCGCAGCGCGATCAGGTTGCCCTTGCGGAAGAAGTTGCGGGTGGCGTGGCGCGCCTGCTCGGGCACGTAGACCTTGCCTTCTTTCAGGCGGCGCAGCAGCTCGTCGGCCGACAGGTCGACCAGGATCACTTCGTCGGCCGAATCGAAGACCGCGTCCGGCACGGTCTCCCAGACCCGCACCCCGGTGATGCTGCCGACCGCCATGTTCTGGCTGTCCAGGTGCTGCACGTTCAGCGTGGTCCAGACGTCGATGCCGGCCGTCAGCAGTTCTTCGATGTCCTGCCAGCGCTTGGCGTGGCGCGAGCCGGGCGCGTTCGAATGCGCCAGCTCGTCCACCAGCACCAGGTCCGGGCGCCGCGCGAGCGCGCCGTCCAGGTCGAATTCCTTCAGCAGGTGGCCGCGGTACGGCGTCTCCTTGAGCGGGAGGACGGGCAGGCCTTCGAGCAGCGCCGCGGTTTCGCGCCGGCCGTGGGTTTCGACCACGCCGGCCAGCACGTGCGCGCCCTGCGCGGCCTGGGCGCGGGCCGCCACCAGCATGGCGTAGGTCTTGCCCACGCCGGCCGAAGACCCGAAGTAGATGCGCAGCCGGCCGCGCGCCGCCTGGCGCGCGGCATCGTCCAGCGTCTTCAAGAGCGCGTCGGGGTCCGGACGCGCGCCGGCGGTATCAGCCATGAAAATAGTGTGGGGTGACGGCTGGCAATACTATACGCCGCGCCATCAGCGCGCCGGCGCCAGCCGGTCCAGCGCCAGGTTCAGCGTCAGCACATTGACCGCGGGCTCGCCCAGCACGCCCAGCCAGGGCTTTTCGGTATGCGCCTGGATCAGCGCGTCGACCTGCGCGCGCGGCAGCTGGCGCGCGCGCGCCACGCGCGCGGCCTGGTAGGCCGCCGCGGCCGGGCTGATGTGCGGGTCCAGTCCGCTGCCGGACGCGGTGACCAGGTCCACCGGCACGGGCACGGGGTTGTCGGGATCGGCCGCCTTCAAGGCGGCGATGCGCGCCTGGATGGCCTCGGCCAGCGCCGGATTGCGCGGACCCAGGTTCGAGCCGCCGGAGTTGGCGCCGTTGTATGGCGCGGGCCCGGTGGCCGACGGCCGGCCCCAGAAGTCGCCGGGCGCGCTGAACGATTGGCCGATCAGTTCGGAGCCGACGACGCGGCCGTCCTGCTCGATGAGCGAGCCGGCCGCTTCGCGCGGAAACACGGCGGCGGCGATGCCGGTGGTCAGGAACGGATAGGCCAGGCCGGTCACCAGCGACAGCGCGGCGAAGACGACCAGCGCCGGGCGCAGGATGCCGGCTTGGCGCGGCAGGGTAGCGGAGGATTTCATGATTGGTTCCTTGGAATAAGCCCGGGCCTAGGCCCAGCCCAGCGCGGCCAGCACCATGTCGATCAGCTTGATGCCGGCGAACGGCACCAGCAGCCCGCCCAGGCCGTAGATCAGCAGGTTGCGGCGCAGCAGCGTCGCCGCGCCCAGCGGGCGGTAGCGCACGCCCTTGAGCGCCAGCGGAATCAGCGCCACGATGATCAGCGCATTGAAGATCACGGCCGACAGGATGGCCGAGGCCGGCGTGGCCAGGCCCATCACGTTCAGCACCTGCAGCTGCGGATACACGGCGGCGAAGGCGGCGGGAATGATGGCGAAGTACTTGGCCACGTCGTTGGCCACGCTGAAGGTGGTGAGCGCGCCGCGGGTCATCAGCATCTGCTTGCCGATCTCCACGATCTCGATCAGCTTGGTGGGGTTGGAGTCCAGGTCCACCATGTTGCCGGCCTCCTTGGCCGCCTGGGTGCCCGAATTCATCGCCACCGCCACGTCGGCCTGCGCCAGCGCGGGTGCGTCGTTGGTGCCGTCGCCCGTCATCGCCACCAGCCGGCCTTCGGCCTGGTAGGTGCGGATCAGCTTGAGCTTGGCCTCGGGCGTGGCCTCGGCCAGGAAGTCGTCGACGCCGGCCTCGGCGGCGATGGAAGCCGCCGTGAGCTTGTTGTCGCCGGTGATCATGACGGTCTTGATCCCCATGCGGCGCAGCGCCGCGAAGCGCGACTGGATGCCGGGCTTGACGATGTCCTTCAGTTCGACCACGCCGAGCGCGCGGCTGCCGTCGCTGACCATCAGCGGCGTGCTGCCGCGGCGCGCGACGTCCTCGGCCAGCTGGCGCGCCTGCGCCGGCACCGCCGAGTCCTGCGCCGCCAGCCACGACTGGACGGCGTCGACCGCGCCCTTGCGGATGCTGCGGCCGCCGGCGTCCACGCCGCTCATGCGCGACTGGGCGCTGAAGGGCACGAACTGCGCGCCCGCCATGGGCGCGGCCGGCGCGCGCAGGAGCTTGTCGGCCAGGGCCACGATGCTGCGGCCCTCGGGCGTTTCGTCGGCCAGCGAGGCCAGGCGCGCGGCGTCGGCCAGTTCGCGCTCGGACACGCCGGGCGCGGGCAGGAAGGCCGAGGCCTGGCGGTTGCCGAAGGTGATGGTGCCGGTCTTGTCCAGCAGCAGCACGTCCACGTCTCCGGCGGCCTCGACCGCGCGGCCCGAGGTGGCGATGACGTTGGCGCCCATCATGCGGCTCATGCCGGCCACGCCGATGGCCGACAGCAGCCCGCCGATGGTGGTGGGGATCAGGCAGACCAGCAGCGCCACCAGCACGGTCACGGTGACCGCGGCGCCCGCGCCGGCGGCGTCGACCGCGTAGATCGAGAACGGCAGCAGGGTCGCCACCACCAGCAGGAACACCACCGTCAGGCCGACCAGCAGGATGGTGAGCGCCAGTTCGTTGGGCGTCTTCTGGCGCTTGGCGCCTTCGACCATGCCTATCATGCGGTCCAGGAAGCTCTCGCCCGGGTCGGCCTCGATGCGCACGAAGATCCAGTCAGACAGCACCCGCGTGCCGCCGGTGACCGAGGAGAAGTCGCCGCCGGACTCGCGGATCACCGGCGCGGATTCGCCGGTGATGGCGCTTTCGTCCACCGAGGCGACGCCGGCCAGCACCTGGCCGTCGCCGGGTATGGTCTCGCCGGCTTCGACCAGCACCACGTCGCCGCGGCGCAGCAGGCCGGACGGCTGGCTGACCGCCAGGCCGCGCCATTCGGCCGGCTGCGCGTGGCGCGCGTCGGCCTCGCGCCAGCCCTTGAGCAGGCGGGCGTTCACGGTGGTGCGCAGGCCGCGCAAGGCGGCGGCCTGCTGCTTGCCGCGGCCTTCGGCCAGGGCCTCGGCGAAATTGGCGAACAGCACGGTGAACCACAGCCACGCGGCGATCGCCAGGATGAAGCCGGCGGGTGCGTCGGCCATGCCGCGCAGGGCCATGACCCACAGCACGGTCGTCAGGATGCTGCCCGCGTAGACCACGAACATCACGGGGTTCTTCAACTGCGCCGCCGGCGACAGCTTGCGCAGGCTTTCCAGCAGGGCGGGGGCGACCAGCGCGCCCGACCACAGTCCGAAGCCGCGTTCCTGCGGGGCGGCGGCAGGGACGTGGGCGGCGCCGCCCGCGGCGCCGAAGGCGGAGGTTTCAATCTTGGCCATTTTCATATTCCAGTTATGCGGCTCTACCGCATCAAGTGTTCGGCGACCGGCCCCAAGGCCAGCGCGGGCACGTAGGTCAGCGCGCCCACCATCAGCACCGCGCCGATCAGCAGGGTCACGAACAGCGGACCGGTCGTGGGCATGCTGGCCGGACCGGCGGGCAGGCGGCGCTTGGCGGCCAGCGAGCCGGCCAGCGCCAGCACCGCGACGATGATGGCGAAGCGGCCGAACCACATGGCCGCGCCGAGCAGGACGTTGTAGAAGGGCGTGTTGGCCGACAGGCCGGCGAAGGCGCTGCCGTTGTTGTTCGCCGCCGAGCTGAGGGCATAGAGGATTTCCGAAAAACCGTGGATGCCCGGGTTCAGCACGCCGGCCTGGCCGGCGGCGACCGACACGGCCAGGGCCGTGCCGCCCAGCACCAGCAGCGGCGTGGCCAGGATGACGATGGACACCATCTTCATGTCGTGGGCCTCGATCTTCTTGCCCAGGTATTCGGGACTGCGGCCTATCATCAGCCCGGCGATGAACACGGCCAGGATGGCGCAGGCCAGCATGCCGTACAGGCCCGAACCCACGCCGCCGAAGACCACCTCGCCCAGCTGCATCAGCAGCATCGGCGTGAGCCCGCCCATCGCGGTGAACGAATCGTGCATGCCGTTGACCGCGCCGCAGGAGGCCGCCGTGGTGACGGTGGCGAACAGCGAGGTCGCGGCGATGCCGAAGCGGGTATCCTTGCCCTCCATGTTGCCGCCGGACACCGAGGCGCCGGCCTGCGCGGCCATGGGATTGGGCTGCTGCTCGAAGTAGCCGGCCGACAGCGCGAACGCGCCGAACAGCAGCGTCATGGCCGCCAGGATCGCGATGCCCTGGCGCCGGCTGCCCACCATCTCGCCGAACGAGAAGCACAGCGCCGCCGGGATCGCCAGAATGGCCAGCATCTCCAGGAAGTTCGCCAGCGCCGTGGGGTTTTCGTACGGATGCGAGGAGTTGGCGTTGAAGAAGCCGCCGCCGTTGGTGCCCAGCAGTTTGATCGATTCCTGCGAGGCCACCGGGCCCATGGCAAGCGTCTGGGTCTGGCCGGCCAGGGTCTGGACTTCCTGGTAGGGGCTGAAGTTCTGGATCACGCCCTGGCTGACCAGCGCCAGCGCCAGCACCAGCGACAGCGGCAGCAGCACGTACAGCGTGCAACGCACCATGTCGGCCCAGAAATTGCCCACCGTAGTGGAGCAATGGCGCGCCAGGCCACGCACCAAAGCGAACAGCACGGCGATGCCGGTCGCGGCCGAGACGAAGTTCTGCACCGTCAGCGCCAGCATCTGGGTCAGGTAGCTCATGGTGGACTCGCCGCCGTAGCCCTGCCAGTTGGTGTTGGTGACGAAGCTGATGGCGGTGTTCAGCGCCGAGTCCGGCGCCACCGCGCCCAGGCCGGCGGGGTTCAGGGGCAGCACGCCCTGCAGGCGCTGCAGGGCGTAGACCGCCGCGATTCCCACGATGTTGAAGGCCAGCACGGCCAGGGCGTAGCGCTGCCAGCCCATTTCGGCCTGGGGGTCTATGCCGGCCAGCCGGTAAATGCCGCGTTCCAGCGGGCGGCCCCAGGTCGTCAGCCGGCACTGCGGGTTTTCCATGGCCGCGCGGATATACCGCCCCAGAAACGGCGCGACGGCCAGCAGGACCGCCAGGTAGGCGGCGAGCAATCCGATGAATTCGGCGGACATCAGAATTTCTCCGGTTTGAACAGCGCCACCAGCAGGTAGACGAACAACAGGACGGCGGTCACGCCGCTCAGCCAATAAAGCGCGTTCATGCCCGTGCTCCCGAAGACAGGGCCAGGCAGAAGCGCAGCAGGGCGTAGGTCAGCCCCGCCAGCACGGCGAAAATGGCGATATAGATGGCATCCACGTTTTTCTCCCGAAAGCGGACGGCCCGCGCGCCGGCAGGCGCGGCCAGGGCCGATCAGGACACCGGCAGGTTACGCAGCGGGGGGTAAAAACGGGGTATAGGTTTGGCGGGGCGGGATAAATGAAACGTAAAAACGAAAAATCCCAATATTTAGGATGTTTCGATCGAAATGCACTTATATGGTGCAGCGAATATGTAAATGAATGCTCCTTCTTAGGGCATTCCCCTAGTGTGACAATCCCGCTACTGGTGCAGAATCTCATCCCATGCAGGTGAGGAGACAAAGCCCTGCATGGGCAAATACCGGCGGCACCGGTACATAAAAAAAGTAAGCAGTACCCAGAAAAAAAGCAAAACGCACAACGGCTGGCACCTGGTAGTGCCAGCCGTTGTCGCATAAAAAGCCGGCATTGCTTCCGCAGGGGGCTTTTCAAGCGCCGCGTTTTCGCGACATTCAGGCGGAGCCCCGCTCACCCTAGTTATGCCGGAATCGCGTCATTCACACCCTGATCCCGCACCGACTCCCTATTGGCGCCGCAACCTGCGGCTGATTCTGCTGCTGCTCGCCATCTGGGCGGCGCTGACCTTCGTTCCCTCGTATTTCGCCCGCAGCCTGAGCTTCGGCTTCCTGGACTGGCCCTTCGCGTTCTGGATGGCCGCCTACGGCGCGCCGCTGGCCTATCTGGTCATCATCGCCGTCTACGCCCGGACCATGAATCGCGCCGATGAACGCGCCGACGAGGCCGGGGAGGAGCGCTGATGCCGTTTTTCAGCGGCGACACGCCCCAGCAGTTCCGCCTGCGCTTGCGGCGCATCTACGTGCTGTACACCGCCGGCTTCGCGCTGATGATCCTGCTGATGGCGCTGGCCGAGATCCTGGGCATGCCGCGCAACTGGATCGGCTACGTGTTCCTGCTGGTGACGGTCAGCCTGTACGCGGGCATCGGCATCGTCTGCCGCACCTCCGACCAGGTGGAGTACTACGTGGCCGGGCGCCGCGTGCCCGCCATCTACAACGGCATGGCCACCGCGGCCGACTGGATGTCGGTGGCTTCCTTCATCGGCGTGGCCGGCACGCTGTACCTGACCGGCTACGGCGGGCTGGCCTACATCATGGGGTGGACCGGCGGCTACGTGCTGGTGGCGATGCTGCTGGCGCCCTATCTGCGGCGCTTCGGCCAGTACACGATTCCCGACTTCATGGGCGCGCGCTACGGCGGCAACATGCCGCGCATGGCCGGCGTGGCCTGCGCGATCCTGTGTTCCTTCACCTATCTGGTGGCGCAGATCTACGGCGTGGGCATCATCACCACGCGCATGACCGGCATATCGTTCGAGCTGGGCATTTTCGTGGCGCTGGGCGGGATGCTGGTGTGCTCCTTCCTGGGCGGCATGCGCGCGGTGACCTGGACGCAGGTGGGCCAGTACATCATCCTGGTCATCGCCTACCTGGTGCCGGTGATATGGCTGTCGGTCAAGCACACCCACATGCCGGTGCCGCAGCTGTCGGCCGGCGCGGTGCTGCAGCAGGTCACCGAGAAAGAGGTGTACCTGCAGAACGACCCCTCGGAGATCGAAGTGCGGCGCCTGTGGCAGCAGCATGCCGACGACATGGCGCGGCGCGTGGCGGCCCTGCCGGAATCCTGGACCCTGGAAAAGGACAAGCTGCGCAGCCGGCTGGCCCAGCTGAACGCGAGCGAGGCCCCGATGGTCGAGATCCGTTCGGCCGAGCGCGAACTGGCCAGCTACCCGGCCAGCGTGGAAGAGGCGCGCACGGTGTGGTCGCAGGCGCGCGCCACGTTCGAGGCGCGCGCCGCGCCGCCCACCCCGCATGCCGAGCCTTTTCCGGCCAAGGACGCCGAAGAGCGGCGCAATATGCGCGTGAATTTCCTGGCGCTGGTGCTGTGCCTGATGCTGGGCACCGCCGGCATGCCGCATATCCTGATGCGCTCGTACACCACGCCCTCCATCATCGAGGCGCGCCGTTCGGTGTGCTGGTCGCTGCTGTTCATCCTGCTGCTGTATTTCATGGCGCCGGCGCTGGCGCTGCTGGTGAAGTACGAGGTCTATACCCAGGTGGTGGGCTCCAGCTTCCTCAGCCTGCCCAACTGGGTGCACGCCTGGAGCGCGGTCGACAGCAACCTGCTGGACGTCACCGACCTCAACCGCGACGGTATCGTGCAGCTGAGCGAGATCAGCATGGGGGCGGACGTGGTGGTGCTGGCCATGCCGGAGATCGGGGGGCTGCCCTATGTGATCTCGGGCCTGGTGGCGGCGGGCGGGCTGGCCGCCGCGCTGTCCACGGCCGACGGGCTGCTGCTGACCCTGTCCAACTCGCTGTCGCACGACATGTGGTATCGGATGGTATCGCCGCGCATGTCGGCCGCGCGCCGGGTGATGGTGTCCAAGATCCTGCTGCTGCTGGTGGCGTTCGGCGCGGCCTGGGTGGCGGCGCGCAAGCCGGCGGACATTCTCTTCATGGTGTCGGCGGCGTTCTCGTTCGCCGCCTCCTCGTTCTTCCCGGCCCTGGTGATGGGCGTGTTCTGGCGGCGCGCCAACAAATGGGGGGCGACGTTCGGCATGGCGGCGGGGCTGGCGGCGACTTTCGCCTATATGACGCACACGCATCCGTGGCTGCGCGAATGGGTGCTGGGCGTGTCGCGCACGCAGCCGGTGGACCTGTGGTGGGGCATTCAGCCGATCGCCGCCGGCGTCTTCGGCGCGCCGGTGGCGTTCCTGACGATCATCGTGGTGTCCCTGCTGACGCCGGCGCCGGACAGGGCCACGCTGGCGCTGGTGGACTACCTGCGCAGCCCGGGCGCGGCCCGGCCGCAGAGCGAGAATCCCTAGCAGGCGCCGGGGTCGGGATTGCGCGGGTCGGCGCAGGCCGCCCACGCCCGTTGCGGCATGGCGGGCAGCAGCGCGTAGATCTGGCCCGGCGCCCACAGCCAGTGCACCAGGCCGGGCGACTGCCGGATTGCATCCCAGATGCGCCGGCCCTGGGCGGATGACAGCGTGAAGCGGCCGTCGCCGCCGCTGGTGCCGCTGGCGAGCACGGCGGCGGGATCGCTGGCGGCCGCGTACAGGCTGGCGTCGTCCGTGTCGCGCGTCTGCACGATGGACCAGGCGTAGCCATACGAATCCAGTGCGGGCGGCGTCCAGTCGGGGCCCGGCACGATGAGCGCGGGATTGGCGGTTTCCATGGCCCGGTACGGCAGGGCGCCGTCCTGCCGCAGATAGCGCCGGGCGGGCCGGCCCTGCTCGTCGTATACCACCACTTCCTGCGGCTGGTCGCGGCCTTCCGGATAAAGCAGGGTGCGCAGCAGACGGCCCGCCGCGTCGTGCACATAGCGGGCCTGGGGCCGCGGAGCACCGTTGCACGAGCCCTTGCCCAGTTCGGCCAGCCAGCCGTGCTCGTCGTAGCGCAGGCAGTGGCGTTCGGACTGGCTGCGGCTGCCGTCCCAGGCGCGCCAGCGCTGTTCGTAGCCGCTCAGGCGGCTGGTTTCGTCGTAGTAATAGCGGATTTCCTGGTCGGGCGCAGGCAGGCTGGCGGCGGGCGAGGCGAGCGCTTCTTCCACGGTGCGCGGGCTGTACAGGGCGATGCCGCACAGATGCCTGGCGCCGTCGGCGCCGCGTTCGTAGCGCAGCAGCGTGGTCGCGATGCGCGCGCCGGGTTCGGCGGCATAGACCGACCAGTCCACCCGTTCGGCCCAGATGTAGGGGACGGCGCGCGCGCCGGTTTCCACGCCCGCCGGGGGCTGCCAGGTCTCGATCCGCGAGCCGTCCAGGCCGAGCAGTGTATTGGTTTCGTCGAGCCGGACGTCGGCCGCCAGCGTCTCTTTATGGCCGGACGCGGCCAGCGGCGTGCACAGGGCATGGGCCAGCCCCGGGGCCAGCAGCAGCCCCGTCAAGGCGGCCAGGGCGGTTCGGTCAGAGCGCGGCATTGTGCAGATGGACGATGAGGCCCCAGAGTTCGCTGCTGACGCCGCCCAGGCGCAGCGTCCCGTCGCGCGATTCCATCAGCAGGAAGGGATAGGCCTTGCGTTCCAGCGTGCCGGCCGGCGGCAGCCGGTAAGGGGTGAAATTCTCGGGCGATTTCAGGTAAGTGTTGGCCATGTCGCCCGCGTCCACGTGCATGTACCAGACCGTCAGCTCGGGGCCTTTCAGGGCGGGGTCGGTTTCGGGATAGACGCCGCCCTGGCCGGCGGGGATGGCGTTTTGCAGCACGCCCATGAAGACCCGGCGCGGGCCGTAGCGGGCAACGTACGTGCCGTCGTCGCCGCGCTGCGTGAAAGTGCCCCGGATGAACGCCGCCGCGCGCGACCCCGGCACCACGGTGCGTGCGAACAGCGCGTCCAGCTGCGCGTCGCTGAGCGGCCGGCGGGCGGCCGACAGCCGCTCGATGTCCTGCGTGAAAGCCTGGAACCAGGCCCGGTAGCGCTTCAATTCAGCCGCCCGGTTGAACTCCTGCGCCAGAGCCGCGCGCGAAAGCAGGCCGCCCAGCCAGCCCAGGCAGAATCCGGCCGCCAGCAGCCGGCGCCGGGCCGTGTGCGCGGAGGCGTTCAATGCGCGACGGATTTGGAGAACACGTTCATCACCACCACGCCGGCGATGATGAGCCCGATGCCGATCAGGGCCGGCGCGTCCAGGTGCTGCTTGAACAGCACCGCGCCGGCGATGGAGATCAGCACGATGCCCACGCCGGACCAGATGGCGTAGGCGATGCCCACCGGGATCACGCGCAGCGTGAGCGACAGGAAATAGAACGAGATCAGGTAGCCGACCACGGTGACGATGGAGGGCGTCAGCCGGGTCAGTCCGTCGGACGCCTTGAGCGCGCTGGTCGCGAAGATTTCCGCGATGATGGCCACGGCCAGGTACAGCCACTTCATTTGCGGGCTCCTTCGGATTGGCGCAGCAGCACCAGCAGCGCGCCGGCGCCGCCTTCGCGTTCGGGCGCTTCGGAAAACGCCATGACTTCGGCCTTCTGCACCAGCCAGGTGCGCGCCTTGTCCTTGAGCACCGGCTCCAGCCCCTGCGAGCCGTAGCCCTTGCCGTGCACCACGCGCACGCAGCGGATGCCGTGTTCCAGGCATTCGTCCAGGAACGAGAGCAGGGCGTGGCGGGCCTGTTCCACGCGCAGGCCGTGCAGGTCCAGTTCGGCGCCCGCGCGCCATTGGCCGCGGCGCAGGTTGCGCGCGGTGTCGGGGGCGGCGTCGCCGCGCACGAAGGCGGTGCCGCCTTCGGACAGCAGGTGAGTGATTTCGCCGCCGTCGGAGACCCCGGCGTCGGCGCGCGCGGGCGCCTCGCCCAGCGCGTTGGCGCGGCGCAATGCCGGGGCGGGCTGCGCCGGCGGCTTGTGCGCCACGCGCGCGGATTGCGACGGCTTGAGCGGCGTGACCGACTTGAGCGTGCGCCGGAACGCGGCCAGGTCGTCCTCGGGCGCGGCTTCGGCCTTGGCCGGCGCCGCGCGCGGCGGGGCCAGGGCGGCGCGCTCGCGTTCTTCCTGGAGGTCTTTCTTCAGGCGCTTGAGGTCGGCCAGGCCGACCTTACTGCCCCGCATTCTCCAGCCACCGCTGTGCGTCCAGGGCCGCCATGCAGCCGGTGCCGGCGCTGGTGATGGCCTGGCGGTAGACGTGGTCCTGCACGTCGCCGGCGGCGAACACGCCCGGCACCGAGGTCATCGTGGCCATGCCGGACAGGCCGCTCTTGGTGACGATGTAGCCGTCCTTCATTTCGAGCTGGCCCTGGAAGATCTCGGTATTGGGCTGGTGGCCGATGGCGATGAACGCGCCGGTGGCCGCCATGTCCTCGGTGGCGCCGGTCTCGACGTGGCGCACGCGCACGCCGGTGACGCCGCCGTCGTCGCCCAGCACTTCTTCCAGCGTATGGAACAGCTTCAGTTCCATATTGCCGTTCTCGACCTTGCTCATGAGCTTGTCGACCAGGATGGGCTCGGCGCGGAACTTGTCGCGGCGGTGGATCAGGGTGACCTTGCGGCAGATGTTGGACAGGTACAGCGCCTCTTCGACGGCGGTGTTGCCGCCGCCCACCACGACCACGTCCTGGTTGCGGTAGAAGAAGCCGTCGCAGGTGGCGCAGCCCGACACGCCGCGGCCCATGAAGGCCTGCTCGGAAGGCAGGCCCAGGTACTTGGCCGACGCGCCGGTGGCGATGATGAGGGCGTCGCAGGTGTAGACCTTGCCGGTGTCGCCGGTCAGGGTGAAGGGACGCTTGGAGAGATCGACCTTGGCGATGTGGTCGAACAGCATCTCGGTGTTGAAGCGCTCGGCGTGCTTCTGGAAGCGCTGCATCAGGTCCGGACCCTGCACGCCGTCGGCGTCCGCCGGCCAGTTGTCCACATCCGTGGTGGTCATGAGCTGGCCGCCTTGGGCCAGGCCTGTAACAAGTACCGGGTTCAGGTTGGCGCGTGCCGCATAGACGGCCGCCGTGTAACCGGCGGGGCCGGAACCGAGTATCAAAACTTTAGCGTGCGTGGCAGTGGACATGGGCGGGATCTTTAGCAGGTATCTTTAGGTTGACGCCCAATTATAATGAGCCGCATGCCGCGTATCTCGACTGCTTCTCCGCGCGCTTCGCGCAATACCCGTAACGGGCCTTCGCCCCTGCAGACGCGTCTGTCCGCGTTGCTGCGCGAAGCCCGATGGATTCTGTTCGCCGCCCTGGCGGCCTGGCTCACCCTGGTGCTCGCCACCTGGAGTCCGTCCGATCCTGGCTGGTCGCATTCCGTCCCCGCCGGCGCCATCCACAACCGTGGCGGCACGCTGGGCGCCTATCTGGCCGACATCCTGCTTTATCTGTTCGGTTTTTCCGCCTGGTGGTGGGTGGTGTTGCTGCTGCACCGCGTGCGCGCGGGCTACCGCCGCCTGGCCAGCCATCTCAAGGTAACGAACGGTAAGCAGCCGGAAGTGCTGCCCCGTGTCCACTGGGAAGAGGGCATCGGATTCTTCCTGCTGCTGGTCGGCTCGCTGGGCATGGAGGCCCTGCGCCTGGCCAGCCACGGCACGCGCCTGCCGGGGGCGTCCGAAAACGCCAGCGGCGCCGGCGGCGTCATCGGCCAGACCCTGGCCGACCTGATCGGCCGCAGCATCGGCTTCACTGGCAGCACGCTGGCCTTCCTGGTCATGCTGGCGATCGGCCTGAGCCTGTTCTTCTCGTTCTCGTGGCTGTCGGTCGCCGAGCGCGTGGGTTCCTGGCTGGAGGGCCTGCTGCGCCGCGTGCGCGATTCCTACACCGCGCGCCAGGACCGCAAGGTCGGCGAGGTCGCCAAGGCCGTGCGCACCGAGCAGGTGGTGGCCAAGCAGGAAAAACTGGTCCACGAGCAGCCGGTGCGCATCGAGCCCGCCATCACCGTGGTGCCCAAGTCCGAACGGGTCGAAAAGGAAAAGCAGCAGTCGCTGTTCTTCGCCCCGTCGGGCGGCGCCGAGGGCGACCTGCCGGCCATCAGCCTGCTGGACCCGCCGCTGGCCAACCAGGAAACCGTGTCGGCCGAAACCATCGAATTCACCTCGCGCCTGATCGAAAAGAAGCTGGCCGACTTCGGCGTGTCCGTCACGGTGGTGGCGGCGCAGGCCGGCCCGGTCATCACGCGCTACGAAATCGAGCCGGCCACCGGCGTCAAGGGCAGCCAGATCGTCAACCTGGCCAAGGACCTGGCGCGCGCGCTGAGCCTGGTCAGCATCCGCGTGGTGGAAACCATCCCCGGCAAGAACCTGATGGGCCTGGAACTGCCGAACCCGCGCCGCCAGATGGTGCGCCTGTCCGAGATCCTGGGGTCGCAGACCTACCACGCCAGCCATTCCGTCGTGACGATGGCGCTGGGCAAGGACATCGCCGGCAACCCGGTGGTGGCCGACCTGGCCAAGATGCCGCACCTGCTGGTGGCGGGCACCACCGGTTCGGGCAAGTCGGTGGGGATCAACGCCATGATCCTGTCGCTGCTGTACAAGGCCGACGCCTCCCACACCCGGCTGATCCTGATCGACCCGAAGATGCTCGAAATGAGCGTCTACGAAGGCATCCCGCACCTGCTGGCGCCGGTGGTCACCGACATGCGCCAGGCGTCGAACGCGCTGAACTGGTGCGTGGGGGAGATGGAAAAGCGCTACCGCCTGATGAGCAAGATGGGCGTGCGCAACCTGGCCGGCTACAACACCAAGATCCGCGAAGCCATCAAGCGCGAGGAACCGATCCCGAATCCGTTCTCGCTGACGCCGGACGCGCCCGAGCCGCTGTCGCCGCTGCCCACCATCGTGGTGGTCATCGACGAACTGGCCGACCTGATGATGGTCGTGGGCAAGAAGATCGAAGAGCTGATCGCGCGCCTGGCGCAGAAGGCGCGCGCGGCCGGCATCCACCTGATCCTGGCTACCCAGCGCCCCAGCGTGGACGTCATCACCGGCCTGATCAAGGCCAACATTCCCACGCGCATCGCCTTCCAGGTCTCGTCCAAGATCGACTCGCGCACCATTCTCGACCAGATGGGCGCCGAAACCCTGCTGGGCCAGGGCGACATGCTCTACATGCCGCCGGGCACCGGCCTGCCGGTGCGGGTGCACGGCGCCTTCGTGAACGACGATGAAGTCCACCGCGTGGTCGAAAGCCTGAAGTCGCAGGGCGAGCCCAACTACATCGAAGGCCTGCTCGAAGGCGGCCTGGACGGCGACGGCGAAGGCGCCAGCAGCGTCACCGGCATCGGCGGCGACGCCGAATCCGATCCGATGTACGACCAGGCCTGCGAAGTGGTGCTCAAGCACCGCCGCGCCTCGATCTCGCTGGTGCAGCGCCACCTGCGGATTGGTTACAACCGTGCGGCGCGGTTACTGGAGCAGATGGAGCAATCGGGTATGGTGTCGGCGATGCAATCCAACGGCAATCGCGAGATCCTGGTTCCCGCGGCGGCCGCCCGTGAGGAAGCCTGATGAAGACGTTACGCCGACTGGCCGCCGTGGCGGCCCTGACCCTGGCGCCCGCCGTGGCGCTGGCCGCCAGCGCGCAGGAACAGCTGCGCGCCTTCGTGGCCACGGTCTCGTCCGCCACCGGTTCGTTCTCGCAATACACCGTGAACAACCAGGGCCGCACGCAGCCGGCCCAGACCGGCGTGTTCTCGTTCCAGCGCCCCGGCAAGTTCAAGTGGGCCGTGCAAAAGCCCTATGAGCAACTGGTGGTGTCCGACGGCCGCAAGGTATCGCAGTTCGATCCCGACCTGGCCCAGGTGACCGAGCGCAAGGTCGACGCCGCCATCGGCACCTCGCCGGCGGCCATCCTGTTCGGCTCGGGCTCGCTCGAACAGTCTTTCGACGTCTCGGCGCTGCCGTCCAAGGACGGCGTCGACTGGCTGCGCGCCAAGCCGCGCACCGCGGACGCGGGGTTCTCGCGCGTGGACATCGGCATGAAGAACAACCTGCCGGTGCGCGTCGAACTGCTGGATTCCTTCGGCCAGACCACGCGCGTGGACCTGTCCGACATTTCCGCCAATCCCCAGCTTTCCGCCAAGGAATTCGAATTCGTCGCCCCGAAGGGCGTCGATGTCGTGAAGATGTGAGCGGCGCGGGGCGCGCGGCGCCCCACGACCCACGACCTTTCGTCAGCCGGCGCGCTTGTACGCCACGCAATCCACCTCGACCTTGGCGTCGACCACCAGCGACGACTGCACGCAGGCGCGGGCCGGCGGATGGTCGCCGAAGTACTCCCTGAACACCTTGTTGAACGAGGCGAAGTCGCGCGCGTCGTCCAGCCACACGCCGCAGCGCACCACGTGCTCGCGCCCGTAGCCCGCTTCGTGCAGGATGCCCAGCACCTGTTCGATGGCCTTGCGGCTCTGGGCGACGATGCCGCCTTCGATGACTTCGCCGTGTTCCATCGGCACCTGGCCGGACACGTACAGCCAGCCGTCGGCCTCGACCGCGCGGGCGAACGGCATGTGCGAGCCGCCCTGGCCGGTGCCGCCGGCGACTCCGTAGCGCTTGATGCCGTTATCGTCGGCGGTGGAAGCGTTGCTCATGGCTTTCTCCTTGGAATGATGATGCGCGGTTAAACGAAATTCCTGCGCAGGTCGCCGTTGCGCGGCAGCCAGCGGCCGGCGCGCTCGCCGGTGGGCTGGCCGTGGCGGTACGACAGCGCGCCGTTGACCCACACCGCCTCGATGCCGGCGGCGGTCTGCACCGGAGCGTCGAAGGTGGCGCGGTCGATGACCGTGGCCGGATCGAACAGCACCAGATCGGCATGATAGCCCTCGCGCAGCAGGCCACGCTCGGCCAGGCCGAAGCGCGCCGCCGACAGGCCGGTCATCTTGTGCACCGCCTCGGCCAGCGGAAACAGGCCCACGTCGCGGCTGTAGTGGCCCAGCACGCGCGGAAACGCGCCCCACAGCCGCGGGTGCGGCATGGGATCGTTGGGCAGGCCGTCCGATCCCACCATGGTGAGCCGGTGCGACAGCACGCGGCGCACGTCGTCCTCGTGCATGTTGTGGTAGACGGCGCCGGCCGGCTGCAGCCGCGCGGCCGCCTCCAGCAGGCTCACGCCCCAGTCGGCGGCGATGGCGGCCAGCTTGCGGCGGGCCTGCTCGGGATGCGGCGCGGACCAGGTGATGTCGATGTCGAACTCGTCGGTGACCTGCTTCAGATCCAGCGTGGACGAGCTGGCCGAATAGGGATAGCAGTCGCAGCCCACGTGCTGCAGCCGTCCCGCGTTCTCCAGCGAGGACAGCACTTCGCGCGTGCGGCCCCAGTTGCCGGCGCCGGCGCATTTCAGGTGCGACACCACCACCGGCACGCGCGCATGGCGCGCGATGTCGTAGGCCTCCTGCATGGCCTCCAGGATGGCGGCGAATTCCGAGCGCAGGTGGGTGGTGTAGAGCGCGCCGAATTCGTCCAGCGCCTCGGCCAGCAGCTTGACTTCGTCGGTGTCGGCCTCGAAGGCGGAAGCGTAGGCCAGGCCGGTGCTCAGGCCGATGGCGCCGTGGGCCAGCGCGTCGCGTAATTGCGCGCGCATCGCCAGGATTTCGGCATGCGTGGCGGGCCGGTCGAGCCGGTCCATGTGGTTGCTGCGCAGGGCGGTATGGCCCACCAGCGCCGCCACGTTGACGGCGGGGCCGGCGGCCTCGATGGCGCGGGTGTAGTCGGCGAAGCTGGGGTAGCTGAAGTCTTCGCGCCCGCCCAGCAGGTTCATCGGGTCCGGCGGTTCGCCGCGCAGGGTCACGGGCGAGGCGCTGATGCCGCAGTTGCCCACCACCACGGTGGTCACGCCCTGCGACAGCTTGGGCAGCATGCCGGGCGTGCGGATGACGTTGGTGTCGTCGTGCGTGTGCACGTCGATGAAGCCGGGCGCCAGCGCCAGGCCGGCGCCGTCGATGCGCTGGCGCGCCTGCGCGCCGTGCAAGTCGCCGATGGCGGCGATGCGTCCGCCGTCCAGGGCCACGCTGGCCCGGTAGGCGGCGCCGCCGGTGCCGTCCAGGACCTGCACATTGCCGATGAGGGTGTCGTACATCTCGTGTTTCCGTTCAATCGCCCAGCGGCAGGCGGTTGGGGCCGCCCCGGTGTTCGTCCAGCACCAGCTTGATGCGGCGCAGGCGTTCGCGGTTTTCTTCCTGGTTCAGCATGGCCAGCTCGGTCGAGAGCAGGTCGATGGCCAGCATCATGGCGTAGCGCGAGGCCGAGGGCTTGTAGATGAAATCGGTTTCGTCGGTGCGGATCGGCAGCACCACGTCGGCCAGCGCGGCCAGCTCGGAGGTGGCGTCCGTGATGGCCACCAGGCGCGCGCGGTACTGCTTGACGATGCGGGCCGCGCCCACGATTTCCGGCGTCAGGCCGGAAGCCGACAGCACCAGCACCGCGTCGCGCTCGTCCAGCGTGGCCGCCACCATGCGCAGCAGCACGGCGTCGCTGTAGACCGCGATGGGATAGCCCAGCCGCACCAGGCGCGACTGCACTTCCTGCGCCAGCATGGCCGAGGCGCCGCCCATGCCGAATACGTAGATCATGCGCGCGCCGTCCAGCCTGGCGGCGGCGGCCTCGAACAGCGGCTCGGTGAAGACCGGCAGATGGGCGCGCAGCGTGCTTTCGATGTCGCCGTAGATGCGCGCGTAGAACGTGCTTTCCTCGGCCGGCGCGCTCGGGTCCAGGAAGCGGCTGCCGACCGTGCTGGCCTGGGCCAGCTTCATCTTCAGGTCGCGCGTATCGTCGCAGCCGACGGTGCGGGCGAAGCGCGAGATGGTGGCGATGCTGACGCCGGCCTTGGCCGCCAGCTGGTCGACGGTGGCGCTGGCGCTCCAGATGATGTCGTCCAGGATGGCGTCGGCCACCTTGCGCTCGGTCACGCTCAGTGCGTCGCGCCGGCTGCGTATCTGGAAGACGATGTCGCGGATGATGTTCATGGAGATTCCTGGTTTACCGGGCCAGCTCGGGATCGTCGAGGCGCGAACAGGCCGCGTAATGACCGGGGCCCACGTTGATCGTCTGGACGGCGGTCGTCGCGCAGGCCTCGATCGCGTGCGGGCAGCGCGTGCGGAACACGCAGCCGGAGGGCGGATCGACTGGGCTGGGAATGTCGCCCTTGAGCAGGATACGCGAACGCGGGGCGCGCGGATCGGGCACGGGCGCGGCCGACAGCAGCGCGCGGGTGTAGGGATGGCGGGGGCTGGCGTAGACCTCGCGGGTCGGGCCGCGCTCCATCACGCGGCCCAGGTACATCACCACGACCTCGTCGCACAGGTAGTCCACCACCGCCAGGTCATGGGCCACGAACAGCATGGTCAGGCCCAGGTCGCGCTGCAGATCCTGCAGCAGGTTCAGCACCTGCGCCTGCACCGACACGTCCAGGGCCGAGACCGGCTCGTCGGCCACGATGAAGTCCGGCTCCACCGCCAGCGCGCGGGCGATGCCGATGCGCTGGCGCTGGCCGCCGGAGAACTCGTGCGGATAGCGGCGGGCGTGGTCGGCGTTCAGCCCCACGCGCTCCAGCAGTTCGCCGATGCGGGCGGCGCGGCGGTGCTGCGCCAGCTTGTGGGTGTCCAGCGCCTCGCCCAGGATCTCGGCCACGGTCATGCGCGGATTGAGGCTGGCGTACGGGTCCTGGAACACGATCTGCATGCGGCGGCGCCACGGCAGCATCTGTTTTTCGGAAAGCGTGGTGATGTCCTCGCCGTCGAACAGGATGCGGCCGGCGGTGGGGGCGAACAGGCGCAGCAGCGCGCGGCCCGTGGTGGTCTTGCCCGAGCCGGATTCGCCGACCAGGCCGACGATGGTGTTGCGCGGCACGTCGAAGCTGACGCCGTCGACCGCGCGCACCACGGGCGCGTGGCGCGCCTGCGACGTGGGGAAATGGACCTTCAGGTCCTGGATCTGCACCAGCGGCGCTTCGGCGCGTACGGGAGCCGGTCGGTTCGTCATATCGGGTTCACCTTGATGCAGCGCGCGCGGTGGTCGTTCTGCACCGGCACGAGTTCGGGCACGGCCGCCAGACAGTCGTCGGCGGCCAGCGGGCAGCGCGGCGCGAACGTGCAGCCCGGCGGCAGCGACAGCACGCTGGGCACGTTGCCGGGAATGGCGCGCAGGCGCTCGCCCGAGGCCAGCAGCGCGGCGGTGGGAATGCAGGACAGCAGGCCGCGGGTGTAGGGGTGGCTGGGCTTTTCGAACAGGTCGTAGACGTCCGCGTCCTCGACCACGCGGCCCGCGTACATCACGGCCACGCGATGCGCGATCTCGGCCACCACGCCCAGGTTGTGCGTGATGAACAGGATGCTCATGTTCATCTCGGCCTGCAGCCGGCGCAGCAGGTCCAGGATCTGCGCCTGCACGGTCACGTCCAGCGCGGTGGTGGGCTCGTCGGCGATCAGCACCGCCGGATTGCAGGCCAGGGCCAGCGCGATCATCACGCGCTGGCGCATGCCGCCCGACATCTGGTGCGGATACTCCTTGACGCGCCGGTCGGCGGCCGGGATTTCGACGCGCTCCAGCATTTCGCGGGCGCGCTTGAGCGCCGCGGCGTACGAGCCGCCTTCATGCTGCAGCACGGCTTCGGCGATCTGGTCGCCCACCGTGTACAGCGGATTCAGGCTGGTCATGGGCTCCTGGAAGATCATCGCGATCTCCGCGCCGCGGATGCGGCGCAGCGTCGCCGCCGAAGCGCGGGCCAGATCGTGCTGCGCGCCCTGGCGGTCGCGAAACAGGATGCGCCCGCCTTCGATGCGGCCGGCCGGCTTGGGCAACAGGCCCATGATGGAAAGGCTGGTCACGGACTTGCCGGAGCCCGACTCGCCGACGATGGCCAGCGTCTCGCCGCGGGCCAGCTCGAAGGTCACGCCGTCGACCGACTTGGCGACGCCGTCGCGGCTGTGGAACCAGGTCTGCAGGCCTTCCACGGAAAGCACGATGTCTCGGGTGCTTGCGGTCATGATTACAGCTCCTTGCGCAGGCGCGGATCGAGGACGTCGCGCAGCCCGTCGCCCACCAGTTGCAGCGACAGCACGGACAGCACGATGGCGATGCCGGGGAAGATCATGATCCAGTCGGCCGAGCCCATGTACTGCTGGCCGGCGTTGATCATGGTGCCCCAGGTGGGAATGTCGGGCGATACGCCCACGCCGAGAAACGACAGCCCGGCTTCGGCCAGGATGGCGTAGGCGAAAATGAAAGTGCCCTGCACCAGAAGCGGCGAGACCAGGTTGCGCAGCACGTGCACCGTGACGATGCGCCAGGTCGGCACGCCCAGCGCGCGCGCCGCTTCCACGAAAGGCAGCTCGCGGATCACCAGCGTCGAGGCGCGCACGATGCGGGCCAGGCGCGGCGTATAGACGATGCCCAGCGCGATCACCACGTTGATCAGCGAGGGGCCGAGCGCGGCCACCAGCGAGATCGCCAGCAGGATGTCGGGAAAGGCCATCATGGCGTCGATCAGCCGCGAGACGAACTTGTCGGCCGAACGGAAGAAACCGGCGGCCAGGCCCAGCGCGATGCCCAGGATGCTGGAGACGATCACCACGGAAAAGCCCACCATCAGCGACAGCCGGCCGCCGTAGATGACGCGGCTGAACACGTCGCGGCCGAAATCGTCGGTGCCGAACCAGTGCGCCGCGCCCGGCGCCTTCAGCCGGTTCATGATGGACAGCTTGAACGGATCGTAGGGGCTGACCCACGGCGCCAGCAGCGCCGCGGCCACCAGCACGGCGATGACGACCAGGCTCACCAGCACCGTCTTGCGTGCCACCAGCAGGCGCAGCACCTGCCAGCGGTCGGCGCCGGAATTCGGGGAAGTTGCGATAGCCATATCAGATCAGTAACGCACTCGAGGATCGACCAGCAGGTACAGCAGGTCGATGAAAAGATTGATCAGGACGTAGATGGCCGCGATGATCAGCAGCGCGCCCTGGATGACGGGGTAGTCGCGGCGCAGCACCGCCGACACCACCAGGCTGCCCACGCCGGGCAGGCCGAACACGGTCTCGGTCACGACCGCGCCGCTGATCAGCAAGGCGGTGGTCAGGCCCAGCACCGTCAGGATCGGGATCAGCGCGTTGCGCACGGCGTGCTTGAGGATCACCTTGCGCTCGGGCAGGCCCTTGGCGCGCGCGGTGCGCACGTAGTCGTCGCGCAGCACGTCCAGCATGCTGGCGCGGATGAAGCGGGTGATCAGCGCCGAGTTCACCAGGCCCAGCACCACGGCGGGCAGGATCAGGTGCGACAGGCGGGTCATGAGCGAGGCATCGGGCCCGCCGTAACCGGCCACGGGCAGCCATCCGAGCTTGACCGAGAATAATTGCATCAGTAGCAGCCCGAGCCAGAAGCTGGGCACGCTGGAGGTAAACATCGAGAAAGACAGCACCGACTGGTCCAGCGTGGTGCCGCGCTTGACCGCCGACAATATGCCCACCGGTAGCGCGATGGCGCTGGCGATCATGAGC
>Ga0182742_1001548_pt1 | contig 28836 bp, 24 predicted proteins | sample eDN5th37CBELigMG_FD_128880 | JGI IMG/M metagenome (GOLD analysis project Ga0182742, IMG submission 128880) | Enriched Miracle-Growth compost microbial communities from Emeryville, California, USA - eDNA 5th pass 37_C BE-Lig MG (version 2)... ...
GAAAAATTTGCGTTCCACCAATGATCCAGGACCGGTAGATCAAGTGATTGTGCCGACAACAGGTGCAAGCGATGTTCTTTCCAAAATACTAGAGTCGCCTATTTTGCAGCCGAAAGCCCGCCAGACGGATGACTGGAAAATTATTGGAACAGGCTACAGCATTACCATGCACGGTGGCGGCCTTGGCTTTGGCAGGTCCGATCCATCGGGAGCAAGGCTGTCTTTAAATAAACAGGGAAAACTGGAAATATCCTTTGGTTTTGAAGAGTGCGGCCAAGGCCTTATTCCAAGCATTGAAATGATAATGACTGAACAGCTGCATTGTGCCCCCGAAGATATTGACATTGTCATTGGCGATACAGCAAAGGTTCCTCACTCCGGCTCCTCGACAGCCTCAAGGGCAACGAATATGGTATGGCAAGGAATCAGGAGGTTAAAAGATCCTTTGACCGAAAAAGTGCTCAGCCAAGCAGCTGCTGTTACCAACATTCCGAAAGACATGCTGAAAATGGGCAGTGGGGGCATTTGGTGCGAAAATCACGGAGGAAGAGAATTTGTTCTCTCTTTTAAAGAATTGGCAGCTTCTTTTGATGAGCTTCCGGTGGTTTCGGCAGAGTATCATTTTCCAACGACTCCAAATGCCATTGATGGGGGACATTTTCTTTACACATTTGCTGGTGTGGCTGCAGAAGTGGAAATTGACTTATTGACAGGCAGGGTGGCTGTTACAAAATTGGATCATGTCATATCAGCAGGACCTGTCGTAAATCCGATGGGATATCTAGGCCAAATTGAAGGGGGAGCCAGCATGGGCCTTGGATTTGCCTTGTTTGAAGATGCTGCGATGAAAAATGGCCGATATATGACAGAAAATTTGGATACGTATTTAATCCCAACGATTGCCGATATCCCGAAAGAAACAAAGGTGACGGCGATTGAACAGCTGGTAGAAGGAGATAACTACGGTCCAAGAGGAGTGGGGGAAATCGGTACGGTAGCGGTCGCCCCAGCCATTGTCACGGCGATCCATCAGGCAACAGGTCATTGGATAAATAAACTGCCGATATCGACAGAAGAAATGTTAGACATTGTTTCCAAACGTCTATTTCAAGCGTAATTAAGTCTATGGAGCAAAACAGAGCGGAGGGGAATTATGGGAAATAAAACAGCTGCACATACGATACATGTCAAAATAAATGGTGCCGCCACAACATTGAATGTGCCGCCAACCTATAGACTTGTGGACATTTTGCGAAATGAATTGAATTTGACTGGCACAAAAATTTCCTGTGAAGTCGGCAGATGCGGAGCTTGTTCTGTTATTATGAATGGGAAGCTGGTCAATAGCTGCTTGATAATGGCCTATCAAATAGATGGGGCAGACATTCAAACAATAGAAAGTGTGTCAAGCGATGCACTGCATCCGATTCAGGAGGCTTTTTTAGAAGGAGGGGCCCTGCAGTGCGGCTACTGCACACCAGGAATGATTATGGCTTTGAAAACATTAGTGGAGGAAAAAAACAAGCCGTCTAAGGAGGAGGTGCTAAAAGCCCTATCCGGAAATTTATGCCGCTGCACAGGCTATGAGGGGATCCTCCGCGCGATTGATTTATTGGAAGAAAAAGAAGAATAAGAGATTATTAGAAGAAATGGACGTGTTTATTTGTATTCATTGGCAGAAGTAAATAAGATGAGTCAGCAAGAATTTAGCGAAAAAATCGGCTGGGTATTTGAGCATACCCCATGGGTTGCAGAACAAGCCTTTTTGGCCCAGCCATTTGCAAGTGTGGAAACTCTTTACCAAACAATGGTGAATATCGTAAAAGAGGCGGATGGAAAAGCACAATTAGCATTAATTAATGCCCATCCGGATTTAGGAGCCCGCATCAAAATGACAGAATCCTCTGTCAAAGAGCAAAAGGGAGCAGGTTTAGATAGTTTAACAGAAGAAGAGTTTGCCAGTTTTTCTGCATTAAATAAACGCTATTTGGCAGCATTTGGCTTTCCGTTTATTCTGGCGGTAAAGGGCCATACAAAAGAAACTATTTATCAAGCGATGGAACAAAGAATCCAGCATGGAAAAGAGCAAGAATTTCAAACAGCTCTTTTAGAAATCTACAAAATTGTCGGATTCCGTCTGAAAGATCTTGTAAAAGAACAATAAAAGCAAATAAATAGATTAGGAGCACGCCATGAAAAAGGGAATTACAACACATGTTTTAGATTTGGCAAACGGGAAACCGGCGCAAAATATAAAAGTAGAGTTATATAAATGGGAACAAACCGCAGATGGAGAACAGCGAGTTTTTCTTTCTGCCGGAATCACCAATGATGATGGCAGAGTGGAAACCCCTCTTTTAGAAACGATTGAAACAGGGGAATATGAGCTTGTTTATTTTATTGAAGAGTATTTATATCCAAAAGATGCAGAAAGAAAATTTTTGAAAAAAATCCCGATTCGTTTTTTCGCCGATCAAAGAGAAGTGCATTATCATGTGCCTCTTCTCCTTTCTCCATGGGGCTATCAAACTTACCGGGGAAGCTGATTTTTAAAAAAAGGATGGTGAATAAGGATGGCATTATACGATGTAGTAATCCGCAATGGAATGATTGTAACGGAAGAGGAAGTAGTAAAAGCAGATATTGCAATATTAGCTGGGAAAATTGCCAAAGTGGCAGAGAGCCTTTCTGATGCAGAGACAAAGGAAATGGTGGATGCTGAAGGATTGCATATTTTTCCTGGGCTGATTGATTCACATGTTCATTTTAATGAACCTGGAAGAGGAGATTGGGAAGGAATTGAAACAGGAAGCAAAGCGCTTGCTGCTGGGGGCGTAACCACCTTTTTCGATATGCCGCTAAACAGTCATCCTCCAACTGTCAATCAAGAGGCTTTTTGGCTGAAAGATTCCATCGCCAAAGAGAAGTCACTGGTTGATTATCGCTTATGGGGCGGGGTTGTGCCTGGAAATGCAGGTGATTTAGATGCATTAAAAGACTGTGGCGTCATTGGCTTTAAAGCATTTATGTCAGGGAGCGGGATTGCGGATTTTGAAGCATCTGATGACAATACGTTATTTGTCGCCATGAAAAAAATCGCTTCATTTGGAGGGGTTTTAGCAGTTCATGCGGAAAGTGATGTAATTACAGCGCAATTAGGCAAAATCACTAGTGATCAAAATGATCAAAGCGCCAAATCATTTTCCGAGTCAAGGCCTATTTATTCAGAAATAGAAGCAGTGCAAAGAATTTTGGCATATGCAGAGGCGACAAAATGCAAATTACATATTGTTCATATAAGCAGTGCAAAAGTATTGGAGCCGATTAAAAAGGCCAAAAGCAAAGGGATAGATGTGAGTGTGGAAACATGCCCCCATTATTTATCCTTAACCGTGGATGACTTGGACGTTTTAGGTGCGGTTGCCAAATGTGCCCCTCCTTTGCGGGAACAAACAGAAGTGGATGCTTTATGGAAGGCGGTCATCGCTGGAGAGATTGACACTATTGCTTCCGACCATTCCCCATCTTTAACTTCGATGAAGCAAGGCAGCTTATTAGAGGCTTGGGGGGGAATATCTGGCTGTCAAACAAGCTTAAATATTTTATTGGAAGAAGGTTATTGGAAACGGGACATGCCTCTTCCGATGATTGCGAAAACAATGGCTGCAAATCCAGCTAAACGATTTGGTCTGGCGGCGCAAAAAGGCAGCATTTCAGAAAACAAAGATGCCGATTTAGTGCTCGTAGATTTAAACGAGGAATTCACATTGCAGCTGGAAGACTTGAGTTACCGCAATAAACAAAGTCCATATGTTGGCAAAACATACCGCGGCAAGGTCAAACAAACCTTTTTAAAAGGGCGCGTAGTATTTGATGATCAAAAAGTAGTTCCATCATAACCAGAGATAAGATTTTCGCCTCTCTATAAAAAGAGGCGGGAAATTTTTTATAGAATTTTGAGTGGCTTTATCAAGTGGCAGTCTGTCTTTTATTGGCAGTCTGCTTTTTTATTGCAAACGGTTAAAATCTAAATAAATACGAATTATTTTAGAGTATATCATAATTAATGTTCGTAAATAATTCAAAAAACTCTTGTAAAATAGGGTTTAAGTAAGTTATTATGCTCAATAAGGGAACAAAACTTACTTAGGAGGTTCTAGCATGATTGGTGCACCATTAACAAAAAATGCGAAAAAAATCTTGCTTCTCGGTTCGGGAGAGCTTGGCAAGGAGGTTGTGATAGAAGCACAGAGACTGGGAATAGAAACGATTGCCGTAGATCGGTACGAGCATGCTCCTGCTATGCAAGCAGCGCATCGTTCCTATGTGGTAAATATGCTCGATCATAAAGCATTAAAAGAAGTAATTGTCGCTGAAAAGCCTGATTTTATTGTGCCGGAAATTGAAGCGATTGCCACAGAAGTTTTATTGGAGCTGGAAAAAGAGGGCTACAATGTCATCCCAACAGCAATGGCGACCAACTTAACAATGGATCGCGAAGGAATTAGAAGACTTGCGAGGGAAACACTTGGACTTCCAACTGCAAACTATGAATTTGCCAACACATTGGAAGAATTAAAAGCGGCAGTAGAAAAGATTGGCACGCCATGTGTGATTAAACCGATTATGAGTTCTTCAGGAAAAGGGCAATCGATTTGCCGCAGCACAGAAGATATCGAGGCATCCTGGAAAGAAGCAGTAGAAGGGGGCAGAGGGCAAAAAACACGTGTCATCATTGAAGAGTTTATTTCCTTTGAATCGGAAATTACCTTGCTTACGGTTCGTGCTGTTAATGGAACCATTTTTTGTGCGCCGATTGGCCATACCCAAAAAGACGGGGACTATATCGAGTCATGGCAGCCTCATGCTATGTCTGAAAGCCAAATCGAACAGGCAGAAAAAATGGCCAAAAAAATTACCGATGCACTGGGAGGTTATGGATTGTTCGGAGTGGAGCTGTTTTTGACAAAAAATGGCGTTATCTTTAGCGAAGTGTCTCCAAGACCGCATGATACCGGCATGGTAACGTTGGCAACCCAAGATTTATCAGAATTTGCTTTGCATGTCCGCGCGATTTTAGGCTTGCCTGTACACGAGGTTCGTTTATATGCACATGGCGCCACCAAAACGATCAAGGCGACAAAAGCAAGCAAAAATTATCAAGTGAATGGATTAGAAGAGGCGCTTGCTGTTCCCCATACACAAGTAAGAGTTTTTGGAAAGCCGGAAACAGTGCCGAACAGAAGAATGGCCGTTGTGCTGCAAACAGGTGAAACCATCGAATTCGCTTTAGAGCAAGCAAGATTGGCAGCATCTAAACTATCGATAACATATCGAAATGAATAAAATACATATCTATCCAACAAGGGGTGCGAGATGACTAGTAAAAATAGATGGCTCATTGCTTTATCAGCAGTAGGAATTCATATTTCCATCGGTTCGGTGTATGCCTGGAGTGTATTCACGAAGCCGCTAGAAGCAGCATATCATTGGGATTTAAGCAGCATTTCTTGGACATTCAGCATTGCAATTTTGTTTTTAGGATTATCTGCAGCATTTTTAGGCCACTTTGTAGAAAAATATGGGCCAAGAGCCTCAGGAACATTATGCGCCTTTTTATTTGGTTTAGGTATGTGTGGAGCTGGTTTGGCGACAAGCATGGAATCATTGCCATTATTATATATTTCTTACGGCATGTTAGGGGGAATTGGCTTAGGGGTAGGCTATATTACGCCTGTCTCTACATTAATCAAATGGTTTCCGGACAGAAGAGGACTTGCTACAGGACTTGCGATTATGGGATTCGGTTTTGCTTCAATGGTAAGCAGTCCTCTCATCAATAAGTTAATTGAAGCTGTCGGCATTCCCTCTACTTTTTATATATTGGCAGCTGTTTATTTTATCATTATTTTTATATCCTCCCGATATTTAGAAGCGCCGCCTGCTGATTATATGCCAAAAGGATTTGAGCAATCCTTGCAGCAAGGCAAAAAAGTGCTGAAAGGGGACTTAGCGCAGCTCACGGCAAATGAAGCAGTGAAAACAACTAGATTTTGGGCTTTATGGATCATGTTTTTTATTAATATTACATGTGGCATTGCCATACTTGCGGTAGCTTCGCCAATGGGGCAGGAACTTGCGGGCATGAGCGTTGCAGCAGCTGCCGCCTTGGTTGGGGTGATGGGCATTTTTAATGGATTTGGGCGGATTGCCTGGGCATCTGTTTCGGATCTGATTGGCAGACCGAATGTTTATACTTTGTTTTTTGCTATTCAAATGGCCGCTTTTTTTGCATTACCCTATTTACACAAGCCAGTTGCATTCTCTATAATAGTATGTATCATTATGTCCTGTTATGGTGGAGGATTTGCGTCTATCCCAGCATATATTGGCGATTTGTTTGGCACAAAACAGCTTGGCGCCATCCATGGCTATATGCTGACAGCGTGGTCGGCAGCAGGTGTTGCAGGTCCGATTTTTGTATCATGGGTGCGAGAAACAACGGGGAGCTATCAAGGAACATTAACAGTATTTTCTGTGCTGTTTATTGTATCTCTAGTACTCTCTGTAGCTATTCGCTATGATATTTATAAAATAAAATTAGCAAATCGAAATTTTAACGAGAATAATAGTATATAATGTGCTTGGAGGAGAGTTCCTCCTGCACTTTTTTTTCGTTTAGTCGATTATATTTCACTTGGTGAGGAGATAGGTGAATGGAAACATTTAATACCCAGTTTTTATATTCTGTCATAATTATTGCAGTTGGATATGCATTTAAAAGATGGAATATTATCAGAGAACAAGATGGGGAGGCGATTTCAAGAATCATTTTTAATATTACCCTGCCTTCTTTAATCGTGTTTACTTTTCATAATATCGTAATTGAACAGTCGCTTTTAATGCTTGTTGTACTAGGATTTTTATATGGAATTATGGTTGCTTTTTTAGGCTTGCTTTTGTTCAGAAAGGAAGCAAGACGAGAAAAAGGAATGCTTGGCATGCTGATTCCTGGCTTTAATATTGGCCTTTTTGCCTTTCCGCTGGTGGAAGGAATATGGGGCGAAACAGGTTTAAAATATTTTGGCATGTTTGATGTGGGAAATGCGCTTGTGACATTTGGAATCAGCTATCTGATCGGCAGCTATTATTCTAAAGAAGCAGTGGTGCTTGACTATAAGCATGTAATCGGCAAAATGGGCAAATCAATCCCATTAATGACATATATGGCCGTGTTTATTGTTAACATGAGCGGACTTCATCTGCCGAGCGGTGTCATTGAAGTAACCGGGATTTTATCCAAAGCCAATATGCCCTTATCCTTATTGCTATTAGGCATTTATTTGAATTTTTCATTTGAAAAAAGCTATTGGAGAGGAATTGGCAAGGTTTTAGGCTTGCGGTATGGAACAGGATTGGCGCTTGGATTATTGGGGTTTTATCTATTGCCGGTAGAAGACATGTTTCGCTATACCGTATTAATTGCGCTTATTTTGCCAATGGCTTCTTCTGTATTGATATACAGCATTGAATTTAAATACAATCAGCGTTTTGTCGGAACAGCCGCCAATTTATCGATTTTATTAAGTTTTGTGCTGCTGTGGGTAATTGGCAATATGCTGGTGTAGAAAGTTTAAAGGGAAAAAACGTCCATGATATGACAATCGTGGACGTTTTTTTGTTATTTGGTTAAAAAGTTTTCTGTATAATAGGGCTGGGATTCTGTATTAAAGGCAACGCCTACGCCTAAATAGCGAAAATCCTTTTGCAGGATGTTTTCTCTGTGGCCAAGTGAATTCATCAGTCCTTCATGGGCGAAAATGCTGCTGTATTGTCCATATGCAAGATTTTCACCTGCCATTGTATAGTGGATGCCCATCTCAAGCATACGGTCGAAAGGAGACTGTCCTTCTAAATTCGTATGGCTGAAATAATTATGCTCTGCCATATCCAAACTATGTTTGCGCGCTACTTCTTTAACATGATCATCCCATTGTAGCACGGCCAGGCCATTGTTTACTCTGCTTGCGTTTGTTAAATCGAAAAGTTGATATTCAAAGCCCTTTTTCAGATCTGCAGTGCTTTTGGTATAAAAATCATTTCGATCCTTTTCGAGCCCTTCGTCAATAATCTGCATGGCGGTTACGGTATTGTCTTCGTGTTTATCAAAAAAGACCGTAATGTATTGGTTATCGATATGAAACATTTCATAGTCCCGATCCGATGGAAGCTTATAAAAAACAAAGCCCTTTTCCAATTGTGTCAAAGGTTCCCCTAATGTTTGCAGCACTGTTTCTTTTGGCGTGCCTTTTTCAATGCCGTTTTTAGAGGCAATTAAATTTTGGTTTGTATATAGACCATCAACTTTATTGTCTTTATCATAGGAAACCATCACAAAATGCTGATACTGCTCATGATAAGTGTACCATTTTGTTCCATACTCATTAAGGCTTTCTCTTTTTGCTTTGCCTAATTGCTTTTCGACACTTTGTTTTTTGTCGCCGATCTCTATATTGTAAATGGAAAATGCCTGCCCAGTCGGTTCATCGAGGACTGGCTTTTTTAGCTGTTTCTGCTGTTCGGGCTCGTTTATTTCCCAATCAGGCAATAGATCTTGAGACTTTTGAAAAAGTTCTTTTATTTTATCGACCTCTGTATTAAGTTTGGTGAAAAAGGCAGCGATAGAGTCTTCATCCACTTCAGCTGCAGCAGTTTCCAACGTTGCAGGCAAAGAGTCTGCATGGAATTTATCTTGAATAAAATGGTATCCGATTAAAACAATCACACAAAGAAACACCAATTTTAATATCGTTCTCAATCTAGTATCTCCTCCATTCTTCTCTCCATTTTAACCGAAAAATCGAGAAAAGATAATCATAAGGCATTAGAACAAATAAAAGAGAATCCTTTTTTGCCGTGTAACACAAATATACTTTAGGGAGGATAAGCGAAAGGATTGTAATCATTTTGTTATCAAGCTGTAAACGCCTGATTATTGTCTTTTTTTGCTAAAGGCTGATATACTAATAAAAAGTAAAGCGTTTAAACTAATGAAAATGGATATATTTATGAAGTGGATATAGTCAAAAAAGCATATTGGCTATAGGCACAAGGGGGGCACTTCTACGCATGAAGAAGCACTAAAGGAGGCTTATTAAATGCATATAGTAAGAGCCGATATTGATGAATTATTGCAGACAACTGCGGATATGGAAGAAAATCAGCTGGATTGGAACCTGAAAGAAATAGAGATTGATGATTTGCTGGAAAAAACGAAAAATTGGAGTTCTTAATATGGAGTCAATAATGAAAAGAGCTTGATGATTTGTATATGTATACTTTTTGTACATATACAAATCATCAAGTTTTTTGTCGTCGAGCTGTTTTAAAAGCAGGCTTTATTTACTCAAGCTGCCTGAAAATCAATTTTTCCTTTTTTGCCCAGAGCTGTAACATGTGTGAAACCGGCTTAGTTTTTTCATAAAAGAAATAGAAAGAAATATAATAAATAGATTAGGGGAAAAAGCAGTCTTCTTCAAATTAATTAAATTTTTTCAAAAAGATATAAAATTTGCACTTCCGTAAATAAAAAGTTGCGTTATAATAAGTAGAAATAAATTATTTGGATAAGGAGCAATCAACGTGAGTGAACAAACAATTACCGTAACATTAGCAAAAGAAAAAAAGCCAAAACCAGATGCAAGCACATTAGTATTTGGCAAAACTTTTACCGATCATATGTTTATGATGGATTATACGGAAGGAAAAGGGTGGCATGATGCGCAAATTCTTCCATACCAGCCAATTACGTTAGATCCTGCTTCTGTTATTTTCCACTATGGACAAACAGTTTTTGAAGGCATGAAAGCATATTTAACAAAAGAAGGAAAAGTGCTTTTATTTAGACCAGAAAAAAATATGGAGCGTTTAAACAAATCAAATGAGCGTCTGTGCATCCCGGCAATCGACGAGGAGTTTGCATTGTCTGCTTTGAAGCAATTGATTAATGTGGATAAAGAGTGGATTCCATCAGAAGAAGGAACATCCTTGTACATAAGACCATTTATCATTTCCACACAGCCATATTTAGGAGTTGCGGCATCTGTAAGCTATAAATTTATGATTATTTTATCTCCTGTAGGATCTTATTATAAAGAGGGAGTTAAACCAGTCAAGATTTTTGTGGAAAATGAATATGTTCGTGCTGTTAGCGGCGGCACAGGCTCTGCAAAAACAGCAGGAAATTATGCAGCAAGCTTAAAAGCGCAGCAAATTGCAGCTGAAAAAGGCTATTCCCAAGTACTATGGCTAGACGGTGTAGAGAAAAAGTACATTGAAGAAGTTGGCGCCATGAATGTGTTCTTTAAAATCAAGGGGGAAGTGGTTACTCCAATGCTAAATGGCAGCATTTTAGAAGGGGTTACCCGAGGCAGCATTATCGAATTATTAAAACACTGGAATATTCCGGTTACGGAAAGAAAAATTACAGTGGAAGAAATTTTTGAAGCTCATAAAAATGGCGAATTAGAAGAAGCGTTCGGTACAGGAACAGCTGCTGTTATTTCTCCAATCGGTGAGTTCTTCTGGAACGAACAAGTGATTGTGCTGAACAATAATGAAACAGGAGAACTTTCCAAAAAACTATATGACACAATTACGAATATCCAAAATGGCAAAATAGAAGATCCATTTGGCTGGACAGTAGAAGTGTAAGTGGCAAAAAATAGCATAATAAAAAGTCCGCTTTCCATCGATTGGAAAGTGGACTTTTGCTTTTTATTCCCTTAAAAAGCAAAAGAAAAAGGCATCAGAAAATGAATTCCAGCACATTCACATTCCTTTTCTTCTTGCTTTTTAATGCTTGGAAAAAAGCCGTTTAGCTGGTTAATTGTTTATGAAGGATAAATTGCTCGATGACTTTTGCAACCCCATCATTATTATTTGTATCGGTTGTATAGTCAGCAACTCTTTTGATATCATCTGGGGCATTTCCCATTGCAACACCAAGTCCAGCAAATTCAATCATCGCTAAATCATTGTAGCTGTCTCCCATGGCAATCACTTCTTCTCTTGTAATCCCCAATTCTTTAATAAGCAAAGCAAGGCTTGTCCCTTTTGTTACACCTGTTTCGGTAAATTCCAGAAAATATGGTTTGGAGCGCATTACACTTAATTGATTTTGCAGCTCAACTTGCAGCAGCGCTTCTGTTTGTTTTAATTTTTCTTCTTCATACACCATCAGCACTTTTACCACAGGTTCTGCAATGGCTTCTTTAAAATCAGCAACTGTATGGATCGGAAGGCCGGTAATCTGGGCTTCAATTTCTGTAAATGGATTGTTTTCTTCTGTTACAATCGTATCGCCGACATATGTGTGGATCCATACATTTTCCCGTTTGCTTATATCATATAATCTTTGCACAGTTTCTATTGGTAGTGTGCTAGAGAATAATTCTTCCTTTGTTTGGAAATTCGTTATTTTAGCGCCGTTAAAGGATAAGATAAAGCTGCCGTACTCATCCAACTTTAATTCTTTTGCAATATCAACCATGGCATATGTTGGTCTTCCTGATGCAAGCACTACTTTTACTCCTAATTCTTGTGCTTCTAAAAGTGCTTGTTTCGTTGGTTCTGAGATAGTATGATCATCACGCAGCAATGTATCATCCATATCTAATACAATCATTTTATAGGACATATTTTCTCCTCCAGTATCTTTCGTTCATCTTGGAAACCATCCTCATTATAAAGGAATATAGGAATATACGTAAATATAATAATAGGAAATTTACTTAGAATTAAAAAAGAATAAAATTTCTTTTAAAAAGTATTTGAATTATCAGAAAATTATTGCTATACTATAAAAAAGAAAAGGGGTTGATTCAAATGGAAAAGTATTTACTAAATGCACCAAAACATTCTGCAGGAAATGTAGTGGATTCCTTATTTGCTGAAATGGTCTTAGAAAAAGCCCTTTACGAATTCCGAAAAACAACGCTTAAAAAACAAATTGATGAAACGCTAATGAACGGCAATAAACAAGAGTTTATTCGTCTAAGCAATGAATTAAATGAATTAATAGCAGCAGCTTCCTAACATGCAATTAATTAATAATAGAGATGCAATACGATCACAAAGAAAAGGGGCTTTTAAAAGCAAAGCCTTTTTTCTTTGTGATGGTGTGTAGATAAAGTGAAACTTCAATCAGTGGGAGTTTTCTTTCGTTCCCACTGATTGTAGCCTGAGGCCTATAGGATATAGGTCACACAGGCGTTGCCACAGGACGTGGGCTATAAGTCTGTGTTCTTTTATATCAGGCTTTTATGGGCAAATTTCTATCTGCCTAAATTTTTCATTTTCTCTTAAAATCCCTTAGTTGGGGGTCAAAAGCCGATTAATGCGTGAAAAATTCTCCTATATATAATAGAAGAAAAAATTATTTAGTTGAGAATAAAAATAAAAGCGGGTGCCCATAAGGGGACCCGCTTTACGTATTGAGGCAATAAACTGCGCTCCACATAGCGCATTAAATGTTCATTGACTTATTCAATATAGCTCATCGCATAAATTAATATATCATAATGGTAGAAGAAATACAAGCTTTATCATTAGGAAGTTTGATTGATTGCATATGAAAGAGGCTTTTGGCCCCCATTTAAGGGAGAATAAAAGAAAATAATAATGATAGGTATAGAAAAACTTGACTGCAAAAGCTTTGTTTAAAGCTTTATTTTATTTTTCTAGTCAATTTGTAGGAAAATCTATTTACAATCTTTTTATTGTCGGCTAAAATATTCTTTAAAAAGAACAGGTTATTCTATTTTAAGAAAAAATTCAATAATGGTGAAGCAGCAGCTTGTGATAAAAACAACAGGAAGTTTCATTTTCCTTTGTTTAAGAAATAGCAAGATTTTGCAGCAAATGAATGGTTTTTAATGGTGAAAATCTATTAAGCATATGAAAAACAAAGGAGAATGGATATGCTGGGAGAAAAGATTCAATTTTTGCGGAAAAGAAAAGGATTATCGATCACAAAGCTTTCCGCTATTACTGGTGTATCGAAATCGTATATAAGCTATATTGAACGCAATAAGCAGAAGCATCCAAGCTTGGTTATTTTGCTGAAATTATCAAAAGCATTGGATGTGGAGCTGCAAGAATTGGTTTATTATATGGAAGAAAAAAATAAAAGAAAAGGCACAATTGCAGAGCCGCTAGAAAAATTATGCAATGAATGGGGCTGACAGGGAAAATATATATAAGAATGTTCGTTAAGCCATTCTTATAGTGTCGAAAAAGTTTCGAAGCAAACATTCAGGCTGAATGAAAACGCTTGACTACCTTAGAAATTCCTCTTTTTGAGGATATGAGCACCTCAGAAAAGGGAGATGACGAAGAGAGCGAGCGTTTCGCGGGCAGCCTGAGAATGTTGGTTAAGCATTCTTTTTTTTGCAAGCTGTTTAAATTGACTTTTCTTTGCGCAACATAATAAGATGACAGTAATTTATAAACATGGCAAGCATGTCTATAAATTGCTGCATCTTTTTTTATTATTTTTATCAGAGGATGCATTAAAAGCTTTTCAAACGAATATTTCTTTACTGGCTCTTGGCAGGGAATTAATTATCGATCCAAACTGGGTGCAAAAGGTGCAAGCAGGAAAAGAGAAAGACATCGTGACAGAATTAGATAAAAATAAGCAAGAGGAGCGAGTGACACCAACCCCGCTTTGGAATGCAATAATTTCTGCACCAGGCTGGTTCCCAGGCGTATAATAATAGGTGAAAGCATTAGTTTTCTAAAAACATTGTCAGCAAAAAAATGCACAACATGGGCAAGGTTTTCTCCCTGTTGTGCAATTAGGAGTATTCAGCAAACCAAGCTCGTGGAGCGGACTTTTCCTGGCTGTTTTTTTTTATATATAACGGCTATTAGTGTTCATTCATCCGTACATGAAAAAAGAAGGTGAGCCTCTTGATCCATGATTATGAAAGTTTAGCAAAAACCATTCATTATCACTTCTTTAATAAAAGCTATTCAGAATCAAAAAAACATCCAGATTTGCAGCTGATTGGCAAAGGAAGAAGCGCATATTGCTTTAAAATCAAAAATACTGCTATTTGCTTAAAAATATTTTTTAAAGAATATGAGCATTTGGCAAAGGAAGAAGGCGAAATTTACCAGACAGTGAAGGGGATCCCTTATTTTCCTCGAGTATATGAAACTGGCAAAAATTATTTGGCGATGGATTATATAGAAGGAAAAACATTATTTGATTGTTTAATAGAAGGGATTCTTATCTCTGAAGAACATATTAAAGAAACGGATTATGCCATTGCTTTATCCAAGGAAAAGGGCTTAAATCCTTCTGATATTCATTTGAAAAATATTATTCTAACAAAAGATAAACAAATCAAAATTATCGATTTGGCTCGTTTTAGACAGCAGAAAAAATGTCATCAATGGCAGGATTTAAAAAATATTTTTTATAAAATGTACCAGAAGGGCTATTTTCCGAAAAAAGTAAGCAAATATATTTTGCATACAATCCGCATATTGTATAAAAAGGACTTGCTGAAGGTGTTGTTTCAGGAATAAAAGCAGCAAGTTGACGGCAAGCATCTATATGAACAACAATCGCATATAGATGCTGCTGATTATGTATTCACTAACCTGAGGAGGAGCGTTAAGCAAATGACTACATACAAAAGCCGCAAAGAAGTGCCAGAACAGGAGCAATGGAATCTGCAAGATATTTACACAGATGAAGCCGCATGGCAAAAGGATTACGAAAAGGCAGAAGTGCAGATAAAGAAACTGGGCGCCTATAATGGAAAAATCGCCGATGCCAAAAGTCTGCTTGCTTATTTAACTTTATCGGAAGAGATAGAAAGAGTGTTTACGAAACTATCAGGCTACAGCATGCTGTCGTTGGACATTGACACAAGAGAGGGACATGCCCAAAAGCTTGTGGACAAAACGAGGCAGCTTGGCCAAAAATGGAGTAGCGCCACATCCTTTTTTATGCCTTATTTATTAAGCTTGGAAAGTGGAGAGCTAAAGCAATATATCGCTTCAGAAGAGGGATTAAAATATTTTGAAAAAGATTTGTTTGAATCTTTTTCCTATAAAAAGCATGTATTGTCAAAAGAACAAGAAGAAATCATGGCGCAAATGGGCGAAGCGATCTCTGCACCAAGCAGAATATTCGGCATGATCAATAATGCAGATATTAAATTCGGCAAGATTACAAATGATAAAGGCGAAAAAGTGGAATTGACAAGGGGAATGTATGCAAAATTAATCGAGGATGAAAACCGCGAAAAAAGAAAAGAAGCATATAAAGCCTATTATCAACCATACATCACTTTAAAAAATACCATTGCAGCCACGTTTTCTTCGGCAGTAAAAAATAATGTCAAGCTATCGAAAATACGCAACTATCCATCTGCTTTAGAAAAAAGTTTATTCAGCGACCGTGTTCCAAAGGAAGTGTATGAAAATTTAATTCAGGCAACCCGCAAAAATTTGACTTATATGTCCGAGTATATGGAGTACCGTAAAAATAAGCTGGGGTTGGAAGCATTGCATGCCTATGATTTAAGTGTGCCATTGGTTGCGGAGGCAGCGAAAGAAAAAATAAGCTATCAAAAAGCGTATGATACAATGCTTGAGGCATTAAAGCCGTTGGGAAAAGAGTATACGGCTATATTACAAACCTTTAGAGAAAAACGGTATTTGGATGTAAGGGAAACGCCTGGAAAACGATCCGGAGCTTATAATATCGGATTATATGGGGTTCATCCTTTTATTTTATTGAACCATCGCGATGATCTGGACAGCTTATTTACATTGGCCCATGAATGTGGCCATGGCATGCATTCCTATTACAGCAGCACCTATCAGCCGCAAATTACCGCAGGCTACAGCATTTTTGTTGCAGAGGTTGCCTCGACTGTGAATGAAGTGCTTTTAATCCGCTATTTATTATCACAGGAAACCGATAAAGCCAAAAAAGAGCATTTGGTGAATCATTTTATTGACAGCTTTAAAGGAACTTTTTTCACTCAAGTAATGTTCAGCGAGTTTGAAAAGACTGTCCATGAAAAGGCGGAGGCAGGAGAGGCGCTGACCCTTGATTTATTTAATGAAATTTATGAAGAATTATTTATTGCCTATAATGGCAGCGGCCTTTCTGTTGATGAAGAAGTCAAATATGGCTGGTCGAGAATTCCGCATTTTTATCGCCCTTTTTATGTGTACAAGTATGCAACAGGATTTGCTTCAGCAATTACAATTGCCGATAAGCTGCTGTCGGGAGATCCTGATGTCCAAGAAAATTACCTGCAGTTTCTAAAAAGCGGCAGCTCTGATTTTCCATTAGAGCTTTTGAAAAAAGCTGGTGTTGACTTAACGACGCCAGAGCCGATTGATCATGCTATGTCGGTTTTTCACTCTTTGCTAAAAGAAGTGATGGAAAAGTAAGAGAAAAAGGCAGCCAATCGCCAGGAAACTGGTGGATTGGACTGCCTTTTTTATTGATATTTTTGCAGCATCGAAAAAAATTCAATCACAAATTGATAAAATGTCTGCACAGATGGAGGCAGTTCTCTGTTTTTGGGAATAATGATGCCGACCGTTCGATTGATAATCGGATTTTCAATCGGGACTTTTACCGTAAACTTTGGCACTGTGTCATAAAAGGTGCTTTCCGGAAGCAGGGTAACTCCCATTCCTGCCGACACCAGCCCTTTAATGGCATCCAAATCTTCTCCTTCTGAGCTGATTGTAGGCAAAAATCCCTCTTGTTTGCATGCTTCATAGGCGATTTTTTGCAAAATATAGCCTTTAGGAAATAATACAAATGCATCATTTCGCAAATCCCGCAAGCGAATGCTTCTCCTTTCTGCTAAAATATGAGTGGTAGGCAGCAAAGCCAAAATCCGCTCTGTAAATAAGATATGGCCTTTTATCGACTGGTCATCTGTTGGCACAGGACCCAAAAAGGCTAAATCAATATCCTTATTTTTGACGGCTTCAATTAAAAAACTGTAGGATCCTTGTCTAAGCTGAAACGCAATGTTTGGATGCTTTTCTTTAAAAGCAGACAGAATAGTTGGAAGCAAATGGCTTGCCAGACTTGTAGGGAAGCCGATTTTGATCGAGCCCCGATCTGGATCCAAATAAGCATTGATTTGTTCTTTGGCAAGGTCTATTTGTTTCATGATCGCTAAAGAATGATCTAAAAAGATCTTGCCGATGGAGGTTAATTTTACATTTCTTCCTTCCCGTTCAAACAGGCTCACGCCAAGTTCATCTTCTAGATTGGCAATTTGTCTGCTGATGGCTGATTGAGCGACATGCAAGTGTTCAGCAGCTTCTGAAACATGCTCCCGTTTTGCTACTTCAATAAAATACTTTAATTGCCGTAGTTCCATTTTTCTGATTATTCCTCCAATTATATCAAAATTAGATAACTTATATCCAAATAATATATTGTTTATATGAATTTGCATAGTATAATAAAGTTATCTGAACTAAAAAAATTGTTAGAAAATCTGACAGGGGTGGTTGAAATGACGTACAACCAATTAGCTAAAGCACAAGGTCTTTACCGACCAGAATTTGAACACGATGCATGTGGAATCGGTTTATATGCCCATATCAAGGGAGAGGCAACGCATGAAATCGTAACAAATGGATTAAGCATGCTTTGTAAATTAGATCATCGCGGAGGGCAAGGAAGCGATCCGCTAACAGGAGACGGCGCAGGCCTTATGGTCCAAATTCCAGATGCATTTTTCCGCAAAGAAGTAAAAGATTTTACATTGCCGGAAAAGGGGCAGTACGGCGTAGGGATGATTTTCTTTTCGCAAAAAGACGGCAATAGAGAAGAAATCGAAGCACAGATTAATCAATATATAAGCCAAGAAGGGCAAGTGCTCCTTGGTTGGAGAACTGTACCTACAGATGTCAGAAAAATCGGAAAAGTAGCGCAGGAAAGCTGCCCGATTGTTCGCCAAGTATTTATTGCTCCAGGAGAAAATGTGGATAAACAAGATGAGCTGGCATTTGAACGCAAATTATATATTATCCGCAAGCTTGCAGAAAACTGGGGGAAATCAACAGAGCGCGATTTTTATTTTGCCAGCCTTTCTACAAGAACGATTGTATACAAAGGGCTGTTGACATCTGATCAAGTAGGGACATTCTATTTGGATCTGCAGGATGAAACATTTGTTTCTGCATTTGCTTTAGTGCATTCCCGTTTTAGCACAAATACATTCCCAAGCTGGGAAAGAGCTCATCCAAACCGCTATATTATCCATAATGGCGAAATCAACACGCTTCGCGGCAACTTAAATTGGATGAAAGCAAGAGAGCAGCAATTTGTATCAGAAGCATTCGGAGAAGATCTAGACAAAATCTTGCCGATTCTTGATGAAAGCGGTAGCGACTCGTCTGTATTTGATAATGCATTAGAATTTTTTGTTCTAGCTGGACGCAAGCCTGCACATGCAGCGATGATGCTGATTCCTGAGCCTTGGACAGAAAATCCTCATGTAACAGATGAAAAAAGAGCTTTTTATGAGTATCATTCAAGCCTTATGGAACCATGGGATGGACCGATGGCAATTTCTTTTACAGATGGAAAACAAATCGGCGCCATTTTAGACCGCAATGGTTTAAGACCAGCACGCTATTATGTAACAAAAGATGATTATATTATCTTTTCTTCAGAAGTTGGGGTAATTCCTGTTGCAGAAGAAAATGTTTTATATAAAGATCGCCTAAGCCCAGGCAAAATGCTGTTGATTGACTTGGAAGAAGGCCGCATCATTTCCGATGAAGAATTAAAAGGGGAAATTATTGCACAGCAGCCTTACCAAAAATGGCTAGATGAAGAAGTGGTTCATCTAGATGGATCGCTAGAAGCGGAAGCTGAAGAAATTGCCGACTTATTGACAAGACAAAAAGCGTTTGGATACACATATGAAGATGTCCAAAAAAATCTGATTCCTGTTGTAATAGAGGGCAAAGATCCACTAGGCTCCATGGGGAATGATACGCCGCTTGCTGTATTGTCCGATAAATCGCAAAGCCTTTTCAATTATTTTAAACAGCTGTTTGCCCAAGTGACGAATCCGCCGATTGATGCGATTCGCGAACATTTGGTAACATCCACGCTTTCTTGGCTGGGAGCGGAAAAAAATCTATTGCATCCAGATGCTTCAAATTGCCGCCGTATTCAATTGAATACACCGATTATTTCAAATGGGCAGTTGGAGCAGTTGAAACGCCTTGATTTATCAGAATTTTCCACGAAAACATTGGATGCTCTATTTGAAACAGATTTAGAAGCAAGCTTGGAAGATTTATTGCAGCAAGCAGAAAAAGCGATCAATGAAGGAACCAGCCTTTTAATTCTTTCAGACCGCGGCATGAATAAAGACAAAAAAGCAATTCCGGTTCTTTTGGCTACAAGTGCCCTGCATCAATACTTAACAAAACAAGGCATCCGCACAAAAGCAAGCATTATTGTGGAATCGGGCGAAGCAAGAGAAGTGCATCATTTTGCAAGCTTAATCGGCTACGGGGCAGATGCCATCAATCCGTATCTTGTGTATGCAACATATGCACAAAGCATTCAAGAGGGCGTATTGGAATTGCCATACGAAGAAGCTGTTGCCCGCTTTAATACAGTAGTGGCAGAAGGCGTTGTAAAAGTAATGTCGAAAATGGGAATTTCCACAATCCAAAGCTATCGCGGCGCGCAGATTTTTGAAGCGGTCGGCATCGGCCATGATGTGATTGAAAAATACTTTACAGGAACAGTTTCCCAATTAGGCGGAATTGGCATCGACACTATTGCAAAAGAAGCAGCAGACCGCCACCAAGCAGCATATGCGCCGGCAATTGATGAAACATTGGATTCAGGCAGTGAATTCCAGTGGAGAAAAGGCGGAGAGCATCATGCTTTTAACCCAAAAACGATTCATACACTGCAATGGGCATGCCGCAAAGGAGACTACAATCTGTTTAAGCAATATTCAGAGGCGGCAAATGCAGAAAGAGTGACATTCCTGCGCAACCTGTTCGCTTTTAATACAGCAAATGCGATTGACATCAATGAAGTAGAATCGGTTGAATCCATTGTAAAACGTTTTAAAACAGGCGCAATGTCATTTGGTTCTTTAAGCAAAGAAGCACATGAAACATTGGCGATTGCGATGAACCGAATCGGCGGAAGCTCCAACAGCGGAGAAGGCGGAGAAGATCCAGCACGCTTTGAATTAGACGCAAATGGGGATAATCGCCGCAGTGCCATCAAACAAATTGCATCAGGCCGTTTTGGAGTGAAAAGCCATTATTTAATAAATGCAGATGAATTGCAGATTAAAATGGCGCAAGGTGCAAAACCAGGAGAAGGCGGACAGCTTCCAGGCAATAAAGTATATCCATGGGTAGCAGAAGTGCGCGGCTCAACGCCTGGCGTAGGGCTAATCTCTCCGCCGCCGCATCATGATATCTATTCAATTGAAGATTTGGCGCAATTGATTCATGACTTGAAAAATGCCAATAGAGAAGCAAGAATCAGCGTTAAGCTAGTATCTAAAGGCGGAGTCGGCACAATTGCTGCAGGTGTGGCAAAAGGTGCGGCAGATGTTATTGTCATCAGCGGATACGACGGCGGAACAGGGGCATCGCCAAAAACAAGCATTAAGCATACTGGTCTTCCATGGGAGCTTGGATTAGCAGAAGCGCATCAAACATTGATGCTGAATGGACTTCGCAGCCGTGTTGTTTTAGAAACAGATGGAAAATTAATGACAGGAAAAGATGTTGTGTTAGCAGCATTGTTAGGGGCAGAAGAATTTGGCTTTGCTACAGCACCATTAATTGTTTTAGGCTGCGTTATGATGCGTGCATGCCATTTGGATACATGTCCTGTGGGAATTGCCACACAAAACCCAGAACTTCGCTATAAATTTGCAGGAGATCCAAACCATGTTGTCAACTTCATGCATTTTGTGGCAGAAGAAGTGCGTGAATTAATGGCGCAATTAGGATTCAGAACAGTGGAAGAAATGATTGGAAGAACCGATCTTTTAACTGTGAGTGAACAAGCAAAATCTCATTGGAAAGCAAAAGACCTTGATTTAAGCAAATTATTGCATCAAATGAATGGACCGCGCACCTTCCAGCAGCCGCAAAACCATAAAATTGCGGAAAGCTTGGATATCCAAAAAATCCTGCCAGCAGTGGAAAAAGCGATTAACAAAGGCGAAACAATTGATTTGTATTACACAGTAAAAAATACAAACCGCGTAATCGGTACGATTGTGGGCAGCGAAATCTCCAAAAAATACGGAGAAGAAGGCTTGGCGGACGATACAATTAATCTGCATTTTACAGGATCTGCAGGCCAAAGCTTCGGGGCATTTATTCCAAAAGGCATGAGTCTTTATTTAACAGGAGATGCCAATGATTATCTAGGAAAAGGCTTATCCGGCGGAAAAATTGTTGTAAAAGCACCGTCTGTTGATTCCTATATAGCAAAAGATAATGTCATTGCAGGAAACGTTGCTTTTATTGGGGCTACAGATGGCGAAGCATTTGTAAACGGAAAAGCCGGCGAACGTTTTGCGGTGCGCAACAGTGGCGCAAGCATCGTCGTAGAAGGCATTGGCGACCATGGATTAGAATATATGACGGGCGGCCAAGTCGTAGTTTTAGGCGAAGTAGGCAAAAACTTTGGAGCAGGTATGTCTGGTGGAGTAGCATATGTGCTGGCAAACGATCAAGCAGCATTTAAAAATCTTTGCAATCAAGAAATGATTTTATTGGAAGCATTGGAAGACGAACAAGAAATTGAAACAGTAAGACAATTAGTGGCAAAACATCAAGAACAAACAGAGAGTATTGTCGCAGCGCAAACGCTGGAGAATTGGGATAAAGCAGTAAGCAAATTTGTTAAAGTCATTCCAAAAGACTACAAACGCATGATTACAGAAATCAAATCAGGCTTAAACAGCGGCCTATCTGAAGACGAAGCAGTTATGCAGGCATTTCAAAGCAACTCAAACCAAGAGAAAAAAAAACAAAAAACTACTAAAGTTACAGTAGCTGTTCAGTAAGAGAGGAGAGAATGTAATGGGAAAAGCAACTGGTTTTATGGAATTTAAACGGGAGGAAGCGGAAGAAAGATCTCCGCTTTCCCGCTTAAATGATTTTAAAAAATATTCTGCTCCTTTCTCTGATGAAGTACTTAGTAGACAGGGAGCACGCTGCATGGATTGTGCAACGCCATTTTGCCATATCGGTATGGAAATTGGAGGCTCTACATCAGGCTGTCCCGTGCACAATTTAATACCAGAGTGGAATGACCTTGTATACCGCGGCAGATGGAAGGAAGCACTTGAACGCCTATTGAAAACAAACAACTTTCCAGAATTTACAGGAAGCGCATGTCCAGCACCATGTGAAGGATCATGTACGGTGGCCATTTACGATCCAGCTGTCAGCATAAAAAATATCGAACGCACAATTATCGATAAAGGTTTTGAAAATGGCTGGATGACGCCAAGAATTCCGGCAAGCCGCACAGGCAAAAAAGTGGCGATTGTTGGTTCAGGCCCAGCAGGACTTGCAAGTGCAGACCAATTAAATCAAGCAGGCCATTCTGTAACAGTATTTGAGCGTTCTGATCGTGTTGGCGGATTATTAATGTACGGCATTCCTAACATGAAACTCGAGAAAAAAGACGTAGAACGCCGCGTGCAGTTATTAACGCAAGAAGGCATTGATTTTGTTACAAATACAGAAATCGGCAAAGATATTACAGCAGAAGAATTAAAACAGCAATTTGATGCAGTGATTCTTTGCACAGGAGCGCAAAAGCAGCGTGATTTAACAATTGAAGGCAGAGAAGCAAATGGTGTGCATTTTGCAATGGACTACTTGACAAAAGCAACAAAAAGCATGCTGGACTCCAACTTTGCAGATGGAGATTTCATTAACGCAGAAGGCAAAGATGTCATCGTAATCGGCGGTGGAGACACTGGCGCCGACTGTGTGGCAACAGCGCTTCGCCAAAAATGCAAATCTGTTGTTCAATTCGGGAAGCATCCAAGACTTTCTGAAACGCGTACAAGTGATAATATGTGGCCGGCATTTCCCCATGTATTTACATTAGAATATGCATATGAAGAAGCAGAACAAAAATTTGGCAGCGATCCAAGACAATATGGCATTCAAACGAAAAAAATTGTCAAAGATGAAAATGGCAACTTAAAAGAGCTTCATACTATTTCGATGGAAAAAGTAAAACAAGCAGATGGCACATTTGTTTTTAATGAAATTCCTGGCACTGAAAAAGTATGGCCAGCGCAATTAGTATTTATCGCTATTGGTTTTGAAGGACCAGAACAGCCTGTACTTCAACAATTCGGCGTAGATACAAAATTCCGCAAAATTGATGCAAAATATGGTGAATTCCAAACGAATGTAGAAGGCGTTTTCGCTGCAGGTGATGCAAGAAGAGGCCAAAGCTTAATCGTATGGGCAATCAATGAAGGACGCGAGGCAGCACGCAAAGTTGATGAATATTTAATGGGTGTTTCTCACTTGCCGACAGTGAATGCATAAATAAGCTCATTTCAAAAAGAATAGATGCGAAAAAATCCAGAGGAAAATCTTTCTCTGGATTTTTTGTATACTTTTTATCAATGGATATAAAATATGGGAAGGTGCAAAGGGCGAAAATTATTTGAGAAGGTTTAGCGTGCTACAAAAAGAGGTAGTTTTTGTACATAACCGTTTAGGAGGCATGGGAATGAGAGCAGTTACATATCAGGGCGCAAAAGATATCCAAGTAAAAAATGTAGAAGATCCAAAATTGCAGAAAAAAGATGATATTATTGTCCGCATTACCTCTACCGCTATATGCGGCTCCGATTTGCATATCTATTTAGGGGCAGTTCCTGCACATAAAGACTATGTTATTGGCCATGAACCCATGGGAATTGTCGAAGAAGTCGGCCCAGAAGTCACCAAAGTAAAAAAAGGGGATCGGGTGATTTTACCATTTAATATTTCCTGTGGCCATTGCTACTATTGCCAGCATGATATGGAAAGCCAGTGCGACAATTCAAATCCTCATACAGAAATGGCAGATACCGGAGCGTATTTTGGCTTTACGGAACGATATGGCAACTATCCGGGAGGACAGGCAGAACTATTGCGGGTGCCATACGGCAATTTTATGCCATTTGTTGTTCCCGAATCCTGTGAAATGGAAGATGAAGGGCTATTGTTTATGTCAGATGTTTTGCCGACCGCTTATTGGAGTGTGGAAAATGCTGGCGTAAAAGAAGGAGATACGGTAGTTGTATTAGGATGCGGGCCTGTTGGATTAATGACGCAAAAGTTTGCTTGGATGAAAGGCGCCAAACGAGTCATTGCGGTCGATAATCTTCCATATCGATTAAATCATGCCAAAAAAATAAACAATGTGGAAATCATCAATTTTGAACAGCATGAGGATACAGGCTTTTACATTAAGGAACTAACAAAAGGCGGCGCCGATATTGTCATCGATTGTGTCGGCATGGACGGCAAAAAAACTGTGATAGAAAAGGTTGAACAAAAATTAAAGCTTCAAGGCGGCACTTTAAGCGCGCTGCAAATGGGATTAAGCTCTGTAAGAAAATTCGGCACGCTCCAGCTTACAGGCATATACGGTTCGAGCTATAATATGTTTCCATTAGGGGATATTTTTGAACGGAATATTACCTTAAAAGGTGGACAAGCGCCTGTCATTCACTATATGCCAATGCTTTTTGAGAAAATAACAAATAGAGAGTTTGACCCGACAGAAATCGTTACACATAAAGTTCCGCTCGACCAAGCAAGCGAAGCATATAAAATGTTTTATGAACATGAAGATGATGTCATTAAAGTAGTCTTAAAACCATAATGCATAAAGAAAAATAGTTCCTGGTTGGGGCTATTTTTTTGTTGGTCATATAGGGAAGGATGAGGAAAGGATATTTTTATAATGAAAGTGAATTGTTTTAGAATAAGTGTAATATGCTGCTAGAAAGCAAAAAAAAGGAAACGATAGTATCGTCTCCTTTTTTTGCATGCTATTGATTTAACTTGCTATGTTTTTTCGAATAAAGCAGGTACACAATTGTTCCAATCGCAAGCCAGATAACAAAGGCAATCCATGTAATGCCAGGAAGGCTAAGCGCGAGCCCTATGCATAATAATGCGCTTATAATTGGCAATACTGGCACAAATGGAACACGGAAGGAACCTTTTAATTCCGGGAATTTTTTGCGAAGTACAATAATTGCAATTGAAATAAGCGTAAATGCTGCAAGTGTTCCCATATTGACTAAATGAGCTAATGTGGTTAAATCTACAAACCCGGCAATACATGCTGCGATGGTTCCTGTCAGCCATGTATTTTTAAATGGCGTTTTTGTTTTTTCATTGACGCTCGACATTATTTTTGGCAATAAGCCATCGCGGCTCATCGCAAAGCTTAAACGAACTTGTGCATAAATCATTGCAAGGATAACAGTGGTAATCCCCATGACGGCTCCAACAGAAATAATGCCGGCAATGCTGTTGTGGCCTACCGATTCTAGCGCTAATGCAACAGGGGCTCCAACATTTAATTCCGTAAAAGGAATCATTCCCGTAAGCACTGCAGAAACAGCAATATATAATGCTGTACAAATCGCTAAAGAACTAATGATTCCAATGGGCATTGTTTTTCCAGGGTTTTTCACTTCCTCCGAAGCAGTCGCAATGACATCAAAGCCGATATAAGCAAAGAAAACAGTAGCAGCACCTGTGATAACGCCGCTAAAGCCAAATGGCATAAATGGTGTCCAATTATCTGGTTTTACATAAAATACACCAACCACAATAAATAGAAGAATAACTGCTAATTTTACAAATACCATAAAATTATTAAACTTGATGCTTTCCTTAATGCCTTTAGAAACAAGTGCGGTAATGCACATAATAATCAAAATGGCCGGCAAATCAATAAGACCGCCTTTGCCTACGCCGGGAGCGGAAGAAATGGCGGCAGGAAGATGAATATTAAATCCTGCAATCAATGATTGAAAATAAGCAGACCAGCCTGTTGCAACTGCAGAAACAGCAAGAATATACTCAAGCATTAAATCCCAGCCGATCAAAAAGGCAAACAGTTCTCCCAATGTGGCATATGTATAGGTATATACACTGCCTGATAAGGGAACGGCGGACGAAAATTCTGCATAGCAAAAAGCAGCTAAGGCACAAGCGATACCTGCAAGCACAAAAGAAAGCATAATGCCAGGTCCAGCACTGTCCGCTGCAACTACTCCTGTCACCACAAAAATTCCTGTTCCGATGACACAGCCTACTCCTAAAAAGATCAGGTCCCAAACACCCATTGTACGTTCTAACGTTTTATTTTGAGATTGAGAAATCATTAAGTTCATCGATTTCCTGCGAAAAAGTTGACTCATTAGAATACAAATCCTCCTAGATCAAAAAAATATTTTTCTTTAATAAAAATATTCGAACAATTCACATTTCAGAAAATGCGAAATATGTCGAAAACACACTTTGCTGATTATATGGCTGCTTAAGGAAAATGTCAATGTCATTAAATTTCCAATTGCATAAAATATTGCAAAATAATATATTTATCCTTTTTTATCACTATTTACATGGGTTTTCATCTTACGCTGGCGGCAATGTTACTTTATCCGTATTTCTTATCTGCATTTTCATCTATATCGCAGCGACAAAATCGAAAAAACGACTATTTTATGACAATTGATCAACAAAAGAAACGACAGCGATAATTTGAGAGAAAAACTAGTTCTTTTTGAAAAAAGATGATATGATGAAATAAAATTAGGACCTGATACTAATAGTTAGTAAAAAAAGAAGCGAGGTTGGATTTTATGAAAAATTCGAAAGCGCGCATAACAGCAATTGGATCGTATGTTCCAGAAAAAAAGATAACAAATGAAGATTTAGAACGCATGGTGGATACCAATAATGAATGGATTATTCAGCGGACTGGCATAAAAGAAAGAAGAATGGCAAAAGAAAACGAATTTACGAGCGATTTGGCATATATGGCAGTGCTTGATTTGCAAAAGCGCTATGTTAAATCATTAGAAGATATTGATATGATTATTGTCTGCACAATGACTGCAGATTATAAAACACCAAGTGTTGCAGCAGTTGTGCAAGGGAAATTAGGGATAAAACGTGCAGGATCGATTGACTTGAATGCAGCATGCGCCGGCTTTACATACGGCTTGCATGTGGCCAATGGGCTGATTACAGCAGGATTAAACAAAAAGATTCTTGTCATTGGGGCAGAAGCACTAACAAAAATCACGGACTATCAAGACCGCACTTCCTGCATCCTTTTTGGAGACGGGGCATCAGCTGTTTTAGTGGAATATGATGAACAAAACCCAAGCTTTTTGTCTTTTTTCCTTGATTCCAAAGGAGAAGCAGGAAAAAATCTGTATGCCACAAGCATTTCGGAACAAATAGCTGGCATTGATGCAAAAGCAGATGGAACGATTGTGCAAAATGGCCGGGAGGTTTATAAATGGGCCGTCTCCACTGTGCCAAAAGGAATGAAAGCTGTCGCAGACAATGGGGGCATCGATCTGTTAGAAGTAGATTGGTTTATCCCCCACAGCGCCAATTTAAGGATGATTGAATCAATTTGTGAAAAAAGCGGCTATCCAATAGACAAAACATTAGTCAGCTTGATCGATTATGGAAATACATCCAGCGCCACCATTCCCCTTGCCATGGATTTAGCCGTAAAAGCAGGAAAATTAAAAAACAAAGACAAACTGCTGCTGTTCGGCTTTGGGGGAGGCTTAACGCAAGCAGGATTATTAATTGAATGGAATATATGAAGATAAAGTTCATTTAGACATTTTTTGCTAGATGAACTTCTTTTTTTGATAAACTAGAGGGGGACGAGCGATAAAGGGGGAAAAGTGATGGATATAAAGCTTGGTACAATTGAAATGATTGATGCCGCACATCAGATTATGAGGGAAGCCTTTAAAGAATATGAAAAACTGGAAGTGCCATCAAGCGCAATTACCGAACCGGTCGAATTATTGGCAGAAAATTTCGAAAATAAAACAGAGAATTTTGCAATTTGTGTAGAAAAAGAAAAGCCGATCGCTTCTGTGCGGTTTATGGAAAAAGAAGAAGCCCTGTATTTTTCGAGGCTGTCGGTTTTGCCAACATATCGAGGCAAGGGCATAGCCAAATATATGCTGATATGGATAGAAGATTATGCAAAACAGTGTGGGAAAAAGAAACTGGAATGCAAAGTAAGAATGGCTTTAGAAGGAAATATCCGCTTATATCAATCACTCGGTTTTCAGCTTGTAGAAGAAGGGGAAGTCATTAATCCAAATGGCTATAAGGTCAAAACAGGGGTAATGGAGAAGAAAATTTAAAAAAGGATCAAAGCGGATGGCATTCCTATTAATAAGGGAGCAAATCGATAAAATGAGAGAAGAAGTTGATAAAAAAAGAAGCAAAACCAATAAAAAAGAAAGCAAAATCGATAAAAAGAAAGCATTTTTTAAAATCCCAATGTAGCAGAGTAGCGACTCTTTTTTTTCAGCTAGCCTCTTCTGAAAGTGGCTAATATATGAAAAAAGTTTCTAGCATTTGAATAATGGAAGAATCTTTATTAAAATGAGTGATAGAAATAGAGTAGGAGTGAATACATATGTATCGAAAAGTTCAAGATTTTTTGGCAGATTGGTC
>Ga0182742_1001549_pt1 | contig 28787 bp, 33 predicted proteins | sample eDN5th37CBELigMG_FD_128880 | JGI IMG/M metagenome (GOLD analysis project Ga0182742, IMG submission 128880) | Enriched Miracle-Growth compost microbial communities from Emeryville, California, USA - eDNA 5th pass 37_C BE-Lig MG (version 2)... ...
GAGTTGTGTGGAGAATTCTAAGCACGGTCATACCTACATTTTACCAAATTAAACCAGTTTGGTTGATAGGATGTCCTCCACCCTGTAAATCATTTCAAGTAATACAATTTATATCCAATAAATATGGTGTAGCAACTATTGGGTGGTTATGAAATTTTGAGAATAAGCGAGTATTTGGAAGATAAATTAACTTTATTGAGGGAGGAATCGGTAAGGTAGAGGAGTCCTATGCGCCCATCAACTAACCTTACTTATTTCTTGGGAAAGCGCAAAGAGAGACACAGAAATACAAACTTCAATCAAAATGGAAGGTGAATGTCGAATCAGGATAACTTGATCTAAACCAATCGTGCTGTTTGTTACAGTTTTTCCCTATTGAAACCTTTATACTTATTATACTAACAGTTTATGAAAACTGCCTATCTCTGAATTAGATAAAACATTTTAAAAGGGAAAGTGAACAGAGATGAATTTATATGAAGAGATTATAAATATCTTAGAAATGAAAGGGTCAGCTACAATTCCCGCTATTTGGGAAGAAATGAACCAGCTGAATAGCAAAGAAATAAATAAAATGGAAGGTATAGATTTGCCTTCTTTACGATTAATGATTGGTCATAAAAGAGATTGGTTTAGGATTAAGGGAGACATCGTATCGATTCGTCCGGAAAGGGAGCCAGTTAAGTTAATCTTTCATTTGTCTGGATACCCAGGGCCAGAAGTCAAAATTAGTATTGATTTTAAAAGACAGACATTTATTTTACTAGAATGGCGTTTTGGAAAACACGGGGCCCAGAGGAAACCAAATTTTCTACCTGGAAGTATTCTTGAATTTAAAAGGGAGCTATATTCTTTAAATTTATGGGAATGGGAAAAAGATTATCACGCAGAGGGAATCATCGTCGACGGTACGAGTTGGTCTGTTGTACTTGAAACAAAAACGACAAGCTACCATAGTGAAGGCTTCGAATCCTTTCCAAAACAATGGAAGAACCTATGCCGAGCTCTGATGCAACTAACCGGTGGGGCACTTCGATTTTAGCGCTGGAAAGGTTAGAAACTCTCGAAACTTGCAATCCTCACGCAAGAAGGTGTAAAATAGTATAGTTTTATATCGTATTATTAACTCCTTTGGAGGATTGATTTATAAATGATAGACATAACAGTTGAAGAGCTTCTCCGTTCCAAAGAATTCATACCAGTGGATGTTCGATCCCCGATAGAACATGAAGAAGCTAGGATTCCAGGAGCCGTAAATATCCCGTTGTTTACGAACGAAGAACGGGAAGAAATTGGCATTCTTTATAAAAAGTCTGGGAATCAAGCAGCAAAATGGAGAGCGATGGAGATTGTTTCACCGAAACTCCCATCCCTTTTAAAACAAATAAAATTATTAGAGGACTCAGGGGCTAAACCTGTAGTTCACTGTTGGCGTGGTGGCTCTAGAAGTAAAGCGGTTGCTACTTTTTTAGAGCTTTCAGGTATCTCTACGTTGCGCCTAGCAGGGGGTTACCGAGCTTATCGTGAATATATACTTGAACAAATACCGAATTTATTACCACAGAATGCCGTTGTTTTACATGGATTCACAGGAACTGGTAAAACTGAAATTTTAAAAGTGCTTGAGGGAAATCAGCTGCCTGTTTTAGATCTAGAACAAATGGCTAATCATAGAGGATCGTTATTTGGAACAATTGGGATTGGAAATGGTCATAATCAAAAGATTTTTGATGCTTTGTTATTTGATCGATTGGACGAGATAAATAGTTCAGATTATTTTATTGTCGAAGCGGAAAGCAAACGAATTGGTCGTGCCATCCAACCTGATTTTATGATGGAACGGAAGCGAACAGGTACACATTTCTTAATTGAATGTTCATTCGAGAACCGAGTGAATCGAATTTATGGAGAATATGTTCAACCTTATAAAAACGAGAAATGGTTTCAAAATGAAGTAAAGGCGAAAATTGAAAAAATTGAAAAGCGCTTAAAAAGACTAGAACTCGTTCAATCGCTTGAAGAAGCAACGGAAGCTCATGATTATGAGACAGTGATTTCAATATTGTTAGAACATTATTATGACCCAAGATACAATCATACGATTAAAGATTATGTAGGGGACTTTACCGTAATTAATGGAGATGATTCAACAAAGGCAGCGATTGAGATTATGAATCATTTAGAGAATAGATTTCCAGTTAAAATAAAGACAGGGCAGTCGAGTTAACCAAAAGTGTAGGGATGTCCCTACACTTTTGTTATTAAAAAGTCAAGAAATTGCCACATAAAAATTCTAAATATTTAGTATATAATTACTATATTCAATACTGTTAGGAGGATGAACACCCATGAGAGAATCAAAAAACTGCCATCATCGATTCGCAGTCCATGAAGAAAATTTAGGATTTTTAACAGATGATGGTATAGAGGTTTTTATCGCTGGAGCGAGATTTCAAAAAACAATTAGTTGTGGTCATAAAGAAACAACAACGGATATGGATGAAATTTTGACTGGCTCTTTATTGGAAAGACGTAATGAACCTTCTGCACCTAAAAACTTATATTTAAACTTAATAAACTTTTAAATTTTACCGAGCTATTAAGCTCGTTTTTTTTGTTTTTAAAGGGCTTTTTACATTTTAGTAGAAAATTTTTTTAAAATAAGAAATTTTCTCTCGTAGGTTTTCACCATATTTATATTCAAAACCTTTGTACTTAAGTGAAAGCAGTGGTAAAATGGCTATGAAAACGGTTATCCCCTGAATTTTAACATTATTCATATTTTTAATTCATGGGATGCTGGGCTCAACTATATACGAAATGGTAGGGGAAATTTCTATGAGTAAACCTGACACCAGTCAAGGATCCTTGTCTGGGTTTCACGGTCCGAATTTGGGGTATATCATCGAATTGTACGAGAAATATCTCGAGGATCCGAATTCCATTGATCCTGAAGTAAAAGAATATTTTGATCAGGGAAATATTCCAACACTTGAAACGAATTCAGCAAGCTTAGAAAGCAATGTTCTTCAGGAAAGCAATACTGAAAAAATAATTGCTGCTATACGATTAGCAGACCATATTAGAGGATACGGCCATATTTCTGCCAACATTTTTCCTCTGGAAGAAGCTAATAAAGATGCACGAATTGAGCTTGAAGCATGGGGGCTAACGCGTGCTGATTTGGAGAAAATTCCAGCAACTTTAATTTGTTCTGATGCACCACCTAATGTTGTAACTGGTGCGGATGCAATTGAACATTTAAAACAAGTTTATACAAGTACCATTGCTTTTGAATACCATCAAGTCCATGATGTTGAAGAAAAAAATTGGTTGCGTCAAAGAATTGAAAATGGTCAATTATTTCCTTCATTAAAAACAAAGAAGAAACATTCTTTGGTAAAGCGGTTAACCGAAGTAGAAGAGTTTGAAAAATTTCTTCATCGTACTTTTGTTGGGCAAAAGCGTTTTTCTATTGAAGGTTTAGATACGATGGTTCCACTTATTGATGAAATTATTTCTGAGGCAGTGAAAGATGGAGTAAATACTGTCAACATTGGAATGGCCCATCGTGGTCGTTTAAATGTATTAGCACACGTATTAGAAAAGCCTTATGAAATGATTTTTGCGGAATTCCAGCATGCACCTAATAAGGAGCTAGTACCATCTGAGGGATCGATTGGAATTAACTTTGGATGGACTGGTGACGTAAAATATCACCTTGGTTTGGATCGCCAAATTAAGACAGAAAGTACTGCAAATGTTCGCTTGACTCTAGCAAATAACCCAAGTCATTTAGAATTTGCCGGTGCAGTTGTAGAAGGTTTTACAAGAGCTGCTCAAGATGAAAGGGAGCAAGCTGGTTATCCAAAGCAAAATCCAGCTGATGCACTCGCTATTTTAATACACGGTGATGCTGCTTTTCCTGGTCAAGGGATTGTTGCTGAAACATTAAACCTTAGTAGGTTAAAAGGATATAATACTGGCGGAACGATTCATATTATCGCAAATAATACGATTGGTTTCACCACTGAATCGAGTGATTCTCGCTCAACGCGGTATGCTAGTGACTTAGCCAAAGGTTATGAAATGCCAATCATCCATGTGAATGCGGATGATCCAGAAGCATGCGTAATGGCAGCGCTTTTAGCAACCGATTACAGAGCAAAATTTGGTAAGGATTTCCTTATTGACTTGATTGGCTATCGTCGTTTTGGTCATAATGAAATGGATGAACCAATGACAACTAACCCACTCTTGTATAAAGTCATTCAACAACATCCGACTCAAAAGACAGTATACGCTCAAAAATTGAAAGAAGAAGGATCCTTGGATGATGCTACCTTAAATGAGATGGAAAAATCCGTTTTAGATAAACTTAAGGCTGCTTATGAGAAAGTTCCTAAAAAGGCAGAGCACGACTTAAGTGAAGTGGCTGTTCCAGAAGTTATCGAGAAAGGGTTGCCAAAAATTTCAACAGCGGTTCCAATTGATACACTTTCACAAATGAATGAAGATTTGTTGAAATGGCCAGACGGATTTAAGGTATTTGGCAAGCTTGAACGAATCTTAAAGAGAAGACAAGGAGCATTTGATGGTGACACAAAGGTTGATTGGGCACTTGCCGAAACAATGGCTTTTGCGTCAATTTTAGCGGATGGTACTCCAGTACGTCTATCTGGTCAAGATTCGGAAAGAGGAACATTTGCACATCGGAACATTGTCTTGCATGACCGTGAGACAGGTAGTGCTTTCTCTCCGTTACATAACTTGCCAAATGCAAAAGCTTCATTTGCGGTTTATAATAGCCCATTGTCTGAAGCTGGTGTTCTTGGATTTGAGTATGGATATAATGTATTCTCACCAGAAACGCTGGTCCTTTGGGAAGCTCAATATGGAGACTTTGCAAATGCTGCACAAGTAATTTTTGATCAATTTATTGCTGCTGGTCGCGCTAAATGGGGACAAAAATCAGGGCTAGTTATGCTTCTTCCTCACGGATTTGAAGGGCAAGGACCAGAACACTCATCTGGCCGATTTGAAAGATTCCTAACACTAGCTGCTGAAAACAATTGGACAGTTGCCAATCTAACATCTGCTGCCCAGTATTTTCATATTTTACGACGTCAAGCTGCTATCTTAAACAAAGAGTCTGTTCGTCCACTTGTTTTAATGACACCTAAAAGCTTGTTGAGAAATCCTTTGGTTGCTTCAAACCCGGTGGAGTTTAGTAATGGTGAGTTCCAATCAATTATTACTCAACCTGGTTTAGGGGCAGAGCCGGAAAAGGTTGAAAGAGTTGTTCTATGTACAGGAAAAGTAGCAATTGATTTAGCAGAAAAAGTTAATCCTGAAGAGCATAGCTGGCTACAAATTTTGAGATTAGAAGAAATCTATCCATTCCCATTAGAAACACTTAAAGCTCAATTTGATCAATATCCTAATTTGAAAGAAGTGATTTGGTTACAAGAAGAGCCGAAAAATATGGGGGCATGGACTTTTGTAGAGCCGCGCATTAACGAAATTCTTCAAGGCAAGATTGAGGTTTCCTATGTTGGTCGAAGAAGACGGTCAAGTCCAGCTGAGGGAGAACCAGATATTCACAAAATTGAACAAGCACGAATCATTGGGGAAGCATTAACGAGAAAGTAAAGGAGAGGACAACTGTGCCAGAAATCAAGGTTCCAGAATTAGCAGAGACAATTAGTGAGGGAACGATTGCCCAGTGGCTAAAAAAGCCAGGCGATCATGTAAACAAAGGGGAATATATTGTTGAACTTGAAACAGATAAAGTTAATGTAGAGATTATTTCCGAATATGAAGGAACTCTCACTGAGTTGAAAGCGGACGAAGGCGATACGGTAGAAGTAGGAGCTACGATTGCTGTTGTAAGTGAAGGTGGAGAGGCACCTGCAGCAAGTGAATCAAAGCAACAGCCTGAAGCTCAAGCAAATGAAGAAGTACAAGCTCAAGCAAATGAAGAAGTAACGAAAAAGAATGAAAGAATCATTGCGACACCGGCTGCTAGAAAGCTAGCTAGAGAAAAGGGCATTGATCTAAGCGATGTACCCGCAGTTGACCCATTAGGTAGGGTTCGTAAGCAAGATGTAAGTAACTTTGATTCTCACAAAGCACAACCACAAGCTACTTCTCAGGCTTCAACACCGGCGCCAGCACCAAAAGCCCCAGCAACTGCTAAGGACGATGCTAAGCCTGTTGAGCGAGTTAGAATGTCACGCCGACGTCAAACAATCGCAAACCGTCTTGTTGAAGTACAACAAACTGCTGCAATGCTAACGACGTTTAATGAAGTGGATATGTCAGCAGTTATGGAGTTAAGAAAGAAATGGAAGGATCGCTTCTTTGAGGAAAATGATGTCCGTCTAGGCTTCATGTCTTTCTTTACAAAAGCGGTTGTCGCTGCATTAAAGAAAACGCCTTACTTAAATGCAGAAATTCAAGGAAATGAACTTCTTTTAAAGAAATATTATGATATTGGAGTAGCTGTTTCTACAGAAGAAGGTCTTGTTGTACCAGTTATTCGCGATGCAGATCGTAAGAACTTCGCTGAAATTGAAGGAAATCTTGTGGAGCTCGCTGTGAAGGCTAGAGACAACAAACTTTCTTTAAGTGATCTTCAAGGTGGAACATTTACTATTACAAATGGTGGTGTATTTGGTTCCTTACTTTCGACTCCGATTTTAAACGGCCCACAAGTTGGGATTCTAGGAATGCACACAATCCAGCTTCGACCGGTTGCTGTTGATAAAGATCGGATTGAAAACCGCCCGATGATGTATATTGCCCTTTCATATGATCACCGCATTGTCGATGGAAAAGAAGCCGTTACCTTCCTTAAAAAAGTGAAGGAGCTAATTGAAGATCCAGAATCACTATTGTTTGGTAGTTAAATAGCAAGAAAGCCCTAGAATGAAATAGCATTCTAGGGCTTTCCTGTTTTGGAAAGAAACATCAAAAAATAAAAAAGCCGCATGCTGCGGCCTAGTCGTTATTAACGTTGCTTAAAAGGTTTTAATCCTCGTCTGGTAATTTCATCTTTTAGAATTTTTGCCCATTCCTTATCTTGTTCCGACTTCAAAGCATCACGATAGGAGACAACTAATTGCTCGTTACTCATAATTTTCATTTGACGTCCTCCTCAGTAGAATGGTTGAATTTTCTAAAAATATGAAGTTTTAATTTATTGTAAAGGTTTATGAAGGTTTTGAAAACCCCTTTTGATAAATTTTTGGTTCTTTTTTAGCTCTTTTCTCAAACCTTGTTGCTTTTAAGAATAAAAAATAAATGATTTTGCTATGACTTCATCCAAAGTAAGGGTAGAAAAGAAAAGAGCTTATTAACTAAAGAATATCACAGAAAATGCTTATTTCGCGTTTAAATCAGCTTTAGGATTTTAATAACAATCTTTACGAAAACAGCTTTTTATAAAACTATTTCTGGGAATAAATAATAGGCAGATTAAATAAAGGAGTAGGGGAAACTAGTGTGTTACAGGAGTTCCCTATGGAAGTTTCATCGTAAGTGTAAGAGTATAGTAGTGTTGCTAAATGTTCACAGGAGATTTGAACGTTTTGTTACAAGTATAGGAAACTAGTCCTTTCCCCTCTATAATAAAAGTATAGCTAACTTAAATACATTAAAAAATAAATATGTTATAAATGGGGGGATTCGGATGGTACGGTTGTTGATTGTAATGTTATTTCTATTCGGTCTCCTGTTGTTTGGGAAAGGAATGGAACTTTGGCTTGTACAGGGACAGGTAGGAGCGTTGGGAACGGATATTCATTTTCTCGGACTCAAAATGGTGGGACACGTATTAAAAGATGGGCTTTCTGTATACGCATTTGGTTTTACTGTATCTGGACTTATTCCAATTTTAGTCGCAATTAATCTAATTATAAAACAAAAAATCGACAAAGATCGTCATATTGCCTAAGGCTTGTGTTGTACACAGGCTTTTTTTGTCCCATAAAAAAAGAGGTACGTTACGAATCTCCTCATTTTTGAACGGTTTATGTTTAAAACAAGCAGCAAATGTGGTAAAGAAGGTTAGAAATACTTAAGGAAAAATAAAGGAAGAGGGATTGAAAAATGAACCTTTTTACCGAAAATGGTCTTTATGAAATTGTTTATCAAGGCGCTCACTTTTCCTTTTTGCGTTTTATCCGAATGGACCAAATTTGCAATGTTTATTATGTAACGCTAAAAAATATACTCAATGGAGAAATGTATACCTTTGATTATGAAGGGATTATTGGGATTCGAGAAATTAGTAACTCTATTCATTCTTATGCCAGTTAAGGAAAATCATGTTGCGTTTATATAAGTTTCTTCTTTATACTATATGTTAACGAGTATAAAGGAGTGCTAAAAATGATTCATTTAAATTGGCAAAATCGGTCAACCGTAAAAACGGTGAAATGTGTACACACAGATGCAAAAAAGTATATTGTAAATCGTGTTCTTACCCCAGGTAAAGAGTATGAAGTGAAGAATGAGACAGAAGAATTTTATTTCATTATTGATAACTCCGGAAAAGTTGGAGGATATTATAAAGATTATTTTGCAGATGTGAATTAATGGATGAGACCTACATAAAAAGGGTTCCGCAAGTAGCGGAACCCTTTTTATCTATCATGTTCAGGTTTTATTTCATCCATTTGTGGTCGATATAATTTTTTCGCTATCAGGTTTTGAACGATCAGAAATAGACCACCAATTGACCAGTAGAGAGGAAGAGCTGCTGGGGCATTCAGTGAAACAAAAATGATCATAATTGGCGATAACAACCCGATCAGCTTGAATTGTTTCTGTTGCTCAGCAGTCATATTCAACTGTGATATTTTATATTGTAGCAAATATACTAGCCCTGCAATAGCTGTCATCCATAAATTGGACTGCCCGAGGTCAAACCAAAGGAAAGAATGGGTTGCAATCTCATGTGAATGGATAATCGCATAATACAGTCCCATAAGAATCGGCATTTGTATCAAAAGTGGTAGGCAACCCATGTTTAATGGATTTATTCCATGTTTTTGATAGAGCTTAATCATATCTTGTTGGAGTTTTTGTTGTTCCTGGATATCCTGCGTTTCTTTTAGCTTCCTTTGAATCTCTTCTAAATCAGGTTTGACCATTTCCATTTTTTCTTTCATTAGTTGCTGGTTCTTCGTTTGTTTTAGCATCGACGGCATTAAAACTAAGCGCACTAATAAGGTAATTAGAATGATCGAAAGTCCAAAATTTCCACCAGTTATTTCCGCAAAGAAATAGATAAGTTGTTCAAAAGGCTGAACAAGCGTATTTTGGAAAATGGAAGGTTCATTAGTTGATTGACAACCTGTTAACACTAAAAAGGGGAATGCCCTAAATAAAGAATAAATAACTTTTTTCATTTTCTCCTCCTAAAATTTTGCTGTTAATATTGGGAGAAAATGAAGTAAGTTCTTCATCAGGAGACAGTTTTAGTCTAATTTTTTTTAAAAAGGTTAGGTGAAGAGAAGTGCTTAAATCGGATTTTTGTATATAGTCTAGGTCAGACTGTGAAAGTTGCAAAGGTAATTCTTTGGCCGTACTTTCTAATTCAGGCAGATAAAGGTCCAACAACCAAAAAATCTGTATAAATAAGGATACAAAAAAGGTGGCATATAAGGTATAAAAACTTGTATGTTCACAGGTTAGTATAAATAATTCAAAATCAAACAGATAAACCACCTCAATCTATTACGATAATAGATAATACGGAAAACTATCAAAAAGGTTTCACGGTACAAAATTCACCTTATAATTGGAGTGCTAATCCCGGGTGCTAACTGTGTAATTAAAGACAGAAGCCGTTTGGAAGATGCGGCTTCTGTCTTGGTTTTATTATGAATAATTGATTGACGTCATTAGACCTTAGAACCAAGGATAGTTATAAAGCCCAATCGAAATTTGATAAAATTTTAACGTATGCTAGTGGTTTCGTCCATATACTCTACTTTAGCGGTAAGTAATTTATATGCTTTTTCAACTAATTCCTCAGATGGTGGTTCAACTTCATGAAGTGGATATTGTAGTCCAAGAGCCTCCCACTTGTACACTCCAAGCTTGTGGTAAGGGAGAATCTCGACCTTTTTTACGTTTTGCAGTGTACCAATAAAATGACCAAGATTCACAAGATCTTCCTCAGAGTCTGTTCTTCCAGGGACAAGTACATGGCGGACCCAAACGGGAACTTTTTTCTCGGAAAGGTGGCGGGCAAATGACAGTATATGTTCATTGGTAAGGCCAGTTAGTTTTTTATGTTTTTCACGGTCAATATGTTTCAAGTCTAATAAGATTAAATCAGTGTAGGTTAATAACTCATTAAGTTGGTCCTGGAAATGAGTATTGGTAGAATAACAGCCTCCAGAGGAATCAATGGTTGTATGAATACCAAGTTTTTTACACTCTCTGAAAAGCTCAATTAAAAACGGAATCTGTAAAAGTGGTTCACCACCACTAACCGTAATGCCGCCGCCTGATGCTTCAATAAAGGGGAGGTAGGATTTTAAATCATCGATGATTTCGGAAACAGACATCTGTTTACCTGTTCCAATCTCCCAGGTATCTGCATTGTGGCAAAACTGACAGCGGAGCAGGCATCCCTGAGTAAAAACAATGTAGCGAATGCCTGGTCCGTCTACTGTGCCTAATGTTTCAATAGAGTGAATGTTTCCGATCATGATGAATGACCCCTTTCGAACGGTTTAGGAGCCTTCCTGCAATAGAGGAAGGGACTCCGGTTGTTTTTTTAGTAATATAACATTTACATGGTTTCGTGGAATGTACGATTAATGACATCAAGCTGTTGTTCACGTGTTAGCTTGATAAAGTTTACCGCGTATCCAGAAACACGAATCGTTAGCTGTGGATATTCTTCGGGATGCTCCATGGCATCTAATAGTGTTTCGCGATTAAAGACGTTTACATTCAAATGATGGCCAGTTTTTGCAGCATAGCCGTCCAAAATAGCTACTAGATTGGTAATGCGACCATCCTCTTCTTTTCCTAGTGCTTTTGGTACAATTGAGAACGTATTTGAAATTCCATCTAAGGCATATTCGTAAGGAAGCTTGGCAACAGAAGAAAGGGAAGCAAGCGTACCTTTTGTATCACGTCCATGCATTGGATTTGCACCAGGTGCGAACGGTTCACCAGCACGACGACCGTCTGGTGTATTACCAGTCTTTTTACCGTAAACAACATTTGATGTGATGGTTAGAATCGACATCGTATGCAATGAGCCACGATAAGTTGGGTGTTTACGAAGCTTTTTCATAAAGTTTTGAACAAGCTCAATTGCAATAGAATCGACTCGGTCATCGTTGTTTCCGTATTTAGGGAAGTCACCTTCTGTTTCGAAGTCAACAGCAAGACCGTTTTCATCACGAATGACTTTTACTTTCGCGTACTTAATCGCACTAAGAGAGTCAGCAGCAACACTCAAGCCAGCAATTCCTGCAGCCATCGTACGTAAAATTTCAGTATCATGTAACGCCATTTCAATCCGCTCATAGCTATACTTATCGTGCATATAATGAATGATGTTTAAAGCGTTGATATACAAACCAGCTAGCCATTCCATCATGTTGTCAAATGCTTCCAATACTTCCTCGTAATCGAGCACATCAGAAGTAATTGGGCGGAATTTTGGTCCAACTTGAATGTTTAGCTTCTCGTCAACACCACCATTAATGGCATAGAGAAGAGCTTTTGCTAGGTTGGCCCGAGCGCCGAAAAATTGCATTTGTTTCCCAATTTCCATTGCAGATACGCAGCATGCGATTCCGTAATCATCACCATATTCTGGGCGCATAATGTCATCGTTTTCGTATTGAATAGAACTTGTTTTGATCGACATTTTTGCACAGTATTTCTTGAAGTTTTCTGGAAGCTGCGTAGACCATAAAACGGTTAAGTTTGGTTCTGGTGCTGGTCCAAGGTTATCTAGTGTGTGTAAGAAGCGGAAGCTATTCTTTGTTACAAGTGACCTTCCGTCTTGAGCCATCCCACCAATTGATTCTGTTACCCAAGTAGGGTCGCCACTAAATAATTCATTGTAATCTGGTGTTCTCGCAAATTTAACGAGGCGAAGTTTCATGACAAAATGGTCGACTAGTTCTTGTGCTTCTTGTTCAGTTAGGATGCTATTTGCAATATCACGTTCAATATAAATATCAAGGAAGGATGATACACGTCCAAGACTCATTGCAGCCCCGTTTTGTTCTTTAATGGCTGCTAAGTAAGCAAAGTATAGCCATTGGAACGCTTCTTTTGCGTTTGTTGCTGGTTTAGAAATATCAAAGCCATATCTTTCAGCCATTTGCTTTAATTCATTAAGAGCACGATATTGTTCGGAAATTTCTTCTCGCAGTCTAATTGTATCTTCGGTCATGATCTTACTTGTAGACTCATGGTCCTTTTTCTTTTGTTCCATTAAGAAGTCAACACCGTATAGTGCAACACGACGGTAATCACCAATAATACGGCCGCGGCCATAAGCATCAGGAAGACCTGTAATAATTCCTGCCTTACGAGCTAGGAGCATTTCTTTTGTATAAGCATCAAATACCCCTTGATTATGTGTTTTTCGAAAATCAGTAAAGATTCTTTCTACTTCCTCATTTAGTTGATATCCGTAGGATTCAAGAGCAGCTTTTGCCATTCGGATTCCACCAAAAGGTTGCATGGAGCGTTTAAAAGGTTCGTCTGTTTGTACACCTACAATGGTTTCTTTTTCTTTATCAAGGTAGCCAGGACCATGGGAAGTGATCGTTGAAACAACTTCAGTGTCCATATCAAGAACGCCGCCTTTATCACGTTCTTGTTTAGTTAGTTCCATCACTTGTTTCCAAAGATCGTTTGTTGCCTCTGTTGCAGGTGCAAGGAATTCGTCATTTCCAGTGTATTCTGTATAGTTTTTTAAGATAAAGTCACGAACATTGATTTCTTTCTGCCATTTCCCGTTTGCAAAACCTTTCCATTGTTCCATTTAGGTTCACCTCTAATAGTTCATTTAAAGTATATAACAGTTACTACACTTACATCATACTACGGATGAAACAGTTTTAGTGTGACGAATTTGTGAAATAGTGAGCAACATTACAAAATGGTGTTTCCGTTTTGTTGGGAATCACCCAAAATAAGAACTGTACTATAATTGTTTATGGATGATATTTATCTGTCCTATAGAAGAAGGAGAGATAAATTAACCTACTGAGGAAAGTATAACAAACAAGGTTCGCACTATGTTTAGTTGGTTATGAACCTTTTGTGACTAGATAAAAAAAGAGGATGTGGAGAGGTTTAATTAAAATTCTAAACGAATTATGGAAGTGATTTTTGAACATAAATCCTATTAAATTGACAATATGGGCTATCATTTACAGCAAGAAAGTTTAACATCAAAAAACAGGAGTTTACCTCCTGTTTTTTTGATGTTGTGAATTTTAATCTACTACAATATAGGCAATCATTGGTCCATTATTGTCTTTATCCTGATGTATTTGACAAACTAGACGATAAACGCCATCTTTGTTAAATTCCAAAGGTACAGTGGTTTCTTCCCCTTTTTTTACGGTTCCTTTTATATTTGTTCCTTCAATTTCAAAAGGGTGCTCCATTCCATTAATTCCATAAATCTTAAGAGCCACTTTTTCTCCTTTTTCAAGAAAAATCACTCCTGGGTCCCAACGATAGGATTCGATTTCTTTACCAGAGTCCGTTACAGTTTTAAACTCACCGGTAACAAGGTGGATCTCTCTCTCTGTTTTCCCTTCGTCAAGGGTTGAAACCGTCTCTGCTTCAGGTGTTTGGAAATACCATAAGGAAGCACTAACAGCTACCACTGCAAGGATGATTGCTAATAATAAATATTGCCGTTTTATAATGTAAAAACGCATTGGTTTCCCTCCTTTTTTTACTTGTCCTAGTTTCATCATATGCACAAGCTTATAGGAAACTTGTCTATTATTTTTAAAAAGATGAACTAAATCGTAAGAATGTGGAAGGGGAGTAGTTCTTGTGCCTCAAAATACGTAAAAGGTAAAAGGAGAGGAAATAGAGCTGATAATAGAAAAAGACGTGATCTCAATTCACGTCTTTATAGAGGTTCTTTCTCTCAATTTATTCAAGAAGGGACAATACGTAGTTGTTAAAATCAAATACAATATTAACACTAATTAAATACCGTAGATAGTATTCCTTATTTTAAGATTGGAGAAAACGTGTAGCCAAAAGCATAAGAAATGAAATAATAACAATAACAATAACCCACGCCCAAGCAGCTTCCATATTTCCCGATTCGAACGCAACGTAGATGGCGGTTGGGATTGTTTGCGTTTTACCGGGAAGGTTACCAGCAAACATCAAAGTTGCTCCAAATTCTCCAAGCGCACGAGCGAAACTTAAGATTACTCCAGCGATAAGGGCCTTCAAAGAAAGGGGAAGAGTAATGTAGAGAAAGACTCTCCATTCACTAGCACCATCCACTCTTGCTGCTTCTTCAGCTCCTTTATCAACTGAAAGGAAACCAGTCTTAGCGGATTGATACATCATTGGAAAAGCGACTACCGAAGCAGCTATTACCGCTGCAGACCAAGTAAACATAATCGGGTAACCTAGTATGGTTTCGATAATGGAACCTATGATACTATTTCTCCCAAAAAGGATTATTAATAAAAAACCTACAACTGTAGGGGGAAGAACGAGTGGTAAAAGGAGCAAGGTCTCTATGATGGTTTTTCCTTTGAATTGTTTGGCTGTCATCCATCTAGCAAATACAATCCCTAAAATAACAACAATGATTAATGCAATTGTTGCTGTTTGCAGAGACAAAAAAACCGGTGCCCAAAAGGAATTATTCATTGTTTTTACCTACTATATTGAAACCATACTTTTGAAAAATTTTTATAGCATCATCGGATTGAAGAAATTTAAAAAATTTAACCGCTTCTTCTTGATTTTTCGTTCCGTCCACAATCCCAACTGGATAAATAATGGGATCATGTAGTTCCGCAGCTATAATCATTACGTTGTTTACTTTGTTAGATGATAAAGCATCTGATTTATAAACAATTCCGGCATCTACATTATTGGTTTCTACGTAGGAAAGCACTTGTCTTACGTCTTTAGAAGGGATGATTTTTTCTGATAGCTTTTCCCATAAACCTAATTGTTTTAATGTTTGTTGAGCGTACATACCAGCAGGGACAGTTTCAGGAATACCAATCGCTATTTGTCGAACGTCACTTGTTAATAAGTCTTGAAGTTTTTCAATATTAACATTCGACTGTTTTGGCGTAATTAGTACTAATTGATTTCCTAATAAATCGGTGCTATATGTTGAATCAATAAGACCTTCGTCAACTAATTGATTATAACGATCTTCTGCAGCTGAAAAAAACAAATCAACTGGAGCGCCTTGAGTAATCTGTTGTTGCAAAGAACCAGAGCCCCCAAAGTTTAAAAGCAATTCAATACCTTTATGGTCTGACTCATAAATAGTTTTTATTTCAGACAATGCTTCGTTCAGGCTGGCGGCTGCAGAAATTGTAAGGGAGATGGTTTCGTCCCCTTGGTTTTGAGATTTACCACAGCTAATTAGGGCAGCTAGGAGGAAAAGAAAAAGGAAAATAGTAGATATCTGTTTCAGTTTCATAGTCATACATCCTTAAAAGTTAATCTATTCGCTTTTCTTATTATAACGAAGTCAAAAAAAAAAAACTGCCCCAACGAGGCAGTTTTCATTGAATAATTAAGATTGGCGACCAAACCTTTGCTCGATTTGGCTACAAACTTCGTCTGCAGAAAGACCATTCGCTTCAATTACTGATCCTTGGGTCACTGTGTCTTGCATGCCCATGACATTGGAATCAATGCCACTGATAACACAGCAGTCACACCCTTGTGCATCTGATTCTTGTTTTAGGTCGACAACATCATATCCTTTATCGCGTAATGCTTGTGAAATATTTGATAGAGACTGCTCTACTCCTACTCTTGCCAAAGTTAACACCTCCTCCGAGATTAACATTGCCTTGTGATCCTCAATTTATTCTTTTAAGATTTTGTATTAATTCTTCTTAAAAAAGTGCAAAGTAAACGTGGAGGTGTGAACATGTCAAAACGTAAAAAGAACCCTGCAACAATTGGTCTGAACTCATCTCAAGTGGAAGGACAGGGGACGACGAATCAAGAAACTGGTCAATTCAAAGCTCCGTCTTCGAGAAAGAAGCAAAAACGTAATTAAGATTTACCAAATAAGGATTAAAAGAGCCCGGGATTACCCGAGCTCTTTTGGAACATTTAGTATAGCTTACGAATACATTTTGGCAACTTGCTGTTGAATTTCTTGGTTCTCTAAATATTCATCATAAGTCATTTGTTTATCAACCAAACCAGATGGTGTTATTTCTAGAATACGGTTTGCAATCGTTCCAACGAATTGATGGTCATGGGACGAGAAGATAATGGATCCTTTATAATTAATCAGTCCATTGTTTAAGGCAGTAATGGATTCTAAATCAAGATGGTTCGTTGGTTCGTCTAGTAATAGCACATTTGAACCTGAAAGCATCATTTTTGAGAGCATACAACGAACTTTTTCTCCCCCAGATAGTACGCTTGCTTTTTTCAAAACCTCGTCTCCTGAGAATAACATTCGACCAAGAAAACCACGTAGGAAACTCTCGCTATCATCTTTAGGAGAGAATTGACGTAACCAGTCGACAAGACTCAAATCACTGCCCTCAAAATACTCGGAGTTATCCTTAGGGAAGTAGGCTTGAGAAGTAGTGATGCCCCATTTGAAACTTCCGCTGTCAGGTTCCATTTCCCCCATAAGAATTTTAAAGAGAGTCGTTTTTGCTAATTCATTTTTCCCAACAAGCACGATTTTGTCATCCTTGTTCATTACAAATGAAAGATTATCAAGGACTTTTTCACCCTCAATAGTCTTTGTAAGGCCTTCAACACGCAATAAGTCATTTCCGATTTCACGTTCAATCGAAAAATTGACATACGGGTATTTTCGAGAAGATGGTTTAATATCGTCGAGTGAGATTTTATCAAGCAGTTTCTTTCTTGAAGTCGCTTGTTTTGACTTGGATGCATTGGCACTAAAACGGGCAATAAATGCTTGTAATTCTTTAATTTTCTCTTCCTTTTTACGGTTTGCATCTTGAGACATTCTTGTTGCTAACTGGCTAGATTCATACCAGAAATCATAGTTTCCAACATAGATTTGAATTTTACCAAAGTCTAAGTCGGCAATATGTGTACAAACCTTATTTAGAAAATGACGATCATGGGATACAACAATTACCGTATTCTCAAAGTTAATGAGGAATTCTTCAAGCCATTGAATTGCTTTAATGTCCAAATGGTTCGTAGGCTCGTCCAAAAGCAGAACATCTGGTTTCCCAAATAATGCTTGAGCTAAAAGCACTTTTACCTTTTCAGCACCATCGAGGTCTGCCATTTTTTTGGTATGAATTTCCTCGCCAATACCTAGTCCTTTTAAAAGAATTGCCGCTTCAGATTCTGCTTCCCAACCGTTTAATTCGGCAAATTCTCCTTCAAGCTCAGCTGCTCTCATTCCGTCTTCATCGGAAAAATCAGCTTTCATATAAATAGCGTCTTTTTCTTGCATAATCTCATAGAGTCTGCTGTGCCCCATAATAACCACTTTAATAACTTCTTCATCTTCATATTCAAAGTGGTTTTGTTTTAACACAGCAAGACGTTCACCTGGCGTAAGTGCTACGTTGCCGTTTTGTGGTTCGATTTCCCCTGAGAGAATTTTCAAAAATGTCGATTTACCAGCGCCATTTGCACCAATTAGACCATAACAATTTCCGGGAGTGAACTTGATATTAACATCTTCAAATAGCTTACGGTCACCATATCTTAATCCAACGTTATTAACTGTAATCATGAATAGCCTCCAAAAGTATAATCCAAAGCATTATAACATATTGAAGGAGATAACGTGAATTTTTTCCTTATAAAGCGATATATCTTACATATTATGGTTTTTAAAATAAAAGATAAAATTATGAAGGAGTACCATGTTTTTTTCAATTTTTTTGCTCATTTTCATACATTTTTCATATTTATCATGTAAAATGAAGACAAACAGGTAGTTGAAGGAGTTTTTGTGATGGCGAATAAACAACTGGTTGATTTTGTGAACCGTCTGAAAGAGTCAGGAATAAATATAAGTTTTACAAAGCCAAAGTCAAAGTTTTTCTCGCTACAAGAAAATGAGAAACACTCATCTATTAAGGTACACATAAATTAAGATGCTAAAACTTGTGATTGGTTGAACGTAGTAAAAGGCGTGAGGAAAGATTCTCACGCCTTTTATCTATAATTCTTCCATGATTTTTTTAAAAACTTCGTCTTTATTGAAATCCTCGCCCATTGGGAATTTTTTGATGTACTTATTATCATCATCGACAAGGTACGTGTAAGTAGTATGGACAAAGAAGCCGTTTCCTGGATCGCGATATTGGAACTGAAATGTATCTGCTAGTTCTCTTATTTTAGCTTGATCTTCTTTTAGGTTGCTAGGGTCACCTGTAAGCATAATCCAGTTTCCATCTTCTTCAATCTCAAACATCTTCATATAGTTTTGCATCACTTCTGGTGTGTCTCGCGCAGGGTCAATGGTCACTGTTAGAAACTGAACTTTGTCACCGAATACACCCTCAAATTTTAAATCTTCTTTGAGAAGTTTCATCTTCTGAGTTGTCGTGGGGCAGACATCAGGGCAATGGGTATAGACAAATTCAACGAGTTTGAGAGTTTCCTTGGCAGTTCCAAACTCGTAGTCTTCCTTGTCCTGTGTAATAAGAGTAATATCCTTAGGGATTTGTGCGCTAGCATCTCGGATGAGAAAAAAGGAAATTCCAACAGAAATACCAATAATTACAATCAAACCACAAATTATATAAATTTTTTTCATCAATCACAACTCCGTTCTATTTTTATCTTTATTGCCTCCTTGTTTACTCAATATTGCAATATTCAATTGGACAGTTTTCACAGTCGATTTCACTTTTTATAAAGCTTAAATTATGAACAATAATTTTTTTTCGTTCTACTGAAATTATCCCCTCGTCTCGCAATTCACCTAACATTCGACTAACACTTTCTCGGGCTGTGCCGCAATAATTTGCGAGATCTTGATTGGTTAACGGAACATCGATATAGATCCCATTGGGTTTAAGAATTCCGTAGCTGTTGCATAATCGAACAAGCGTGGAATACAAAGCGCCTTTTTTCCCGTTTAAAACGAGGTCACGGAATTTGGTAGTGGTTTTGCGGATATGGTCGTTCATCCACTTCATATATTGGTAAGCAAGCTGACTATTACTAAACAGAATCCTTTCGAGGTCATCGATATTAATTGCTGCCGCTTCGCCAGATTCGATAATCTTGGCATTGAATAAGTACCTCGGATCCATCGTGAAAAGGGTAAGTTCCCCAACTATATCATTATGTCCGGACAGTCTAAGGGATAGTTCTTTTCCTTCTGCATTCATTTTAGATATTTGAACTTTTCCAGAAAGGATTATATACATTTCTTTTGCAACTGTTCCTTCTTGGAATAAATAAGTACCTTTTGTTAATTTTAATTTACGAGTGGTATTTTTTAGTAGTTCTCCCAACTCATAGGAAAGTGTACTATTATGTTTCTGCATTTTTCCTTTTCCCACCTTTTCCCCTTTGTTGCTTTATACCATAAATTACATCGTGTCGTTATTATCTATGTTCATTAAAAAGAAATGTTTTCACACGGTCAATAGAGAAAAAGTGAACATTCTTGGATTATGTGAATGATTTTTAAAAAGTCACATTTTGTTCATTTTTCAGAGTGTCTAAATGTTTATTTCAGTCAAAAAAAGAGCTCAAACCATAATGGTTTTAAGCTCAATCTTGTTAACCGCGAAACATATTTTGTAGCCACTCCCCAGCTAATCCACCTACGTAAACACCAACAATTCCTATGACTCCAGCTAAAATAGGTGGAGCTGGAAGAGGGAGTCGAAGCATCTTAAAGAGAATGCCAACGAAAACTCCTGCTAACAAAGCCATGATAACATCCTTCATTTTATAACACCTTCTATTCAGTATTTAGGTTTCTATTTGTTTATTTTGTGTGGGAAAACCACACGCATAACAAAAAAATAATGGTAGAATTAGTCAGTATGATTTGTCATTGGAGGATGGCTATGAATAGAAAAGATTCGGATTTATTAAGACTTAAATGGTTTTATCTGCTTACGTTTTTTGGAACGGGCAGTATTTCACCTCTACTTAGTGTCTATTTTAGTGAAGTTCAACAATTAAATGGATATCAAGTTGGGACGTTACTTTCTATAGGTCCAATCATGATGATTTTTTTTCAACCTTTATGGGGATTACTTGCTGATGCAAAAAGTGCTCATAATAAATTATTAGTGGTTGCAACCTTCATTGCAGGAGTAATGGGCCTTGGTTATGCTGTGATTGGTAGTTATTATTGGTATTTGCTTATTGCGATTATCTTAGGGATTTTCCAAAGTGCGATTATTCCTTTGTCGGACAGCATTTCCGTTCAATATGCAAATAAGAAAAAAGTCGCTTATGGGAACATCCGATTATACGGGTCACTAGGATTTGGCTTAGCTGTATTCGTAATGGGAAGTCTGTCTGAGTGGAAACCGGAAGTTATATTTTATGCTTTTTTCCTTACCTTAACTCTTGCGGCAATCCTAGCTGTTCAATTACCTAAAGAAAAAACGCGTTCTTCAAATCTTAACCTCTTCTCGGGAGTCAGGAATCTTCTCTCCATTCGCAAATTTTTAGTGTTTTTATTGATCACGTTTTTAATATTTGGTCCTAATTTAGCCAATAATTTTTATTTCAGTCTCTTCATTGAACATAGTGGGGGAACATACACGGGTATTGGAATTGCATTTTTAATTGCTGTGCTTTCAGAAATTCCATTTATGAGGCTGGCTGGAATCTGGAGTAGTAAAGTAGGTTTATTACAAGTTGCGTTTATTGCTGCCATTGCCTCGATGCTTCGTTGGATTATATATTTTATAGAACCAGGATTACCAATCATTTACGCAACGACCGTCATCCAAGGTTTTTCACTCGGATTATTTATTCCAGTTGGAATACAATATGTTCGGGAAATTTCTCCCCTAACTTTGACAGCTACTGCTGTGACCTTATATTCAGCAGTCGGTAATGGCATTGGAAACTGGTTTTGTACCTTCATCGGTGGGATTATATTTGAGGTGTATTCTATTTACGCAGTTTACTTATTTTTTGGTTTGCTTTCGTTATTTGGTGCTATTTTAACGACATACCTTATAAAGCAAGACAAGCAACAACCTCAATACAAAACTAAGTTTTCCTAACAATGTCTTCTTCATTCACTAAAATAACTTCTTTTTATTGCCTGTATGGTAAAACCACAAAAGAAGGAAAGTAATCATAAGTCTCTAAAAAGGAGGAATGAAGATGACGAATTCTAAAAACAAACAAGAGTCAACAAAAATTGCGGGTAGACATTATCATACCGATGATTATAAGCGACAAGATGAACTTTCAGCAGGCCTTGCCGAAACTCATGAACAAGTGAGCGATGCCTATTTTGAAGGGGAAATCAAAGCAACCATCGAAAATTCAGAAGGGAAGAATATTGAAATTCCCCGAAAAGGATATGAATAAAAATAGATAAAACACCTTCGTCTGAAGGTGTTTTTTTGTATGTGTTTAGTCATGCCATTTTATAAGGAACATTTTTAAAAATGGTTTGTTATTCTTTCCCTAACATGAAACCTAAAGTCGTACAGCATAATATTAGTGCCGGAATTAAGGCGAATTTTATGTAGATAGGAGGTCATTGTATGGGGATCTTAAGTGGAAATCCTAAAGAGGAGCCTATGCACTATGGGGAAGTTTACTCGGTTTGGATGCACCTTAGCGCAGCAAAGGCGTCAGTTGCTGCATATGAGACTTTGCTAAATCACGCTGGTGATGAAGACTTGCAAAAAATTATTAAGGATATAATTGAAGATACTTCTAAACAAGAAATAGAGGAAGTTGAGAGGTTATTAACGGAACATGGAATCGGGATGCCTCCAACTCCAGCAAAACGCCCTGAAGCATGTATAGAAAAGATTCCGGCAGGGGCTAGGTTTCTGGATCAGGAAATAGCAAATAAATTAAGTGCTGATATAGCAGCAGGCCTTATAAGCTGTAGTACAGTTATGGGACAGTGTATTCGAGAAGATATTGCCTCAATGTACGCAAACTTCCATACTAAGAAAGCTCAGTATGCGACAAAGGTTTTGAGGCTTTTGAAAGATAAAGGGTGGTTAATCCCACCACCACTTCATATCGACCCATCTGACTGTTAGAAAGGGGATTGTGATGTCAAATAGAGGAGAGTTTCAAAATAATCGATCTCAATATAAAATGCCGGATGCATTAAAACAGAAGAAAGAGTTTAATTATCGTGTTGGTTATACAGCCACTACTGGGAATGCCACTGGTGGAAAAACTGAACCTGGGAAAAGATCTGATTTATAAAAAAGAGGCTGTCAATATTTGGCAGCCTCTACGTGATCTGATTATCACTTTTTAAGAAAGGTTTCTGGTGCTATCACAGCGATTACTTCCCCTGTAGCAACTACGTCTTCGCCTGCCAGTACTTCCGTAGTAATTTTCCACTTTTTTGGATGTATTTCTTCCCCAAAACCATACGCCTTCAATTCTATACCTTGAGGAGTAGGTTTTTTATAATCTACTGTTAGTTGAGCTGTAACAAAACGAGGCATTCTGTTCCGTCACCAATTTGATGGCCATTTTTATGATGTAAGTAAATGGAAGCGGAGCCTGTACCGTGACAGTCTATTAATGATGCTAGGATTCCTCCATAAACAAAACCAGGAATAGCCATATGCTCTTCGCTTGGTTCAAAGTAGGTAATGGTCTTTTCATCATCCCACCCCGTTCGAAAATGATGCCCATTCTTATTTAAACGCCCACATCCATAGCACCAAGAAATTTCATCAGCATAAGTATCTTGGATCGCTTTAACAATTTCCCCCATAGAAAAACCCTCCTTCTTTTATCAGAATATTTTAACACATTCTGCGGGGAGGGAAAAATAAATTTTCTTATTCGATGTCATACAAATTTTGATAAGCTTGGTTTGCTGCTTCTTCACTGGAAAACAGTGCATCATCATCTTCAATTACATGAAATGTTTCGTTAATGAAAAGTGCCAGTGAGTTTTCATCTTTTGGATGAGGAACAATTTCCGCTGCTTTAACATTTGCAACACTTGGGACATGAGGGTTGTGATAAATGACAAAAACCTCATCTCCTTGTTTAATTTGTTTCGGGTCTAAAGTATCCAATAATATCCCCCTTTATAATTATAAATTTTCATTCTGTTGTCGTATTTCATCTCCAGTGACTATGATGTTTGCCTTTTCAAAGCTTCGGTGTTCATCGATAGAGTCACCAGTTACATCGCTAGTTGAAGGAGAAATGCCTCCGTAAGGACTAGGAGGAGCAATAGCCTTTGCTTTTTGATTACGTGTCTTAAATTCACTGTTTTTCATTAAAACCACTCCTTAAGATATAATTTTCACTTAAAGAAACAGTCATATACGAAGGCAAACTAATCAAGTTTTCCCAGTTACGAGTGAAGGTTAGGTGTATGTGTATTCACAGAATTGTCATAAAAATTCCGTTCTTAAGAAATGAAAGGGGGGTATAATAAAGATGTAAAGAAGAGTACCCCTAACATCTTAGGAGGCTCAACCATATTTGTTCGTTCCGTAAGTTGAACGAAACATTTTCTTTATCTTGTAAGCGATTACGAAAGGTTGTTTGACTCAAAAGTGGACTGGACTGTTTCCAGATGTGTGCTAACACAAAAAACGAAACTACCATATGCAACTAATCCAGTGACCCTGGTTTTCTGATTGTCGTGGACCTAAATGAATTCAAAGGGAATGGAGAACCAATCTTCTACCTACCTAGGTACCGTACGTAGAAGTACAAGGCTCCTGACCAAAAGAATTTTAATGACTATGGACGTAGAGAGGCATCTATATTGGGATAAAAACGAAGCGATTCATGTCATGAAAGTTTGGAATTCTAAAAGGGAGCCACTTCAAATCGAGGTTACAAATAGGGCATAAAGGTGATTTTGCAAATGGTAAATGAAGTTTACTGGAGTAGAGTAGGTACCGACGAATGGAAATTGTTAAGGCTTAAATTCTTTACTCAAAAACTTTTGAGACATAACCTATTCGTATTTGTAGACAGTAGTGAGAAAATGAGTCTCGCGGTGATTAACCCGCATTAATTAAGTGAAGGGTCCTTTCCTACGCTATACTAGTAAAGGCCACTTTCTACGGAACAGCAAACATCGGCTGGACAAAATGATGGTTTCTTCATCATTATAAAAAGTAGTGAAGTTTGGCTGGATGGATGGTTGGGTCTCCTAAGATGTTAAGTTGTTTCTAATAATTGTACCTTTAGTTTGATTACAACAAACCCGACTACTTGAGTAGCCGGGTTTCTTTCTTTATTCAACTTTTTTTGCTAAGCATCTTTCGCATTCCATTAAATATGACTCTGCTTGCTCCTCTACATGTTGACCACACTCTGGACAAACTTTTTTTGGTAACTTCTTGAAAAACTCAACCGGACTCATCATTGAAATCCTCTCCTTTTCTTTTATAATACAATGTTATTTACTGTCTTTCTGTTATAGTACAGTATAAACGAAAAAAGAAAAAATGTGTAGACTTTTTTATAAAATTTCTGAAATATATATTCAATGGGCATATGAGGAATGGTAATACAAATAAGACTTTAAAAGTCAAGAGGAAAAAGTGACGAAGTTATTACAATTCCAAGATTTTTATCTTTCCTTCCCTTTAAGTTTGCCTTACAATCAAATTAACTTTTCATCAAGGGGAATGATGCTTAATATGGAAACACTTGAACAATCATTTAACCCTGTTTTATTTTTGGTTGCTATTGTTTTAACAATGATGGCATCCTATACAGCGTTGGATTTGTTTAGTTTAGTAAAGACGTCTAATAAGAATAAACGGTTCCTTTTTATAGGTGCTGCGTTTTCGTTCGGAATGGGCATTTGGGTAATGAACTTTTTTGGTATTCTTACGTTAAATGTGAATGCAAACAGTGCCTATCAAATACCAATGAATATTTTGGCGATTTTTTTAGGTGTTATCTTCTCAGCAATGGGTTTTTTAATCCTGATTGGAGAAAAAAAGCAAATCCGACAATTACTTATTAGCAGCCTACTGATGACTATAGCCGTGATATCCGTTCATATTGTTGGAATTCTCTCAATTAATATGGGCTTTGAGTACAATCTGGCAATCTTAGCGGTAAGTATTGTGTTGATGTTTGGTTCGTTTTTGTTCTCATTTTGGATCTTATTTTATTCAAAAAGTTTTTCACCATCTAGTCATGTTTGGCTTAAACCATTAACAGCACTTTTAACAACTGGTGCGATTGTTGAGGGACATTTACTTTTAGCTAAAGCAACAACATTTTACTCGAATCAAAATCAAATTGAACGAATAGCAGTACCTCAGTCTTTGATTGGCTATACGATTTTTATTGTAGCGGTCGTAATTTTAGGTGGTCTCATCACATCTAGTGCATTTATGGGAAAAAGATTAGCTGTTAGTGACACGAATCTAAAAGATATTACAGACGCACTAAATGTTTCGTCGATTGTTGCAATTACCGATCCAAAAGGAAACATCACTTATGTTAATGATAAATTCGTAGAAATCTCTGGATATAGTGAGGATGAACTAATTGGGCAAAACCACTCGATTTTGAATTCTGGATACCATCCAAAGGATTTTTTCAAAAAGATGTGGGCAACGATTGGGACTGGTAAGACATGGAAAGGCGAAATTCGTAATCGTGCCAAAGATGGCTCTTTTTATTGGGTTGCTACAACGATTGTTCCTTTTTTAAATCTCAAAGGAAAACCGTATCAGTATGTTTCTATTCGTTCTGATATTACTAGTCGAAAAAAGGCAGAAGCAGATTTAAAGGAAACTTTAAAGGAAGTTAGTGACTACAAATTTGCAATTGATGAGTCTTCGATTGTGGCCTTTACAGATGAAAAAGGAATAATTAAGAGTGTAAATAATAAATTTGTCGAGATTTCTAAATACTCTCGTGAGGAATTAATTGGACAAGATCACCGAATTTTAAATTCTGGTTATCATTCAAAAGACTTTTTCAAAAACTTGTGGAAAACAATCGGTACCGGAAACGTCTGGAAAGGCGAAATTCGTAATAAAGCGAAAGATGGTTCTTATTATTGGGTCGCTACAACGATTGTCCCGTTTTTAAATGATCATGGCAAACCTTATCAATATTTAGCTATTCGTAATGACATTACAGAGCGAAAACAAAACGAAGAGTTAATTCATCGCCAAGATAAACTGGCTGCAGTGGGACAATTAGCTGCTGGTGTGGCGCATGAGATACGGAATCCACTTACCTCAATGAAGGGCTATGCCGAGTTTTTGCAATTAGATGAAGAAGATCCTCAGCGCCGTGAGTTCATTGATATTATTCTTGATGAAATTGACCGAGTGAATAATATTGTTGAGGAGTTTATGGTATTAGCTAAGCCGAAGGTTGTTGAACTTGAAGAGAAAAATATCATTCCAATCCTAAAGAATATCTTATCGCTGCTCGAATTTGAAGCGAAAAAACGACATGTAAAACTCCATTTAGATGTTAAAAAAGATATCGTCCAAATTGAGTGTGATGAAAATCGCTTGAAGCAAGTGTTCTTGAATTTTATTAAAAATGGAATTGAAGCTATGCCTTCTGGTGGTGACTTATATGTTCGAGCAGAGGTACAAAATCAAAACGTCGAAATATCCATTCAGGACACCGGTGTTGGAATCCCTCCTGAAACACTTAAGAAAATAGGTGAACCTTTCTATACAACCAAGAAAAATGGTAATGGCTTGGGTCTAATGGTCTCGTTTAAAATTATTGAAAGTCACAATGGTAAAGTATATATAGAGAGCGAGCAAAACAAAGGAACAACGTTTAAAATCCTTTTACCAGCTACAAAAACAGCATAGAAGATTGGCGTTTACTACGCCAGTCTTCTTTTTTTTGCTGTTTACTACAAATTTTAGTAAGTTTGTTGTTTCCTAATAGAGGGTTGCTGTTATATAGAAGATATATCAAACAGTTAGTTTCTTTACTCAACGTGAACCTATTGGTTGTTCAAGATATATTTTTAACAGAGACAGCAGAATATGCTGATGTTGTTTTACCTGATAAATCATGGGGAAAGGTAGAAGGGACCTATACCAATACAGACAGAAGAATCCAACGTGTCAGAAAAGCCGTTGAGGCAGCTCCTGATGTTAAAGAGGATTGGGGAATCTTGGGTGAGCTGTCTACACGATTAGGATACAAAATGAATTATAAAAATAGTGAGCAAATCTGGAATGATGTTCGTGAATTAGTATGGGAGATGTATGGAGGAATATCCTATGAAAGGCTAGAAAAGGAATATAGCATTCACTATCCTTGCCCACATGAACAACATCCAGGGATAAAAATTCTTCATCACAACCCGGTTGTAAAGGTGAATGGATACTGTTCATCTGGAAGTTCAAGTGGTTCTGTATAGTCCACTGGTACAAAAGAAGCTATTTTTTGATTACGATCTGTATTGTTAACGAGTGTAGTTTTTTTAAAGTAAGTTCCCGTCGCGGATCCCTTCAAGTCAAGGCGAAAATAACAGAACAAGTAGTCCCTTGGACTAGTATTTATGAGTTTCCATTGGTCAGAAGTTCCAACAAATGTGCTTACCCTGAATGAGCTTGACCCAGTTTTGGGTACTGCTGAAATACAAAGCATGTGCTGTACAAAAAGCCCCTGTTACTTAATAAAGCCATGTAAAACCTATACTGATTGATTTAGGATAGGTTTTTTATTAAGTATTTAGTTTATTCTGTTTTACTGTTACAATTCTGCAATCTTGTTGTTACCTTTGTAAATGAAATAATATCTGGTTGTTCTTATCTATTTCGCAAATTATGTTAGGATAGTTTTATTAAATGAAAAAAGCCGAAGGAGGCAAACCTACATGAAGAAATTGATTTTATCATTAGTTGCTATGACGGCTATTTTCTTGAGTATCGGGATAAATGCAGGTGCACAAGGACTTCAGGATGATATAAATGAAAAACCAATAGATGAAGTACAATCAGCTCCAGCGAAACCAAATGATTCTGCAGCGGCAGCATTAAAACAAGAAGTTTCGATTAAAAAAGTAATTACAGTAGATGCGACAGCTTATACAGCCGAATGCGAAGGTTGTTCTGGAGTAACGAAACTAGGTGTAGATTTAAAGAGCAATCCGAGTGAAAAAATCATTGCAGTTGACCCAGAGGTTATTCCTCTTGGATCTAAAGTGTATGTAGAAAATTATGGCTATGCAACTGCTGCTGATATCGGAGGAGGGATCAATGGTTATGAAATTGATGTGTTCATTCCAGAAGAAGAAGCAGCTGTTGACTGGGGAAGACAACAAGTAAAGGTAACAATAGTTGAAGATTAGAAAAAGCTGTCCGTTTAAGGGACAGCTTTTTGTGCGACGGGCAGTCGCATTGAGTGTTGACTGAAGTCAA
>Ga0182742_1001550_pt1 | contig 28783 bp, 22 predicted proteins | sample eDN5th37CBELigMG_FD_128880 | JGI IMG/M metagenome (GOLD analysis project Ga0182742, IMG submission 128880) | Enriched Miracle-Growth compost microbial communities from Emeryville, California, USA - eDNA 5th pass 37_C BE-Lig MG (version 2)... ...
GCGTGCCGCCGCCATACGTGTTGCCGCCGGCAAGCGCCAGCGTGCCGGCCCCGTCCTTGACGAAGGCGCCGGTTCCGGACACCGCGCCGTTCAGGCCCAGCGTGGTGCCGGCCGCCACGTCGAAGCAGCCCGATTGCGCCAGCGCCACCGCGCGCGACGTGGAGAACGTTCCCGTCGTCGCGAGCGTGCCGCCGTTGAAACTCAAGCCGCCCGCCGCATCGCCCAGGTTCGCGTCGCGCGCGACCTGCAAGATGCCGTCCTCGATGCGCGTGCCGCCGCCATACGTGTTGCTGCCGCCAAGCACCAGCGTGCCGGCCCCGTCCTTGATGAAGGCGCCGCTTCCGGACACCGTGCCGTTCAGGCCCAGCGCCGTGGCCGCGGCCACGTCGAAACGCCCGGCCTGCGCCAGCGTCACGCCGCGTGCGGTGTCGAACGTGCCGGTGGTGGCCAGCGTGCCGCCGTCGAAGCTCAGGCCGCCAATGGCGTCGCCCAGGTTCGCGTCGCGCGCGACCTGCAGCGTGCCGCCGGCCAGCGTCGTGCCGCCCTCGTAACTGTTGCTGCCGGCAAGCACCAGCGTGCCCGCGCCGTTCTTGACCAGCCCGCCCTCGTATGACACTGTGCCATTCAGGCCCAGCGCGGTATCCGCGGCCACGTCGATGCCGGCCGTCTGCATCAGGATGACAGCGCGCGACATATCGAACGTGGCCGTGGTCGCCAGCGCTCCGCCGAAGAACACCAGCTCGCCCGAGCCCAGGTTGGCGTCGCGGCCGATGCGCAGGACGCCGTTGTCGATATAGGTGCCGCCGTAGTCGTTGGCGCCGCTCAAGGCCAGCGTGCCGCCGCCTTGCTTGAGCAGCACGCCGTTGCCCGACACCCTGCCATTCAGGCCCAGCGTCGTGCCGCCCTGGACGTCGATGATGCCGAATTGCTCCAGCCGGACCATGCGCGAGGTGTCGAAGGCGCCGGCGGTCGCCAGCGTGCCGCGGTCCAGGGTCAGGCCGCCGGCCGCCGCACCCAGGTTGGCGTCGCGCGTGACCCGCAGCGTGCCGTCTGTGACCGTCATGCCGCCGCCGAAGGTATTGGTTCCCGTCAGCTCCAGCGTGCCCCAGCCGCTCTTGACCACCCTGCCGGCGCCGGATATGGCGCCGCCGAAGATGGCGCTCGGACTCTGTTCGAATTCCAGCGTGCCGGCGTTGTCGACATTGCCCGAGATCGAATTCGCATTGCCCGCCAGCGTGCCCGCCAGGATCGAGGTATTGCCGTAGGCGTTGCCGGTATGGCTCAGGCGCAGCGTGCCGGCGCCGGACTTGATCAGATCGCCGCTGCCCGAAACGATGCCGCCCAGCCCCAGCGTGACGCCCGCGGCCACGTCGAAACGTCCTGCCTGGGCCAGCGTGACGGCGCGCGAGGTGTCGAACCTGCCCGTCGCGGCCAGCGCGCCGCCGTCGAGTTTCAGTGCGCCGGACGGATAGCCCAGATTCCGGTCGTGATCGACTTGCAGGACGCCGTCCAGAATCGTCGTGCCGCCGCCATAGTAATTGTCGCCGCGCAGCGCCAGCGTGCCGGCGCCGGCCTTGACCAGCATACCGGCGCCCGAGATCTGGCCGTTCAGGCCCAGCGTCGTACCGCCAGCCACATCGAAGCCCGCCATCGCTGTCGCATCGAGGACGACCCTGCGCGAGATGTCGAAGGTCGACGTGGTCGCCAGCGCGCCGCCGCCGAGCAGCAGGGAGCCGGCTCCCGTGCCGAGGTTGGCGTCCTGATCGATTCGCAGCGTGCCACCGGTAAGCACCAGCAAGCCGGCGTAGCTGTTGACGCCACGCAGGGCCAGGGTGCCGGCGCCGTTCTTGAAAAACGGGCCGGCGCCCAGCAGCGGGCCGTCCAGCCCCAGCGTGGAGCCGGCCGCCACGTCGATGCTGCCGCCAGTATCCATCAGGACGGCGCGCGAGGTGTCGAAGGAACCCGTGGCCGCCAGGGTGCCGCCATTGAATGTCAGCCCGCCCATTGGCGCGCCCAGATTCGCATCGCGGTCCACCTGCAGCGTGCCGCCGTCCAGCACCGTGCCGCCGGTGTAGCGGTTGTCGCCGCTCAGCACCAGCGTGCCGGCGCCGCGCTTGGTCAGCGTCCTGCCGTTCCAGCCCAAGGCGGCGTTGGCCGCCTGGTCGGCCAGCGCCGCGTTCACCTCGAACCTGTCGGCCGCGCCGCTCAGCGTGAACGTGCCGTGCGCCAGACTGTTGTTGGCCATCCATCTGAGGCCGTAAGACGCCAGATAACGCCGGCCGTCCTCGGACTTGCCGGCATTGACGCCCAGATAATCCGCGCCGCCGCCGTTGCCGCCCACGCTCACCCGGCCGAAGTCGCCGCTGATGCCCGAGCGGGTTTCGATCAACACTTGCTCGGCCGGCCTCGCGCCGTCGATGCCGTTGATGGCAAGGGCCACGTCCGCGCCCAGCTTGACGCTGCCGGCCGTGATGGCGGGTCCGCCCGCGCCCGCCCCGATATCCAGGGTAGTGCGATCGGCCATGCCGATGTCGCCGTCCACCGTCAGGGTCGCGGGGCCCTGCACCGACAGCGAGCCGCTGTAGACCGGCAAATTGCCGGTCAGCTTGCTGGCCGCGCCGCTCGCGCCATTGCCGAACTGCAATACGCCGCCGTTGACTACGGCCGAGCCGCCCAGCGCCCCCAGCACCAGCAGCCGGCCCTCCGACGTCACGGTGCTGCCGGCATACGCGGCGTGGTTGCCGGTCAGGCTCAGCGTGCCGGCGCCGGTCTTGACCATTGTTCCGAATCCGGTGATGGAACCGCCGAAAACCCCGTCGGCGACCTGCTCGAACACCAGGATGCCGCCATTGTCGACGTTGCCGCGGATCGAACTCGCGTTGCCGAGCAGCGCGCCCGACTTGATCCAGGTATTGCCATAGGTGTTGCCGGGATTGCTCAGGCTCAGCATGCCCCGGCCGGTCTTGACGAGGTCGCCGCCGCCCGATATCTCGCCGGTCAGGTCCAGCGTCCGGCTTTGCTCCACGTCGACACTGCCGGTCTGCAGCAACGTGATGGCGCGCGAACTCGTAAAGGACTCCAGCGCCCGCAGCGCGCCGCCGTCGAACACCACCTTGCCGTTGGCGTCGCCCAGGTTCGCGTCGCGGCTGACCTGCAGCATGCCCCCCGCGAGCACGGTGCCGCCGGTATAGCTGCTGTTGCCGTCCAGGGTCAGCGTGCCCTCGCCCGCCTTGGTCAGCGTCCTACCGTCCCAGCCCTTGGCAGGGTTGGGCGCCTGGTCGGAAAGCCCCAGGCCCAGGGCGAAGAAATCCTGCGCATTCTCCAGCGTGAACGTGCCGTGGGCCAGGTTGCTGCCGGCCGTCCAGCTCAGGTCGTAGGTGGCGCGGTACTGCCGATTGTCCGCCGACTTGCCGGTATTGACGGTGAGATAATCCACCGGGCCCGAAAACCCACCTACATTCACCGTGGCGAAATCGCCGCTGATGCCGCTGGCAGTGTCGATCAGCAGCGCATTGAGCTGGCTCTCGTCGGCGATGCCGCTGAGCTTGAATGCCACGCCCTGGCCCAGGGTCACGGAATCGGCCCACAAGACGGGGCCGCCTGCGCCGGCCATCACGTCCAGGACGGCGCCGTCGCCCAGGCCGATGTCGCCGCCCACCGCCAGCGTCGCGGGGCCTTGCACCGACAGCGTGCTGCCGGCCCCCGACACTTTCAGATCGCCGCTGAGGCGGCTTGCCGCGCCGGACACGCCGTCGCCGTACTGCAAGGTCCCGCCGGTCACTTCGGCCGAGCCGCCGAGCGATCCCAGCACCAGCAGCTTGCCGCCCGACACCGTGGTCTTGCCATTGAACCCGCCGTTGGCGCCCGTCAGGACCGTCGTACCCGCGATCTGGTTCAAGCGGTGGACGCCCGAGCCGGTGCTCTTCAGGCCCGCGGAAAACGGGTGGAGCGTCTCGGTGTGATTGAAGTTCAGTGTGGCGTCGCCGCCGCCGAAGCGGATTTCGTTCGCAAGCAGGGCGCCGCCGGTCTCGGCCGCGAAGCCGAGCAGCCCGCCGATATTGATCGTGCCCATCCCGCCCGCGACGGGCGCCAGCATGACGGTTCCCGTACCGCCGCCTACCTCGACATACCCGCCATTGACGAGGCTCAGCGTGCCGGCGCCGCCCGCACCGATGGACAGGCCGCCGTGCAACAGCCAGTTAGAACCCGGGTCCTGAACGGTCACCATGCCGAAGCTGCCGGGTGCGTTGCCGATGACGCCCTGCGCATTCTCCATGCCCGAGCCGTCGGTGATGGACAAGGTGCCGGCGCGGGTATTGCCCACGATCAGAGCGACGGCGGGATCGTTCCAGGCGAGCGGATCGTTCGGGAAGACATCACCGAAGCGGATCCACGCCGCTCGCGATTCGCCAGCCAGCAAGCCTGCCGCCACGGCAAGCGCGGCAACCAGCAGCAAGGGCCGCGCGCCGCCCTTGCCCCGCCCTCGGGCATGTTCGCTCGCCACCTGCCACACGCCTGCACTGCGGTTGAAAACGATACGAAACGTACGGTTCATGGGGCTCTTCTAATTTGTAGCGCGGCCTCCGGGCGCGGAGCCGGAAGACGCGGAGATGATCGGCGCCGCGCGCGGGGTGGTCCGGCCGGCTTATTACAATTAGAAAAGCTATTCGTAACATTGCATATCACTGAAACTGGGTAATTACCGGGTCCGCGTTGCGCGGCCGTTTGTCCTCCCGGTTGCGGCTCGCGCCGGTTGTTGATGCGCCGCAAACACGTCTATGCTCCGTGTGAAATAAATATGACCGGTCATCAAATCACCGCCCCCGTTTAATTAAGATCTCGGCTTTTGCCGTTGGACAGCCGCCGCCATGTCGGAACAGGAACTGAAACTGCACGTGCCCGCGGCGTCCCGCCCGGCCGTATTGCGAGAGATCAAGCAACGCGAGGCGACCCGCATCCGCCTGCATGCGATGTATTTCGACACGCCCGAGCGCGAACTCGCGCGGGCCCGCATCGCGATCCGGCTGCGCCAGGAAGGCCGCGACTGGGTCCAGACCCTGAAGATGCCCGGCATCAACGCCATCACCCGCATCGAACTCAACCATCCGCGCCCCGGCCCGGTGCTGGATCTGTCGGTGTACGCGGGCACAGAGGTCGAGGCCGCGCTGGCCGCGGTCAAGGGCGAACTGGGCCTGCGCTACGAAACCGACGTGCAGCGCCTGCTGCGCAAGGTGCGCACGCGCTACGGCACGGTCGAGCTGGCCTACGACACCGGCATCCTGCGTGCCGGCGCGCTGGAACTGCCGATCTCCGAACTGGAATTCGAACTGGTCTCGGGCCGCCCCGCGGCCATCTTCGCGGCCGCGCGCGGCTGGCAGCAGCGCCACGCGCTGGTGCTGGACCCGCGCAGCAAGTCCGAACGCGGCGACGCGCTGGCCCAGCTGGCGCAGCGGCTGGCCGACGCCGACGCCATCCCGGGCGATGACCTGGAGACGCGCCGCGCGCAGGCCATCGCCCAGTTCTGGGCGCCGCGCGGCGCGGCCGCGGTCAAGCTGCGCGAGGACATGACGGCCCCGCAGGCCATGGCCCGCATCGCCGCCGAATGCCTGGACCAGATCGCGCGCAACGCCTCGGTTCTGGCCGAGGTGGACACCGAGGACGTCTACCGCGCCGGCAATTCCGAACACGTGCACCAGCTGCGCGTGGGCGTGCGGCGGCTGCGTTCGGCATGGAAACTTTTCGACGGCTGGATCGCGCCGATCCCGGCCTCCCTGCTGGAAGGCGTGCGCACGCATTTCGGCGCCTTCGGCGCCAACCGCGACCAGGACGTGCTGAACGAAACCGTGGCGCCGGCGTTGATGCGCGCGGGCATGCCGGTGATCCCCATGGAAGCCGCGCCGCCCGAGCAGGACGCGCGCAGCATCGCCGGCGGCAAGGCCTTCCAGGGCTGGCTGCTGGATCTGCTGGAATGGAGCCTGGACGTGCCGGCCGCGCCGCCCACCTCGGACGGGCAGCCCGTCGCCAACGGCACGCCCAGCGACGCCGCACCCGAACCCGCCATTCGCCTCGAAGGCGGCGTGGCCGGTCCCAGCGTGCGCCCCACCATCATCCCCATGCTCGCGCCCGAGCCCGATCCACAGCGCCTGCGCAAGCAATTGGCGCGGCGCCTGCATCGCTGGCACAGCAAGGTGGCCGACCAGGGCACGCAGTTCGCGGCGCTGGACATTCCCGCGCGCCACGAATTGCGCAAACGCGGCAAGCGCCTGCGCTATAGCCTGGCCTTCGCCGAATCGCTGCTGCCCGCGGCCAGGCTGCGCGGCTATCGCAAGCTGCTGTCGCGGGTCCAGGACATTCTTGGGGAAATCAACGACCTGGCGGTCGCCAAGGACTACTACGAGTCGTGCACCGCCACCCATCCGCAGGCGTGGTTCGCGCTGGGCTGGATCAGCGCCCGGCTGCAGGAACTGGCCGAGGACGCGCAGCGCGCGTTCGACGACCTGGCCGCCAGCAAGCCGTTCTGGAAGTAGCGGGGCCGCGGGGCCGGAATCACTCCGCCAGCAAGGCGCCGGCGAACTCGTCCGCGACGAAGGGCTGCAGGTCTTCCAGGGCTTCGCCCACGCCGATCCAGTACACCGGAATCGGGCGCACGCCCTGGCTGCCCGCGGCCACCGCCGCCAGCGTGCCGCCCTTGGCGGTGCCGTCCAGCTTGGTCACGACCAGCCCCGTCAGGTTGATGGCCGCGTCGAAGGCGCGGATCTGCGCCAGCGCGTTCTGGCCGGTATTGCCGTCGACCACCAGCAGCACCTCGTGCGGCGCGGCGGCGTCGGCCTTGCCGATCACGCGGCGGATCTTCTTCAGCTCTTCCATCAGGTGCAGCTGCGTCGGCAGGCGGCCGGCGGTATCCACCATCACCACGCCCATGCCGCGCGCGCGGCCCGCGTTGACGGCGTCGAACGCCACCGCCGCCGGATCGCCGCCGTCCTGGGAAATCACCGTGACGTTGTTGCGGCTGCCCCATTCGATCAGCTGTTCGCGGGCGGCGGCGCGGAAGGTGTCGCCCGCCGCCAGCAGCACGCTGGCGCCCTGGCGCTGGAAGGTGTGCGCCAGCTTGCCGATGGAAGTGGTCTTGCCCGCGCCGTTGACGCCGGCGATCATGACGACCAGCGGCTGAGTGCGCTTGAGGTCGAACGCCCGCTCCAGCGGACGCAGGTGGTCGGCCAGCAGCTGGCGCAGGGCCGCCTTGACCTTGGCGGGGTCCTCGATGCGTTCTTTCTTGACGCGCGCGCGCAGCGCGGTCAGCAGCTTCTCGGTGGCCTCCAGGCCCGCATCGGCCATAATGAGCGCCGATTCGAGTTCCTCGAACAGGTTTTCGTCGACCTTGACGCCGACGAAAATGCCGCCAATGCTTTGGCCGGTGCGCGACAGGCCCTGCTTGAGCCGGGCCAGCCAGGACGCCTTCTTGGGCGCTTCGGCGGCCGGCGCGGGCTCGGCCACGGGCTCGGGTTCAGGCTGGGGCGCGGGCGCGGCGACCGGCGCGGGTTCCGGCACGGGCACCGCGGCGACCGGCTCGACCGGCGCTGCGGGCGGCGCCGGGATCGGCTCGACCGCGGGCGCGGCAGCCGGTTCGACGGCCGGTGCGGGAGCCGGCGGGGCGACCGGCGCAGGCGCGGATTGCGGCGCCGATGGCGCGGGCGCGGCCGGCTCGGCCGGCGCGGGAACGGGATCTGCAACCTCCGGCGGCGGCGCGGGCTGGGCCGGCGCGGCGGGCGGAGGGGATTTTTTCTTGAAGAAGCGGCTGAACATGGGTAACAAGTATATTCGTATCGTAGGGGGCCAATACCGGCGCACCCCCATCGCCGTGCCCGACGTGGAAACCTTGCGTCCCACGCCCGACCGGGTGCGCGAAACGCTGTTCAACTGGCTCAATCACCTGTGGGGCGGCGAATTCGCCGACAAGCAGGTGCTGGACCTGTTCGCCGGCAGCGGCGCGCTGGGCTTCGAGGCGGCCTCGCGCGGCGTGGCGCACGTGCAGATGGTCGAGCGCGATCGGACCGCAGCGGCCGCCCTGCGGACGCTGCGCGATAAACTCAAAGCCGACATGATACGCATCCACGTGGGCGACGCCATGCAGGTCACCGAAAGAATGGATGCGTCGCGGTTCGACCTCATCCTGTTGGATCCGCCTTTCGGCCAGGGCTGGCTGCCGCGCCTGTGGCCGCTGCTGCCGGGCATCCTGACCGAGCGCGGACTGGTCTACGTGGAAGCGGAAAACCCCATCGAAGCGCCCGAAGGATTCACGATTTTGCGGCAGGACAAGGCCGGCGCCGTCCACTATCACCTGCTGGAATTTGCTGCATTGCGCAAATAGATCAATAATCCGGGATTCGGAGGATGGTGTACACCACTAATAACGGTACGGAGCTCGCATGATCACCGCTGTATATCCCGGCACTTTCGACCCGCTGACCCGAGGCCATGAAGACCTGGTCCGCCGTGCCGCCACGCTTTTCGACAGAGTCGTGGTCGGGATCGCCATTAGCCGCAACAAGAAGCCTTTCTTCAACATCGACGAGCGCGTGGAAATCGCGCGCGAGGTGCTGGGGCACTATCCCAACGTGGAAGTGCAAAGCTTCGGCGGCCTGCTCAAGGACTTCGTGCGCGACCAGGGCGGACGCGTGATCGTGCGCGGCCTGCGCGCGGTGTCCGACTTCGAGTACGAATTCCAGATGGCCGGCATGAACCGCCACCTGCTGCCCGACGTCGAGACCCTGTTCATGACGCCCTCGGACCAGTATCAGTTCATTTCGGGCACCATCGTGCGCGAGATCGCCCAGCTGGGCGGCGACGTGAGCAAGTTCGTGTTCCCGTCGGTCGAGCGCTGGCTGCAGGAAAAGGCCAAGGAACGCCGCGAACAGTCCTGGCCGGGCTGAACCGCCGGTCCGATTTCTTTACCGCAGGGGCGTCCACGGCGCCCCTGCGTTGCGCCGCCCATCCGGGCGGCGGCGGTACAATGACGGTCGCCCCACCGCTCTCACCGTAGCCCGCCATGGCCCTGACCATCACCGAAGAATGCATCAATTGCGACGTTTGCGAGCCCCAGTGCCCGAACGAAGCAATTTCCATGGGCGAAGACTATTACGTGATCGACCCCGACCGCTGCACCGAATGCGTCGGCCATCACGACGAACCGCAATGCAAGGTGGTGTGCCCCGTGGAATGCATCGAACTGCATCCGCAATGGCATGAGGGCCAGGAGCAGCTCATGGCCAAGTACCGTCGCCTGACCGGTGCCGCATGAGCAATGCAGCCCAGTCCAGCATAGACCTGCCCCCGCCCCGCCACCGCGCCCGCCGCGACCTTTCCGCCTCCGCCGTCGCGGCAGGCCTGGTCGCCGTGCTGGTCAGCTTCGGCGGCACCGCCGTGCTGATGGTGCAGGCCGGCCACACCGCGGGCCTGGACGCGGCCCGCATCGGTTCCTGGATCGGCTCGCTGAGCCTGGCGTTCGGCCTGGGCGGCGCGCTCTACAGCCTGCGCACCGGCCTGCCCATCGTCATGGCCTGGTCCACGCCCGGGGCCGCCCTGCTGGTGACCGCGCTGGCCGGCGTGCCGTTCGACCAGGCCATCGGGGCCTTCGTGCTGGCGGCGGCGCTGACGCTGGCCTGCGGCCTGTTCGGCTGGATCGATCCCATCCTGCGCCGCATCCCCGGCGAAATCGCCGCGGCCATGCTGGCCGGCGTGCTGCTCAATTTCGGCATGGGCGTCTTCAGCAGCATCAACCAGCAGCCCGCGCTGGTGCTGGCGATGTGCGCCGCCTACCTGGTGTGCCGGCGCCTGGCGCCGCGCTACGCGGTGCTGGTGGTGATGCTGGTGGCCATCGCCATCGCCTACGCGCTGGACCTGATGCAGCTCGATCTGCTGGACTGGCGCCTCACGGAATTCGTCTGGACCACGCCCGCCTTCAGCGCGCAGGCGGCGGTCAGCCTGGGCATTCCGCTGTTCGTGGTGGCCATGGCTTCGCAGAACCTGCCGGGCCTGGCCATTCTGCAGGCCGCCGGCTACCGCCCGCCCGCGTCCCGCCTGGTGGCGGCCACCGGCCTGCTGGGCCTGCTGGCCGCGCCCTTCGGCGCCCACAGCGTCACCATGGGTGCGATCAGCGCGGCCATCTGCACGGGCCCCGAAGCCCATCCTGACGCTGGCAAACGCTATATCGCCGCCGCCACCTACGGCCTGGGCTATGTCGCGCTGAGCGTGGTGGCCGGCGCCGTCGCGGTGTTCTTCCAGGCCCTGCCGCCGGCCCTGCTGGCGGCCCTGGCCGGCCTGGCGCTGCTGGGCACCATCATGGGCGGCATGGCCGCGGCCATGGCCAATCCGCAGCGCCGCGAAGCGGCGCTCATCACGCTGCTGGCCACGGCGTCGGGCTTCAGTTTCTGGGGTATCGGATCGGCCTTCTGGGGCCTGGTGGCCGGCCTCGCGGCGCACGCGGCGTTCGAATACCGCCGCGCCTCCGCGTCGTAGAAAACGCTCAGGCCGGCCAGGCCGCCACCGGCGTGTCGGGGTGCACCTTCATGATGCGGCAGGGCACCTGCACGAAATTCGAGATCCAGGCCGCGGCCAGCTCGCCTTCGTCGACCACGTCCACGACCTGCTCGCCGACCTGCATGCTGTAGCGCACGCTGTCGTCGTCCTCGATCACGTCCAACGGAATGTCCAAGCGCAGCATGCCGGGCGCCTTCAGCACCAGGTAGCCCATGCGCAGCTCGACGGCGACTTCAGCCAGGCGCGGGCACAGCTCGCGGTTGAGCCACTGCCCGGAATCGTTGGCGACCAGCCATTGGCGATGGTAGCCGGCGGCCTCAGGCTGCGCCGTGACGCCGCATTCGGCGATGGGTTGGAATGGTTCCGCGCTCATTTGCCCAGCAGCCCCTTCAGTGCCTTGTCGATGCTTTCGCCGTTCTTGCCCTTGCCGCTGACCGCGTCGCGCAGCTTGTTTTCAAGGCTGCGCTTGAGGACGGCGCCGACGGCGTCCTTCCACAGCAGCGTATAGCTCGGCTTGTCGAACGGCCCCTGGATGCGCACCGGAATGGTCACGTCCTTCAGGTCGATCAGTTCCTTGCCTTCGGGATCGGCGGCCGGATTGACCACGCGCGCGCGCGCCACCAGGTCCAGCTCGCTCTTGACGAAGTCTATGGTGGCCGGCTCGCCCTGCGTCACGCGCAGCAGCGGCGACACGACGTTCAGGCGCTTCACGCTGGCCACGCCCTTGGTGAACGCCAGGTCCGCTTCCATTTCGGAGAATTCGGTCTGCTTGCTGGTGTCGGCCGGCACGGTCTCGTCCTGCGACTCCGGCTTGAAGGCCGCCTTCAGTTCGCGCAGCGTCTGCGTCAGGTTGATGCCCTTGACCGCGCCGTCGCGCAGGCGCAGCTGCATGGTGCCGCCCAGGCCCGCCTTCATGGCGTAGGCGTTGGCGCCGGCCGTCTTCAGGTCCAGCGCCAGGCTGCCCGTGCCGCTGAGCACGTTGCGCTTGGCCAGGTCCATCAGGAAGGGTTCGATCGCGATGCCCGCCAGCGACATCTTGCTGGCCAGCTGGTTGCCCTGCGCGGCGTCGACCGTCACGGCGCCGGCCAGCTTGCCGCCGTACAGGCCGGCCGTCAGGCTGGTGATTTCCAGCTTGCCCTTGTCCAGTTTCACCGTGGCGCCGACTTCGTCGGCCTTCAGGCCGCGCACCACCAGCTTGCCGACCTTCAGCGTGCCGTTGACGCTGGGGCCGACCAGCGCCGACAGGTCGATCGTATCGTCGACGGGCGCAGGCGCCGGCGCGGGCTGCGCCGGCTTGCTTTCGTCCTTCTTGCCTTCGGCCGGCTTGGCCGCCGGCGGCGCCACGGGCGGCACCAGCTTGTCCAGGTCCAGGGTGTCCACCACCAGCGCGAAATTGACGCGCGGCGCGTCGCTCAGGCGGGTGATGTCGGCGCTGAGGTCGAACTTGCCGCCCTCCAGCACCGCGTTGATCTTGCTGGTGGCCTGGTCCTTCAGCAGGTCGGCGGTGACGCTGCCGATCACCGGAATCTGCAGGCTGCCCTTGGGCAAGCCCGGATCGGTGATGTTCACGTCGCCGCGCAGCGCCGACAGCGCGCCGCTGCGCATCAGCAGATTCAGCGACAGCGGCGAGGCGAAGTTCAGCTTGACCACCCGTTCGCCGGTCTTGGACGTGCTGTCCAGCTTGGCTTCCTTGATGTCGAGTTCGCCGGCGTTGCCGCTGATGCCGTTCAGGCCGAAGCTGGCGTCCAGGCCGCTGACCCGCACGCGGCCGGTCAGGGCCTCGCCGGTGGCCGAGGCGGGCGAGATATTGAGCGCAGGCGCGTCCACGGCGAACTCGAACGGGCCGTCGGCCACGCCGCCCTTGGCGCGAATGGCGAGCTTCTCGATCTGCAGCTGGCGCTTGTGCGGATCGATGGACAGCTTGGGCATGGCCACGCTGGCGTCCACGTTGGTCGCGGCGGCGGCCGGATCGGTCACGTCGCCCTGGAACACGACTTCCAGGCCGGCCACGTCCAGCGCCGACTTGCGGCCGTCGAACGCCAGGTTGCCGCGCATGGCCAGGCTCTTGGCTTCCGCGCCCGGCAGCTTGCCGTCCATGCGCAGGTCCAGCTTCTGCGCCGCGTAGCGCTTGGCCGAGGGGTCCAGCGTCAGCAGGGCCTGGCCGGTCAGGTTGGCGTCGACCCGCGGGTTGCCGCCTTCCACCCGCGCGGTCAGGCGCACGTCGAAAGGCTGGTTGAACGTGACGCGGCCGGTGTTGGCGTTGATCTTGGTGACGGCCACGGCCATGCCGCTGATCGCGTCCTGCAGCTGCACGGAGCCGTCCTTCAGGTCCAGGCCGGCGATGTCGATCTGCATATTGCTGCGCCGCGGCGGCAGGCTGCCGTTGGTGATGGCCTGCGCCGCGGTCTCGGCCGCGCCCACCAGCGCCTCGGCCGGGTTGGCCGGCACTTCGGTGACCGGCGCCGTGCCGCCCACCAGATTGCTGAAATTGAATTGGCCGTCCTTGCCCCGGATCACGCGGGCCTTCAGGCCGCTGATGGCCACGTGGTCCACCACGAAGCTGTTCGACAGCAGCGGCCAGACGGCGACCGCCAGCCGCGTGCTGTCGATGGAGGCGAAGATCTCGGAGCTATTGGGCTCGGACAGCGACACGCCCTGCACCGACAGACCGATGCGGGGAAAGAGCGACAGCTCGATCTCGCCGTCTATCGTCAGCGTGCGCTGGTAGCGTTGCTGGACAAGCTCTTCGAGCTTGTACTTGTACGCGTTGGGGTCGAATGTCAGCAAAAAGATGGCCAGGCCAACGACGGCCACGACAACCAACACAACCAGGCCTATCAAAATGCGCTTGAACCACGTTTTCATTGCTGCCCCGTCGGTACCTCGACTGGAAATCTTCGAATGCCGCCCGCCGCGCCGCAACGCGGGGATGGTGCTTTACCGGTGGAAAAGGCCTGCCGGCAAGTCGCGCCGCAGGCCTGTCGAGAGGTGAAGACGCTGGCCAGGCCAGCGTACAGATATCGCTATCGTAACAAATCGGACCGCCGGCCGCCCAAAGCTGACGGCTTCCTGTCTGGCGGATTGTAGGGCTAGAATGTTTGATATATCAATCATTGATCCATCCAGTAATGCCCGCCCCCGCCTCATCCCCCCCGCATTCGCCCGGCCAGGTACTGCCCTTCCGGCAGACCCTGCTCGCCATGCTCGGCATGTGCTTCGTCATGATGATGGTCGCCATCGACCAGACCGTGGTGGGCACGGCGTTGCCGACCATTGTGGCCGAACTGAAGGGATTCGAACTGTATGCATGGGTAGCGACGTCTTACCTGCTGACCTCGGTCATCACCATTCCCATCTTCGGCCGCCTGGGCGACTACTACGGACGCAAGCCCTTCGTCGTGACCGCGATCGTGCTGTTCACGCTGGCCTCGGCGCTGTGCGGCGCGGCCGACAGCATGTTCGCCCTGGTGCTGGCCCGCGCGCTGCAAGGCATAGGCGGCGGCATGCTGGTGGGCACCGCGTTCGCCTCGATTCCCGACCTGTTCCCCGATCCGCACGTGCGGCTGCGCTGGCAGGTCATGGTCAGCGCGGCCTTCGGCATCGCCAACGCCGTGGGTCCGTCGCTTGGCGGCATGCTGACCGAACACTACGGCTGGCGTTCGGTCTTCTACGTCAACCTGCCCATCGGCGTGCTGGGGCTGTGGTTCGTCGCGCGCTACCTGCCGCGCCTGCGCAGCCACACCGACGGCCCGGTGCGGCTGGACTGGCAGGGCGCGCTGCTCATCGCGCTGGCGCTTGGCTCGCTGCAACTGCTGGTCGAACTGCTGCCGCAGCAGGGCCTGAGCGCCGGCCTGCTGCTGCTGGGCGCGGTCAGCCTCGCCGCCTTCGCGCTGCTGTACTGGTGGGAAAAGCGCTGCCCGCATCCCCTGCTGCCGCTGGACATGTTCCGCAACCAGGGCCTGGCCATGCTGTTCACGCTGTCCCTGCTGGTAGGCGTGACCATGTATTCGCTGATGTTCTACGCGCCGCTGCTGCTGCAGGGCGGCTTCGGCCTGTCGCCGCAGCTGGCCGGCCTGCTGATCACGCCGATGGTGGTCTTCATCACCGTGGGCAGCATCGTCAACGGCCGCGTCATCGTGCGCATGCGCAATCCCAACTTCATGCTGTATTCGGGTTTCCTGCTGATGGCGCTCTCGTGCCTGGGCATCGTCACCACCCACAACTACACCTCGCATGCGCTCATCGCCGCCTACATGATGCTGGCCGGCGTGGGCATGGGCTTCATCATGCCCAACCTCACCGTCTTCGCGCAGCAGACCGCCGGCCGCAGCCACCTCGGCATCGCCACCGCCCTGCTGCAATCGCTGCGCATGGTGGGCGGCATGCTGGGCACGGCCATCGTCGGCACCATGATCAGCCACCGCTATTTCAACGGCGTCGAGTCCACGCTGCGCGGATCGTCCGCGCAATGGCTGCCCCAGCTGCGCGATCCCCAGATGCTGGTCAACCCCGAAGCGCAGACCCAGTTCCTGGCACAATTGGCGCACCAGGGGCAGGACGGAACCTCGCTGATCGAGATCGCGCGCGTCGCGCTCGTCGGCGCCATCCATGAAGGGCAGCTCATCGCCCTGGTCGTCGCCGTCTTCGCGCTGTGGTGCGTGCGGCGCGTGCCCCCGGTTCAATTGGTCCGCCCCGCCAAGGCGGAACCGGCCAGCGTCGGAGATTAGCTTTTGTCCAAACAGCAACAAGGCCTGCAGGTCATCCAGCACATGGGGCAGACCTACCGCGTCATGCAAAGCGCCTTCAGCGGCCGCGTCGGCCACGCCCTGCCGCGCTGGCGCATCCTCCTGGCCCTGCACGAACGCGGCCCGTGCTCGCAGAAGCACCTGGCCGAACGCTGCCGCCTGGACCCCGCCTCGCTCACGCGCCAACTGCAGGCCATGCAGAAGCTGGGCTGGATCTCGCGCGCCGTGGACCCGCAGGACAACCGCCTGACCAACGCCAGCCTCACCGCGGCGGGCCAGGCGGTGGTGGACGCCGCCCTGCCCAAGCGCGCGGCCTTCTTCGAAGAATCCCTCAAGGGCCTGTCCACGGCCGACATCGACGCGCTCAACCGCGTCCTGAGCCAGCTGGAACAGAACTTCCTGCGCGCCGCGGCCGACAAGCCCGCGCAGCGCTGAACAGGCATCGCGGCTCAGGCCGGCTGCTGCGCCTCTTCCTCAAGCCAGGCCGCGAACGCCGCCGCTTCCGGACGCCGCGCGACATCCGGCAGCATCACCACGTAATACGCGAAGCGCGCCGGCCACGGCCGGTCCAGCGCCAGCGCCAGCCGCCCGGCGGCGATCTCCTCGCGCGCATATGCCTGCGGCACCAGCGCCAGCCCCTGGCCTGCCGCCGCCGCGCGGATCAGCAGATAGTCCTCGCCGAACGCCGTGCCGCGCTCGGCGCGCGGGTCCGCGGCCACGCCGTGCGCGGCCAGCCACAAGCCCCAGTCCGCGCGGCAGCCGTCCTGCAATAGCGGATAGGCCAGGCAGTCGGCCGGCTCGCGTATCGGCGGCCCGTCGGCCAGCAGCGCCGGACTGGCCACCGGCAGCAGCACCGGCGCCATCAGCGGCCGCGACTGCAGGCCGGGATAGCTGCCCAGGCCGTGGCGGATCGCGATGTCGACCCGGTCCCGATGCAGATCGACCAGATCGGCCACGGCCTCCACGCGGACCTCGATATCCGGATGCCGGCTGGTGAAGCGCCCCAGCCGCGGCACCAGCCACGACGCGGCGAACGAGGCCATGGTGCTGACGGTAAGCGTCTTGCGCGCACGGGCGGCCTCCAGCGTGCGCAGCGCCGATTCGATCTGGTCGAACGCCGTCAGCAGGCCGGGATGCACGCGCGCCCCGGCCTCGGTCAAGGCCATGCTTTGCCGGCCGCGCGTGAACAGGGGCAACCCGACCCGCTCTTCCAGCAGCCGGACCTGCTGGCTGACGGCGCCCGACGTCACCCCCAGCGCGGCGGCGGCCCGCTTGATGCTGCCGTGGCGGCCGACCTCGGTGAAAGCGCGCAGCGCCAGAAGCGGAAAAACAGGATTCATGATTTAGCCTAGCTAAACACAGTATGCAGATCAAATCGTTTTATTTCCTGGCATTCCACGTTCAGAATTTCCACCAGGAAATGCCTCCGAGTTTAGCCGAGCTTCTTGCAGAAAGAACCCTCGGCCCCTGAACGGACCCGCCATGATCGATCTCTACACCGATAGCTCCCCCAACGGCTTCAAGGCCACGATCGCCCTCGAGGAACTGGCGCTGCCCTACCGCCTGCACCACGTCCGCATCGGGGCCGGCGAGCACCGCAGCCCCGAGTTCCTGGCGCTCAACCCGCATGGCCGCATCCCGGTCATCACCGACGACGAAACCGGCGTCACCCTGTTCGAGTCCGCCGCGATCCTGCTCTACCTGGCCGAAAAGGCCGGCCGCCTGCTGCCCGCGTCCGCCGCCGCGCGCTGGGAAGCCATCAAGTGGCTGCAATTCCATGCGTCCAGCGTCGGCCCCATCATCGGCCAGCGCGTGCATTTCGAGCGCTTCGCCGACGCCCCCATCCCCGCCGCCATCGAACGCTACCGGCGGCTGACGGAAGACGTATTCGGCGTGCTCGACCGCCGGCTGGCCGAGCATCCCTACCTCGCCGGCGACGACTACTCCATCGCCGACATCGCCCACTTCGGCTGGAGCCACATCGCCCGCATCATCGAGTTCGACTTCAGCCGGCACCGCCACCTGAGCGCCTGGCACGAGCGCATCGCGGCCCGCCCCGCCGTGGCCCGCGGCATCACGCTGCCGGCGCCGGCGACCGACGCCTGAAGGAGCGGACGCCACATGGATAATCCGCTATCCGCGGCGGGCGCCTCGCACGCCGCGTTCCAGTCGCATCCCGGCTACCGCCGCATGTTCGCGCCCGAACGGCTCACGCTGGGCGTGTTCCTGCCGCTGCGCTTCTACGCCGGCGACATGCAGGCGCTCGCCGGGCAGGCCGACCTGGTGGCCGAGATCGACCGGCGCGGCTTCGCCGCCGTCTGGGTGCGCGACGTGCCGCTGTTCGACCCCGCCTTCGGCGACGCCGGCCAACTCTTCGATCCCTTCACCTACCTGGGCTTTCTGGCGGCGCGCACCCGCAGCATCGCGCTGGCCACGGGCAGCGCCATCTTCACGCTGCGCCATCCCATCGATCTGGCCAAGGCCGCGGCCTCGCTCGACCGGCTGTCGGGCGGCCGCCTGGTGCTGGGCATCGCTTCGGGCGACCGTCCCATCGAGTTTCCCGCGTATGGGCTGGAACATGGCGAACGCGCCGAGCGCTTCGCGCAGGCGGTGGCCTACTTCCGCCAGCTCATGCGGCCCGGCCTGCTGGCGGTGGATTCGCCGCTGGGCCGGTTCCAGCGCGCCGCGCTGCTGCCGCAGCCCGCCGCCGGCGCGATCCCCCTGATCGTCACCGGCGCCAGCGGCCAAACGCCGGCCTGGATCGCCGAACATGCGGACGGCTGGCTGACCTACCCCGACGCCACCCACACCCCCGAAGGCCCGCAGCGCCTGGCCAACAAGATCCGCGCCTGGCGCCAGCGCATCGCCGACGGCGGCTTCCGGCCGCACATGACCAACGAATGGCTGGACCTGGCCGACGACCCCGACCACCCGCGCACGCCGCTGCAGGGCGGCTACGTGCTGCGCACCGGACGCAAAGGCCTCATCGACCTGCTGCACGCCTGGCAGACCGCGGGCGTCAACCATGCCGCGCTCGGCATCCAGTTCTCGCAACGGCCCGCGGCCGAAGTCATCCAGGAACTGGCCGAGGACGTGCTGCCGCATTTCCCCTCACACCCCGGACCGGCGCCGCTGCCGGCCGCGTGGTGAACACAAGGACATCGACATGAATGCCGACGCAATCACCATCCGGAATCTCGACCCGGGCGACGAGGCCCAATGGGCGGCGCTCTACCGCCGCTACGCCGCGTTCTACGAAGTGGACATCGACGACGCGGCGCTGCGGCGCACCTGGTCATGGCTGATGCGCCCCGAACATCCCGAGGAAGGCGTCGTCGCCGAAACCGCCAGCGGCGAACTGGTGGGGCTTGCGCACTACCGCCCCTTCCCCAAGCCGCTGCTGGGACGCGACGCGGGGTACCTGGACGACTTGTACGTCGCCGCCGGGCACCGTGGCCTGGGCATCGGCCGAGGCCTGATCGCCGCGGTGGCGTCCATCGCGCACGCCCGCGGCTGGCCGCTGCTGCGCTGGATCACCGCGCGCGACAACCACGACGCCCGGCGGCTTTACGACGGCGTGGCGCGGGCGACGGACTGGGTCAGTTATGACTTGAAGCCGGGCGGGTATGGGGGGGTGGCCAGGTCGTAGCGCCACGGCAGCCAGTCGGGGGCTTGCCAGATACGCGGATAATCGCCGCTGTTCATGCGGTGATTATGGGCAGATTCGCCGCAGCGGCAACGCCTGGTCCGCAATTCAGGCCCTCTCGTACAAGGTCACCACGCAGGCCCCGCCCAGCCCCAGGTTGTGCTGCAGCGCCAGCCGCGCGTCGGGCACCTGGCGGGCGTCGGCGGTCTGGCGCAGTTGCTGGACCAGCTCGGCGCATTGCGCCAGGCCCGTCGCCCCCAGCGGATGCCCCTTCGACAGCAGGCCGCCCGAGGGATTCGTGACGACCCTGCCGCCATAGGTGTTGTCGCCGTCCACGACGAACTTCTCGGCCCCGCCCAGGCCGCACAGGCCCAGCGCCTCGTAGCTCACCAGCTCGTTGTGCGCGAAACAGTCGTGCAGCTCGACCACGTCGATATCCTGCGGGCCGACGCCGGCGGCTTCGTACACGCGGTCCGCCGCCTCTTTCGCCATGCTGAACCCCACCACCTCGCGCATGTCGCGGGCCTCGAAGGTGACGGCCCGGTCGGTGGTCATGGCCTGCGCCCGGATGCGCACGCTGCGGTCCAGCCCGTGCCGCCGCGCGTATGCCTCGGAGCACACGACGGCGGCGGCCGCGCCGCAGGTCGGCGGGCACGCCATCAGCCTCGTCATCACGCCAGGCCACAAGACAGGCGCTGCCATCACCTCTTCCTCCGTCACGACGGTGCGAAACAAGGCCATCGGATTGTTGGCGGCGTGCCGGCTGGCCTTGGCGCGGATTTTCGCGAAGGTCGACATGCTGGTGCCGTACTGGTCCATGTGCGCCTTGCCCGCGCCGCCGAAATAACGCAAGGCGAACGGAATCCCGTCCTGGCCGACCAGTTCCTGGGTGGCCGCGTCGAAGCGCTCGAACGGACTCGGCCTGTCCTGGAACACCGTGCCCAGCGCGCCGGGATTCATATGCTCGAAACCCAGGGCCAGCGCGCAGTCCGCCGCGCCGCCGGCCACCGCCTGACGCGCCAGGAACAGCGCCGTGGAGCCGGTGGAGCAGTTGTTGTTCACGTTGAAGACCGGGATGCCGCTCATGCCGACTTCGTACAAGGCCCGCTGCCCCGCCGTGGAATCGCCATAGACGTAGCCCACATAGGCCTGCTGCACCTGCTCATAGGCAAGCCCCGCATCCGTCAGCGCGGCGCGCGCCGCCTGCGCCGCCATCTCGTGGTAAGGCGCATGCCGGCCGGGCTTGGCGAAAGGGACCATGCCCACGCCGACGACGTATACATGACTCATTGCAGTCTCCTCTTATTCGATTCGCAGGCCGTCCCAGATTACTAGGATTGGGGGTACATTAACGCCCGTTACGAATAATCGAGAATAGAAACATGTTGAAAGCCTGCCGCGGACTGCTGTTGCTCGGAATCGTCGCGTCACTTGCCGGATGCGACAAAGGCGTGGACCTGCGGCTGTCCACGCAGAACGCGCAGGCCTACCGCGCATCGCTGGACAAGGCCTGGCCCGACATGACGGCTGCGCAGCAGGACGCGTACAACTGGGCCGTCGGCGGCTGGGTGGCCAACGGCTTCAGCCTGGAACAGCTCGCCGAAAAATATCCCGGCCTCACGCCGCGTTCCGTCATCGTCGGCGAAAGCGAGGAATACATCCGCGGCAAGACCCAGGAGGCGGCCAACGCCCAGGCCGCCATCACGCACAACGCCGACAGGTTCGCCAAGGAAGAAAAACTGGTGCAGCAGGCCGAAGCCGAGCTCGCGAAAGTCACCGCCAAAGCCCTGGACCTGAAAACCGACCGGTCGCTCTTCTCCGAAGTCAACTTCAGCTACGAAGTGGCCAACGCCAGCCGCTACAACATCGCATCGGCCGACTGGGACGCGTGGCTGTTCATCAACGACGAACAGACCTCGGACCGGCATTGCCGCGTTCATGGCTACTACCAATCCAAGGGCGGCGTGCCGGCCGGCTCCACCAGGACCGCGAACTTTTCCGCCGGCTTCATGGATTGCCGCAACTGGGCCACCCTGAAAGTGCAGAACGCCAAGGCCAGGTACGTGCAGATCAAGCTGGTCAACGACTCGGTCAAGAACTTCGACGAACGCAAAGTGCTGCCCGTTTTTTCGCCGACCCGCGCGTACTACGAAAAGGTGGCCGCGGATGCGAACAAGGCGATCAAGATCGCGGCCCGGCACAGAAGCGCCATCGAGTGACGGCCACGCGCCGGGCTGCTGCGCCGATCCCGCTACAGGTCCAGCACCAGGCACGAACTCGTCGCGCGCGAGCAGCAGACGGTGAGGCAGTGGCTTTTTTCCTCGTCGCTCAGGATGTAGTCCCTGTGATCGACTTCCCCTTCCAGGTACTCGACCTTGCAGGCGCCGCACAAGCCGGACAGGCATGAAGTCGGCACGCGGTGGCCGGCCAGTTCGATGGCGCGCACGATCGTCTGGTCCGGCTCGACCATCACGGAAATGCCGGCCCTGGCCAGCCTGACTTCGAAGCCGCCGCTGGGCGGCGCCTCGGACGCGGGACGCTCGGGCGCCTTGAAGTGTTCGCTATGCACCGTGCCGGGCGGCCAATGCTGCGTCGCGTCGGCGCATGCCTGCATGAAACCGCCGGGGCCGCAGTAATAGACGTGGTGGCCTGCGCCGGGATGCGCCAGCAGGGCCTTGATGTCCAATCCGCGCGTGAAGTCGCCGCCATCGAAATGCAGGTGCAGCGCGCGCTCGGGAACCAGTTGGCGCAGCTCGTCGACGAAGGCCGCGTGCTGCGCGGTGCGCGCGCAATAGTGGAACTCGAACGACCGCCCGGCCCGGGCCAGCACGTGCGCCATGGCCTTGAGCGGCGTCACGCCTATCCCGCCGGCCAGCAGGATGGCGTGACCGGAATCCGGCGCCAGCGCAAACGCATTGCGCGGCATTCCCACGGGCAGCAGGTCCCCGACCCGCAGCGATTCATGCATGGCCCGCGACCCGCCGCGCCCTTTGGGTTCGCGCAGCACGCCCAGAATCCAGCGCGACCTGTCCTGCGGATCGCCGGCCAGGGAATAGGAACGCATCAGTCCCCCGGCCAGGTGCACGTCGACGTGCGCGCCCGCCTCCACCGCCGGCAGCGGCAGGCCTTCGGGGTGGACCAGCTCGAAGGCGTGGATGCCTTCGGCCTGCATCCGTATTCCGCGGACCCGCAATTGCAGCAGCTCCGTCCCGGCGCGGCCGTCCATCACCACGCCTTGCGGCAGCGGCGCGTTCACGCCTGCCTCCGCGCGAGTACGTCCTGCTGCAATGCCTCCATTTTCTGCATGACGAAGCCGGCCCGTTCATCGCCCTTCATGCCGTCGGCTTCGGTCAGGATCTGCACCACCTGGCGGGCCAGGTGGCGGCGCAGCGTCACCTCCTCCTGCGTCGTGCGCCCCACGGGCAGGTCGAACACATTGCCCGAGCAATAGCTGTTGGGATGCCCCGCGCACTCGCGCAGCCATTGGGCGAATTGCTCGGGACCGGCATTGGGGTTGGATCCCCGGATCGCATCGCGCAGCAGCTTGCGGAACACATACAGGCCCGCGTCGAATTTCGTGGGGTTCTCCAGCGCGTGGATCGCGATGGGCCGCTGGCTGATGATCGCCTCGTAGTCGCCCGGCGCGTACTGGGCGTCCTTGTAGTTTTCCCGCGCGCGGTGATCCGAGGGAATGGGCGGTATGTCCTCCAGCTTGTATTTGCCGAACCGCTCGGGGCGGCGCATCGCCACCTGCCCTTCCAGAAAGTCGATCGTCTCGTAGCCGACCAGGCTCTTGTCGCCGATGCCGCGCGTGTCGATGCCCGGCCCCATCACGCGCCAGCCGATCATCTTGCTGTTGTGGTCGTCGACGGGAACGGTCCAGCGGATCATGTGGAAGCGGCTGAACAGCTTTTTCTTCTTGCCGTCTTCCGAGGTGTAGGCGTGCAGGCTGAAGTTGGGCAGCACCTGGTGCTGCACGCGGATGTGCATATGGCCGTCGTCGGCCCGACGCGCGCCCGCGCAGGCCAGGCCGCGGCCGCCGTGCACCGGCACGAACTGCATGTCGGGCGGCACTTCCATCGTCGCCGCGCCCACTTCGTCGAACGTGGTGCCCTGATAGTGTTCGCCGGTGACCTGACGTTTCGCGTGCAGCGCCATGGTGTGATAGTTGTCGGCCGCGTTGTCCTGGACCTGCAGCCAGTTGCAGTGCTGGAAATTGCTGTAGGGCACCAGTTCGTCGCCCTCGGCGACGGTGAAGTCGCCTTCCCACTGCGGAAACGGCGGTTCCTGTTCGGGCGGGCCCATGTAGGCGAAGACCAGGCCATTGCGCTCGAAAGCCTTGTAGGCGCCCTGCCTGATCGAGCAGCGATAGCGCTCGCCCTCTTCCTCCTCGCCTTCCGGGAACGGCACGCGCAGACAGGTTCCGTCCACGTCGAAGACCATGCCGTGATAGCAGCAGGAAATGCCGTGCTGTTCGATCTTGCCGTATTCCAGCGAAGCGCCGCGATGCACGCAATGCGCATGCAGCACCCCGATGCGGCCGCTGCCGTCGCGGAACGCCACCAGTTCCTCGCCCATGATCTTCAGGAAGCGCGGCGTGTCGGTCAGCTCCATCGACATGCAGATCGGATGCCAGAAGCGGCGCAGGTACTCGCCGGCCGGCGTGCCCGGCCCCACTTCGGTCAGCTCCGGATCATGCCCCGGGATCCTGTTGGTGTAGTACCCGCCGAAAGGGACCAGCTTCTTCTCTGTCGTCCCGCCCGCGCTGGTGTGAGGGTCGCGGCCAAACTGTTCCTGGATCTTGGGGCTCATTTGCTGTCTCTCTGGAAAAGCGCGGAAATGCACATTATTTTTGAACTCTGAACTCTGTATTCAGAGTTCGGTATTCGAAGAATATAGTAAATTGCGGTATGGCAGATCCAGGGTTTTCCCTGCGCCGCGGTGTCCGGATGTAAACCGGCGGCCGCGTCCGCGCCCGGCCCTCTGCCGTTTCAGCCACCCCTTGCAAGGTAGAATCGCCCCCATGCGCCTGCCCCTCGAGAAAATCCCGTCGCGAACCGATTTCGTCGATACCGTCTACCGTGTGCTGCTCGACGCCATCACGGACGGCTCCATCGGCCCGGGCCAGCGGATCACCCAGGAAGAAATCGCCGACCAGCTCCATGTGTCGCGCTCGCCCGTGCTGCAGGCGCTGCTGCTGCTCAAGAAAGACGGCTTCATCGAAGACGCGCCGGGCCGGGGCGTGCAAGTCGCGCAACTGAAGCCCGAATGGGTCGGCCACCTCTACCAGGTCCGCGGCGCCCTGGACGCCCTGGCGGTCCGGCTGGCCGCCGAGGCCCGCTGGCAACTGGATTCCGAACTGATCGAGGCCGGCCGCCGCGCGGTCCGGAAGCAGGACCTGAAAGCCATCATCGACACGGACCTGGCGTTTCACTCCGCCATTTATGCCGCCTCCGGCAACCCGCTGATCGCGCAAAGCGCCGACCACTACTGGGTGCACCTGCGCCGCGTCATGGGCGCCGTGCACCGGGTATCGCCGCACCGCGACACGATCTGGGACGAACATGCCGCGATCGCGCAGGCCATCGGCCAGGGCGACGCGGCGCGCGCAGTCCAGCTCAGCGACCGGCATATCGAACTCGCCCGCTCCAACCTGCTCGCCAAACTGGACGAGCTCTTTGCGCAAAGTCCGGAACCGGAAGCGCGAGCCCGCCCAGGCCTGTCGCCGCTACGCTGAGCGGCGCACGTTCACCAGCTTGGCCGGCACCGCGAACACCAGCAGGCTGCCGAACACCAGGCAGGCCACCAGGGCAAGCACGCCCGCGCCGGTGCTGGCGGTCGCGGTCTGCGCCCAGCCGATCAGGTAAGGGCTGACCACACCCGAGACGCTGCCCACCGAATTGACCAGCGCGATGCCGGCCGCGGCCGCCCCGCCGCTCAGGATGGCCGGCGGCAACACCCAGAACTGCGAAATCGAGGCCATCACGCCGACCGTGCCTATCGTCAGGGCGATCAGCGCGAAGGTCGTGTTATGGGCGTACACCACGCTGCCGTACAGGCCGATCGCGGCAAGCCCGCCCGCCGCAAACAAATGCCAGCGACGCTCGCCCGTCGCATCGGAACTCCGGCTGAACAGAATCATGCCTATCGTGGCCGCCAGATAAGGCACGGCCGACAGCAGTCCGACGTCGAAGTTGTCCGTCACGCCGCTGGCCTTCACCAGACTGGGCAGCCAGAAGCTGATGCCGTACAGCCCCATCGTGAAGAAAAAGTAGAGACAGCTCAGCAGCAGCACCTTGGGATTGGTCAGCCCGTCGCGGATCGAATGCAGATGCTGGCCCTGCTGTTCGGCCGCCAGGTCGCGCTGGATGCGCGCCTTCTCGGCCTCGGTGAGCCACTTCGCATCGGCGACCTTGTCGTCCAGATAGAACCACGCCATCGCCCCGACCAGCAGCGTGGGCAATCCTTCCAGCAGGAACAGCCACTGCCAGCCGGCCCAGCCGGCCGCGCCATCGAACCGGTGCATGATCCATCCCGACAACGGCCCGCCGATGACGCCGGACATCGGAATACCGGTAAGGAACAGGGCCGTCACCTTGCTGCGGCGCTTGTTCGGGAACCAGTAGGTCAGGTACAGCAGGATCGCGGGAATGAAACCCGCCTCCGCCACGCCCAGCAGGAAGCGCAGGATATAAAAGCTGACCGGCCCCGACACGAACATCATCCCGGCGGAAATAATGCCCCACGTGACCATGATGCGCGCGATCCAGCGCCGCGCGCCGACCTTCAACAGGATGATGTTGCTCGGCACCTCGAACAGCAGATAGCCGACGAAAAAAATCCCCGCGCCCAATCCATAGACGGCGTCGCTGAAACCCAGATCGCTCGACATCTGCAGCTTGGCGAAGCTGACGTTGATTCGATCGAGATACGCGCAGACATAGCATAGGAACAGAAACGGAAGCAGCCGCCACGCAACCTTGGAATAGGTCGCGCCTTCGTCATCGGTACGGGCGAGGCTGGGCCCAGCGATATCGCTGTACATAGGTTGTCTCCAAGTATTCTTTTTGAACCGGCGCGAACGAGCGCCGCGCCGGCGTCCGACCGCGGCCTTGCTCAGTCGAACATGTCGGGCTGGGATAGCGCCAGATGGTCGTAAATCGGCTGGAAATGCAGCCAGCCGATGTATTCGGAGCCCACGTGCTCCCGGCTGTAGCGCGAACGTTCTGCGCTGACCAGCGCCGGCTTGATGCCCGTCGCCTCGACCATCAGCTGCTGGCGGCAGCACCGCTCCAGCGCAATGAACCAGAACGCGGCCGATTCGATGCTGTGCCGGCTGGCCGTCAACAAGCCGTGGTTCTGATGGATGGCCGCTTTCACGCCCTTGAACCAGTCGCAGACCGCCAGTCCGGCGCGCTCTTCCACCGCAACCTGGCCCGCCTCGCTCTTGATGACCACGTGGTCCTCGAAGAACGCCGCGGCATCCTGGGATATGGGTTCCAGCGGCCGGCCCAGCGCCGCGAAGGCGGTTCCATATACGGTATGCGCGTGGCACATCGCCACGATGTCCGGATGCGCCTCGTGCACGGCGGCATGCAGCACGAAGCCGGCCCGGTTGATGGCGTGCCTGCCCTCCACGACCTTGCCCTTGTGGTCGGCCAGGATCAGGTTCGACACCTTCACCTGGCTGAAATGCACGCACATGGGATTGGTCCAGTACAGCTCCGGATGCTCGGGATCGCGCACCGTCAGGTGGCCGGCGAAACCGTAATCGAAGCCCTCCAGCGCGAACGCGCGGCACGCCGCCACCAGCCGCTGCTTGAGATGCAGCCGCTCTTCGGCCGCGCTGGAGAACGAGGGCAGCTCAGGGTAGATCAGCCCCTGCTGCTCGGGCTGGTAAATCGAAACACGGCCATCGGCCAGCAGCGGCTGGCTGGATCGAGGCGGCATGGCGCGGTCTGGTATGGCTGACATGATGAATCCTCTTCTGAAGTAAACCCGATGCGGCGCACAAGATGGGCGCGCCCATCCGTCGCCGGACCTCAGAATGTTCGATCAGCGCTAACATGATGACAACCGATAGATGTTCACGTTTGGATGAATGGCATTCACATGAAAATCCGGCTGCCGCCAAAGGCCCTATGAGAAAAATCCCGAACTTCGTCCTGCTGCGCGCGTTCGAAGCCGCCGCCCGGCTGGAGAGTTTCACCCTCGCGGCGCACGAACTGCATCTGACGCCCTCGGCAATCAGCCACCAGATACGTGAGCTGGAAGAAAACTTCGGCACATCCCTGTTCAGGCGCAGCCACCGGCGCGTCGAACCGACGCCCGAAGGGCATCGCCTGCTTCAGAGCCTGACGCGCATCATGGACGCTCTGGAAGCCTGTTGCGCGGAGGTCAGCCTGGCGCCCAGCGGCCAGGTTCTTTCCGTCTATTGCGCCCCCAGCCTCGCGGTGAAATGGCTGGGGCCGCGCCTGCCGGGCTTCATGACCGACAACCCCGACATCACGATCCGCCTGTCCAGCGGCGCCGAACCCATGGACCTGACGCAGGCCCGCGAGCTGGATATCGCAATCTCTTATGGCGTGGCGCTGCAGCGTCCCGGCATCGAAATCACGCCCCTGGGATGCGAGACCATCGTGCCGATGTGCGCGCCCTCGCTCAAGGGCCGCAGGCGCAACTGGCGGCAGCTCATGACCGAACTGCCGCTCATCGATTCATCCTTGAGCCAGGTCAGCTGGCACGACTGGTTTTCACTGAACGGACTGAACCTGCCGCAGCGCAACCGGCCGTCCTTCGACCGCGGCGCATTGTCGGTATCCGCGGCGGTGGACGGCATGGGCGTCATCCTGGAGACGACCCGCTTCGCCGAACGCGAACTGGCCCGCGGCGAACTGGTCGAGGCCGGCCGCAACGAGTTCGAGCGGATTCTGCGTGAAACGCATTTTTTCTCGCAACGGATCAACGAGCGCCGTTCGGAGAAGATCGTGCGATTCAAGGATTGGTTGTTTGAGGAGTTGCGGGCTTCGGATGGGGGGTAGGGAAACGGTGGTTTCCGTTGAGGTCCTGGCCCGCAACGTCTGCGTTGGGGATTCGGTCAGACGTTAAACAAGAAATTCATCACATCCCCATCCTGGACGATGTATTCCTTGCCTTCCGCGCGCATCTTGCCCGCTTCCTTGGCGCCCTGCTCGCCCTTGTAGGCAATGTAGTCTTCATACGAAATCGTCTGGGCGCGGATGAAGCCGCGTTCGAAGTCCGTGTGGATGACGCCGGCGGCCTGGGGCGCGGTGGCGCCGATCGGCACGGTCCAGGCGCGCACTTCCTTCACGCCGGCGGTGAAGTAGGTTTGCAGGCCCAGCAGCTTGAAGGCGGCGCGGATGAGGCGGTTCAGGCCCGGTTCTTCCATGCCCATGTCGGACAGGAAGGCCTGGCGGTCGGCGTCGTCGAGGTCGACGATTTCGGACTCGATGGCGGCGCAGATGGCGACCACGGGCGCGTTGCGCGCGGCGGCGAATTCGGTCAGGCGGTCGAGCAGCGGGTTGTTCTCGAAGCCGTCGTCGGCGACGTTGCCCACGTACATGGCGCGCTTGGCGGTGATGAAGCAGAGCTGGGCGATGTCGGCCTTTTCTTCGGTGGACAGGTCGAGCGCGCGGATGGGCTTGGCTTCGTTCAGCTGGGCCACGCACTTTTCCAGCACGGCGACGATGCGCTGCGATTCCTTGTCGCCGGAGCGGGCGGTCTTCTGGTGGCGCTGCAGGGCCTTTTCGGCGGTCTGCAGGTCGGCCAGGGCCAGTTCGGTTTCGATGACTTCGATGTCGGCGATGGGGTCGACCTTGCCGGCGACGTGGATCAC
>Ga0182742_1001551_pt1 | contig 28778 bp, 29 predicted proteins | sample eDN5th37CBELigMG_FD_128880 | JGI IMG/M metagenome (GOLD analysis project Ga0182742, IMG submission 128880) | Enriched Miracle-Growth compost microbial communities from Emeryville, California, USA - eDNA 5th pass 37_C BE-Lig MG (version 2)... ...
CGGCGCGGGCCTCGGTGGTGTCGCGCTCGCTCGAGGCGGGGAAGATGAAGAAGTCGGAGGGGATCGCCTTGTAGTGGGCCTCGCCCACCCGGAACGCCGCCCAGTCCACGTCGGGATGGGAGGGGTGCAGCTTGACGAAGGTGTTGTAGGCGTCGATCGCCGCCAGGTACTCGCCGCGATCGAACTCCGCGTCGGCGATCCGCAGCTCCGCCAGCGCCGCGTACGACGAGTAGGGGAAGCGGTTGCGCACCTGCTCGAAGGTGCCGATCGCCAGCATGTAGTCGCCGTCGTCCGCCTGCTCGAGCCCCTCTTCGTAGAGCTGCTGCGCGTTGTCCGTGTAGGAGGTGGGGCGGGGCTTGCCGTCGGAGGCGCAGCCACCGAGGCCGAAGGCCAGCAGGGCGAAGAGGAGCGCGAAGCGGGTCGACATGGCGGCCATCCCCTACACCTCGGTGGAATCGGGGTCAAACGATCCGGCGCCGCCGCACGCAGCCCGCACCGCCCCCGGCGAGAAGCCCCTGCCCGCGAGCCAGCGGGCGAGCCGGAGCTGATCCTTCCTGTCCAGCGAGGCGAACGACCTGCCCCGCAGGCGCCGCTCCAGCGCCGCGCCGGCGAGCGCCCGCTCGTCGTCCGGCAGCCCCTCGCTCGTCCCCAGCCGCGCCACCTCGCCGCGCACCCCCGCCTCCGCCAGCTTCGCGGCGATGGCCCGGGGGCCGAAGCCGCGGCGGGCGAGGCTCTCCGCCCGCGCGCGGGCGAAGGCGGCGTCGTCCAGGTAGCGGAGCTCCCGCAGCCGCAGCAGCACCCTCTCGACGGTGGCGGGGCTCGCCTCTGCCCGCTGGAGCCTGCGGCGGATCTCCGCCTCGCTCCGCGGGCGCGCGGCGAGCTGGGCACAGGCCAGCTCCAGCGCCGCCTCGTAGCGGTCCCCGAGCGGCTCGCGCCTGCGCCGCTCCCGATTGCCGCCGCGGGGCGCCTCGCCGGAGCCGTGCCGCCCCGCCATCAGAACCGCTCGATCTGGAAGTCGTCGTCGCCCGGAACGCCGGGCGCGGGCTGGGCCCTGGCCGCCTGCCGCGCGGGGGCGGGCGCCGCGGGGCGCTGCTGCGGCGGCGCGAAGCCGTGGGCCACCTGGTTGGGCGCCTGCGGCTGCTGCCCCGCGGCGTTCCCCTCGAACGGATCCCACTTCGAATCGGAGGTGGAGGCGACGCCGGAGAGGCGGAGCGCGAAGTCGTCCCGGTTGGTCGCCTGGCGCAGCGCCTCCTCGTAGGTGATCAGGTTGGCCTTGAGGAGCTGCATCAGCGACTGATCGAAGGTCTGCATCCCGTAGGAGAGGTGACCCTGGGCGATCGCGTCGTGGATCTCCTTGGTGCGGTCCTTGTCCTCGATCAGCTCGCGCACGCGCGAGGTGCAGATGAGCACCTCCACCGCGGGGACGCGGCCGCGCCCGTCGGCGCGGGGCACGAGGCGCTGGGAGATGACGGCGCGCAGGGTGGCGCCGAGCTGCAGGCGCACCTGCTTCTGCTGGTAGGGCGGGAAGACCGAGACGATGCGGTTGATCGTCTCGGTGGCGTCGAGGGTGTGGAGGGTGGAGAGGACCAGATGGCCGGTCTCCGCGGCGGTGAGCGCCGTCTCGATCGTCTCGAGGTCGCGCATCTCGCCCACGAGGATCACGTCCGGATCCTGGCGCAGCGCGCTCTTGAGCGCCTGGCCGAAGGAGACGGTGTCGACCCCCACCTCGCGCTGGTTGACCACCGACCGCTTGTCGCGGATGAGGAACTCGATCGGATCCTCGATGGTCAGCACGTGGTTGGTCTCGTGCGTGTTGATGTGATCGATCATCGCCGCGAGCGTGGTCGACTTGCCCGAGCCGGTGGTGCCGGTCACCAGGATGAGGCCGCGCTCCGAGAGGGCGATCTGCTCCAGCACCTTGGGCAGCATGAGCTGCTCGATGGTCTGGATGCGGAAGGGGATGACGCGGAAGACGATGCCGGTGGTGCCGCGCTGCTGGAAGGCGCTGACGCGGAAGCGGCCCAGGCCCGGCACGCCATAGGCGAGATCGCACTCGTTGAACTGCTTGTACCGCTCCTTCTGGTAGTCGTTCATGATCCCGAAGGCCATGCGGGCGATCTCCTCGGGCGGGAGACGCTGCGCGTCCTTCAGGGGGAGGAGCGCGCCGTCGACGCGGAACATCGGCGGCAGGCCCGCCTTGAGGTGGATGTCCGACGCACCGGCGCGCAGTGCGATCTGCAGGATCTCGTTGAGTTCCATCGGCGGAATCGACTCCCATGGACACGGGAGAGCGCATAGTAGCACCACGCCGCCCGCGGACCACGCTGCAGGCCCACGCCCGGCGGCCCGGTCCACCTGCGGGCGCGCGCCGGCTGTGGATCAACCCGCCCGGCGCATCACCGGCGCGGGCGGCGCCATGCCGGCGAGCCTGGCCACGAGGGTGTCGCGTCCGTCGACGCCCAGCTTCTGGTAGAGCGCGCGCAGGTGCAGCTTCACCGTGTCCGGCGAGACCCCCAGCTCCGCGGCGATCTCCCGGTAGCTCTTCCCCTCGGCGAGCCGCAGGCCGCAGGTGAGCTCGCGGCGGGTGACGTCGCCGTCCGCCAGCGCGCAGAGGGCCGCCGCCCACGCCACCTCGCCCTCCAGCGAGGCGAGGACCCAGGCGCCGCTGCGGAGCCGCTGGATCCGGAGCGTCCCCTGCCTGTCGAGGCCGGGGACGCCCTCCACCACCTCGTCGCCCGCGGCGACGTGACGGCGGATCCCCTCGAAGAAGGCGCGCCGCTCCGGCTGGAGCCAGACCGGCCGGGAGCCGCTGCGATCGCCGCCGAGCACCTGGCGGAGGAGCGGCGTGATCGCCAGCGGCGTCCCCTCCCTGTCGGCGAGCATCGCCACCCTGCCGTCATCGGCGAGGAAGGCGCACGCCTCCACCACCTCCTGCGGCGCGGGCGCCACGCGGAGGAGCGCCACCAGCGCGTCGAGGGCGAGGGCGAGGCCGCTGCCCGCGCCGGGATCGTCGCCGCGCACCAGGAGCAGGTGGGCCCCACCCGCCTCCGGCAGGACGATCCGCAGCGGAGGCCGGCGCGTCCCCGATCGGCGGCGCTCGGCCGCCAGGGTGGCGAGGCGCTGCGCCAGCTCGCCGCTGCTCCGCGCGGGTACCGGCACCGACGCCGCCAGCGCCGGGCCGATCGCCTCCTCGGGCAGCGGCTCCCCGACGGTGAGCGGGGGCTCGAGGCCGAGCAGCCCCGCGGTGCAGCGCAAGAGGCACGCGCTCCGCGCGCCGGTGGCCCGGCGCACCGCGTCCAGAGCTTCGAACATGGCTCCCCCCTCCCCCATCGCGTTCACGAGGCTGCCACCAGGCGCGCGAGGATCTCCGCGCGTCCGCCGGCTCCGAGCTTCCGATAGGCGTTCCTCAGGTGGACCTTGACCGTCTCCGGACGGACGCCCAGCCGCTCGGCGACGGTGCCGTTCTCCGCCCCCTCGAGCGCGAGGGCGATGCACTGGCCCTCGCGGGCGGAAAGCGGGGTCTTGTAGGTGCGCGCGACCCGGGCCCGGACCACCGCCGGCCCGAAGAGCTGGACCGAGACGAGGACCGTGCCCGGCAGGGCCCGGACGCGGGCCACGAGCCAGCCGTCGTCGAGCCAGGCCTCCTGGGTGGAGGCAACCCGCGCAGGCGCGCCCTCCAGCAGCGCGGCGAGACGGCTCTCCCGCTCCGCCACCGCGTCGAAGAGCGCGGACGACGCGACGATCGATCCCGCAGGATCGAGCAGCGCACAGGGCTGGTTGCTGCCCGTGCAGATCTCTTCCAGCAGCCCGCTGCAGATGCGGTTGGAAGGCTGTGCTCCCAGGCGTGCCATGCTCCGTCCCCCCGGTCGGAACCACGTGGGCCGAACGGAATCCCCCGTTCGGTAGAGGGAAAGCCTACCGCGCCTTACCGCGCACGGGCAACCACATTCTTTCACTCCCAGCACGAGAGGGCGGCGCGGCCCTTCGCCGCGAGCGTTCACCGCGTGTACGCGGGTCCCAGGAACGGCACGAGGCCGTCCCCCTTGCGGGAGGCGGCCTCGGCGATCGGGTCCGGCAGGCGCCGGAATCGATCAGCGCTTGGAGAACTGGAAGCGCTTGCGGGCACCCGGCTGACCGTACTTCTTGCGCTCGACGGAGCGGGGGTCGCGGGTGATGAAGCCGGCGCGCTTGAGCACGGGCCGGAACTCGGGGTTGAGCTTGGCGAGCGCCCGGGCGAGGCCGTGGCGGATCGCGCCGGCCTGGCCGGTGAGGCCGCCGCCGGAGACGTTCACCTGCACGTCCACCTTGTCGAGCTGCTCGACGACCTCGAGGGCCTGCCGGAGCATCATCTTCGAGGTGGCACGACCGAAGTACTCGTCGATGTCCCGGTTGTTGACGGTGATCTTGCCCTCGCCGGGCCAAATCCACACGCGCGCCACCGCTTCCTTGCGGCGGCCGGTCGCGTACATCTTCTCTACGCTGGCCATGTGTCGTCCCTTACCTATCAAGCCCGGATGTCGAGCACCTGGGGCTGCTGGGCCTCGTGCGGGTGCGTGGGACCAGCGTAGACCTTCAGCTTCGTGAACATCTTCCGCCCCAGCGCATTGCGGGGGAGCATCCGCCGGACCGCGTTCTTCACGAGATCCTCCGGGCGCTCCTGGCGCAGCTGCCTGGCGCTGCGGACCTTGAGCGAGCCCGGCTTACCCTGAAGGCCGACCCGGTAGTACATCTTCTTCTCTTCCTTCGTGCCGGTGAGCTTCACCTTGTCGGCGTTGATCACGATCACGAAGTCGCCGGTATCGATCGAGGGCGTGTAGAGGGGCGTGTGCTTGCCCTTGAGGATGGACGCCACGTGGGTCGACATGCGACCCAGGATCTTGTCGCTGGCATCCACCACGAACCACTTGCGGCGGATCTCGCCCTTCTGGGCGCTGTGCGTGTTCATCGGACTGGCTCCAGATGCTTCTTCTGCGGGGGCTCGACCACGTTCGCTGCAACGTGGGTTGGAGCCCCAAAATTCGGCAATGCCCGCCCTCGCCGGATCGGATCCGGGCGCGACGAAAGCGGGCTTACTAGAGGATTGACCGGTGATTGTCAAGCGAACGGGGCCTGCAATCTCGCTCTTCCGGACGCCCTGTGGAAAACTCAGGCGCCCTTCGAGAGCATCGCGATCAAATCGGTGAAGAACGTCTCGCTTCGCTTGTCAGATTCCTCGTTCGGCGTCGCGATGTCCACCTCTTCGTACGCTCCCTCGGGAAGATCCTGGAGGAAGCGGGAGGGCGTGCGCGGGACCTCCCGCCCGCGCATCACCCGGGCGGCGGAGCGGGTGATGTAGAGCTTCTCCCGGGCGCGGGTGATCCCCACGTAGGCGAGGCGGCGCTCCTCGGGCAGGTTCTGCGGCGTCCCCTGGATCCCCTTGTGCGGGAGGAGGTCCTCCTCGAGGCCCACCAGGAAGACCACCGGGAACTCGAGCCCCTTGCTGGCGTGGAGGGTCATCATCACCACGCGATCGCCGGGGAGCGAGCGCTCCTCGTCCTTCCTGTCGAGGGTGAGCTGGGCGAGGTACTGGGCGAGCGAGCCCTTCTTCCCCTCCCGCTTCTCGTACCGCTCCAGGGAGATCAGCGTCTCGTCCACGGTGGCGATCCGCCGGGCCGCCGCCTTGGCGGAGGCGACCTGGGCGGCGATGGCGCCCTTCAGGTCGATCTCCTCGATCAGCTCCCGGGCGAGCTGGGAGGCGGGCGTCCCCTCGATCAGCTTGTTGGAGTAGCGGTCCACGAGCTCCACGAAGGCGGCGATCCGCGGCGCCGCGCTCTCCAGCTCGGGCCAGGCGCCCTCCGCCGCCTTGCGGAAGGCGGCGAGCAGCCCCAACCCCTCCAGCGTGGCCCGGTGGCGCACCTTCTCCACCGAGGCGTCGCCGATGCCGCGGGCGGGGAAGTTGACGATGCGCAGCAGCGAGACCTCGTCGGCGTTGTTGACGAAGAGGCGCAGGTAGCCGAGCAGGTCCTTCACCTCGCGGCGATCGAAGAACTCGGTGCCCCCCACCAGCTCGTAGGGGATGTTCTCCGCCCGCAGCGCCTCCTCGTAGACCCGCGACTGGAGGTTGGTGCGGTAGAGGATGGCGTGATCGCCGGGCTGGCGCCCCTTCGCGATCGAGTCGCGGATCTCGGAGACCACGTAGCGGGCTTCCGCCTCCTCCACCGGGCAGACCACCACCTTCACCTTCTCGCCCGGGCCGCGGTCGGTGAAGAGGCGCTTGGCCTTGCGGTCCTCGTTCTTCTCGATCACCCCGTTGGCGCAGTCGAGGATGTTGCCGAAGGAGCGGTAGTTCTGCTCCAGCCGCACCTCCTGCGCGCCGGGGAAGTGGAGGTGGAAGCGGAGGATGTTGTCCACGTCGGCGCCGCGCCAGCTGTAGATCGCCTGGTCGTCGTCGCCCACCACGCAGACGTTGCCCCGCGGCAGGCCGAGGAGCTTGAGCAGCTCGAGCTGCTGGCGGCTGGTGTCCTGGTATTCGTCGACGAAGAGGTAGCGGAAGCGGTCGTGGTAGCGCATCCGCAGCGGCTCGTTCTCGCGGAAGAGCTTGATCGGCAGGCCGATCAGATCGTCGAAGTCGACCATCGCCATGGCGCGGAGCGCCGACTCGTAGCGGGGGTAGATCTCCTCGGTGATCAGCTCGTACTCCTCGCCGTAGATCGTCGGCCGGGTGGGTTTGGAGATGGGCTGGCCCGGCTCGATCCCCTCGTTCTTGGCGAGGGAGATGAGGGCGAGGATCCGCTTGGCGTCGAAGGATCGGTCGTCGATGCGCACCTCGCGCATCGCCCGCTTGACCAGCGCGTTCTGGTCGCCCGCGTCGGCGATGGTGAACTGGCGGGGGTAGCCGAGGCGGCCGTGCTCCGCCCGCAGCACCTGGAGGCCGAAGGCGTGGAAGGTGCCGACGGCCAGATCCTTGGCGCGGTGGCTCGAGACGAGCATCGCCACGCGCTCCTTCATCTCGGCGGCGGCCTTGTTGGTGAAGGTCATCGCCAGGATGGCGCTGGCGGGAACGCCCTTCTCCAGCAGGTGGGCGATCCGGTGGACGATCACCCGGGTCTTGCCGGAGCCCGCTCCCGCGAGGACGAGGAGCGGTCCCTCGGTGGTGAGCACAGCCTGCCGCTGGGGCGGATTCATCCCGGAGAGGTCGAGCATCGGGCGCAGTGTACGGATCCGCGGCGTTTCTCCTAGGCCTTCGCAGCGGGCCCGCCTTCTGGTACGAAGCGCCGCTTTTCCCGGAGGCGGCACATGGGCGCCAGCGAAGGACGGGCCATCGGCGAGGCCCTGCTCGACCACCCCGACCACGAGATCTACGACGAGGCGTCGCCCGGCGAGATCGCCATGGCGGAGCGCTTCCTCAAGGTGCAGCTCCCGCCCTCGTTCAAGGGGCTGCTCGAGGTGGGCGCGGGCGGGATCCTGGCCGACGGCGACCTCCTCCTCGGAACGAAGGATCCGGAGGGCTTCGGCGCCACCCTCCACGAGGTGGCGCGGGCCCAGTGGGCGGAGGGGCTGCCGGGCCACCTCCTCCCCATCGTGGACGGCGCGCGCTTCGTCTGCCTCGATCTATCCCGCCGCGACGAGGCGGGGGAGTGCGAGGTGGTGGAGATCGACGCGGAGAGCCACGAGGAGCTCCAGCGCTGGCCCGACTTCCCCGCCTTCGCCCGGGCGGTGCTGCTCCCGTAGGGGGCGTATTCCGGCCCGCATACGGAGATCGGGGGCGGTTCCGCTCCGCGGCGGCGCAGGGCGGCTATGGTCGTCGGGGACACGGCGTGCCGCCGTGGGGAGGGAGGACGACCATGCAGCGTTGGCTCGCAGGACTTGCGGTGATCGCCGCGGTGGCGCTCGCCGCGTGCGGCGTGTCGGACGACGCCGAGGGCGCACTGTTCGGCGACATGGAGGAGAACGGGAACGACGGCCCCTCGCGGGGAAGCGGTGGCAGCGGCGCCGTGCCGGAGACCGGCGCGCCCGCGGAGGACTGGCGGAGCGGCGAGAACTACGCCGCCGCGCAGGAGAACGACTTCGTCGATCCCGCCGAGGACAACCTCTGCACCTTCGGGATCGACGTGGACACCGCCAGCTACACCCTGATGCGCCGGGACGTCCGCGCGGGCATGCTCCCCGTCTCCGCCGGCGTGCGCCCGGAGGAGTACCTCAACTACTTCGACTACCTCTACGAGCCGCCGGCGGAGGACGCGGAGGAGGCCTTCGCCATCCACCTCGACGGCGCCCCCTCCCCCTTCGGCGAGGGGCTCCACCTGCTGCGCATCGGGATCAAGGGGAAGGAGCTGCCGGCGCCCACGCGCGGCCGCGCCAACCTGATCTTCCTCGTGGACGTCTCCGGCTCGATGGCGAGCGACGACAAGCTGGGGCTGGTGAAGCGCTCGCTGGAGATGCTGGTGGACGAGCTCCGGCCCGACGACACCATCGGCCTGGTGACCTACGCGGGCGACGCCGGGGTCGCGCTGCGGCCGACCCCCGTCGCGGAGCGGGAGGCGATCCTCGCCGCCATCGCCGGCCTCGACGCGGGCGGCTCCACGTACGGCGAGGCGGGGATCCGCATGGCCTACGACCTGGCCAGCGACGCCTTCTCCCCGGGCGGGATCAACCGGGTGATCCTCGCCACCGACGGGGACATGAACGTCGGCCTCACCGGCGACGCGCTGGTGGCGCTGATCGAGGAGTTCCGCGGCCGCGGCATCTACCTGACCACCCTCGGCTTCGGCAGGGGCAACTACAACGACGCGCTGATGGAGCAGCTCGCCGACCACGGCAACGGCAACTACGCCTACGTGGACAGCCTCGCGGAGGCGGAGCGCGTGTTCCGGCGGGAGATCCTCGGCACGCTGATCGTGATCGCGAAGGACGTGAAGATCCAGGTGGAGATCGATCCCGCCGCGGTGGTCCGGTACCGCCTCCTCGGCTACGAGAACCGCGCGATCGCCGACGAGGACTTCCGGGACCCCGAGGTGGACACCGGCGACATCGGCTCCGGCCACGACGTGACCGCGCTGATCGAGCTGGAGCTGAAGGAGGGGGCGCGCGCGGCGGGCGCCCCGGTGGCCACGGTCTTCGTCCGCCACAAGGATCCCGAGGGGAGCATCGACCGGGAGGTCGCCCACGCGGTCCACGCCGCGGCCTTCGCCGAGACGATCGAGGAGGCGCCGGAGAGCCTGCGCTTCGCCGCGGCGGTGGCGGAGTACGCGGAGATCCTGCGGCGCAGCAGGCACAGCGAGGGGGCGCGCTTCTCCGAGGTGATCGACCTGGCGGCGGGCGCCACCGCGGGCGGCGCCCCCGCCCGCCTCGAGTTCATCGAGCTCGCGGAGATCGCGAAGGGCCTCTGGCAGACGCAGTACGGCGACGCTCGCTGAAGACGACCGCCCGGCCCATCTCGCGACGGGGCCGGGTGGAGGGGTCGAGAGGCTGGCAGGGGCGACGCCCCTGCTGGTAGAACGGCCCTTCACGACCGACCGGAGAAGACGACGATGGCCCGCCGCCCGATCCCCCTGCTCCTCCTCGCCCTCGCCCTCGCCGGCTGCATGGGCACGGACGTGGGCAACCCCGACGCGGCGGACCGGGGCAACGGCGGCGACGGCGGGGGCCCGGGTGGTACGGGCGGCGCCGGCGGCAGCGGGGGCACCGGCGGCACCGGTGGCGCGGGCGCCGGCGGGACCGGCGGCGGAGCCGGCCAGGGTCCGGCGGTCTCCGTGGCGCCGGAGGCGATCGACTTCGGCGTCCTCTGCCCGGGCGGGATCGCGCGCGCCTGGATCGTCGTGGAGAACGAGGGCGAGACGCCGGTGGACGTGGCGATCGCCTCGGCCTCCGGGGAGCTGGAGCTCTCCCACGACGAGCTGCTCTCCCTCGATCCCGCCCACGCCGCCGCGATCTGGGCGATCGCCCACACCACCGGGGAGATGGCGGGCAGCAGCCGCTCCGGCACGATCGACTTCACCTGGGGCGGCCGCGACGAGGGCGTCACCCTTCCCTGGAGCCTCGAGGTGGCGGAGGAGGACTTCGCCCGCAGCCAGCTCCTCTGCAGCGCCCACGGCCCCTGCGAGCAGCTCCACTTCGGCGGCGCGGCGGGCGAGGCGATCGACGTCCCGATCCAGATCGCCAACGACGGCTGCGCCGATCTGACCTTGACCGGGTTCGCGTTCGCCGGCGACGGCCCGCTCCCCGAGCTGGCGGAGGGCGACCTGCCGGCGACGGTGGAGCCGGGCAGCCAGTGGGAGGGAGTGATCCGCTTCGCCTCTCCTTCCGAGGGCACCGCCACGGGCGAGATCCGCCTCCTCACCGACGAGGCGGACCCGCATCCGCCCGTCCCCTGGTCCGCGGAGATCCTGCCGGAGCGCACGCCGCCGAGCGACGCCCGCTGAACCGCCGGGGCGATCAGAGCACCCGGTAGACCCAGCACTTGAGGTACTCGGTCTCGGGCACCCCCACCAGCACCGGGTGGTCGCGGGCGGCGCCGCGCCGCTCGATCTGCTGCACCGGCCGCTTCACGTCGGCGATCGCCGCGTCGAGCACCGCGCCGAAGCGCTGCGGCGTCATCTTGCCGGAGCAGGAGCAGGAGACGAGCACGCCCCCCGGCTTGACCAGCTTGAGGCCGCGGAGGTTGAGCTCCTTGTAGGCCCGCTCCGCCGCCTGCACGTCGCCCTTGCGCTTGGTGAAGGCGGGCGGATCGATCACCACCACGTCGAAGCGCCGCCCCTCCCGCTCGAGCTTCCGGAGCACGTCGAAGGAGTTGCCGCAGATCGCCTCCACCGGCCGCCCGTTGGCGGCGGCGTTGGCGGCGATCCGCGCCGTCGCCTGCTCGTCCTGCTCCACCGCCACCACCGCGCTCGCCCGGGTGGCGAGCGAGAGGGCGAAGCCGCCGTGGTAGCTGAAGGCGTCGAGGCCGGTGCCCCCCTCCGGCATGTAGCCCGCCACGTGGACGTGGTTCTCCCGCTGGTCGAGGAAGGCGCCGGTCTTGAGGTCGGCGAGGAGGTCCAGGGCAAAGCGGTTGGGCCCCTCGTGGTAGAGGGCGCGGGCGTCGGGGCCGCCGTGGAGCACCGCCTGGTGGCGGACGAGCCCCTCGAAGTCGCGGGCGCTGGTGTCGTTCTTGGCGACGATCACCCGGGGCGCGAGGAGCTCGGCGAGGAGGCGCGCGAAGAGCGGCGTGAGGGCGTCGGCCCCCTCGCTGGTCGCCTGGAGCGCGAGCGCGTCGCCGTAGCGATCGACGAAGAGGCCGGGCAGGCCGTCCGCTTCGCCGTGGACCGCGCGAAAGGCGTCGCCGTCCGGCCAGAGGAGCTTCCGGAAGGCGATCGCCCGCTCGAGGCGCGCGCGGAAGAACGCCTCGTCGCACGGCTCGTCCTTCCGGGTGAGCATGCGCAGGGCGATCCGCGAGCCGGCCGCCTGGAAGGCGCGCCCCAGGGGGTTGCCGGTCTCGTCCACCACCCGCACCACCGCGCCGCCCGGCGCCTGCGCGGGCTCGAGGAGATCGGTGCGGAAGACCCAGGGATGCCCCGCGCGGATGCGCCGGGCGCCGCGGGCGTGGACGCGGGCGACCGCCTGCTGCTGCGTGCGGGGGTCGAGGATGCGCTCGGCGTTTCTCTCGTGCATGGCTGGCTCGCTCGGTGGTGGGTGCCCGCGGTGGGCGCGGCGCGTGCCTCCTATACATGACCGCGAAGGCCGTGTGCCGCCCCGTGGCACGATCCCTACCTTGTCCTCCACGGGCGGCCGGAGTGCCTCTCCGGGCGGACGGGAGGACGGCGTGGCGGAGGAGCAGTCCCACAACGTGGCCGCGGCCGAATCGGCGCCGGAGCAGCGCCCCGCGCGGGCGCCGCCGCCGATGCAGCCGGACATGCGCCCGGCGATCGAGCGGGGGGCCCACCTCCTCGCTCTCACCACCCTGAAGAACGCGGAGATCCCCTTCGTGGTGGCGGGCGCCTACGCGCTCCACCAGTACACGGGCATCTACCGCGACACCAAGGACCTGGACATCTTCCTCCGGCGCCAGGACGTGGAGCGCGCCATGGAGGTGCTCTCCGCGGTCAGCTTCCAGACCGCGATGCTCGATCCGGTCTGGATCGCCAAGGCCTACGCCTCGGACGACTACTTCGCCGACCTGATCTTCAGCTCGGGCAACGGCGTCGCCGCGGTGGACGACCTCTGGATCTCCCGCGCCCACGCGGGGGTGATCCACGGCCTGCCGATCCTGGTGGCGCCACCCGAGGAGATCATCTGGTCCAAGGCCTTCGTCTGCGAGCGGGAGCGCTTCGACGGCGCCGACGTCAACCACATCATCCTCGCCCGCGGGAAGCAGATGGACTGGCGGCACCTGCTGTGGCGCTTCGGTCCCCACTGGGAGATCCTCTTCGCCCACCTCGTGATGTACCGCTTCTCCTACCCGGGGCAACGGGACCACGTGCCGGACTGGGTCTGGAAGGAGATGCTCGACCGCGCGGCGAGCCAGCGGAACGAGCCGGAGCGGAAGCGGCTGTGCCGCGGCATGCTCATCGCCCGCGGCCAGTACGACGTGGACGTCGAACACTGGGGCTACGAGGACGCTCGCTTGTTCGAGGTGGAGGGATTCCGTGCCCATCGACGGGAAGGTCCGGATCGCGGCGATCGGTGATCTGCACTGCAGGGTCGACAAGCAGGGCAACTACCGGCGGCTGGTCGATGCGGTCAACGAGCGCGCGTGCGACGTCCTGCTCCTCTGCGGCGACCTGACCGACCACGGCCACCTCGACGAGGCGGAGCTCCTGGCCGAGTCCCTCGCCGGCGTGCGCGCGCCGAAGATCGGCGTGCTCGGCAACCACGACCACGAGGCGGGGCAGGCCACGGAGATCCGCAGGATCCTCCGGCAGGGCGGCATCCACATCCTCGACGGCGACCACTTCGAGTTGAAGGGACACGTGATCGGCTTCGCCGGGGCCAAGGGCTTCGGCGGCGGCTTCGACAAGGCGACGCTGCAGGGCTTCGGCGAGGAGGGGATCAAGATCTTCGTGCAGGAGGCGCTGCAGGAGTCGCTCAAGCTGGAGACCGCGCTCCTCCGCGTCGACGCGCCGATCAAGGTGGCGATCACCCACTACGCGCCGATCCGGGCGACGGTGGTGGGCGAGAACCCGGAAATCTTCCCCTTCCTCGGCAGCTCGCGCCTGGCGGAGGCGCTCGACAAGCACGGCGCGGCGATGTGCTTCCACGGCCACGCCCACTACGGCACCCACGAGGGCCGGACCCCGGGCGGCGTCCCCGTCTACAACGTGGCGCTGCCGCTGCTGCGTCGCGCCGATCCCGACCGGCGGATCTTCATCGTGGAGATCCCCATCCCCGCGGGCGCGGGCCGGCCCGCCGGCGGCGGGAGCGCGGTGGTCACCCCCGCGGATCTCCAGCCGCGCGATCGGCCCGGCGAGCTGGAGGGCGAGCCGCAGCCCGGTTGAGCGCCGCGCGCGCATCCGCTAGCCTGCGCGCCCTTCCGCGAGGGACGCCATGGACGAGCGCGAGCGCCAGTACCGCCAGATGATCGAGGAGTTCCCCGACAGCCCGCTGCCCTGGTTCAGCCTGGGCCGCCTGCTCCTCGAGACGGCCCGGTTCGAGGAGGCGGTGGAGGCGCTGCAGCGCTGCATCGACGCCGACCCCGAGTACGCGGCGGCGCTCCTCGCCCAGGGCGACGCGTTGGCGGCGATCGACGAGAAGGAGCGGGCGCGGGAGGTCTGGGCGCGCTGCGAGAAGGCGGCGCTCGCCCAGGGCCACCCCACGCTGGCGGCGGAGGCCAGGGAGCGGGCCGAGGAGCTCGACTAGAAAGCCCGCCGCCGAAAGGTGATCGGCGACGGGCTCCGTGGAGCATGCCGGCCCCGGCTAGACCGTTGCCCGCCTGTGTCTGCCGCCCACCGCCATGCGGTAGATGGCGAGGAGCGCGAGCGCGCCGAGCACCGCGAGGAAGAGGCTCCAGAAGGAGAAGCCCTCCAGCCCCTTGCCCGTGATCGCGCTGCCGATCCAGCCGCCCAGCAGCGCGCCGGCGATGCCGAGCAGCGTGGTTACGATGAATCCGCCGGGATCCTTGCCCGGCATGATCGCCTTGGCGATCAGGCCTGCCACCAGGCCGATTACGATCCATGCAAGAATGCCCATGCGACCTCCCTTTCCCGCCGCATGGGAAAGTTGGCGACGATACGCTCCCGAGCCAACCCCTCCGGGGCGACGCCGCGCCTTCGGCCGCGTGCGCTACGCCCGGATGCGCTCCAGCGCCTGCTGGCGGCGCCTGCCGTCCGGGGCGGGGAGGACCCGCTCCTCGAGGTAGGTGAGCTGGCCCCCGCCCACCGCGAAGGCGAAGGCGCCGGGCGCCACGTGGATGAACTCCACCGACGAACGGGGCCACGCCCCCTCCAGATCCCGGAGCACCCGGGCGACCCAGCGGCCGAAGGCGCTGCCCTTGCGGATCCTGTCGTACCCCTCGAAGCCGACCACCGTCGCCGCCAGCCGCGCGGGCGGCAGCCTGCCGTGGGCGGGCGCGGGGAGCTCGAGCTGCAGCACCTCGGAGCGGAGCTCGTCGATGGCGGCCCAGCCCCGGTTCGGCCCCTCCCGCTGCTCGTGGAGGACGAGGCCGCGGGCGTGGACCCGGTGCGCCAGGTAGAGGCGCCGCTGGGAGCGGACCGCCTGCCGGAAGCGGAAGCGCGCCGGGTCGGCGAGGATCTTGTCCACGTCGGCGCCGTCCACGTACTTGCCGGGCAGGACCACCAGCCCCGGCTCCAGGGCCTCGATGCGGCGGAGCAGCAGGTCTTCGTCCGAGCCTGCGAGGAAGCAGAGGTACTGGCGCTCCAAGTCGTTCTCCACAGCCCTCGGGGGGCCACCGAATGGACGGTCCGCCCCGGGGCGGTACGGTCTTGGCCGGGGATCGGTAGATCCCCTGCAACGAAGGGAGCGCGACATGTACTCCGAGCCGGTGCGCCGCCGCCACCCCCGCGTCCCCGCGGGCTTCCTCGTCAAGCTCCATGCAGCAGGCCGCGTTCTGGTGCAGAAGGCGCGGGATCTCTCCATGACCGGTGTCCTCGTCGAGGGGATCGGCCTGGCCACCGGCGAGCGGGTGGTGATGGAGATCCCCCTTCCCAACGAGCAGCGGATGATCGCCGTCACCGGCGAGGTGCGCCGCGGTGGCAGGGACTCGGACACCACCGCGATCTACTTCCTCGACCTCGACTGGGACGACTTCTTCGCCCTCGCCCGCTTCGTGGCGCCGCGCCTGCCCTGAGCGGCGCGCCGCCTCCCGCCTGCCGATCGCGCCGGGCGCCGCGCGCGCCGTACGGTTGCGCGCACTCGTCGCGCCACGCGCCTCGACAACCCTCCATCCGCTCCGGTAGGGAACGAGCATGATCCGTGCCCTCGTCGCCGACGACTCCCCCACCGCTCGCTCGATCCTCGCGGCGCTCCTCGCTTCCGACCCCGGCATCGAGGTGGTCGGCGAGGCGGAAGACGGCAACGAGGCGGTGGAGCTCGCCCGCAGGCACCGCCCCGACGTCATCACGATGGACATCCAGATGCCCCATCGGAACGGCTTCGAGGCGACCCAGCGGATCATGAACGAGCTGCCGACGCCGATCGTGATCTGCTCCAGCCTCGACGTCCGCGACGTGGCCATCTCCCTGGAGGCGCTGCGCGCCGGCGCGCTGGCGGTCCTCCCCAAGCCCGGCGGCCCGGGGACGCAGCAGTTCGAGCAGGAGAGCCGCCACTTCGTCGCCACGGTCAAGGCGATGTCCCGGGTCCGGATCATCCGGCGGCCCGCGCAGCAGCACCTCCCGCCGCCGGAGCTGCTGGTCCGCCCCCGCGTCCGGCGCGACCTGCGGCCGGAGGTGGTGGGGATCGTCGCCTCCACCGGCGGGCCCGCGGCGCTCCACGAGATCCTCTCCCGCCTCCCCCGCGACTTTCCGCTGCCGGTTCTGGTGGTGCAGCACATCGCCATCGGCTTCGCCGAGGGGCTCGCGAGCTGGCTCGACGGCGCCTCGCCCCTCACGGTCAAGGTGGCGGAGGAGGGCGAGCGGCTCCGGGGCGGCACCGTCTACGTGGCCCCCGACAACCGCCACCTCGGCGCCAGCGGCGACGGCAGGGTGATCCTCTCGGACGCGCCGCCGGTGGGCGGCTTCCGCCCCTCGGGCACCTTCCTCTTCGAGTCGCTGGCGCGGAGCTTCGGCCCGGCGGCGGTGGGGCTGGTCCTCACCGGCATGGGGCGCGACGGGGCCGACGGGCTGCGCACCCTACGGAACGCGGGCGGGACCGTGGTGGCCCAGGACGAGGCGACCTGCGACGTCTTCGGCATGCCCGCCGCCGCCATCGCCACCGGGGGCGCCGACTACGTCCTGCCTGTACAGGCAATCGCTGCCCAGCTGACAAAGTTGCTCTGATCGATCGGGCGCCGCCGTTCCCCTGCGGCGCACCTCCCCCGTACACTCTCGCGCGGACGAAGGACCGGAAGGGTGCCGCCGCCTGCCGCCTTCCCGTTTCCTCCAGCCCGAGGTCTCCCTTGGCCCGTCTCGAGCCCAACCCAGGTGTCGAGGGTCGAACTTCCATCGACATGCCCCTGATCGACCGGGCGCGGGCGCTGGGCGCCGGCGAGCTCCTCCGCTCGTGCCTCGGGTCGCTCGACGGTGCGGTGATCCTCTTCGACGGCAGCGCCGCCCACCTCCTCGAGGAGAGCGGCTTCCGCCCGCTGCCGGCGGAGCCCGCGTGGGAGGAGCCGGCGCGGGAGGCGATGGCCACCGGCGCCCCGGTGGAGCGGCGCACGGGCGAGGGGGCGGTGGTGGCCGCGTGCCCGCTGCGCATCGGCGCGGCGATCGCCGGCAGCCTCGTCTGCGTCTGCGCGGGGGTCGCCCCCGGCCTCCTGCGCGCGCTGGTGGGCGCCGCCGCCCTGGCGCTGGGCGAGCGCGCCGACCGCGCCCTCCTCGACGCGGAGCACGCCCGGCTCCTGCAGCGGGCGCAGGAGGCGCGCGCCGACGCGGAGGCGGCGCAGCGGCGCCTCGCCTTTCTCGATCAGGCGAGCAGCGCCCTCTTCGCATCCCCCTTCGACACCCGGGAGCGGCTGGTCACCATGGCCCAGCTCGCCGTCCCCGACCTGGCGGACTGGTGCTGGACCGACCTCCTCGAGCCCGAAGGCGCCACGGTGGAGCGGACCGCGATCGCCCACTGGAACCCCGCCGGCGCCCCCGTCGCCGCGCGGGAACGCGGCGGCCGCCATCCCCTCGAGCGCTGCGCGAGCGCCCGGGTGATCCGCACCGGCGAGCCGCTCCTCGCCGAGGGCGCCGCGGAGGCGGGGGGCGACGGGGCGCTCCTCGCCGAGCTCGGCGCCAAGTCGATGCTGGTGCTGCCGCTCCAGGCGCGGGGCGAGACCTTCGGCGCGATGACCTTCCTATTCGCCGAGTCGAACCGGCGCTACGGCACGGCGGACCTCCGCCTCGCCCAGGACCTCGCGCACCGCGCCTCCCTCGCGGTGGACAACGCGCGCCTCTACGAGCAGGCGGAGCGGGCGGTGCGCGCCAGGGACGACATGCTCGCGGTGGTCTCCCACGACCTGCGCAACCCCCTCTCGGCGATCCTCGCCAACGCGGGGGTGCTCTTCCGCAAGCTGCCGCCGGGCGAGGACGGGGAGCGGATCCGCAAGCGCGGCGAGGCGATCCGGCGCAGCGCGGAGCGGATGAACCACCTGATCCGCGACCTGCTCGACATGGCGCGGATCGAGTCGCGCAAGCTGCAGCTCGAGCCCGGGCTCCACGAGGTGGGGGCGCTGGCGGGCGAGGCGCTGGAGATGTTCCAGCCGCTGGCGATCGAGGGGCAGATCGCCCTCACCGCGGAGATCGGGGATCCGCAGCTCCAGATCGAGTGCGACAGGGAGCGGGTGCTGCAGGTGCTCTCCAACCTGCTGGGCAACGCGATCAAGTTCACGCCGCGGGGCGGATCGGTGCGGCTCCTCGCCCGGCGCGAGCCGGGCCATGTCCGCTTCGGCATCGCCGACACGGGGCCGGGGATCGCCGAGGAGAACCTCGAGCACATCTTCGATCGCTACTGGCAGGTGCGGGCGAGCGGCAGGGCGGGCGCGGGGCTGGGGCTCTCCATCGCCCGCGGCATCGTCCACGCCCACGGCGGGCGGATCTGGGCAGAGAGCGAGCCAGGGAGCGGCAGCACCTTCTGGTTCACGTTGCCGCGTTGAATCGAGCTCGCTCCCCCCTCAGCCCAGCGCCGAGACGAGCAGCCCTTTGCGCACCATCCCGATGAGGAGCATCACCACCAGGGGCGACAGGTCGAGGCCGCCGAAGGTGAGGTGGCGCGAGAGCGGCCGCATCCACGGGTCGGTCAGCGTCGCCACGAACCGGTAGAGGGGATTGGCGGGGTCGCGGATCACCCAGGAGAGGATCACGCGGACGAAGACCACCCACCAGACGAGCTGGAGGAACTGGGCGAGCATGATGGCGAACTGAGGGCTCAATCGCGACTCCTCTTCCCCTCGGCCGGGGGGCTCCCCCCATATAGAACGAGAACGGGAGGAGGCAACCGCCGGACGAAGATGGTCATTCGCCCAGGACCCGGCGGAGCCTGTCGGGGCGGTCGGTCATGATGCCCCCGGCGCCATCCCGCACGAGCCGGCGCATCTCCGCCTCGTCGTCCACCGTCCAGACGTTGACCCACCTGCCGAAGCGCCGGGCCGCCTCGACGAAGGCGGCGTCGACCAGGCGCACGCCCCCGTAATGGAGCGGCATGTCGAGGACGAGGAAGCGCTCGTCCGCCGGCGGCTCGCCCCCGAGGCGGAGGGCCGTCACCGCCCGGGTGAGGAGATGGCGGGGGTAGAAGTGGCACCCCTCCGGCAGGAGGTCGGCGAGGCGCAGCCCCACCGCGTCCAGCTCGCTGCCGATGCAGACGCGCTCCACCGCCCCCTCCTCCCGGAGCAGCGCCACCAGCGCCTCCGCCGCACCCGGCGCGTCCACCTTGAGCTCGACGTTGAGCCGCAGCTTCGGCCAGCGGCGCAGCACCTCGCGGAAGGTGGGGATCCGCACCCCCTGCCCGCGGAACGGGAAGGTCGCGCCGCCGTCGGGGGAGAAGCGGTAGCCCGCGTCGAGGGCGCGCAGCGCGGCGAGGTCGTGCTCGTCCACCCGGCCGGTGCCGTCGGTGCATCGATCCACCGTCTCGTCATGGCAGACCACCAGCTCGCCGTCGCGGGTGCGCTGCAGGTCGAGCTCGAGCATGTCGGTGCCCCACCGCTCCACCGCCGCCTCGAAGGCGGCGAGGGTGTTCTCCGGCGCGAGGGCGGCACCGCCGCGGTGGGAGATGTGGAGCGTGGGGCGCAGGCCGCGGAAGAAGGGATGATCGGGCATTTTCGATCTCTACGTCAGGCGGACGCGGGCAGCAGCACCGAAACCGTGGTCCCCGCCCCCGGCTCGCTGCGGACGTCGATCGTCCCGCCGTGGCGGTCGACGATCTCCCGCACGATGGAGAGGCCCAGGCCCGTGCCCCCCTCCGCCAGCCGGGTGCTGAAGAAGGGATCGAAGATCCGGGGCAGCAGCTCCGGCGGGATGCCGCGGCCGGTGTCGCTCACCTCGATGAGCGCCCTGCCCTCCCGCGCGCCCACCCGGAGGCGGACCCGGTTCTTCGCCGGACAGCCCGGCTCGATCGCCTGGGCGGCGTTGATGAGCAGGTTGAGGAGCACCTGGCCGAGCTGCACCGGGTCGCCCTGGATCGCCGGCGCGTCGTCCCTCTCGAAGGAGAGCTGCGCCCGCTCGAGGATCTCGGTCCTGCACAGCCGCAGCGCCGATTCCGCCAGCTCGGCGGGGAAGATCGCCTCCACCGGCGCCGGCTGCTCCCGGGCGTGGACCCGGATCGAGTCGACCAGCCCGCGGAGCTGGCGGATGGCCTCCCTGCAGTCGGAGAGCACCTTGCGCATCTCCGCGGTGGTCTCCGAGGCGCCGTTCTCCTCCTCCAGCCGGCCGAGCTGGCGCAGCAGGCGATCCGTCCCCAGCGTCACCGTTCCCAGCGGCGTGCGCATGTCGTGGCTCACCCCCGCGGTGGCGAAGCCGAGGGAGGCGAGGCGCTCGCTGCGGAGCATCTTGAGCTGGAGATCGCCGACCATCACGCCCAGGGCGTGGACGTCGATCGCGGTGCGGAGGATGGCGCGCAGCTCCTCGTCGCGCCAGGGCTTGGAGATGAAGCGGTAGACCTCGCCGCGGTTGATCGCGTCGAGGGCGGCGCGGGTGTCGACGAAGGCGGTGACGATCATCCGCACCACGTCGGGGTGGGCCTTCTTGACCTTCTCCGCGAGCCCGATGCCGGTCATGCCCGGCATACGCAGGTCGGCGAGGAGGACGGCGATCGGCTCCTGATCGAGCAGCCGCAGCGCCTCCTCCGCGCTGCTGGCGGTCCTGACGCTGAACTCGTCGGAGAAGACGAGCCGGAAGACCGTCAGGTTGTTCCGCTCGTCGTCGACGTAGAGCACCGGGTGTCGCTTGTAGTCGACGCGATGCCACATGCCGAAGCCGCCCCCCTGGCCCGATCCGCAGCGAATCCCCATCGCTCGGCGTGGATCCTAGCATCCGTCCCCGTTCACCGTGGGGGAAAACACTTGTCTCCCCCGGAAGGGCGAGGCATCTTGTCCCGTTTTCCATTGGGGCTCACCTCCATGCACCCCCTCGTCCTCGCCTCCACCTCCCCTGCCCGGCGCGCCCTCCTCGAGCAGGTGGGCCTCCCCTTCGTGGCGGAGTCGCCCGGCGTGGAGGAGCACCTCGATCCCGCCGCCGATCCGGTGGCCCAGGCCCGCGACCTCGCCCTGCGGAAGGCCCTCGCCGTCGCCGCCCGGCACCCGGATGCGATCGTGGTGGGCGCGGACCAGGTGCTGGTCCTGGAGGGGCGCGCGCTGGGCAAGCCGCGGGACGAGGCGGAGGCACGGGCGCAGCTCTCCGCCATGTCCGGCGCCACCCACGCCCTGGTCACCGGCGTGGCGGTGGTGGGCGGCGGGAGGATCTGGCAGGGGGACGAGGCGACCCGGCTGCGGGTGCGCGCCCTCGAGCCGGAGGAGATCGAGGCCTACCTCTCCACCGGCGAGTGGCGGGGCTGCGCCGGCGGCTACCGGGTGGAGGGGCGGGGCCTGGCCCTCTTCGAGTCGATCGAGGGCGACTGGACCAACGTACTCGGCCTGCCGATGCCCCTCCTCCTCGGCGAGCTGCGCCGCCGCGGGGTGCCGCTCTTTCCGCGCTGACGGCGATGCAGGCGCCCGACCTCCACCCCCGCCCCGGCGACAGGGACGAGACCCTGCTGGTGGTGCTGATCGCGCTCGTCTCCCTCCCCGCCCTGGGGATCGCCTGGGTCTGGCTGCGCCGCGCCGACTTCGACCTGGCTGCGGCGATCGCCGGCACCCTCGACGCGGCGAACGACGATCCCCTGGTCCTCGCCACGCTGGCCGACTTCTGCCTCCTCCTCGCCACCTGCGCGGTCTGGGTGTGGCGGGACGGGGGTCGGCGCGGCGTGGGGCCCGCAAGCCGCGCCTGCTGGGTGCTCCTCACCCTCGTCCTCGGCAGCCTCGGGCTGTGGATGTACCTGGCGGGCCGCCCTCGCCACGGGCAGGAGCGGTGAGCACCTTGGGGGGACGATGCGCGAGCCCTCCGATCCCGCCCTCGATCGACGCCACGCCGACCTGGCCTTCGCCGCCGCCGTGCTCGCCATCCTCGCCGCCTGGGCGCTCCTCTACCTGTCCTTCCCGATGGTGGCGACGCTCCTCTTCCTCGGCGGTCTCCTCGGCTACGCGCTGCTGCCGGTGATCGACTGGCTCCACCGCCGCAAGGTGCCCCGCTGGGCGGGCGCCATCCTCGTCGGCCTGGTGGGCGCCGGCCTGCTGGTGCTGGTGGCGCTCCCCCTGGCGCCGCGGGTGGTGGAGCAGGTGGCGGAGCTGCCGGAGATGTTCCGCAGCACGTGGGAGGAGCTCCAGGCGCTCTGGGCGCGGAGCCGCGAGCGCCTGCCCGCGGGCGTGGTGGCCTGGGTGGAGGACTTCACCGCCACCCTCCGGTCCCGGGCGCGCGTGGCGGCGCCCGATGCCTCCACGATGACCAGCTGGGCGAGCCGCGCCGCGGCGGGCGCGGGCACCTTCGCCTCGGTCCTGATCTTCCTGCCGATCTTCGTCTTCCTCACCCTGCGCGGCTACCACCACTTCGTCCGCGCCGCCTCGGAGCTGGTGCCGCCCCGCTGGCGGCAGCGCTTCTTCGAGCGCGCCGCCCAGGCGGACCAGGTCCTCTCCGGCTTCGTGCGCGGGCAGCTCCTCGTCGCCTGCATCATCGGCGTCCTCTACGCCGTCGCCTTCTCGATCATCGGCGTCCCGCTGGCGCTGGTGGTGGGGCTGCTCGCGGGCCTCGGCGAGCTGGTGCCCTACGTGGGCGGCGCGGTGGCGCTCGTCCTCGCCTCCCTCCTCGCGCTGGCGGGCGGCGAGCCGATCGACGTCCTGTGGGTGGTGGCCGCCTTCGCCGCGGTGCAGGCGCTGGAGGGGGCGCTCATCTCGCCGTGGATCATGGGGCGCAAGGCGAAGCTGGGCCCGGGCCTGGTGATCCTCGCCATCGTCATCGGCGGCGAGCTCTTCGGCTTCATCGGCCTGCTGGCGGCGGTGCCCGCGGCGGGGCTGATCAAGGTGGCCCTGCGCGCCGCGGTGGACGCCTATCGCTCGAGCTCCTTCTTCCTGCGGCGGCAGGCCGCCTGACCTGTTAAGGTGCGCCGGGGGAGGGCGGCGCCGAGCGTTGACGCTCGGTATCCCGTCGGCTATCGGATCCGCTTTCCGCGCGCCGGCGCGGAACGGACGGCACGGCGCCGCCGTTCCTCCAGAACGCATCGAACCGCAAGGCACACCATGTCCACGCCCCGCACCGCCGCCGAGATCCGCTCGGCCTTCCTGCGCTACTTCGAGCAGCACGGCCACCGCGTCGTGCGCAGCGCGTCGCTCGTCCCCGCCAACGACCCCACCCTGCTCTTCACCAACGCGGGCATGGTGCCGTTCAAGGACGTCTTCACCGGCAGGGAGCGCCGCGACTACACCCGGGCCACCTCCGCCCAGAAGTGCGTGCGCGCGGGCGGCAAGCACAACGACCTCGAGAACGTCGGCTACACCGCCCGGCACCACACCTTCTTCGAGATGCTGGGGAACTTCTCCTTCGGCGACTACTTCAAGCGGGAGGCGATCGCCTTCGGCTGGGAGCTGGTGACGAAGGTCCTCGGCATCGACGAGAACCGGCTGGCGGTGACGGTCTTCGAGGGGGCCGAGGGGATCCCCGCGGACGACGAGGCGGCGGCGCTCTGGGAGGAGGTCGCGGGGGTGCGCAGGGACCGGATCTTCCGGCTCGGCCTCAAGGACAACTTCTGGATGATGGGCGACACGGGCCCCTGCGGTCCCTGCTCGGAGATCCACTTCTTCCAGGGGAACGAGATCCCCTGCGCCGAGGAGCAGGCGGGCAGGACCTGCCTCGGCGTCGCCTGCGACTGCGATCGCTGGCTGGAGATCTGGAACCTCGTCTTCATGCAGTTCGAGCGCGACGCGGAGGGGAACCTCGAGCCCCTGCCCCGCCCCTCGATCGACACCGGCGCCGGCCTCGAGCGCCTCGCCGCGGTGGTCCAGGGCAAGCTCTCCAACTACGACACCGACCTGCTCCAGAGCATCATCGCCGCGGCGGCGCGGATCGCGAACCTCGGCTACGCCACCGCCACGGAGGAGCAGAAGGTCTCGCTCCGGGTCATCGCCGACCACGCCCGCGCCACCGCCTTCCTGGTGGGTGACGGCGTCCTCCCCTCCAACGAGGGGCGCGGCTACGTCCTCCGCCGGATCATGCGCCGCGCCATCCGCCACGGCACCCGCATCGGCCTGGAGAGGCCCTTCCTCTTCGAGGTCTGCCGCGCGGTGGTGGCGGAGATGGGAGATGCCTACCCCGAGCTGAAGGACGGCGAGAGCTTCATCCTCGAGGTGGCGCGCAACGAGGAGGAGTCCTTCCGCCGCACCCTCGCCCGCGGCCTCGCGCTGATCAACGAGGAGATGGAGCGCCGCAGGAACGGCGACCGGATCCTCCCGGGCGACGTGGTCTTCAAGCTCTACGACACCTACGGCTTCCCGGTGGATCTCACCCGGATCATCGCCGCGGAGCACCAGTTCCTCATCGACGAGGACGGCTTCAACCGCGCCCTCGAGGAGCAGCGGGAGCGCTCCTCCTTCGCCGGCTCCGGCCAGGAGGCGGTGGGCGCCCTCTACCTCGAGCTCGCCAACGAGCTGGGCGACACCGAGTTCGCCGGCTACGAGGGCGACGGCCTCGAGGCGACCGGCAAGGTGCTGGCGATCATCCGCGGCGGCGACAGGGTGGAGACCGCCCGGGCGGGCGACGAGATCGAGGTGGTCCTCGACCGCACGCCCTTCTACGGCGAGAGCGGCGGCCAGGTGGGCGACCAGGGCGCGCTCGTCGGCCCCGCGGTGGACGGCGCCCGCGGCGAGCTGCGGATCGAGATCCGCGACACGCAGAAGCCCACCGGCAACCTGATCGTCCACCGCGGCCTGGTGGTCTCCGGCACGGTCCACCTCGGCGAGGAGGTGCGCGCCCTGGTCGACGGCGCGCGCCGCCAGGCGATCCGCGCCAACCACTCCGCCACCCACCTGCTCCACCGCGTCCTCAAGGACGTGCTGGGCGAGCACGTCAAGCAGGCGGGCTCGGTGGTGGCGCCCGACTACCTGCGCTTCGACTACACCCACTTCGCCGCGCCGACGCAGGAGGAGCTGGAGCGGGTGGAGGAGCGGGTCAACGCCATGATCCGCGACAACACCAGCGCCGCCACCGAGGTGCTGAGCCTCGACGAGGCGCGGGCCTCCGGCGCGGTGGCGCTCTTCGGCGAGAAGTACGGCGAGCGCGTGCGCGTGGTGCAGGTCCACCCCGCCTCCCGCGAGCTGTGCGGCGGCACCCACGTCGCGCGCACGGGCGACATCGGCTTCTTCAAGATCGCCAGCGAGTCCTCCATCGCCGCGGGCGTGCGCCGCATCGTGGCGCTGACCGGCGAGGGCGCGCTCCGCTTCGTGCAGCAGCGGGAGCGGGAGATGCGCCAGGCGGCGCAGCTTCTCCGCGCCGCCCCCGAGGAGCTCGGCGAGAAGGTGGAGGCGCTCCAGAAGCGCACCCGCGATCTCGAGAAGGAGATCGACGCCCTCCGCAAGCAGCTCGCCGCCGCCCGCTCCGGCGACCTCCTCTCCCGCGCCCGCGAGGTGAAGGGGATCAAGGTCCTCGCCACCCGCGCCGAGGGCGACGCCAGGGCGCTGCGCGAGCTGGCGGACAAGCTCCGCGACAAGATCGGCTCCGGCGTCGTCGCCCTGGGCGGCGAGGCGGACGGCAAGGCGGTGCTGCTGGTGGCCGTCACCCCCGACGTGGTCGGCAAGGGGATCAGGGCGGGCGATTTGATCAAGTCGATCGCCGCCGAGGTGGGCGGCCGCGGCGGCGGCAAGCCCGATCTCGCCCAGGCGGGCGGCCCCGACCCCAGCGGGATCGACCGGGCGCTGGAGAAGGTCTACGAGCTGATCTGAGCTCGTGCTTCCGCCCTGCGCCGCGCGCGGGGCGGAACCACCCGTTTCCCGAGGGGGAGAGATGCACGACGTGCTCCGCGACGTCTACGGCCCGCTGCTGGTGGTTCGCCCGCCGGTGCCGGTGACGATCAACAAGGCAGGCGCCAACTACAAGAGCGAGGTGGCGCATCTCACCTACTCGCCGCGCCGCGCCTACGACGAGTGGCTGGGAATCTGCGAGGGGATCCTCGCCCTGGGCGGCGACGCGATCTTCGACTACGAGCCGGAGGACGATCCCTTCCTCGACCACGAGGCGCTGCGGGTGGAGGCGGACGGCACCATCCGCGCCAGGGAGGGCGGCGCCGCCCTCGGCGCGATCGACCGCGTCCTCACCGGCCGCGTCTTCGCCGCCAACGGCCCCTGGGTGGTGATCGAGGGGCGCAAGATGCGCGCCCTCCTGCCCCACATGCTCACCCACCGGCTCGAGGAGGAGGGCTACTACCGCAGGCTCCTCGCGCGCATCGCCGAGGGGGGCGGCTACGAGCTCTCCGTGGCGAAGAATCCCCACCGCTGGGAGGGGATGGCGGACGTGGCGGCGGTGGGCGACCGGGTGGTGCTCACCTATACCGTCCCCGGCCACTACGACGAGGGGGTGGCGCCCAAGACCCAGCGCTCCTCCCGCGAGGGCGTGCAGTACGCGGCGGACTTCGCCGGCGTCTCCGCGGGGGCGCGGATCTACGCGGAGCTGGTCTACCCCCACTTCCACGGCGACACCGTCCACTTCGGCGCCCGCACCGCCAGCGGGCCGAAGCTGGTCCACTATCCCGGCGGCCTGTGGGGCGACGGCGCGGCGCGCGTCGCCGAGGCGCTGGGGCGGGAGCGGATCGTCCCCATCTCCCGGGACGACGCGGTGGAGCAGTACGCGGGCAACTCCCGCCAGGTGGAGCGCGGCGTCCTCGTCCCCGACGGCGTCAGCGCCGCCTTCGAGGAGGCGCTGCGGGCGGAGGGGCTCGAGGTGCGGCGCGTCGCCCTCTTCGAGCTCTTCGGCAAGGCGGGCGGCGGCCCCGCCTGCGCCACCCTCTACCTGCCGCGGAGCCTCGAGCTCCCCGCCGACTTCCCCCTGCGCTACAGCGTGCGCCGGGCGGAGGCGCGGGCCCGGCGCGAGCGGATCCCGGAGACGGTGGAGGTCGATCCCCGCTGGTTCGAGGGGCGCCAGCGCGGTTGACGCCCGCTCTCACGAGATGTGAGAGGGGCCCGCCGGGGCGGCGAAGGGAAAGGGGGCGCTGGTGCGTCCCCTTCTGCATGATGACGCCCCACCACCTCGAACTCGCCTCGAGCGACCGCAACGCGCTCTGCGCGATCTTCCTCGACGGCCGCCTCGCGGCCCTCGGGCGCGGCAGCGCCACGGCGGCCGTGCGCGACGGGCAGCAGATCCGCTGGTTCGTCCGCAGCAGGCGCCGCACCGCCACCTTCGCCCTCACCGAGCGCCGCGGCGTGCGCGAGGTGCAGGTAGCAGCGGGCCGGTGCGAGCCCCCGCTCCTCACCGGCCACCATCTGGCGGCCCGCCCCGTCGCCAGGCGGCGGGCGGCGCGCGCCCACGTGCGCGGCGAGCGGGCGCTGGCGGCGGCGGTGGGCCACCGCCCCGTGGCAGCGCATCTCGAGGCACGCTGACCCGCGCCGTCAGAAGGCCATCGCCGCGATGAGCCGCGAGGGATCGCGGCCGAGCTCGCCGTGCCACCGCTCCCGCCACAGGTCAGCGGGGGCGCGTCCCGACTCGAGCACCGGCTCCACCGCGCGGAGGACCACCCGCTCGTCGTCGCCCGCCGCGTTGCGGCAGCCCTGCCGCCGCAGCCCCTCCGCGGCGATCCGGTAGAGCTCCCGCGCCAGCTCGAGGACGCTGCCCCTGCTGCACCTGGCGCGCAGCCCTTCCTTCGCCACGTCGCGCTGCAGCGCCAGCCGCTCCTCGAAGGGCAGGCCGGCGAGGAGCGCCTCGGCAGCGGCGCACGCCTCGGCGTCGTAGAAGATCCCCTTCCACAGCGCGCCGAGGGCGGCGTTCATCTCGGTGTCGCAAACGTCGGCGCCGCGCACCTCGATCACCGTCTTGAGCCGCACCTCGGGGAAGAGGGTGGTGAGGTGATCCTCGAAGTCGCCCACCGTCGCCCTGTGGCCGTCGAGCCCCTGCTCCAGGTAGCGGCGGAAGGTGAGGTGGTGGGCCTTGATGTACCGCCCGGCGCGGCGGATGAAGAACATCGGCACGTCGAGGGCGTACTCGATCCAGCGCCTGTAGCCGAAGTCCTCGTCGAAGACGAAGGGGAGGAGACCGCAGCGGTCGGGATCGGTCTCGTTCCACACCGCGTAGCGGTAGCTGGCGTAGCCGGAGTCCTTTCCGTCCACGAGGAAGGAGTTGGCCCACATGGCGCTCACCAGCGACGAGACCGACATGCCCGCGCGCATCTTGCGGACCATGTCCTCCTCCGACCCGAAGTCGAAGTTGGCCTGGACGGTGGAGGTCATGAGCATCATGTCCAGCGCCAGCCTGCCGCGCGTGGGCATGTACTCCTTCATCACGCCGTAGCGGACCTTGGGCATCCAGGGCGCGGTGGCCGTGGTGCCGAAGGGGCGGTAGCCCGCCGCCACCCAGGAGATCCCCAGCTCGGCGCCGATCGCCTTGGCCTGGGCGATGTGCTGGAGGAACTCCTCCCGCGCCTCGTGGACGGTGGCGAAGGGCCGGCCCGAGAGCTCGAGCTGCCCGCCCGGCTCCAGCGACAGGGTGGCGCCGGGCATCCGGCCGGCGATCGGCTTGCCCTCCTCCAGCCACGGCTCGAAGCCGAAGCGGGCGAAGCGCTCCAGCACGGCGCGGATCCCCCGCGGCCCCTCGTAGGCCACGGGCGTCGGGGTGTGGTCCACGAAGCCGAACTTCTCGTGCTCCATCCCGACCTTCCAATCGGCGCGCTGCCGCTCGGCCCGGCGGAAGATCGCGACCAGGTCGTCGATGGAGGTGATCGGCGGGGAGCTGTCTTTGTCGATATCGAGGGACATGGAGCGCGGAAACTACTGGTTCGCTGGTTGGGTGGGCAAGAATCGGCGACCTCGCGCCGGATGGCCCGGTGCGGGGACGGGGAGCCGTACGAGATGCGCGGGGCCGGTGAACGTCGCGCCCGCCCCGGGCGTAGGGAAGGAACATGGAGCTGACCCTGACCCGCCCCGCCGCAGGCTTCGGCCACGGCTTCCTCCTCCC
>Ga0182742_1001552_pt1 | contig 28765 bp, 14 predicted proteins | sample eDN5th37CBELigMG_FD_128880 | JGI IMG/M metagenome (GOLD analysis project Ga0182742, IMG submission 128880) | Enriched Miracle-Growth compost microbial communities from Emeryville, California, USA - eDNA 5th pass 37_C BE-Lig MG (version 2)... ...
CGCCGAATCCGGCGCGATCACCTGGGAGACGAGATGAGCCGCCGCGACGATCGCGAACGCACCGAGAACGGTGACGGCGATCGTGCGGCGGCTCATGGGCTCAAGAATCCTCGCCGGATGTTCCGGGGTCGTTCACCCCGTCGAAGGCATCGAGCAGACGTTGCGCGGCGAGCGCGGCGGTCAACGAACCATCGCGCACCCCGGCCTCGACGTCCTTGCGGATCGCCCGCACACGCGGGGAGGTCTCGAGACGACGCAACAGCTGGTCGTGCACCATCGTCCACGTCCAGTCCACCTGCTGGCGGCGCCGGTTCTCGTCGAACAGACCCGCCTCGGTGAGCACCTTCTTGTGCTCGAGCACGGTGTTCCAGAAGGTGTCCAGACCGTTGCCGGTCATGCCGCTCATGGTGATCACCGGCGGCTTCCAGATCGCGTCGTGCGGATGCACCATGCGCATCGCGCCGGCGAGTTCGCGGGCGGCGACCCGCGCGTCGCGTTCGAACTCTCCGTCGGCCTTGTTGACCGCCACCAGATCGGCGAGTTCGAGCACGCCCTTCTTGATGCCCTGCAGCTGGTCGCCGGTGCGGGCCAGGGTCAGGAAGCAGAAGGTGTCGACCATGTTGGCCACGGTCACCTCGGACTGCCCGACACCGACGGTCTCGACGAGGATCACGTCGAATCCGGCGGCCTCGAGCAGCACCATGGTCTCGCGGGTGGCCTTCGCGACCCCGCCGAGCGTGCCGGCCGAGGGCGACGGGCGGATGTAGGCGTCCCGCTGTACCGCGAGACGCGCCATCCGCGTCTTGTCGCCGAGGATCGACCCACCCGTGCGGGTGGACGACGGGTCGACGGCCAGCACCGCGACCCGATGCCCCTGCTCGAGCAGATACATGCCGAGCGCGTCGATGAAGGTCGACTTGCCGACACCGGGCACACCCGTGATACCGACACGAATCGCGTTGCCCGCCTTCGGGAGCAAGCGCAACAGCAACTGCTGCGCCTGCTCCCGATGGTCGTCGCGGGTCGACTCGATCAGCGTTATCGCCCGCGCGAGGCCGGCCCGCTCGTTGGCGAGCACGGCCTCGGCGAGGGCGTCGACGTCGATCTGCCGTCGGCGGGTCTGCGCGGCGCCGACCGAGGTGTCGCTCATGCCGACGTCAGCCTCCGAGGTGGTGGCCGAGCTGCGCGGCGAGCTTGGTCAGCAGACCGGTCGCCGCATCCGCGATCACGGTGCCGGGCGGGAAGATCGCCGCCGCACCCACCGCGTAGAGCTCGTCGAAGTCACCCGGCGGGATGACACCACCGACGACGATCATGATGTCCTCGCGGCCCACCTCGGCCAGTGCCTGCTTGAGGGCAGGAACCAACGTCAGGTGACCCGCAGCCAACGACGACACGCCGATGACGTGCACGTCGTTGTCGGCCGCCTGCTGGGCGACCTCTTCGGGGGTCTGGAACAGCGGTCCCACGTCGACGTCGAATCCGAGGTCGGCGAAGGCCGTGGCGATCACCTTCTGGCCTCGGTCGTGACCGTCCTGGCCCATCTTCGCGACGAGGATGCGGGGGCGACGGCCCTCCTCCTCGGCGAACTTCTCGACCAGCTCGGTCGCGGCGGTGATGTTGGTGGCCTTACCGGCCTCGTCGCGGTACACGCCGCTGATCGTACGGATCTCGGCTTGGTGGCGGCCGTAGACCTTCTCCAGCGCGTCCGAGATCTCACCGACGGTGGCCTTCGCCCGGGCCGCGTCGATGGCCAGCGCGAGCAGGTTGTTGTCGAGACCCTGGCTCTGCGCACCGGCGGCGCGGGTGAGTGCGTCGAGGGCGGCGCGGGTGGCCTCCTCGTCACGGTCGGCGCGCAGCTGCTCGAGCTTGGCCAGCTGCTCGGCCCGCACACGCGAGTTCTCGACCTTGAGGACCTCGATCTCGTGGTCCTCGGTCACCTGGTACTTGTTGACGCCGATGACCGGCTGGCGACCCGAATCGATGCGCGCCTGGGTGCGGGCGGCCGCCTCCTCGATACGCAGCTTCGGGATGCCCTCCGAGATGGCCTGCGCCATACCGCCGGCGGCCTCGACCTCGGCGATGTGGGCGCGGGCCTTGTTGGCGAGCTCGTGGGTGAGCCACTCGACGTAGTGCGAGCCGCCCCACGGGTCGATGGGCCGCGTGGTGCCCGACTCCTGCTGCAGCAGCAGCTGGGTGTTGCGGGCGATGCGCGCCGAGAAATCGGTGGGCAGCGCCAGCGCCTCGTCGAGCGCGTTGGTGTGCAGCGACTGGGTGTGGCCCTGCGTCGCGGCCATCGCCTCGACGCACGTACGCGCGACGTTGTTGAAGACGTCCTGCGCGGTGAGCGACCAGCCGGAGGTCTGCGAGTGGGTACGCAGCGACTTCGACTTCGGGTTCTTCGCCCCGAACTTCTCGACGAGCTCGCTCCACAGCAGGCGACCTGCGCGAAGCTTCGCGACCTCCATGAAGAAGTTCATGCCGATCGCCCAGAAGAACGACAGGCGCGGCGCGAACTTGTCGACGTCCATGCCCGCGTCGAGTCCGGCGCGGATGTACTCCATGCCGTCGGCGAGGGTGTAGGCGAGCTCGAGGTCGGCCGTCGCACCGGCTTCCTGGATGTGGTAGCCGGAGATCGAGATCGAGTTGAAGCGCGGCATCTTCGCCGAGGTGTACGCGAAGATGTCGGAGATGATCCGCATCGACGGCTTCGGCGGGTAGATGTAGGTGTTGCGGACCATGAACTCCTTCAGAATGTCGTTCTGAATGGTTCCGGCCAGCTGCTCGGGCTTGACGCCCTGCTCCTCCGCCGCCACGACGTACAGCGCCAGGATCGGCAGCACCGCGCCGTTCATGGTCATCGACACCGACACCTGCGACAGATCGATGCCGTCGAACAGCTGACGCATGTCGAGGATCGAGTCGATCGCCACACCGGCCATACCGACGTCACCCTGCACGCGCGGGTGATCGGAGTCGTAGCCGCGGTGCGTGGCCAGGTCGAAGGCCACCGACAGACCCTTCTGACCGGCGGCGAGGTTGCGCCGGTAGAAGGCGTTGGACTCGGCGGCGGTGGAGAAGCCGGCGTACTGCCGGATGGTCCACGGCTGGTTCACGTACATCGTCGGGTACGGCCCACGCACGAACGGGGCGATACCCGGGTAGCTGCCGAGCGGGTAACCCTCGGCGACGACGGCGTCGCGGTCGGCCTTGGTGTAGACCGGCTTGACGTCGATTCCCTCGGGCGTCGACCACACGACGTCCTCGGTGCCGTAGTTGTTCGCCTCGGCGACGGACTCGATGAGCGCGGCGGCCTGCTCCGCGGTGGGAGCGGTGGGCGCCGGCACGGCCGGGTCCGTCAACGGGACGTCGGCGAAGCTGCCGATTTCGTGTTCGATGCTCACTTACGCTCCCAAAGTGTTCAGCAGGTCGGTGAGGGCGGCGACGGCGTCGATGCGCGCGGTGAGGAAGCCGTCCGGACGATCGTCGCCCTGCGCGTCCTTCACGGCCTTCTCGGGTCCGGCCAGCAGCACCGTCGTGATCCCCGCCGCACGCAGCGCAGCGGTGGCCGTACCGGCCTGCTCGCCGTAGCGGGTGTCGGTGCCGCACAGCACGGCCACGGACGTTCCGGTGTCGCCCACCAGGGACGACAGGTCGGCGTCGAGATCGAGCGGTCCGGGATTGACCGCTTCGATGCCACCGGCGGCGAGCAGGTTCGCGGCGAAGGTCGCACGCACGTTGTGTTCGGCGATCGGTCCGAGCGGGGCGAGCAGCACCCGCGGGCGGGCACCGTGCGAGGCCAGGTAGGTGTCGGAGCGGTCGCGCAGCGCCTCGAACGGTGCGGCATACCGCGCGGCGGACGCGCCGGCCTCGGCGACACCGACCGGCAGCGGCTTCTCGGCCAGGTTCGGGAACTCGTTGACACCGGTCACCGAGAACTTGCGGTGCGCGATGTCGGACTCGCGGCGGGCACGCGTCTGCGCGACACGCTCGGCGATCAGCCCCGACTCGAGAGCGGCGCGGTAGCCACCGGCCGCCTCGATCTCCTGGAAGAAGCCCCACGCCTTCTCCGCGATCTGCGCGGTCAGTTCCTCGACGTACCAGGAACCGGCGGCGGGATCGAGGACACGACCGAGGTTGGACTCCTCGAGCAGCAGCAGCTGGGTGTTGCGGGCGATCCGGGCGGAGAACGCCTCGGACACCTCGAGCACACCGGCCGGCAGTGCGGAGTCGAACGGCAGGACCGTGACCGCGTCGGCGCCACCGACACCCGCGCCGAAGGCAGCGAGGGTCGTGCGCAGCATGTTCACCCACGGATCGCGCTGGGCCATCATCGCCGCCGAGGTCACGGCGTGCTGCGGAGCGTTGCCGGCCTCGGGGGCACCGGCGACCTGGGCGACGCGCGCCCACACCTGACGACCCGCGCGGAACTTCGCGATGGTCTGGAACTGGTCGTCGGTCGCGGCGAGACGGAACTCGAGCTGACCGAGCGCGGCCGCGACGGGAACCCCGGCGTCGACGAGTGCTCGCACGTAATCGAGGCCGGCGGCGATCGCGGCACCGAGTTCCTCGGCGTCGGACGAACCGGCGTTGTGGAAGGCGGTGCCGTCCACGGTGAGGGCACGCACCCCTTCGGTGCGGTCGGCGGCGGCCCGTGCCAGCTCGATGGCCTCGTCGAGAGACACGTCGGGACGCTCGGAGAACGCGCTGGTGAGCGGCGCTGCACCGAGGAAGATGCGCACGACGGCGCGGTCCTCGATGTCGGTGCGGTTGTCGAGCACGGAGTACACGGCGGTGGTCGCTGCGACCACGTCGGCACCGGCGTCGAGACGGACCGGCGCGAGGTCGAGGAGCACACCGCTCAGCGCGGTGTCGAGCGCGTCCACGGGGACCGCGCCGGCGCCGAGACCGAGCCACACCGAGCTGACACCGTTGTTCAGGGCGTCGAGGATGCGCTCGTTGACCGAGGCCGCGTCGGTGCCGGTGAACCGGACGTCGACGAGCCAGCCGGTGTTGACGTCGCGCGTGGACGAGCCGCCGCGGACGAACGGGAACTCACCGGGCAGCGGCGCTTCGTCGCGCTCGTCGCGCACGCCGTACAGCGGCGCGACGGTGACGTCGTCGTAGGTCGTGGTCTCGAGCAGACGCTGCGGCTCGGGTCCGAGTTCGGCCGGGTCGACGCGTCGGGACTTGGCCAGCACCCCCGCCACCGCGTCCTGCCACTGCGCATATGCGCGCGCGGCATCCTCGGCTTCTGCAGCTAATGACACGGGCGATTCCTCCTACTGCGGGTTTGCAGGCTTTGTACGGACGGCGTTGTCGGCCGGAGGTGGACAACCTCGAAAAGGGTAGGTTGCCTTCGGTGTGATGCTATCCCCACACACCGTGCGGTCGTTGTGGGGATCACCACAGTTTTTCTAGCGTTCGATAACGACGTCCTCGATCGGAACGGTATCGTGCCGTCTTCCTCACTGTGCTCGCGGGGAAGCAGTCACTGCTCGGCCGGTAGTGTGGACGCTCGTGACGAGGCTTGCCGCAGACCGCAGAGTGCTCGGCATCCTGGGCCTGGTGGCGGCGCTCGTCGTCGTAGCTCTCGTGGTGCCGCATCCGACGATCGCTCAGATCCGGGAATGGTCCGAATCGGTGCACGGTCCGGCACTGGTCCTGGTGTTCTTCGCCGTCCACGCCCTGGCCACGATCGCCCCGATTCCGCGCACGGTGTTCACGCTCAGCGCCGGCGTGCTGTTCGGCAGTGCCGTCGGCATCGGCGTGACGGTCGCCGCCTCCACGGTCAGTGCCGTCCTCGCGTTCCTGCTCGTGCGGGCCGTCGGACGCAAGGCCGTGGAATCACGTCTCACGCACCCGGCGGCGAAAGCGATCGATCTGCGGCTGGCACGCCGCGGATGGCTCGCGGTCGGCTCGTTGCGGTTGATCGCCGCCGCCCCGTTCTTCGTCGTGAACTGCTGCTGCGCGGTCTCGGCGGTCCGTCTCGTCCCCTACACGCTCGCGACGATCGTGGGCATCCTGCCGGGCACCGTGGCCGTCGTGCTCCTCGGCGATGCCCTGACCGGTCAGACCGATCCGCGGTTGATGGTGATCACCGGGGTGTGCATCGCGCTCGGTCTCGCCGGACTGCTGCTCGAGGCCCGGCTCCCCGAACCCGCCGGCTCGGCGCTCGACGCCGTCGTCGATCCGCATCAGGACCCGGCGGCGAGATAGCCGGCCAGGATCGGGCCGAGGACCGCGAGCACGGCCGGGGTCATCATCTCCAGGTGATCGCAATCGATCGTGTGATCGGTGATCGTGCCGGACACCCACGGGCGCCACAGGGCCGGTGACGCACCGTCGCCTGTGCCGAGCGATCGCGCCGCGGCGACGAACAGCAGGTCGCCGTCGAAACGTCGGAGGTCGAGCGCCGGCGCCGCCCGGTGGACCTGCGCGTAGGCCGTGAGAATCCGTTCCAGGTCCGCGGCGGACAGTCCGGTCTCGTGCCCGAGACCGCGGTTCACCGCGTCGAGCAGCTGATCGGAGGTCACCTCGTCCGGTTCGGCACCGGGCAGTTCGATGCCCAGCCCCGCCAGCAGTTCCGCGTGGGCGTGGGCACGCCGTTCGCGTTCGAGCGGGTAGTAGTCGAGAACGACCAGGTCGACGGTCTCCCCCGCGGCGCGCAGTTCGACACCCATGTGGTGGGCGATCAGCCCGCCCTGGGACCAGCCGAGCACGGTGTAGGGGCCCTCCGGTTGCACGACCCGTAGCTCCTCGACGTAGCGGTGCGCCAGTTCGGCAGGCGTCGCGTCGAGGGATCCGCCCGAGAGGTACGGCAGTTGCAGCCCGTATACCGGCCGGTCCGGCAGGTAGCGCAGTAGTCCCGCATAGACCCAGGACAGGCCGATCGCGGGATGCACACAGAACACCGGTGGGCGGTGACCGTGCCCGCGCAGAGGAATCAGCACATCGAACATCCCGGTCGTCGGAGCAGCGGTCGCCGGCGGTTCGTCGAGGCGATCCGCGAGTCCGGCCGGGGTGGGGTCGAGGAAGACCAGGGACAACGGAACCTCCCTGCCCAGCTCGCTGCGCAGCTTCGACGCCACGGCAGTCGCGGCGAGCGAATTGCCGCCGAGGTCGAAGAAGTTGTCGTCGATCCCGACCCGATCGCGTTCGAGGACGGAGGCGAACGCGCGGGCGACGACCCCTTCGCTCGGTGTGCGCGGCGCCCGGTAGGCGGCCCCGACGGGCGCGGCCGCCGGCAACGCCGACCTGTCCACCTTCCCGCTCGGAGTGACCGGCAGTCCGGGCAGCACGACGATCACCGCCGGAACCATGTACCGCGGCAATCGGGTGGCCGCGAAGTGCAGGATCTCGGGCGCCTCGACGGGAACGACCCCCGTGGGCACCACATATCCGACGAGCCGGTCACCGCTGCCGTCGTCACGCACCACGACCACCGCCTGAGCGACGGCCCCATGCCGGAGCAGGACCGCTTCGACCTCCTCGAGTTCGATGCGCAGACCGCGTAGCTGGATCTGGAAATCACTGCGCCCCACGTAAACGGGCTCGAGGCCCGCCGCGGTACGCACCCAGCGCATCAGATCCCCGGTGCGGTACATCCGGCGTCCCGGTACGCCGAGGGGGTCGGCGACGAAACGCGTCGCGGTCAGGCCGGGTTGTCCGGCATACCCTCGCGCCAGACCCGGTCCGGTGAGGTACAACTCCCCCACCGCGCGGCCGGCCACGGGCTGCAGGTACGAGTCCAGGAGGTACTCGTCGAAGCCGGGCATCGGCGGCCCGACGGTGAGATTCCCACCGGGGACGAGCGGATCGAGCAGGTTCGACATCACCGTCGCTTCGCTCGGACCGTAGCCGTTGACCATGTGACGACCGTGGGCCCACGTCTCCGCCAGGGACGGCGGGCACGCCTCACCGCCGACACTCACGAAGGTCAGGGCCGGCAGCGCGTCCCGATCCAGCGTCGCCAGCACCGCGGGTGTGGTGTAGAGGTGCGTGACCTCCTCGTCTGCGAGGACACGCTCGAGGTCGTCGCCGGTGGCGATGCCGGGCGGCACGACGACGAGCCGCGCCCCGGCCGAGAACGCAACGATCGTCTCCAGCAGCGAGGCATCGAACACCGGCAGCATCGACTGTGCGACACGCGAATCGCCGTCGGCGATCGTCGAGATCCGATCGACCAGCTCGGCGATACCGCGATGCGTCACCGTCACCCCCTTCGGCGTGCCCGTCGATCCGGACGTGAAGATCACGTACGCGGCGTTGTCGGCGCGCACCGGTGCACGGTTGCCGGCGCGCACCGGCGCGCGGCGATGAACATCCGACACCGGTGTTGCCGGCCCACCGTCGAGGTCGACATCCCGAACGGGCACGACGGACATCTCGTCGGGCACCGCCGGTTCCGGGCCGTCCACAAGCACGCACAAGGGCGCGACCGTCCGGATCATCGCGGTGACACGGTCACGGGGCTGGTCGGGGTCGACCGGTACGTAGACGGCACCGGCGCGGACGACGGCGAGCATCGCGGCGACCCGCAGGAACGAACGCCGCATCGCCACGACGACGGTGGTCTCCGGTACCGCGCCGCGGACGACGAGCAGTTGCGCGAGCCGCTCCACTCGCGCGTCCAGTTCCGCGTAGGTCCACTGCCGGCCCGCGTCGACGACGGCGACGGCCTCCGGGGAACCCGACATCCAGTCGTCGAGGATCTCCCTCCACGTCCGCGTACAGGCGGAGCCGGGAGCGGACACGACCGGCACCTCGTCCCCGAACAGGCGGAGGCGGCCGAGCGGCACCTGCGGCCGGCCGACGACGACCTCGAGAACCCGGGCGACCTGCGACAGTATCGTCTCCGCTGCCACCCGATCGAACAGGTCGGGACGGTAGCTCAATCGCAGCCGCAGTGAGTCGTCGACGTGAGCGATCAGGGTCAGCGGATAATGACCGGCGTCGTGTCCGGTCACATCGCGCACCTGCATGCCGGCGATGTCGACCGCATCGGACAGAGCCGCACGGTCGATCGGATACGACTCGAACACCGTCAGGGTGTCGAATCCGGCAGCAGGTCCGGCGACCTGCTGGATCTCCGTGAGGCCGAGATGGTGCCGGTCGAGCAGTGCGGTCCGCTCGGCGCGGATCCGCTCGACGAGCGCGGCGAGCGTCTCGTACGGGTCGAGCCGGACCCGCACGGGAACCGTATTGACGAACAGGCCGATCATCTCCTCGACCCCATCGACGTCTGCGGGCCGCCCGGAGACGGTCGATCCGAACACGACGTCGCACTGCGAGGTGAGCTTCGCCACCACGATGCCCCACGCGACCTGCACCACCGTGCCGACGGTGAGCCCGTGGTCCCGGACGAAGCCTTCCAGGCGCCGGGTGTCCACCGGATCGAGTGCCCGTGCGGTCTCCTCGGACAGGGCCTGCACGGAGGCCTGCTCCGCCTCCGGAGCGACCAGCGTGGGGCGATCCGGACCGGCCAGGTACCGCGACCAGGCATCGCGGGCGGGAGCCGGGTCCTGCTGCACGAGCCACCGCACATAGTCCCGGTAGGGACGTACCGGCGGGAGAGCACCGGTGTCCGCATCGGTTCCGTACAGCACGAGGAGTTCCTTCAGTAGCAACGGCGCCGACCAGCCGTCGAGCAGGATGTGGTGATTGGTGAACACCAACCGGTGATCGTCCGGTCCCATCCTGATCAGGCTCAGGCGCACCAGCGGTCCGGCAGCTGTGTCGAAACGCTGCGTCCGGTCCTCCGCCTGCAGACGGACCAGTTCCGCCGCACGGGCGTCGGGGTCCGGATCGGTCAGATCCCGCTCCCGCAGCGGCAGTTCGACCGACGCCTGCACGACCTGCACGGGTGGGGACTCCCCGTCGAAGACGAAGTTCACCCGCAGGTTCGGATGCCGTGCCGACATGGCGGCCACCGCCCGCCGGAGACGTCGCGGATCGACGACACCGCCCAGGTGCAGGGTCAGTTGCACCGTGTACGCGTCGATCGAATCGTTCCGGAGGGCATGGAACAGGAAGCCGTGCTGCAAGGGGGTGAGGGGCCACACGTCCTCGAAGCCGGGGTAGCGGCGCTCGAGTTCGTCGAGGCGTTCCTGGGTCATCGGGACCAGTGGCAGATCCGACGGCGTGCGCCCGCCCGTTCCCGGCTCCGCGACGTGCCGGGCGAGTCCACTCAGCATGCGGCGCCACCGTTCGGCAAGGTCGGACACCTCCGGGCGGGCGATGACCCCGGTCGGATAGGCGAGATCCGCGCGCAGCACCGGACCGTCGGCAGTGTGGACGACCATGGCGTTGACGGAGATCACCGCCGGTACCGGCTGGGCGGGATCTAGACCACCGCCGAACTCGATGTCCGTGACGGCGTCCGGCGTCGTGCTCCGGCCGTGGAAGTTGAAGGTGAGTTCGGGCGTCGGCAGAGGCTCGAGCGCGGCGCGCCCCTCGTCGTCGAGGTACCGCAGCATTCCGTATCCGATCCCGTGGTCGGGAACGGCACGCAGTTGTTCCTTGACGGTCTTGATCGCGGTCCCCGCTGCAGTGCCGCCGCACGCCACGGCCTCCACGTCGATACCGGTCAGGTCCAGTCGCACCGGATAGGCGGTGGTGAACCATCCGATCGTCCGGGACAGATCGGCTCCCGGCACGGCCTGCTCCTCCCGGCCGTGCCCTTCCAGCCCGACCAGCACCTGGGTGAGGTCGATCCCGCGGTCGGCGCGCTGCGCGACGACGGCTCCGGCCAGTGCTGCGAGAAGACCGTCCATCACGTTCCCGTGGAAGGCCGCCGGAAGGACGGTCAGCAACGCGGCGGTCGTCGGGGCGGGTACCTCGACGGTGACGGTGTCGACGGTGGCCCCGACGTCGACCGCGGGGTCCACCTCTCGGGTGCCGAGCAGCGGATCCGGACCCGACAGCGTCGACACCCAGAACGGCAGTTCGTGAGTGCGCGTGCCGCGGCGGGCCACCTCGACGAGACCGTGCGCCCAGCGGCGCATCGAGGTGCCCGTCGGTGCGGGATCCGGAGCGAGTCCGTGTTCGAGGCGAGCCGCCGCAGCAGCGAGGTCGCCCAGCAGGATGCGCCAGGAGACACCGTCGATCACGGCATGGTGTGCCACGAGCAACAACCGCGAGGCGGATCCGGCATCGAACCGGACCGCCTGCAGCATCACTCCCCTGCCGGGATCCAGTCGTCCGGTCGCGGCGGCATGTTCGGCGGCGGCGATCGCAAAGAATTCGGGCCCTGTCGGATCATCGACCCGGACGCAGCGCAGGATCGACGACGCGGAGACGGATCCGATCGGCCGTGTCTCGAGGCGCAGGTCGTCGGCGACTCCGGGCACTGCGTGCAGGCGCGCCCGCAGCATGTCGTGCCGATCCACGACAGCCTGCAGCGCCGCGAGAAGGTCGGCCTCGCGGAGTCGGTCCGGCAGCGGAACCGATACCGATTGGCAGAAACCCGGATACGTTCGGCCGCGCTCGACCAGCCAGCGCAGTATCGGGGTGAGCGGAACGTCGCCGACGCCGTCGCCGGGCAGTTCCTCGAGCATCGACGCGGTCGGGCCGGCCGGGGTGACTGCCATGGCGAGCGCTGCAACGGTCCTGTGTTCGAACACATCTCGGGGCGAGAACACCAGACCTGCGGCCTTCGCCCGTGCGACCAACTGGATCGACATGATCGAATCGCCGCCGAGGGCGAAGAACGAATCCTGTGTTCCCACCCGGTCGACGCCGAGCACGTCCGCGAAGACCCGGGCCAGGGACCGTTCGGTGTCGGTGGTCGGTGCGATGTAGCTGTCGCTGCGCGTCGCGACCTCCGGGACCGGCAGTGCGCGGCGGTCGAGTTTGCCGTGCACCGTCACCGGCAGATCGGCCATGTGGACGAACGCGGCCGGAACCATGTAGTCGGGCAACCGTTCCCGCACGAAGCGTCGGACGTCGTCGAGTCGCTCCTCCGCGGCGGGGTCGTTGACGTAGCGCGCGAGGCTGCCCACGTCGTCGGCCGGACGGAAGACGTCGGTCAGCGCCGTATCGACCCCGCCGTCCGGGTCGTCGCGGAGGACGACCACCTCCATCGATCCCGGTTCCTGCGACCAGGTCACCGCGACCCGATAGCCGAGTTCGGCGCCGAGCCGATCGAAGTCCGCAGGGCCGATGCCGCCCGATCGTGGCCGGAGGTCCGGTTCCGACACGAGTGCGTGTCCGGGCATCGCATCAAGGGCGGTCGCCGCGGCGATCACCGACCGCAGGGCGGTGTGCGGTACATCGGTCACGCGCAGGGCAGCGGGACGGTCGGTCCGCAGGTGGTCGGCGAGCGCGGCGAGGGTTCCGAATCCCGACCAGGACCGGCACCGAACATCGGCGAGCGACCTGGGTCCGGTACCGGTGTGCAGCACAACGCTGTAGCGGTACAGGCCGAGTTCGTTGGCCGTCCGCATCCGGCCGAGTTCGATGTCGACCCCGGTGACACCCGGCAGACGACCGGCCAGGCCGGCGAAGAACTCGGGGGCGAGCAGCAGTTCCCGCTCGGAGAGCGTGGCACGGCGGACGCGTTCGCGGATCGCGTCCGCGCTCTCGGTTCCGTCGGCACGGGCGAGTTCCACAGCGGCGGCGAAGTACGGCAGCAGCGCCTGGTTCCGGACATCGCCGAGATGGATCGATCCGCCGGGTGCGAGCAGCGGCAGGACCTTCCGTAGCACCTCGAGCAGGTACGCCGCATCCGGGAAGTACTGGATCACCGAATTGAGCACGACGGTGTCGAAGTACCGCTGCGGCAATCCCTCGGTCGCGTGCGCCGGTTGCGTCCTCAGCGTCACCCGGTCGGCCCACGGCTGCGATCGCACGGCGGAGTGCAGCGTCTCGATCGTCGGAGCCGAGAAGTCCGTGCCCCAGTACTCGGCGCAGTCGGGAGCCAGTTCGCGGAGCAGGAGACCCGAGCCCACCCCGATCTCGAGGAGACACCGGGGCCGGAGCCGCCGAACGGCCCGCACGGCAGCGTCGCGCCAGTCCTGCATCTGCTCGAGCGGAATGGGCTTCCCGGTGTCGGTGGCGTTCCAGCCCGCGAAGGCGCCGGTGTCCTCGGACGGTGGCGCGGAGTATACGTCGTCGTACACGGCTCTCCACCGCTCGACGGTGCCGATCGCGCGAGTCGGATCGGCGAGCAGTGTCTGCTCCCGGTCCAGCACCACATACGCGACCAGTCGTCCGGTCTCGTGAGGGCCCGGAGTGTCCCGGACGACCACGGCGGCGCGGGCCACCGCCGGATGCGCACCCAGGACCGCTTCGATCTCACCGGGCTCGACCCGGAAACCGCGGACCTTCACCTGGTCGTCGCAACGGCCCACGAATTCCAGGTGCCCTCCTGCGCACTCGGGGTCGGCGCCGCTCTTCGAAAGGATCCACCGCACGATGTCGCCGGTGCGGTACATCCGCTCCCCCGGCCCACCGAACGGAGAGGCCACGAATCGTGCCGCGGTCGTGGCCGGACGACCGGGATATCCGCGGGAGACCCCGTCGCCGGCGATGTACAACTCGCCCGGGACGCCGGGAGGTACCGGCAACAGTCCGGCGTCGAGGACGAAGACCGTGATGCCCGGGATCGGCGTGCCGATCGGGACCGACACACGATCCCCCCGAGCGAACGCGTCCCCGACGAGATACATCGTCGCGCACACCGTGGTCTCCGTCGGTCCGTACGCGTTGACGAGCAGCGTCGAGGGATGTGATTCGTGGAAACGGCGTGCGACATCCGGCGACAGCACGTCCCCGGCCGTGACCACCTGGTCGACTCCGTCCCACACCCGAGCCGGGACGACGGCGGGGTCGGCTAGGGCATGGAACAGCGGTGTCGGGACGAACATCGTCGTCACACCGTGTTCGGAGATCATGTGCGCGACGGTCGACGGATCGAGCAGACAGGAAGGGGCGAGCACGAGTTCGGTACCGCCGATCAGGGCGGGCCAGATCTCGTACACCGACGCGTCGAAGCCCGGTGAGGACACCAGCGACATCCGGTGTCGTGGTCGCGACTCGGTCCAGCCGTGCTCGATCAGGTGCACGAGGTTCCGATGCGTGACGGCCACGCCCTTCGGGACGCCCGTGGAACCGGAGGTGTAGATCGTGTACGCGGTGTTCGACGGGCGCAGGGGCGCGTTCCTGTCGACGTCGGTGAGCGGTCGCGCGTCGTCCGGCAGGTCGTGGGACGTCGGGCGGCCCGTCTCGTCGAGGATCACCGCGACGGCCGGGTCCGCGCGCGAGGTGAAACGACTGTCGGTGATCAGCACGCGGGGCGCGGTGTCGGCGAGGACGAAAGCGGTGCGTTCGCTCGGATAGGCGGGGTCCAACGGCAGATAGGCGCCACCCGCCGCCGACACCGCGAGAAGGGCGACGACCAGTGCCGGGGATCGGTCGAGGGCGACGATTACCACGGACTCGGGCCCCACGCCCAGGTCGACGAGCAGGCGAGCCAGTCGGTTGGCCCGGGCGTCGAGGTCGCGGTACGTCCATCGGCCGACGACGCCGGTGAGCGCCGGTGCGTCCGGTGTCGCCGCGACCCGCTCGGCGAGCATCGCCGGAATCGTCAGATCGGCAGTGGTGGCAGCCGGGCCGCTCCACGCGACGAGGAGCAGATCGCGCTCCGAGCGATCGAGAAGTTCGACACCGTCGACCCGCCGGTGCGGCGACCTCACGAAGGCATCGAGGACGCGGAGATACCGATCGGCGAACCGTTCGACGGTGTCGTGCTCGAACAGATCGCTCGCGTACTCGATGCTCCCGAGCATCCCGTCGTCGTCGGTGGACGCACGTTCCGACACGCTGATGTACAGGTCGAACCGCGCGACCTCGGTCGCGACGGGCAGCATCTCGACGTGGATGTCGGGGTGGTCCAGGTTCGGCAACGGATTGTTCTGCAACGCGAATGCGACCTGGAACAGCGGGTGGTGGGCGGTCGAGCGCGCCGGGGCGAGCAGTTCCACCAACCGCTCGAAGGGCGCGTCCTGGTTCTCGTAGGCGGCCAGCGCCTTGGTCCGCACGCGGTCGAGGACATCGGCGAGTGTCCATCGTCCGGTGATGTCGTTCACGCGCAGCACCCAGGTGTTGACGAAGAATCCGACGAGATCCGTCAGAGCCTCGTCGGTCCGCCCGGCCACCGGGCCTCCGATCGTGATGTCGTCTCCCGCACCGAATTCGTGCAGGAGCACCACAAGTGCCGACTGGAAGACCATCGACGCGGTGGCTCCGTGCTCGGCGGCCAGTTCGTCGGCCGCGAGGCGTAACTGTGCGGGGATCGTGAACTCCACCCGGCCGCCGCGGAAGGACTGCACCGCTGGGCGGGGGCGGTCGAGCGGAAGCGGGAGGCATTCCGGGACCCCGGCCAGTTCCTCCCGCCAGTAGGAGAACTGCCTGTGCAGGATGCTTCCCGGCTCGCCCTCGTCGCCCAGCACGTCCCGCTGCCACAGTGCGTAGTCGGCGTACTGCACCGGCAGCGGATCCCATCGCGGTTCGGTCCCCGCCGATCGGGCCGCGTATGCGAGCAGCATGTCGCGCACCAGCGGCACCATCGATGCACCGTCGCCGGCGATGTGGTGCAGCACGAGCACCAGCACGTGGTCGTCGGACCCGGTCCGCAGCAGGGTGGCGCGCACGGGGATGTCGGTGGACAGGTCGAAGGTCCGCCGCGCCTCGGCGCTCACGGCCGGCTGCTCCTCGTCGGCAGGCACCGCCCGCACGGGCAGCAACAACGAGGTCTGCTCGATCGGCAGGATGCGCTGGAAGGCAATTCCGTCGGATTCCTCGAACACCGTGCGCAGGGACTCGTGGCGCACCACGACATCGGCGAACGCGGCCCTCATCGCGTCGACGTCCACCCGTCCGGTCAGCCGCGCCGCCATGGGGATGTTGTAGGTCGGCGACGGACCTTCGTAGCGGTGGATGAACCACAACCGGGACTGCGCGTAGGACAACGGGATCCGGTCCGGTCGACGCCGGGGCATCAACGGTGTCCGGGCGATACCACAGTCCGCGAGCCGCGGTACCAACTCGGCGATCGTCGGTGCTTCGAAGAGCATCCTGATGGGTGTCTCGACGTGCAGCGCGGATCGGATCCCCGCCACGACACCGGTCGCCGACAGCGAATCACCCCCGAGTTCGAAGAAATTGTCGTCGACGCCGACACGATCCGGGGACAGATGCAGAACGTCCGCGAAGATCCACACGAGAGTTCGTTCCAGCCCCTTGCGCGGAGGGCGATGGAGCACGCCACGGCGCTCCGGGGCCGGCAGCGCGGCACGGTCGAGTTTGCCGTTGGCCGTGATCGGCATCGCTGCCAGCGGCACCACCACGGCCGGGACCATGAAATCCGGGAGCTCCGCCGCGAGCGCATCACGAATCGCTTCGGCATCCGGGACCGTTCCGGTGCGCGGCACCACGTACGCCACCACCCGGTCGGATCCGGTCTCGCGCCGAACCACCGCCACGGCCCGCTCGACGTCGGGGTGGCGGAGCAGTGCTGCTTCCACTTCGCCGAGTTCGATACGCCGCCCCCGCACCTTGACCTGGAGGTCGGCGCGACCTGCGTAGATCAGCCGCAGATCCGGGGCGGCCGCTGTGTTGTCGTCGTCCGGGCTGTCGCCGCCACCCGTCGACCACCGCACGAGATCACCGGTGCGGTACATCCTCGACCCCGGTGGCCCGAACGGGTCGGCGACGAACCGCGTCGCCGTCGTCCCCGGTCGCCGGTGGTATCCCCGTGCCAGAGCAGGCCCTGCCGGATACAGCTCTCCGATCACTCCGGTCGGCACCGGATTCAGACGTGCGTCGAGCACGACGGCCCGGAATCCGGGTCCGAGAGTGCCTGCCGTGACCGGTCTACCGGGCACGAGCTCGTCCGATGACATCTGCACGGTGATCTCGCTCGGCCCGTACCCGTTGACCATGCGACGGCCCGGCGCCCACCGCTCCACGAGCCAGGCCGGGCAGTCCTCACCACCGACGCTCACGAACGAGAGTTTCTCGGCGTCCACCGGATCGATCGTCGCGAGGACCGCGGGCGTGGTGCAGAAGTGGGTGATCCGGTCGGCGCGCAAGGCACGTGCGAGGTCGTCACCGGCGGACGCGTCGGGCGGGCCGATCACCAGGTGCGCAGCGGAGCCGAACGCCACGAGCAGCTCCAGCACCGCCAGGTCGAAGCTCGGCGAGGTTCCGTGCCGGACCCGCGCGTCGGCGTCGGCGAGCGTGCGGGTGTGCGCGACGAGGTTCGCCAGACCGCGGTGGGTGACGACCACGCCCTTCGGGTGTCCCGTCGATCCGGAGGTGTAGATGAGGTAGGCGGGTTGATCCGCACGCGCGGACGCGCACCGGTCCGCGTCGGCCACCGGCGCCGCGCTGTATCGCTTCGTCTCCGCGACCATGTCCGGATCGTCGACCGCCGTCCACGGCACGGTGGCGGGAAGCAGGGACCGCTCGCCGGTGGTGGTGAGTCCGAGCACGGCGCCGCAGTCGCGCAGCATGTACTCGATCCGGGCGGGCGGATAGGAGGGGTCCACCGGAACGAAGGCCGCACCCGCCTTCGCCGCCGCCCAGATCGAGACGATCGAGTCGACGGACCGGGCCATGCCGACCGCGACGAAACGTTCCGGGCCTGCACCCCGCTCGATGAGCATGCGGGCCAGCCGATTCGACCGCTCGTCGAGTGCTCGGTAGGTGAATCGGGTGTCGCCGCACGACAGTGCGGTCGCCTCGGGGACACGGCGGGCAGCGTCGACAAGGATCTCCGGGAGCAGACGTTCGGGCAGGGACGGCGGACCCGTCACGGGGACGAGCGTGGTCCGTTCGGTTGCGTCGAGCAGATCGATGTCGCCGACCCACATCGTCGGATCGTCTTCGGCAGCCAGGAGGATCCGCTCCAATCGGCGAGCGATGCGCTCGACGATCGGCGCGGTGTATGCGTCGGTGACGTACCGGATGCGGAGCACGTCCGCGGACGTCACCTCGCGCCCGGCACCGTCGCCGGATTGCGGACGCTCCAGATCGATACGCAGGTCGACGTCGCCGAGGACGGCGCGCTCCACCTCCTTGTCCACATCGCCTCGACCTTCGACGGTGATGCGGAAGAGCGGGGCGTGCGATCCGTTCCGTGTCGGCGCCAGCGCCTCGAGCAGCGCCACCGCAGGGACGTCGGCGTGTGCGAGAGCGTCCCGAGTCCCACGGGAGATGCCCTCGAGGAGATCTCGGAACGACGCGTCGGGGCGCACTCGAATACGCAGGGGCAGCACCGTGCGAACGGGAGTGGTACCGGCCGGGACCGGGAAGCCGAGGACGACATCGTCGGTACCGGTCGACCTGGCGAGGAGAATCGCGGTCGCAGCCTGCAGCATCGGGAAACAATCGTCGGCACATCCGGCACTCGCTCGACGCAGTGCACTCCCGAGGGGATGAACGAACTGCTCCCACACCGGAGCAGATCCCACGCCGCCCGTCCGTCCACCGGTCGGGGTCAGGGCGGGGGGTGTGGGTGCGCCCGCCAGAATGCGCCGCCAGTGATCGAGCACGGTGTTCCGTCGGTAACGAGGTGCGGCCGCCCCGGCACTCGGCGGGTGGATCGAACCGACCGGCGTTCGAGGGTCGGCTGCGACGAACTGCTCGAGGATCTCCGTGAAACAGATGCACTGCGCCTGTATCTCGTTTTCCTGGTAGCGGTTCGGATTCGCCCGGAACTCGATGACGGTGCCGGCCGGCGCGCTGCGGCGGTGGACGGTGATCAGCCGGTCCCCGACGGGCCCGCGCGACAGGACGTGCGGCGTTCCCACGATGTCACCCAGTACGGGTTGCTGATCGAACAGCATGACGTTGACCAGGGGTACCGAGAATCGGGACACCCGTTCGGATGTCGCTCGGCGGATGTCGTCGAGTCCACACGCCTGGTGTCGGAGGGCTCCGACCAGCTCGACCTGCATCCGCCGGACGAGATCCTCCACGGGTTCGTTCGGATCCACCCGGATCCGCAGGGGAACCACGTTGACGAGCATTCCGGCGGACCGTCGCAGCTCGGCTGTCGTCCGCGCCGACACCGGAATATTGACGAGCACGTCGTACCGTCCCGACCGCCGCGAGAAGAAACAGGCGGCGGCCGCGAGTACCACAGCGGCCGAGGAGGCATCCCGCATCGCCGGAGACCCCGCCAGGCAGGCGTCCGCAGCGGCCGACAGATCCGTCTCCGCCGTGAGGGTCCGGACCGCCGGTGGAACCTCCGTGGTGTCGGCCTCGGGCAGGTCGCGGACCCGCTCGCTCCAGTACTCACGGTCCGCGACGAACCGCTTCGACGCACGATACTGCCGGTCCTTCTCGTACAGCGTCCGAAGATCGGCCGGCGGTTTGTCCGGGGTCGGTATCTCGTCCCGGCCGGAACTCCGGGAGGCGAGTGCCCGGGAATAGAGTTCGGCTCCCCTGCGCACGATGATCATCGCTCCGAACCCGTCGAGCGCGATGTGATGGGCCTTGACGTACACGAGATAACCGGCATCACCTGTTCGCAGAACGACGATGCGGCACAACCGGTCCGCCATGAGGTCGATCGGTGCTTCCGCATCCCGCCGGAGCCACTCCTCGGCCACCTTCTCCGGATCGTGTTCGTCACGGAGATCGATGACCTCGGTGGGGACGTCGAGGTCCCGGTCGACGACCTGGCACGGACGGCCGTCCACGTCGACGAGGCGCAGGAAGGCGGTCCCGAATTCCCGCCCGGCGGTCGTCGACGCCCACTTCAGCAGATCGAGGTCGAGTTCCCCACGGAATTCCACATATTGGGCGATGACGAAAGGGACGTCGGGTACGAGCTGTTGAGCGAGCCAGATACCGTACTGCGCCGGAGTCAGCGGAAACGCACCCGCGCGCTCGTCGTCGGAGTTCTGCGCGGCGCCTACGACGGGAGTGGCCACAGCGCCCCCTTCACGAGGATGTGTATGCAGTAGCTGCATGTGCGTGCAGCGGCAGTGTCGAACGGGGACGTCTCGATGAGCCGGATGCCATCGAGTACCGTGCGTAGCTCGCGAGTAGGGACGACCGAGTCGGCACGTCGCTTCGAAACGTATGCGTCAGCGTAGGACGAGGGCGGGGTTGCTGCAATGCTCTGCGGGAGAACGAGATCGAGATGCGACCGGGACATTCCGTAGACGGCCGCATTCGCGCATTCCGACATTCGGAATATTCACTCCATAAACCCAAGGTTTGTTTGAGGGATGGATAGAAACCCCCCGTTCGCGCTATGCTCGTTTTACAAACTTAGAATGCAAAACTTTCGGTAAACTCCGCACGAAGGAGACTTCACGTCGGCCCGACGGTCGCACGGGCACCGGAGCCGCGCGAGCGGACGATGCACGCGACCGGACCGAGACATTCGACAATGTTGCGCTGCAACGTTTTCCGTCGTTCGTACTCCTGTTGTCCGAAACGGCCTCGCTACAAATCCTTCCGGGAGACCTCCGCAGCTCCCGACCCGGCCGCTCCCGTCTCAGCCGCGATATCCGTCCCCGGGAGGGAGGAAGCGCAGATGCCGATCCAGAGACGAGTCGGACCCCGCTCGGGCACGGTCTGGGTGGACCTGTTCGGTGAAACCTCCGAATACACAGGCGAAGCGAGCGCCGATCTGCTGAGAGGATGGGCGAGCGGGTATCTCACCGAACCCAACCCCGAACTCGGCCGCAGTGGACCCGTCTGCCCGTTCGTTCGCCCCTCCATCGGTAAGCAACTCTTCGGAGCCGCCTTCGTCCACGGATCCGGAATCGATGCCCGAGCCCTCGGCACGATCGTCGAGGACCAGTTCGACCTGTACACGACGCTCTCACGCGAAGACGATCGCGATCGAAGCCTGAAGACGCTCGTGACCGTACTGCCCGACCTCACCGGCTTCGAGGTGATCGACGTCGTCCACGCGGAATTCAAATCGCAGTTCGTCGAACACGGTTTCATGCTCGGCCAGTTCTACCCGGGCTGCACCCAGCCGGGACTGTGGAATCACGACTTCCATCCACTCGACGCCCCCTTGCCGATGCTCGTCGCCCGCAACATGATGACGACCGATTTCCCGTTTCTCGTCGGACGCCAGGAATGGCTCTGCGCCTACTTCAAGAAGTTCGCCCCGGCCCTGCCCTCGACACTCCGCCTCACCATCGCGAAACGGATGAAGTACGACGGCGATGCGGTGGACGCGATCACCACACATCACGAGCTGACGGGGAACGAGCCGGCCAGATAGCCTGTACGCGACCCCCACCGCACATCATCGTCAAGCTCAGGGTCTTGATTATCGGAAATCAAGCCCTCACACTTGACACATGTTCGTATTGACGGTCGACCAGCGGAGCAGCCGCCGAGACATCGACCGTGTGGCGGACCTTCTCACCGACCTGCAGGACGTTCCGCTGGTACGTCCCTTCGACCGCACCGCGGGCGACGAAGTCCAGGCCGTCGCGGACGATCCCGCCCTCGTCGTCGATCTCGTCCTCGACCTCCTCCGGCGCGAACACTGGAGCATCGGGGTGGGGGTCGGGCCGGTGGAGACCCCGCTCCCCGAACAGACACGCGCCGGTCGTGGACCCGCCTTCGAACACGCCCGTATCGCCGTCGAACGCGCCAAGAACGCACCCGGGCAGGTCGCGGCCGAAGGCGACGACACCGAGGCCACTGCCGACGTCGACGCCGCGCTCACCCTGCTCGCCACCGTCGTCCTACGCCGGACCGAACAGGGACACGAGGCGGTCGACCTCGCGCGTCAGGGTCTGTCGCAGGCGCGGATAGCGGAGCGTCTCGGCATCAGCAAGCAAGCGGTGTCCCAGCGTCTCGCCACCGCCGGATGGCAGGCCGAACTCGCCGGACGTGAACTCGTACGCCGACTCCTGGAAAGGGCCGATCGTTGACCGTCCTCTCACTGGTGTGCCTGGCAGTGGCCGCCCTCGCACCCGCGCTCGCCCTGGGTCCGAGCCTGCCGCTGTGGCCGGCCGCGTCGCTGAGCATCGCGGGTCTCGCCGGGGCCGCGCTCGCCGCCACCGCGACCACCCCGGTTCAGGGCATCGCGCTCGCGGCCACGCTCATCCTCACCGCCACGGCGGCGATCACCGGAGGCGGACCCGCGGTTCTCGTGGCGTTCCGGATCGCGCGCAGGCAACCCGACGCCGGTCCCGAGCCCACCCCTCCCCCGGGTCCGCTCCGCGGCGGACGGGTCATCGGCGTGCTCGAACGCGGAGCGGTCACCGCCTCCATCCTCGCCGGATGGCCCGAAGGGATCGCGGTCATCATGGCGGTGAAGGGTCTCGCCCGCTATCCCGAACTGCGCGAACCGAACGCCTCCGAACAGTTCATCATCGGCACGTCCACCTCGGTGCTGTGGGCGGTCGCGGTGTGCGGCGTCGGACAGGCGCTGATCACCTGATCCCGAATACCGCTGTCAGATCTTCTTCAGTGCACTGCCCTTGTGCATCGCGACGTGATCGGTCTTGTCGCTCCGGATCTCGTACTGCGGCTCGTCCTCGCTGCACCGCCGAGTACGTCCCTTGAACTCCACGTCCTTCGTGTGTTTCGCGATGATCACGCCCTCGACGTATCCGGCTTCGGAGTTCCATCGGACGTGGTCACCGATGGAGAAGTGGGTCGCCATGTCGTCGTCCTCCCGATCGGCCCGCTTCCTGTGACAGTCGGATAGCCGTCTCCCGTCGGTCCTACACCCCGGTCGGTCGGACCGTTCGATGCTCCGCAGGATCCGCGGACCCCTCCGCGACGGCGCGGAACCGTTCCAGGTCCTCCGGACGGAACTCGGGCCGGTCGACCACCGCGTCGACGAGCAGACGCAACTGGTGTTGCAAGGCCGGCACCGACTCGGTGCGCCCCTCCGTCGAAAGGTGATCCATGAGCATGCGCAACACCCGGGCCAGTGCCGTCGCCACGTGCAACTGCGCCGAACCGGCCTGCCGGATCTGCTCGAAGGCGTGCTCGATGTACTCGTCGGGCGACAGGATCCACGGACGCAGCAGGATCCGACCCTCCGCACCCTCGATCGTCGGCGCCGGACTGTCGGTGACCAGCAGGGTGCGCAGCAGACTGCCGAGCCGGAGCACCACTTCGGTCGCGGTCGTCGGGTCGTTGATCGCCTGGCTCAGCGCGCGCAACGCGATGTCGACAAGCTGCCGCAATGCGAAGTCCACGTCCTGCTGCATGGTGCGCACGTTCGAGATCTCCACGGCCGCCTCGAGCCGCCGCAGGATCACGGTCCGCTCCGGCTTCGGATGGATCCGCAGCAACGGTTCCCCGCGGTGGATGTACGCGCCGGGACGTGTCTCCATCCGCACCACCGCGCCCGGCGGTACCACGGCGAGAACGAGTTCGGCCGGTGCCTGGGTCACCCAGCCGTCGCGCGGGGCGTGCACCGTCGCCCCCTCATCGAAATCCGGCTCCGGCGCCCGGTCGACGTGGATCTCACGGTGCGCACTCCGACTCGTGTTCGAGATGACCTCCTCGGCCTCCGAGGCGATACTGCGCACCACCTCCCCGACCTGCAGACCGTGGGCCAGCCGGTTGAGATAGGCGATGATGAGCACCACGGTCGACACCGCGAGGACCAGCGCGAGGGTCGTCGACAGTGTCGGGGCAGGTGCGGCGTCGTCCGCGCCGATGTGACGCAGCGTCAGCACGCAGTAGACGAAGGTCGCCACCAGCATCCCGATCACCGTCTGGCTGACCCGATCCCGGATGAAGGACCGCATCACCCGCGGTGAGAACTGGCTGCTCGCCAACTGCAGGCTCACGACGGTCAACGAGAAGACGACGCCGGCGGTGGTGATCGTGGCGCCCGCCACGGTGCTCAGCAGCCAGATCGCCGCGTTGCTGTTCATCTTCATGCCCCACGGGAAGGGGCCGAAGGTCCGATCGATGTAGCCGCTCACCTCGGCGAGCACAGCTCCGGCGACGACGACCAGCGCGGGCAGCGCGAACAGGCTCTCCCGGAATCGGTACTCACCCGCGGCGAGCCGCAACTGCATCCACGATCTCGGCAGAGCACTCATGCCGACCACGCTATCGACGCGCACGGTTCCGGCAACCCGACTTCCGCAGAACACCTCGACCAGGAGCGGTCACCGCGCCGGAGGTGTCATCCGCTCACCCGGTCGTCCGGAGCGGACGCTTCTCCTCCTCTTCCGCGACGACCTCGATGCGATCCTGCACTCGCCGCATCGCACGCAGCCACCGATCCGGATCCGATGCTCGCCGCAGGTAGTACTCCGCCACCTCGGGGTGCGGAAGGATCAGGAACCGGTCGTCGCCGAGCGCTCCGACGATATGGTCGGCGACCTCGTCCGGGGTGAGCACCCCACTCTCGAAGATCACCCGGCCCGCAGCGTCGGTCGGCAGCAGATCCGTCGCGACGCCCTGCGGGCACACACACTGGACGATCACGCCCTTGTCCCCGTAGGTCGCCGAGAGCCACTCCGCATGGGCGACGGCAGCGTGCTTGCTCACCGAGTACGCCGGGGAACCGAGCATGGTCAGCAGTCCCGCCGCCGAGGCCGTCACCACGAACCGTCCGGCACCCCGCTCGAGCCACTCCGGCAGCAGTGCCCGGGCGGCGCGGACGTGCCCCATGACGTTGACCTCCCAGGACAGCTGCCATGCCGCCTCGCTCTCGGCCGCTCCCGTCTCGACCCCGGCGTTGGCGAACCACACGTCCACGGATCCGAGAGCGGCGAGCGAGCGGGCGACCAACTCGGCGACGCCCTGCTCCCCTGCCGCGTCCCCCGGTACTGCGATGCCACCGATCTCCTCGGCGACGCGGGCGCACGCGTCGGCGTCGAGATCGTTGACCACGACACGGGCGCCGGCCTGCGCGAGGCGGTGGGCCAGAGCCCGGCCGATACCGTTACCGGCTCCCGTGACGACGACACCCGCGTCCCGGAGATGATCCGGAGCCGTCCTGTACGTCAACTGGCGTCCTTCCGTTCGTGCCGGCCCCGGACTTGCCGAGGCGGCAGGCGAGACCGGGCCCGGCAACGAGCGACTCGCTGCCGGGCCCGGTGATGACATCTCGATCCGTGTGGTCACATCTTGCTGAGCGCGTCGGTTCCGCCCACCAGCATCGCCGCGGCGACACCGACCGCGGTGACCCCGGTCATGACCAGGGCGACGGCGGCGACGAGCGGGTAACCGCCGTTGGACCAGTACTCGAACAGGATGGTGCCCATCACCTGCGTCTGCGAGGCCCGCACCAGCAGCGACGCAGTGAACTCGTGGGTGAGCAGGACGAACAACAGGGCCGCGGTCCCGCCGAGGCTGCCGCGCATGAGCGGCAACAGGATCTTCACGTTGGTGGCCACGAAACCGGCACCGCTCACCCGGGACGCCTCGAGGTAGGTCTCGCCGAGGGCGAGCATCGAGGACAGCTGCATGCGGGTCGCGAACGGCAGCATCAGCGTCACGTACACCAGGATCACCACCCACGACGTGCCGTAGAGGACGATCGGCCCCTGCGTGTAGGTCAGCAGGAAGGCGGCACCGAAGATGACCGCCGGCACTCCCAACGGCATGGACACGAGCACGTCGGTGACCACTCGCAGCACCGGGTACTTCGTGCCACGCACGATGAGGTTCGCGGCGACGAAGCCGAGCGGCAGGACGATCGCCATCGCGATCAGGGAGAACATCACGCTGTTGCCCACCGCAGCGGGCACCGCCGTGCCGGAGAAGATCGTCCGGAAGTTCTCGAAGGTCAGCGCGGAGAAGTTGACGGTGCCACTCCAGTAACGCGACAGGGCCACGAACACCAGTGCCAGCAGCGGCAGTACCGTCGACAGCAGCGAGAAGAGCAGGATGATCGCCACACCGGTCTTCGACGGGCGCCCCTGGGAACGGAACGCCTTGCCGCCGTGGGTGACGAAGCGACGCTGATTGCCCAGCATCGCCTTCTGCGCGAAGACCACCACGATCCCCACGATCAGCAGCGGCGAGCCGAGGGCCGCGGCGGTGGCGAACTGCGCCGGCGAGTCGCTGATCTGGAAGTACATCTCCGTGGTCAGCACGCTGACCCCGGTGTTGGTGCCCAGCAACAGCGGGCCGGTGAACTGCCCGAGCCCGAGCAGGAGCGCGACGCCCGCGCCGTAGATGAGCGTGGGACGCAACAAGGGCAGGGTGATCTTGAAGAACACCTTCCATTCCGGCATCCCGGAGACCTGGGCGGCCTCGATCATCTCCGAGTTGATGTTCTCGAAACCCGAGCGGACGAACATGTACACGAACGAACTCAGCGAGAACCCGGTGATGATCACGATCCACTGGATCGAGTAGATGTCGATCGGGCCCTCTTCGAGATGCGACCACCACGGCAGGTTCCGCAGCATCGCGTTGAGGTAGCCGGGACGGGGTGAGAGCAGGAACGCCCAGCCGACGATCGCGGCGACGGCCGGAATCACGATCGGCAGGATCGGCAGGATCTGCAACACGGCCAGGCGTCGGGGAAGCCGGTTCGCCGCCCACGCCAGTGCCGTACCGAGAACCATCGCGATCACCAACGACCCGAACGCCAGACCGACCGTGTTCCAGAGTATTTGACCGATACGGGGCAGACCGAAGGCACGGTCGTAGCCGGCGGCTCCGTCCTCGAAGGCCGTCGCCTGCAATCGCACCACCGGAAGCACGACCAGGTAGCAGAGCAGCGCCACGAAGGCGACGACGCCGAGGCGGCGCGCGACGACCCGCACCGCGTCGTTCCCGGGCCCGCGGGGGACGCTCGGAGGGGCTTCACCGACCTCGGCGGTCGGCAACGTCATGACAGCCATGTCCGCCTCACCCCACCAGAGCGCCGGTCAGCGCCTGTCGGGGCATTGCCAGTGCCGTGCCGTCGGTGTCGAAGGTGCGCGCGTCGAGCGGATCGAACGCGAAGATCATCGTCGCGCCGCGATTCACCGTGCGCGGCATGCGCGCCGTGTCGAATGTCTGGATGCGGGCATGCAGCTGGCGGCGCACCGATCCGTCGCCCACCACCGAGCACATGACGTCGAAGTGCAGGCCACCGTACTCGACATCGTCGATGTGCACGGCCATCCCGGCTTCACCGGGCAGCAGGTCCGCGACGTCGGTCACCAGCCGGACCTTCTCCGGTCGCAGGCGCAGGACGAACGAGCCCACCGAAGCCTCCGCCCGCGGCTGCATGCCGTGGATCTCGGTGCCCAGCGCGTACCAGCGTCCGTCGACGTACTCGCAGGGCACCCGGTTCGACATACCGGTGAAGCCTGCGACGTACTCGTCGACCGGCTCCTCGAAGACCTCGCGCGGCGGCCCGATCTGGACGATCCGGCCGGCGCGCATGATGGCCATGCGGGTGCCCAGCGCGAGGGCTTCGCTCTGGTCGTGCGTCACGAACACCGCCGTGAACGGCTTGCGCTGGTGCAGGTCGTGCAGTTCCGCCCGGACCTGATCGCGCAGGCGCGCATCGAGGTTGCTGAGCGGCTCGTCGAACAGGACGAGATCGGGGTGGGAGACCAGGCCGCGTGCCAGAGCGACGCGCTGCTGCTGCCCACCGGACAGTTCCGCCGGGAGCCGGTCGAGCAGACGTTCGCAGTCCACCAGTGCCGCGGTCTCCTCGACCCGGCCGTCGGCGAGCGCGTCGGTGAGCTTGCGGGACTTGAGCGGGTAGGCGATGTTCTTGCGGACGGTCATGTGCGGCCACAGCGCGTAGGACTGGAAGACCATGCCGATGAAGCGCTTGTCGGGCGGCAGGTTCACACGGCGGGCACCGTCGAAGACCACCTCGTCGCCGAGGGTGATGGAGCCGCTCGCAGGCTGTTCGAGGCCGGCCAGGCATCGAAGCGTCGTCGTCTTACCGCACCCGGACGGGCCCAGCAGTACCAGGAATTCGCCGTCCTCGATCTCGAGGTCGAGATGATCCACGGCCACCGTCGGGGGCTTGCCGTCGAAGTTCTTCAGCAGCTGGCGTATCGAGACATGGGACATCGTGTACTCACTTTCCGACCGTCGGAGATCAGTGCTCGGTGGCGAACAGGGCGGGTGCCGGTTCGCGGACGGGTTCAGGGGACGGGGTGCCGCCGTCCCGGTCTGCGCGGCCGGTCGCGAGCCGATACAGCCGCTGTGCGTGTTCGTCGGCGGTGCCCCACAGCACGCTCGAGCTCAGGGCCCGGCGGTAGTACAAATGGGCGGTGTGTTCCCAGGTGAAACCGATGCCTCCGTGCACCTGGACATTCGTCGCCGTGGCAAGGCCGGCTGCGTCTCCGCACGCGATCGCCGCGATGGCCGCTGCCTCGGCGAGCTCGTCGTCGGTGCCCTCCTCGACTGCCCACACCGCGTGTGCCACAGCGGAGTCGGCCAGTTCCACGGCCACGGCCACCTCGGCGAGCATGTGCTTCACGGCCTGGAACTCGCCGATGAGGCGGCCGAACTGCACACGTTCCTTCGCGTAGGCCACCGCGGCGTCGAGGCACGCCCGGGCGACGCCGAGACTGTCGCAGGCCAGCGCGACGAGAGCCCGATCGCGTACGCGGCCCGGTTCGGGCCGGTCGGTGAGCAGGGTGGCCGGGGCGTTCTCGGCGTGGACACGGGCCAGGTCTCGGGTGGCGTCGGTGGTCTCCATCGGTTCGACCGTCAGATGGACGCGGTCGACTGCGTAGAGACCCAGGGCTCCGTACCGATCGACGGCATGGATCAGAAGCGTATCCGCCACAGTTCCGTCGAGCACGAAATCGGCTCGGCCCGTGAGGGTCACGCC
>Ga0182742_1001554_pt1 | contig 28720 bp, 20 predicted proteins | sample eDN5th37CBELigMG_FD_128880 | JGI IMG/M metagenome (GOLD analysis project Ga0182742, IMG submission 128880) | Enriched Miracle-Growth compost microbial communities from Emeryville, California, USA - eDNA 5th pass 37_C BE-Lig MG (version 2)... ...
CGCGCCGCCGAGACCCGCCTGCCCGAGCTCGCCGAGGTGGGCGTGTCGATCGTCGAGATCATGCCGGTGGCCGACTTCGCGGGCGAGTTCAACTGGGGGTATGACGGCGTCAACCTCTTCGCGCCCTGCCGACACTACGGCGAGCCCGACGATTTCCGACGGTTCGTCGACCGGGCCCACGCCCTGGGGCTCGGCGTCCTGCTCGACGTCGTCTACAACCACCTGGGACCCAAGGGGGATTTCCTGAGCGAGTACTCCGACGACTACAAGAGCCGGCGGCATCAGACCGAGTGGGGACCTGGATTCAACTTCGACGGACCCGCCCGCCAAGGAGCGCGGACTCTGATCCTCGCCGGCGCGGCCCACTGGATTCGCGAGTACCACCTCGACGGCCTGAGAATCGACGCCCTTCAGGCGCTCATGGACGATTCGGACGATCACATCATCGCCGCCCTGGCCCGACAAGCCCGCGAGGCGGCCGGAAGCCGATCCATCCTGGTCATCGGCGAGAGCGAGCCCCAGGAGACGCGCCTGTTGCGGCCCCCCGACCGGGGGGGCTTCGGGCTGGACGCCCTCTGGAACGAGGATTTCCACCACGTTTGCGCGAGGAGCCTCACTCGAATCAACGAGGGCTATTACGGCGACTACCACGGAACGCCCCAGGAGATTGTCTCGCTCTGGAAACAGGGATATCTCTACCAGGGCCAGCCGAACCTCCGTCAAGACAAGCCGAGGGGCATGCCGACTCGGGGCGTCGCCCCCCGCTCGTTCGTCAACTACCTGGAGAATCACGATCAGGTCGCCAATTCGCTGAGAGGCCGTCGGCTCCATCAGCGGAGCGATCCCGGGCTTTACCGGGCGCTCACGGCCCTGTTTCTGCTCTCGCCGGGCACGCCCATGTTGTTTCAAGGGCAGGAATTCGCCTCCCCCGCGCCCTTCCATTACTTCAACGACTCGGACGAGGAGGGCGAGGCGCGGCGATCGCGGATTGAGTTCCTGTCGCAGTTTCCCAGCCTGGCCACGGAGGAGGCCCGGGCCGCCATCCGCGACCCCGCCGACCCGGAGGTCTTTCGAGAGAGCCGGCTGAAGGACGACGACCGCTCGGCCCGCCCCGAGGTCCGCGATTTGCACCGGGATCTGCTGCGGCTCCGCCGAGAGGACGCGGCGCTCCGCCTTCAGGGGGACGGCGGACTCGACGGGGCCGTTCTCGGACCCGAGGCGCTGGTTCTCCGCTGCTTTGGGAGGGAGGAGGGGGACGACCGGATCGTCCTGGTCAACCTGGGCGCGGACTTCCTCTACGCTCCGATCTCCGAGCCGCTCTTGGCCCCGCCCGAAGGCCGGCGGTGGGAGCTGATCTGGTCGAGCGCCTCGGTGAAGTACGGGGGCGACGGGACGCCCGATCCGCAAACCGACGCCGGCTGGCGCTTGCCCCGCGTCTCGACGCTTCTGCTGGCCGCCCGCCCCGAAAACAAAAGAGCCGCGACATGAACCAGCCCCTGCGCGTGTTGCGATGGTCGGAAGACTCGGAGGAGAGCGTTGAGGCGCTCGTCGACCGCGAGTGGCTGGTGACCAACGGCCTGGGCGGCTACGCTTCGGGCACGGTTTCCGGCGTCCCCACGCGACGCCATCACGGCCTGCTGGTCGCCGCGCTGCCCGCCCCGCGGGGCCGCGTCATGATGTTCAACCGCCTCTCCGAACGGATCCTCGCGCCCGGAGGCGTCGCCGGCCGACTCGGGGGCCTGGAGCGGGGCGGCTCGCTCAAGGTTCCCGCGGCCGGCAGCCTGGTCGAGTTCCGTCTGGAGGCCGGATTGCCCGTCTGGCGATACCGCGTCGGCCCGGCGCTGATCGAGAAACGAATCCTCCTCCCCCACCGGCAGAATACGGTCCACGTGACGTATCGGCTTTTGGAGGGAGCCGAGTTCGCGCGCGTCGAGGCCCGGATCGGGCTCAACATCCGCTCGCACGACGCCCCGGTCTCCTCGCCCTTGAAACACCCTCACACCCTCTCGATGACCGACGACCGCTTCGAGGTCCACGCCGGCGCGGAGATCCCGATTCTCAGGCTCCGCCTCTGGGGAGCCCGGCCCTACATGGCTCTGGCCCCGGGGGTGACGCGCGGCGTCTATTACCGGATCGAGGCCGGCCGCGGCTACTCCGACACCGGCGACTTCTGGACCCCCGGCGCGTTTCGATTCGACCTGCGCGCCGGGCGCGAGGTCACCCTGGGCGCGTCGGTCGAGCCCTGGGACACCTTCCTCGCCCTGGATCCCGAAGAGGCCCGATCCGCGGAGTTGTTTCGCCGAGAGCGGCTGATCGACGCCGCTCCCCCCAACCTTCGAACCGGCTTGGGGGCCGAACTGGTTCTGGCCGCCGACCAGTTCTTGATCGTTCCCGCGGGTCGGGTGGCGGACGAGGCCCGCAAGCACGCCGAGGGAGGCGAGGCCCTCACGGTCATCGCCGGCTATCACTGGTTCACCGACTGGGGGCGAGACACGACGATCGCCTTGGAGGGCCTGACGCTGACGACCGGGCGCGCCCCCGAGGCCGGCTTCATCCTCCGAACCTTCAGCCGGCACGTTCGCGACGGGCTCATCCCCAACTACTTCCCCGACGGCCAAAACGAGGGCGTTTACCACACCGCCGACGCCACGCTCTGGTTCTTCCACGCGCTGGGCCGCTACGTCGAGGCGACCGGAGACCGGGCGACCTTGCGGTCGATTTTGCCGACGCTCTTCGACATCGTCGACCACCATCGCCGCGGAACCCGGTTCGGCATCGGCGTCGACCCGGCCGACGGACTTCTCAGACAGGGCGCCGAGGGCTATCAACTCACCTGGATGGACGCCAAGGTCGACGACTGGGTCGTCACCCCTCGAAGAGGCAAGGCCGTCGAGATCAACGCCCTTTGGTACAACGCCCTTCGGCTCTTGGAGAAATGGGCGCGGGCCGAGGGCCATGACCGGGAGGCGGAGGAGGCGGCGCGCTCGGCCGAGCGCGCCCGCGACTCGTTCAACAAGCGCTTTTGGAACGAGGCCGCCGGGTGCCTCTTCGACGTGGTCGACGGCGAGACCGGCGACGACCCGGCCCGTCGGCCGAATCAGATTTTCGCCATCTCGCTGGATTATCCCGCGCTCGAGTCCTCGCGCTGGGAGGCGGTGCTCCAGACCGTTCGGTCGACCCTTCTGACGCCGATGGGGCTCCGCTCCCTCGCCCCCGGAGAGCCGGATTACAAACCCCGATACGACGGCGACCTCCGCTCGCGCGACGCGGCGTATCACCAAGGAACGGTCTGGGCCTGGTTGATCGGGCCCTACATCGACGCCTGGCTGAGGGTCCATCCCGGCGAGGTGGAGGGAATCCGCGACGTCCTCGACGGCTTCGAGGCGCATCTCGACGAGGCGGGGGTGGGGACGATCAGCGAAATTTTCGACGCCGAGGCGCCCTACGAGCCCAGGGGCTGCATCGCCCAGGCTTGGAGCGTCGCGGAAGTTCTGCGGGGGCTCGTCCGGATCAAGGCGTCGTCCGACGAGCCCAAGGAGTTGAGGGGTGGCTGACGGGACTTGAACCCGCGATCTCCAGATCCACAATCTGGCGCCTTAACCACTAGGCCACAGCCACCATCGTCGTCGACGATAGGGACACGATAAACACCCGCCCCGGCCTTCGTCAAGTCGAGCGTCGCGTTTTTCCGGCGGCGGGGTCCGGATCGGATCGGCGCGTCGAGGGCCGGGGCCGGGGAAACCGCTTTTACATCCCGGCCCGCGCGGATAAACTCGAAAGCTCGCGTTTCCAATGGCGAAGGGCGCGGACGGGCGTCCGGAACGCATTCAACCAGATCTCCGGGACTTGGCGGGGCGACTACGAACATGGCGACTTCCGCGCTGCGAATCGGTATTGCCGGCTGCGGCCGGGCCGCGGGGATTCACGTGGATCGGCTGCTGGACCACCCCGACGTCGAGATCATCGGCTGCGCCTCTTCGGCGGCCGAGTCGGCCAAGGCGCTGGCCGAGCGGATCGGCGCGCGGACCGGGAAAACCCCCGGGGTCTTCTCCGAGGTCCGCGAGCTGATCAACCAGGCGCCCGACGCCCTGGCCATCTTCACGCCCCACCGGCTCCACTACCGCCAGGCGATGGACGCCCTGCAGGCGGGAATCCACGTCTTCATCGAAAAGCCCCTCTCCACCAACGCGCAAGAGGCCGCCGACATCGTCAGCCTGGCCCGGGGACGGCAGTTGAAGGTGGGCGTCGGCCACCAGTACCGGTTGCGCCCCAGCCTGATCGAAGCCCGAACGAGGCTGGCCGCCGGCGCCGTCGGCCCGCTCCGGCTGGTCACGGCCGTTTTGTCCGAGCCCTGGCTCAGCCAGCAGCAACAGCGCGGCGCCGAGAGTTCCTGGCGGTTCGACCCCAAGATGGCCGGCGGGGGACTCTTGGCCGACTCGGGAGACCACCTGATCGACGCTTTGCTCTGGACCACCGGCCTCGGCGCGCTCGAGGTCTTCGCCGCGCAAAGCCGGCTCGCCTCGGGGCTCGACGTCGTCACCGCGGCGGCGATCCGCCTGGAGAACGACGCCGCGGCGACCCTGGCGCTTTCGGGAGTCTCAAGCGGCCGGCTCTTCGAGCTGAACTTCTTCGGCGAGCGGGGGCGGATCCACGCCACCGACGAGATTCTGCAAATCGACATGGGCGACTCGTCCGAAATCGAGAGCGTCGATTTGCCCCCCCCTTCGGAAACCATCGACGGCAACTTCCTGGCCGCCCTCCGGGGTCGGGCGCCGCTGTCTTGCCCGGCGGAGGACGCCCTGGAGACCGTTCGACTCAGCGAAGCCGTCGCCCGATCCGCCGCCTCCGGGGAAGCCGTCCGACTAATCTGATGTTTTTCTCCGAAAACGGCCAAGCCAACCCACTCCGCCAGCGCGTAAAATCCATTTGCGGAAAACCCGCCGGCGCGACGGCTTTCGACCCGTCCGACGACCCTTGCCGACTCTGCTTAAGGAGTTGGTCGAATCTTGCCGAACAATCGGGAGTCAACGCTTCGGAATTGGGCTTCAAGCCCGCGAGCGACTTCAACATAATTTCTCCGAGCGCCCGACCTTCAAGACCGCGCGGCTTGGCGGCGACCCACGCCATCGCGGTGACGAAGTTGCGCGGCGCGGGACCAACAAGCCATCCCACGTATTTGATCGCGACCAACGCAAGGAACGACGCGGCGCCTCCAACCAACTGACCGACGGCGACCGCGCTTTCTTGGCTTCCCCTGGCCCAAGGACCGAATCCATGTTCGACCTGACGAAGATGCTCGCCACCCTGGAGTCCCCCCTCCTCGTCGAGGAGTCTCGGGATCCCTGGTCGGCCTCAACCGCCGTCCTGGACGCCCGACACCCCGGCGATGACGAGGACGACGACGATATCGACGAAATAGACGACGAAGACGACGACTTCGACGACGACGACATCGACGACGACTTCGACGACGAGGATGAAGAGGACGACGACGAGATCGACGAAGAGATCGATGACATCGATGTCGATGACGACGACTTCGACGACGATGACGACGAAGACTTCGACGACCTCGACGACGAGGAGGACGACCTCGACTGACACGAAGATGGAGTGAGTGGTGGGAGGCGCATGGTGATTGGCGGAGGGGGAGAAATACCCCACGCTCCGCCTTTTCTCCAGCTTCCAAGCCGCCCACCACTCGCCTCTCGCCATCGCCCCTTCGGCAATCACTCACGCGTCTTTGGTCGCCTTCCGTCTCTCGCCATCCAAACTCGCAATGATGCGCCCACGATTTTCCCTTTGTTCATCTTGGGAACGCGACTTGCCGCGCGACTTCCGTTCCGGCTATCCTAGAGTGAGTCTGGCCAAGTCGGCCTCCCCGTCCGAAGCGCGCCACCGAGCGGGTTGAGGCTTTGAATTTGGATGGGGCACGAAGGGAGCCGCTGCGATGGGTGGATCACACGACTGGACAGGGGATTACTTCGCGGACCGACCGTCGCCCGAGACCTCCACGCGCCGACTCCGCGAGCAGTCCCAGCGCGATTTCGAGATCGAGTTCCTAGGCGGAATCCTCGACCGCGACCCTTGTTTCGTCGAGGCGATCCGGGTCCACGCCAACAACCTCGCGGCCAAGGGCTTGTACTCGCGCGCCCTGCAGCTCGACCGTCGGCTGGCCCGACTGCTGCCCGACGACGCGATCGCCTGGTACAACCTGACGTGCAGCTACGCCATGCTCGGGATGATCGACCCGGCCTTCGTCAGCTTGGAGCGGGCCCTGGATCTGGGCTACCAGTGCGAGGAACGACTTCGCCAAGACCCCGATCTGAAGCCCCTGCGCCTCGACCCCCGGTTCCATCGCCTGATGCGCCGGTTCGAGTTTTTGATTTAAGGGCCCGCGCCGAACCCCCGTTTCCCGATCGAAACCCGGTGGGAGCCCCGCGCGCCGCCCGAGGTCGATACGGCCAGAGTCCGTTTCTCCCTGGGAGATCGCGCCCCCTTGAACCGAATATATTGGCGAAGGTTGGCCGAAGAGCGGGTGTTGGATTCTGGTCTCCTGCTGCAAGGGGGACGCTGGGGGGCCGCCTATTATTTGGCCGGCTACGCGGTCGAGGCGGGGTTGAAGTCATGCGTGCTCGCTATGTGGAAAATCAGAACGCGGACGTGATCTTCCGTCAAAAGAAATTCTCCGAGAAGTGTTGGACTCACGACCTCGAAGTTCTCGTGGGGCTTGCCGGTCTTCGAGCCGCTCTTGACGTGGACACGGCCGCGAATCAGCAGTTGAACGTCAACTGGTCGCTCGTCGCGCAATGGGAGGAAATCAGCCGCTACCATTCCCAGCCGGAAGCCGAAGCCCGAAAGCTCTTTGAGGCGGTGACAAATCCTCAAGACGGGGTGCTGACATGGATCAAGGTCCACTGGTGATCGAGCAAATCGAGGCGGGTGCAAGACTCGTCCGAGATTTCCACTCCTACATGGCGGTCGAGGTTGCGTTCTGGATCAAGACCGCCGAGGGCTACCGCTGGACGCTCTGTATCGCGTCGGACCAGATTAATGAGAAGACCTGGGATCTTGGCTACGGAGAGGCTCTGAGACTGATTCAGGAGATGAATAATCCATATCTTGACCTCTTCCGGATTCGACTCGTGAACTCTACCAGCCCGCTTGCGAGGGCCGCGCTGGAGGAACGACGAAAGTTTCCCGGGAGTCCGGTGGGAATTCGGCTCGGGGAACAATGGTTCGGAGATACGGCCATCGAGGGGGCGTATATTTATCCCGAGTCCACCATCGCCGAGAAGGAGGGGGTCAGCGCCCCCTGAATATTTTGGTTGGGCGCCGCCCGCGGTTCGCCGGATTGAATTCAAAACAACGGAACGCTCGATGACCCATCACGACTGGGAGCAGGTTCAAGAGGCGACCAAGACGGTTCGATCGGTCTGGGGGGGATCTCCCTCGGTCGGCCTGGTTTTGGGGACGGGATTGGGCGCGCTGGCTCGCGAGATCGAGGCCGGCGCCGTTTTGCCCTATCCGGAGATCCCCCACTTCCCGACTTCGACGGTCCAGGGACACGCGGGCCAACTGGTTTGCGGCGAGCTGGGCGGCCACTCGGTGGTCGCGATGGAGGGACGGTTTCACCTTTACGAGGGCTACACCCCCGCCCAGGTGACCTTTCCCATCCGGGTGATGAAGGAGCTCGGCTGCCGGCTCTTGATCGTCTCCAACGCCTGCGGGGGGCTGAACCCCCAGTATCGCAAGGGGGACTTGATGGTCATCGAAGACCACATCAACCTCCTGGGCGTCAACCCCTTGATCGGCCCCAACGATGACCGCCTCGGCCCTCGGTTCCCCGACATGATCGAACCCTACGACCGGGAGCTTCAAGACTTGGCGCTCGAGGCGGCCTTGGAGTCGAACATCCGGGCGCATCGGGGGGTTTACGTCGCCGTGACCGGGCCGAACCTGGAGACCCGGGCCGAGTACCGCTTTCTCCGAGCCATCGGCGCCGACGTGGTCGGGATGTCGACCATCCCCGAGGTCTTGGTGGCCGTCCACGCCGGGATCAAGGTTTTGGGCTTCTCGATCGTCACCGACATGTGCTTGCCCGACGCCCTTCAGCCGGTTCGGATCGAGGAGATCATCGCCGTCGCCAACGAAGCCGAGCCGAAGCTCCAAACGATCGTCCGAAAGGCGCTGGAGCGCTGGCGGGGTTGAGCCGTCGGAGAGGCGAGCGGAGGGCGTGAGCCCCCTGTCTTTTTGAAGCCATTGGATCCGGACAGGGGGCCGACGCGCCCCCTCGCCTTCAGACTCGCCCTCCCGCCTTTTTCCTGTGAATCAAATACCGTTCGAGCCCATCCATGTCGACCAACGCGAAGCCGTATAAAGAGACGCTGAACCTGCCGAAGACCGAGTTCGCCATGAAGGCGAACCTGCCGACCCGCGAGCCCGAGCAGCAAGAGCGGTGGCGGGAGCAAGACCTTTACGGCCAGATTCGCCGGGCCCGGGCCGGCGCCCCGCGCCGGGCGCTCCACGACGGCCCCCCCTACGCCAACGGCGACATCCACATGGGGACGGCCCTGAACAAGATGCTCAAGGACTTCGTCGTCCGCTCGCTGACGATGCGGGGGTTCGACAGCCCCTACGTCCCCGGCTGGGACACCCACGGCCTGCCGATTGAGCACAAGGTTATGAAGGACCTCGGCCCCAAGGCCGCCGGGCTGAGCCGAACCGAGATCCGGGCGCTCTGCCACGCCGAGGCGATGAAGTGGGTCGACGTTCAGCGCGCGCAGTTCCGCCGCCTGGGCGTCGAGGGCGACTGGGAAAAACCCTATCTGACGCTCGACCACCGCTACGAAGCCGGCATCATGGACGTGCTGGCCGACCTGCTCGAAGGGGGCTACGTCTTCCGCCAGCTCAAGCCGATCCACTGGTGCACTTTCGACCGCACCGCGCTGGCCGAGGCCGAGCTTGAGTACCACGACGAGACCTCGCCGAGCATCTTCGTCAACTTCCCGATGGTCTCGGGCGTCCCCGAGGCCTGGACCCGGGCCGACGAGTCGACCGACGCCGATTGGCGGGCGATGATCTGGACGACCACCCCCTGGACCCTCCCGGCCAACGTCGCCATCGCCGTCCATCCCGATTTGACCTACTCCGGCGTCCGCTACGTCGACCCCGACACCGGGGAAACCGTCCGCGCGATCCTCGCCTCGGAGCTGGTCGACAAGGTGATGGGCCTCCGGAAGATCGCCGACTTCGCCGAGGTCGGCCGCTGCAAGGGTCGCGAGTTGGAGCACTCGCAATACCGCCATCCGTTCGTCCATCGGGTCTCGCCGATCGTCCTGGCCAACTACGTGAGCGTCGAGGATGGCACCGGCTTGGTCCACACCGCGCCCGGGCACGGCGGCGAAGACTACCAGACGAGCCGAACCTACGACCTGCCGGTTCTGAGCCCCGTCGACGCCGAGGGCAAATTCACCAAGGAGGCCCCCGAGTGGCTTGTCGGCGAGCGGGTTTTCGCGGCCAATCCCAAGGTCGTCACCCACCTGAAAGAGTCGGGCCACCTGTACTTCGAGCAACCCCTGACCCACAGCTACCCCCACTGCTGGCGATGCAAGAAGCCGGTCATCTTCCGGGCGACCGAGCAATGGTTCGTCGGCGTGGATCACGACGATTTGCGGGGCAGGACGCTCAAGGCGATCCAGGGCGTGAAGTGGTTCCCCGCCTGGGGACAGTCGCGAATTGAGGCGATGGTCTCGTTGCGGCCCGACTGGTGCATCAGCCGGCAGCGGTCGTGGGGGGTGCCGATCCCGGCCCTTGGCTGCGTCGGCTGCGGCTCCCAGTTGCTCACCGCCGAGACGGTCCGCCACTTCCGCGACCTCTTTCGCAAGGAGGGCGCCGACGCCTGGTTCTCCAAGTCGGCCGACGAGATCGCCCCGCCGGGCGCGAAGTGCCCCCAGTGCGGCGGCGGCTCGTTCCGCAAGGAGGGAGACATCCTCGACGTCTGGTTCGAGTCGGGCTCCAGCCACCGGACGGTCCTCTCGGAAGACTTCGATCAGGGCTACCCGGCGTTCATGTACCTGGAGGGCTCGGACCAGCACCGGGGATGGTTCCAGTCGTCGATCCTGACGGCCGTGGGGACCACCGGCAAAGCCCCCTTCGAAAGCGTCTTGACCCACGGGTTCGTGGTCGACGACCAGGGGCGGAAGATGTCCAAGTCGCTCGGCAACGTCATCAAGGCCGTTGAGGCGACCGAAAAGCACGGCGCCGACGTCCTCCGCCTGATGGTCGCCGGCATGGACTTCTCCGACGACGTCCGCGTCAGCGAGCGCGCCATCAAGGAGGCGTCCGAATCCTATCGCAAGATCCGCAACACGTTCCGCTACCTGCTGGGCAATCTGAAGGACTACGCCGACTTCAACCCCGCCGAGGTCGACGTCTCGACCCTCCACGAGATCGACCTCTGGGCCCTTGGCCAGCTCAACAGCGTCATCCGAGACGCCGTGGCCGCCTACGAGCGGTTTGAGTTTTATCGGGTTTACCAACGCATTCACCAGTTCTTCTCGGTTGAGCTGTCGAGCTTCTACCTCGACGTGCTGAAGGACCGGCTCTACGCCGAGGAGCCGGACGGCCCCGACCGCCGCGCCGCGCAATATGTTCTGGCCCGGCTCCACGACGCGCTGACTCGGCTCTTGGCGCCGATCATCCCCCACACGGCCGAGGAATCGTGGCGATACGTTCCCGAGGGGAGCGGCCAACCGACGGAAAGCGTCCACCTGGCCAAGTTCCCCGAGCCCGAGCCCCGGTGGGACGACTCGGTCCGAGACGCCCGGTGGGACGTTCTGCTCGAGGCGCGTGACGCGATCCTCAAGGCGCTCGAATCCCTGCGCAAGGACAAGACGATCGGCAGCGCCCAGGAGGCGGCCGTGACGATCGCCGCCTCGTCGGCCGACCTGCCGTTCCTTCAGGCCGACCTCGACCTCTTGACCACCATCTGCATCGTCTCGGAGATTGAGGTGAAGGAGTCGACCGGGGGCGCCGAGCGGTTCCAGGTCTCGGCCGTTCGGTCATCGCATCGCAAGTGCGAACGGTGCTGGAACCTCCGCGAGACGGTCGGCCAAAGCGACGCCCATCCAACTCTCTGTCGCCGCTGCGTCCGGGTGATCGAGGCCCAAGCGGGGAAGGGGTCGCCCCAATGACCACGACCAACGAGCCCCCTCCCCCGATCCGAACCCCGCCGATCCAAGGTGAGCCGATCCGCCTGGCCGTTTGCGTCTCGGGCGGGGGCACGAGCCTCCAGAACCTGATCGACCGGATCGCCGACGGCAAGCTCGACGCCCGGATCGTCCAGGTGATCGCCAGCCGCCCGGGCGTCGGGGCGATCGCCAGGGCCGAGAGGGCCGGGATCCCGGTCGCCGTCGCGGGGCCTTCGAAGGGCTCGCCGGCCGAGTTCAGCGCCTCGGTCTTCGACCCGATACGCGCGAGCGGCGCCGAGCTGGTCCTCTTGGCCGGCTTCCTGGCGATGGTCCACATTCCCGAGGATTTCCAGGGACGGGTGATCAACATCCACCCGACCCTGATCCCCTCATTCTGCGGCAAGGGGTTTTACGGCCAACGGGCGCATCAAGCGGTCCTCGACTACGGGGCGAAGGTCTCCGGTTGCACCGTCCACTTCGCCGACGACACCTACGACACCGGCCCGATCATCCTCCAGCGCGCCGTGCCGGTTCTCGAAACCGACGACGCCGCCGCGCTGGCCGCCCGGGTCTTCGAGGAGGAGCGCGAGGCTCTTCCCGAAGCCGTCGCCCTCTACGCCGCCGGCCGCTTGAAGATCGAAGGCCGACGAGTGATCGTTTCGCCTCCGGGGTGAGCGGGCTCCTTGTGGCCGGGCTCCGCGATCCGACGCCGGTCCCGGCCTCACGGAGGCCGGCCACAAAAGAGCGGCCAACGCGCCGCCGGCCCCCTTACCGAGCCGGGACGCTTGAGCAGGGGATCTTGCGGTCGATCCGCTTCAGCAGGCCGGTTAGGACGCGGCCGGGGCCGATCTCGTAGAACGTGTCGAAGCCGTCGGCGATCATCCGGCGCATCGATTCGTCCCAGCGGACCCCCTTCAAAACCTGGGTGACGAGGATCTCGCGGATCTCTTTCGGATCGTCGTGGGGCGAGGCGTCGACGTTGGAGTAGACCGGGATCCGAGGGGCGCGGACGTCGACTCCGGCCAAGACCTCGGCCAGTTGGTCGTCGGCCGGCTTCATGAGCGGCGTGTGGAAGGCGCCGGCGACGGTCAGCCGAACCACCCTCATCGCTCCAAGCTCCTGGGCGATCGGCTCGACGTGTTCGAGCGCCTTGGCCTCGCCCGAGACCACGATGTTGCCGGGGCCCAGCATGTTGGCCTTCCAGAGCCGGCCGTGGGGGGCGACCCGCTCGCAAAGCTCGTCGACCTTGGCCTCGTCGAGCCCCAAGACGCTGATCATCCCGCTGGGAGAGGCCAACGACGCGGCCTGCATCGCCTGGCCGCGACGGCGGACGACCTCAAGCCCCGCCTCGAAGTCCAAGGCTCCGGCGAACGTCAGCGCCGTGTACTCGCCGAGGCTCAGCCCCGCGGCGCCTTGGCAATTCTCGACGGCCTCGGGGTTGGTTTGCTTCAGGCTCTCAAGCGCCGCGAGGCTGGCGACGAAGAGGGCCGGCTGGCTCACGTCGGTCGCGGCGAGCGCCTCGGCCGGACCTTCGAGGCAGAGCTTCCGCAGGTCGAAGCCGAGCGCCTCGCCGGCCCGGTCAAACAGCGCCCCGACGGCCGGAAGCTCCTGGAGCAGCTCGCGGCACATGCCGACGGCCTGCGCCCCCTGCCCCGGAAACAAAAACGCGATCTTGGACATGGGATGAATGACTCTCCTCATTCGGGTGGGCGAGGCTCTCGTCGTAGGGGCGGCCCCCCGTGGCCGCCCTCCGACGATCGGCGCGGGGAGGCGAACCGTCCCTCGGCGCGTGTCTTCCGGCGATTCGATTGGCGAGGGCGATCGCGCCGTCCCACAAGGGCGGCCACGGGGGGCCGCCCCTACATATTGGATTCAATCCGGCGCCTCGCGCCGGCTCGGCCACCCAGCCCATAATCAGGCTTGGTCGCCGTCGCTTTTCGCTTCTCCGGATTCGGCCCCGGCCCCGTCGGTCTCGGTCTTGGCCTGAAGCTGGTCGATGATCTTGGCGTTGATGCGGTCTTCGGCCATGGCGTAGGCGACTCGGAGGGCGTTTTTGATCGCCCGGGCGCCGGAGGAGCCGTGGCAGATGATGCAGGCGCCTCGGATGCCCAGCAGGGGCGCTCCGCCGAACTCCTCGTACTCGAATCGCCGCTTGAGGTTTTGCAGGCTGCCGGCGATCCGCTTGCCGGCCTCGACGGGGAGGTCGGGGAGGATTCGGGCGAGCTCCTCGCGAAGCGCCGCGAAGAGGAAGTCGACGGCGCCCTCGCCGGCCTTCAGCAGCACGTTGCCGACGAAGCCGTCGCAGATGATGACCCGGACGTGCCCCTCGTAGATGTCGCGGCCCTCGATGTTGCCGACGAACCGGCCGGACCAAGGGCTGTCTTGGAACAAGGCGCGGGTGGCGCGGGTTAGGTCGGTCCCCTTGGCCTCCTCGGCGCCGACGTTCAAGAGACCGATCCGCGGTTGGGTGACGCCCAGGATCTCCTCGGCGTAGATCGAGCCCATGACGCCGTACTGGTACAGGTCTTCGGCCTTGGCGCTCATGTTGGCGCCCACGTCGATGATGACGATGGGCCCCTGGTGCGACGGAAAGATCGCGGCGATGCCGGGGCGGCGGACGCCGGGAAGGAACATCTTGGCGTGCTGACCGGCGAAGAGCGCCGAGGCGACCATCGCGCCGGTGTTGCCGGCCGAGACGATCGCCTTCACCTCGCCGCCGGCCATCAGGCCCCAACTTTTGGAGATTGAGTTGTCGCGCTTCTTCCGCAGGGCCTCGACCGGCTTGTCCTCCATGCCGATGACCTGGGAGGCGTGCACGATCGGCAGCCGATCTCGGGGGGCGTCGGGGAACTTCTCGAGTTCGGCCTCGACGCGGGCCTGGTCGCCAACGAGAACCACCTCAAGATCTTCTTGATCCCGCGCGGCCTCCACCGCGCCCGCGACGACCGGGCCGGGGGCCGAGTCGCCTCCCATCGCGTCCAGGGCAATCCGCATCATCACTCTCCCGCGATTTTCCACGCGCCGTCCATAATCCCCGTCCCTCGTTCAAATGAGGACGGGACGCCGAAGCCGGAAGCCGCTCCCCCCGCTTCGCGTCCCGCGTTATTATCCGAGGATCCCGATGAAGTCGCCCCGCCGAAACCGATCGAATTCATCAGCGTTCATCAATAATGCGGCGCTATCGTAGAAGACGGCCCCCCGGCCTGTCAAGCGGCCGACGGGCTTCCACTTTGCCGCGCCCCGGCGACGGCGAGCCCTACAACGTTCGGGCTCCCGCTGGTCCCGCGAGGGTGGGACGAGGATGCCGGAGAAGGTTTGGAACAGCTTGGACCGCCCGTCTAATCCAGATCGACGACCTCGCCCCCATCGCGACTCCCCATCGCTCGCCAGGTGTTGAGTTCGATGGTTTCCTTGATGAACCGCACGTGGCCGTCGGCGAAGACGGTCTGACCTCCCCCTGGGTGCAGGCTCCCGGCGCTCCACGCGCCTACTTCGTACTGCGAGCCGTTCAGGCAGCTTCGCCCATTCATGACGTTCACATGGTTGTACACCGAGTTGGGAAGCCCCATTGTCAGCCAGGTCGCCCCCCGTTCGTAGTAAGCCATATAATCAGGGGTGAATGGGAAGTTGCGGCAAAGCTGGGTGAATTCCTCCAACTGCGTGGGGCCGATCAAGGTCTCGAGCGTCGCATAGCCGACTCGCCTGGGGTCTTGGATCTTCCAAGAGCCCTGAACGATCTCCGAGAACGCGGCGGTTTGGCTCGCGCCGTCCGTCAGCGAGTGGAACCCGATGGGCTTGAGGGAGAAGGCGCCATTGTCCCCATACGTCTGGTATCCGCATCCACCGTTGGCGGCGTAGTTCAACCCCCTTGACCGGAGAGAATCGGACGGGCACAGGAGGACGGACAAAGAAGTCTCGCGGGCGGTTAGGTTAGCGTCAATGCCCTCCGCCGTGTACTCGGCGCTGAAGTTGATCGCGTTGTAGAGGGCCTGTTGCTCAAGGTGCGGCAGCAGGGCGGCCTGGATCGTAATCAGCGCGTAGGAGGGAAACGATCCCACCTGGGAAGCGTAGGAGTTGAGCGCCAGCCCCATCTGTTTCAGGTTGTTGGCGCATTGGACGCGGCGGGCCGCCTCCCTCGCCGACTGGACCGCCGGCAAGAGCAAGGCGATCAGCAAGCCGATGATCGTGATCGCCACCAGGAGTTCGATCAGGCTGAAGGCTCGTCTCGACCAGCGCGGCATTCCACACCTCCCGTTCCGTGGTTGAAGTGAAGGAACGGTCAGGATGAGCACGAGTCGAACAGGAGTCAAGAATTCTTTAAATAAAAGAAGCTATTTGACGGGATGTTTCCGCGTCCTTAATCGTACTCAGTGCTTCGTTCGCCGTTTCGCCGCCGGGCTGACCAAGGGGCCCAGTTCGACGCGAAAGAGGGCTTCGGGGTGGAGGTGGGCGCGGGCGGCTTCGCGGACTCGATCGGGGGTGATGGCGGCGATTCGGCGGGGCCAGGTTTTCGGCTCGTCGAGGGGGAGGCCCAGGCGCTCCAGGTCGACGATCCGCTCGGCTCGTTGTTCGACGGTTTGCAGGTCGAAGAGCGACGCGCCGGCCAGGTAGTGTTGGACGCATCGGACCTCGTCGTCGGAGAACTCGCCCCGGCTCATGGCCTGAAGCTGTTCGTTGATCGCGGCGACGACCCGTCCGGCCTCCTCGGGCATGGTGCCGGCGTAGATCCGCAAGAGCCCGGGCGCGATGTCGGCCGAGTCGGTCATGCCGCCGCCGATGGTGTAGACCAGGCCCAGCTCGTCGCGGACGATCCGGCCGAGTCGGTCGGAGAAGCCGGGCCCGCTTCCCAGGATGTGGTCGAGGATCAAGAGGGCGTCGAAATCGGCGTCGTGGCGGGCGATCCCCCGATGTCCCATGACGATGTGGACCTGTTCCCCCTGCCGGTGGTTGATCCGCTTCGAGCGCGGGGGGCCGACCTTGGGCAGGGCCGGCCAGGGAGGGGGAGCCTCGCCCCGGGGCGCCCAGTCGCCGAACCGCTCTTGGACCAGTCGCTTCAAGCGCCGGGAGTCGAATTCGCCGACGACGACCAGGAAGGCGTTGTCGGGACTAAAATGGCGCTCGTGGTGGGCCAGCACGTCGTCGCGGGTGAGCTGGCGAAGCTCTCGGATCCCGCCCCGAAAGTCTCGTCCCAGGGGGTGGGCGCCGTAGACGAGCTTCCGAAACGCCTGTTCGGCGAGGAAGGCGGGGTCCTCCAAATCGCCTCGCAACTCGCCGATGATCCGCTGCTTGGTCCATTCGAGCGCGTCGGCCGGGAAGGCGGGCCGTCGGGTGGCGTCGGCCAGCACGTCCAAGCCCAGCTCCAGGTCTTCCGATCGGGTCCGAAGCGAACTCCAGGACGAGCCCAGTTCCAGCGATCCGCCGATGTCCTCGATGGCCCCGGCCAGCTCTTGCGACGACCGCGAGAGCGTTCCCTCCTCAAGCATCCGGCTGGTCAGCGCGGCGACTCCGGGAACGGCCTCGCGAACCCATCCCCCCTCGACGTAAAGCTCGACGGCCGTGACGCCGACGCCCGGCCGGCGCTCGTGGATGATCCGCAACCCGTTCTCCAAGACCAATCGGCGCGGCCTGTAATCGACCAGGTGGGGCTTGGATTGGGGGGCGGGAAACGGAAACGCCTCGGTCGCGCGCTGGATTTCCGCGGCCGCGAAGCCGTTGCTCGGCTTCTCGCGGATCGGCCTGGCCGCGGGCGTCGTGGACGGGATCGGGTCGGGGGCGTCGTCCTCGGGGCGAAGCAGCCAGCCGGAGGTGAGGGAGGGTTCGACCAGGTATTGGGAAACGACGCGCTGAATCGCCCGGGCGTCGACGGCCAGCGCGGCGTCGTGCCGGGCTTGCCAGTCTCGCCAGTCGCCCCAGAGGGCGGCCTCGCCAATCCCGCAGGCCAGGGCGAGCAGGTCCTCTTGGTCCCATCGCCAGGCGGCCTCCAGGCGGTTGCGGACGCGCGCCAATTCCTCGGCGGTGGGACCGCGCTCGGCCATGTCGGCGAGGACCTCGAAGATCACGTCCTCGGCCTCGACCGGGTCGATCCGGTCGTCGATCCCCTCAAGCTGGATGAAGAACTGTCCGTCATGCCGGCCCGAGGCGTGCGACGCCTCGATCCAGGCGGCCAGGCGGTCTCCTTCAACGAGCGCCCGCCAGAGCCTCGACCGCCGCCCGGCGCTGAGGATGTCGGCCAGCACGTCCAGAACCGGGGCGTCGGGGTGGTCTTCGGTAACGGCCCGCCAGCCCAGAAGGCCGCGCGGCAGGGTGTCGGACTCGGTCAACGTGAAGTCGCGCCGGCCGGTCTGGGGAAGCTCGTCCCAAGAGCGCCGGGGGGAACGACCGGGGCTGGGCGGAATGGCGCCGAAGTGAGCCTCGGCGCGGTCCAGAACCAGTTCCGGGTCGACGTCGCCGGCCAGGACGAGGGTGGTTCCATCGGGCCGATAGTGCCGGTGATGAAACGCCTCCAGGTCTTCGGCGGTGATCGAGGCGAGGTCCAGGGGCCAGCCGATCACGGGGTTGCGATACGGGTGGCGGAGGTACGAGAGGGCCTGATGGGTTTGTTCGAGCCGCGCCAGGGGCGATTCGTTGTCTCGGGCCCGCTCTTCGCCGATGACCTGGCGCTCGGCCTCGACCTCGCGGGGGTCGAACCGGGCGTTGCTCATCCGGTCGGCCTCGATCTCCAGGGCCAGCTCCCACTGCTCGGCGGGGAGGGAGAACCAGTAGTGGGTGCGGTCCTCGCTGGTGTCGGCGTTGGCCTGACCGCCGGCGATGAAGGCGAGCTGGTCGATCCGCCCCTTCGGAAACCGCTCGGTCCCCTTGAAGAGCATGTGCTCCAGGAAGTGGGCGATGCCGGATTTGCCGGGAGGCTCGTCGTACGACCCGACCGGATAAAACAGGTCGCAGACGACGATCCGAACCCCCTTGCGGGGCAAAGCCAGAACCTTCAAGCCGTTCCCCAGCACGCGCTCGTAAACCGGCTGGACGCCCACGCGCGCGACCGTGGGACGAGACTTGAGCCGTTGAGCCATGTCGTAGTTTGCCTCTGTGCGTATCGAGGATCGATCGCGGTTACTTCTTGCCGGTGAATGCGTCGTGGTCGGCGTGTGTTCCGATCCAATACCAGACGTTGACATCCCCAACGACGACGCAAAGGGCTCGGTGCGATCGGGTGACGGATACCGACCATGTCTCGGCGCGGTGCCGGCCGCGGCCGCGGTCTTGTAGCTGATGAAGCCGCAACGACGGATGATGCGGGTTCCTTTGGAACAATCGAAAAGCTTGGTCGGCAGCCTGTTGCACATCAACGGGGAGCTTGGCGAGCATGTCATGGTACCCGCGGGTGCGGACGTTTTTATCGGGGGCAGTCATCGTCGAACATCGGCTCCACGTCGCCTCGCCTGTAGGACGCGATCGCCTCGTCTCGGAGTTTGGCGATTTCGTCGTGGTCGAAGAACTCGTCGTCCGACGCCAGCATGCCTTCGACCTCACGGACGTGGGCGAGGAACGCGGCGGCATCCTCGACGGAGCCGTACAGGCTCAGTAGACGCTCCACGTCCGGTTTCAGCAGCTTGGACGTGGCGAGCCATTGTTCGAAAAGCGCCTCGATCTTGGAATCGAGCCGCTCGTAATCTTCCTCCGAGATCCCCCCCCCGCGCGCCGATCTTCGAACTTCCGCGTCGAGGGCGATGAATTTTCCGACCGCGCGATTCGCCATCTCCAGAAGCTCTTGAACCGGCCACAAGTCGTTCGCCAAGGCGTCGTGATCGGCTCTCCACAACTCCACGTCGTCCCGATAGCGGGCCGCGGCTCTTTCCGCAAATTCAAATTTCATTTGGGGTTGCGACAGTTGCATGAAGACAACCCTCCTCTGTTGAATCGCCTGTTGGAGAGAAGAGACGCTCAAGGCGCATCCCGCGGTCGCTCTTACCCCATCAGCGCTTCGAGCATGCTTTCGGGGGCGGCGGCGTATTCGAGGGGTTCCATGGTGTAGCTGGCGCGGCCTTGGCTGAGGCTGCGGACGGTGGTGGAGTAGCCGAACATCTCCTTCAGCGGGGCCCGGGCTTCGATGACCATCAGCTTGCCGCGGGTGGAGGTTCGTTCGATCAGGGCGCGGCGGCTCGCCAGGTCGCCGGTGATGTTGCCCAGGTAGTCTTCGGGGGTGACGACCTCCAGCTTCATGATCGGTTCGAGCAAGACCGGGCCGGCGGCTTCGATCGCCTGGCGCAAGCCGTCGGAGGCGGCGAATCGGAAGGCCATGTCGCTGGAGTCGACGTCGTGATAATCGCCGTCGACGAGCGTGACCTTCAAATCGACCAGCGGATAGCCGGTCTTGCCGCCCGATTTGGCCTCCTCGCGGATCCCGGCCTCGATCGCCGGAATGTACTCGCTGGGGATGACGCCCCCCTTCAACTTGTTGACGAAGTGGACCACCGGCGCGCCCTTGGGCTGAACCTCGGGCTCGACGTCGATTTTGATCTTGGCGTATAGGCCGGTCCCGCCGGTCTGGCGGACGCACTCGCCGGGGATGCCCTTGACCGCTTTTTTGATCGTCTCGCGGTAGCTGACCCGGGGGCGGCCGACGTGGACCTTGAGGTTGAAGTCGCGGATCATCCGGTTTTTGAGGATCTCCAGGTGGAGCTCGCCCATGCCCGAGATGATCGTCTGGCCGGTCTCTTCGTTGACCTTGAAGGCGAAGGTCGGGTCTTCGCGGGCCAGGGAGTTGAGGGTGTCGGCCAGCTTCCCCTTGTCGGCCGAGCTGACCGGCTCGATCGACATGCTGATGACCGTCTCGGGGAACTCGATCCGCTCCAGGAGGATCGGGTGCGAGGCGTCGCAAAGGGTGTCGCCGGTGACGCTCTCCTTCAGGCCGACCACGCCGACGATGTCGCCGGCCGGGGCCTCGGGGATCTGGTCGCGGTCGTCGGCCCGGATGTGGTAGAGCCGCGAGCAGTTCTCCCGCTTGTCCCTGCCGGGGTTGTAGACCCGCGTGCCCGCCTTCAGCGTCCCGGAGTAGATCCGAACGAACGAGAGGTCGCCGTGGGCGTCGCTGGTGATCTTGAAGACGAGGCCGCAGAAGGGCTCGTCGAGGCTCGGCTTGCGCGTCAGCTCGGTCCCCTTCTTGGGGTGGTGGCCGACGACCGGCGGCACGTCGAGCGGGCTGGGCAAGTAGGCCGAAACCGCGTTCAAGAGCCGCTGAACGCCCACGTACTTGAAGCTCGACCCGCAGAGGACCGGCTGGGCCCGGCCGGTGAGGGTCGCCCGGCGCAGGGCCTCGTGGATCATGGTCTCGGTCAGCTCGGCCCCGTCGAGATGGGCCATGTACTGCTCGGCGAACGGCTCGTCGAACTCGGAGATGGAGTTGAGCATCGTCTCGCGCCAAGCTTCGGCCTCGAGCTTCAACTCCTCGGGGATCTCGTCCTCGGTGAAGGTCGAGCCCAGATCCTCGGTCGTGAAGTGAAGGGCCTTCATCGAGATCAGGTCGATCAGCCCCTGAAACGCCCCCATCGTCCCCTCGGGCCCGGCGCCGATGGGGATCTGGATCGGGATCGGATGACCCTCCAGCCGCTCCTTGATCTCGTTGTAAACCCGCTCGAACTCGGCGCCGATGCGGTCCATCTTGTTGACGAAGCAGAGCCGGGGAACCCGATACTTGGCCGCCTGGCGCCATACGGTCTCGCTCTGAGCCTCAACCCCCTCAACACCCGAGAAGATCACGATCGCCCCGTCGAGCACGCGAAGCGACCGCTCGACCTCGACGGTGAAATCGACGTGGCCGGGGGTGTCGATCAGGTTGATCTTGATCGGGTTCCCCTGGTCGTCCTTCCAGTGGCAGGTGATCGCCGCGGAGACGATGGTGATGCCGCGCTCGCGCTCTTCGGTCAGGTAGTCGGTGGTGGTGTTCCCCTTGTCGACGTCCCCCATCCGATGGATCTCGCCGGTGTAGTAGAGGATCCGCTCGGTGGTCGTGGTTTTCCCGGCGTCGATGTGCGCGATGATTCCGAGGTTGCGAATCCGGCGCAATTGTGAGGTAACGTCGTCGCTGCCCATGGGTCGTCTCGTTCCGCGTTCCGCGCCCGGCGGCGGGCGTCGCTCGTTCCGCCAGTTCGCCGCCGTGAGTCTTGGGATAGGAATTCGGGTTGGGTCGGGTCGTGGCGGGAGGCCGCGAAGCGGCGGGCGCTAGGGGCCAGCCCTCGACGGCTCGAAGATCAAGGATCCAACATCAACGCGCCACCCGATCAGCTTAACGAAACACCGCGCCGAAAGCTGCGCCAGTGGCGCGCGAAGCCGCCGATTGAGTCTCGCGATCGATCTTGGTCTTCGCGGGCGACCTCGCGAGACGGCCACCCCGCGCCCCGGGACATCGAAATTGGGTTCGTTCGGACTCGATCCCAATCTTCAAAGCCCCCCGTCGAACCTCCGCAACATCATGTGAAACAAGCCATTATGAGATCTTCGCCCATCGGAAATTGGGTTCGTTCGGTCATTTTTTCCAAGAGGAACGAGAGGCCCTCCCCCACGGCGATCATCCGCGCGGCGACCCTCCAGGCGACGCCTCGAACGCTCCGCGCGCAACCTCCCCTTGCTAGTAATGCCTCAAAAATCGCGACGCCGAGCGAAAAACCGCGAAGGTCGCCTCGCGATCATCCCGCGCGAGCCTTGCCACCCGTTCAGCCGTCGCAAATCGCCCGGAGTCGGATTGTTTCGCCCGCGGGGATCCGCCGCCGAACGGCGCGCCAAAGGCCGGCCCGGGTTCGATGGGAACCGGGGCCGGCCTTTGGGGTGGTCTCGACGGCTTGGCTTGGCTTGGTTGGGTTTACCAGGCGAAGTGGGCGAAGGCCTTGTTGGCGTCGGCCATGCGGTGGACGTTCTCGCGGCGGGTGACGGCGACGCCTTCGCGGTTGAAGGCGGCGACCAGTTCATCGGCGAGCTTCACGGCCATCGGCCGGCCCTTCTTTTCGCGGGCGGCGGCCAGAATCCAACGGATGGCGAGGGTCTGTTGCCGGGTCTTGTTGACCTGCATCGGCACCTGATAGGTGGCGCCGCCGACGCGCTTGGAGCGGACCTCGATCATCGGCTTGACGTTCTCCACGGCGCGGGTGAAGACGTCGATGGGCTGCTCGCCGGGCACCCGCTTCTCGACCATCTCCATCGCGTCGTAAAAGAGGCGCTGGGCGATGCTCTTTTTGCCGTCGTGCATCAGGCAGTTGATGAACTTGCCGGCCAGCTTGGAGCCGTACCGGGGGTCGGGTCGAAGGTGGGTCTTGCTCGCGGTGAACTTGCGGGCCATGAATGTCTGATCCTGCGGGAAAATGCGATTCGGGAAATTCCAAAAAAGGAAGGGGCCGCGTTCCGACCCGACCCGACTCGGGCGGCGGCGCTCCCGGAATCAAACCGCGGGGGGGCGCGAACCGACGTCGGGAGCTGTGGATTACTTCTTGGCGGGGGCGGCCTTCTTCTTCGGCGCGCCGTACTTCGAGCGGGCCTGCCGGCGGTCGCCGACGCCCTGGCAGTCGAGCACTCCGCGGACGATGTGGTAACGGACGCCCGGCAGGTCGCGGACTCGGCCGCCGCGGATCAGGACGATCGAGTGCTCTTGGAGGTTGTGCCCCTCGCCGCCGATGTAGGCGGTGACTTCCTTGCCGTTGGAGAGCCGGACGCGCGCCACCTTGCGGAGCGCCGAGTTCGGCTTCTTCGGGGTCATCGTCTTGACCTGAAGGCACACGCCCCGCTTGAACGGGGAACCTTCCAGAACCGGCGACTTGGTCTTGTACTTCACGGGCCGCCGCGGCGAGCGGACGAGCTGATTAATGGTCGGCATGTGTCGGTCGTTTCCGTTTCCGTGTCATCCTCTATTGGAGCCTGTTCGTCGCGGCTCCCCGTTCCATTCGACGGCGCCGGCCGAACCAACCAATTCAAATCGAGGTGGGTCGGTTGGAATTCGCCGGGGGATATCTCGACGCGCGCCGGCGGACTCTCCGCGGTCGACCCGGAGTCAAGATAACGAGTCTACCGAATCTTCCCGCCAAGTCAAGAAGCGCGCCGGTTCGGAAATCAAGATGGCTCCCCCCGAAAATCGCGACGGCCGGGGCCGGCTGGAGCGTGGATCGCCCAACCACTCTATAGCGTGACGGAATCGATCCGGCAAGCCGTTGCCATTCGAACCCCGCGCCGCGCTGGCGAGCGGGCATGGACATTGACATTTTGGCGACGCGATTTTACGATCGCGCCGAACTTTGCCTAGGATAGGGCGTGGAGTTGGGCGTCGCGGGAGCGCCGGCGGCCATCGTGGAGCCGGCCGAGTCCCAGCGCCGGTTTGGCCCGGAGGATGGGGCGAACCGTTACCTCCGGGGGAATGGACAGCGCGACGGTGCATCCTTTGCGAGCGACATGGAAGGCGCCCCCGATGCTCCCGTCACGGCCCGCCGGGGCCGTCGACGAGGCTCCCGCCGCGCGCCTCGACGAGACCGACCGCGCCCGCGCCCATCCCATGCGGGTCGTCATGTTGTACGACATGGACGCCTGCCGGGGGCCGACCGGGGTGACCCGCCACGCCTTGGCCCAACTTGAGCGGCTGGCCCTGCGCGACGACGTGGCGCTTCGGCTCGTCTCGGGACGGCTGACCGAGCCCGACGGCCGAGCGTATTGGAGGGGGCTGGGCTCGCTTCCCCGCCGCGCGCTTCCCCTTCGCACGCGCGACCTCTTGCGATGGTGGCGGCTTGGGGCCTGGCCGCCGATCGAGTGGCTCGCCGGTTCGGCCGACTGGATTTATTGCCCGGCCGAGTATCTGGTTCCCACCCGTCGGGCGAAGCTGGCCGTCACCAGCCACGACGTCTTGCAGCACCTGCGGTTTGGTCCTCCCAAGGCCCGCGACATGATGGCCGCCGCCTTCCGCCGCGCCGACCTGATTTTGTCGGTCTCGGACTACAACACCGGGCGGCTCCTTGAATCGTTCCCCGACTGCGCTCCGCGCGTGGCTCGGGTTCCCAACGCGGCCGAGGACCTGTTTTTCGAGCCCTGCGGTCCCGACGACCGCGCGCGGGTTCGGGCCGATTTGGGGCTGCCGCCGGGGATGCCCTATCTGCTGTCGGTCGCCAACTTCCAGCCCCGCAAAAACCTGATCCGGCTAATTCGGGCCGTCTCGACCATCCGCGAGGTCGCCTCGGGCGATCTGGCCCTGGTCCTGCTCGGAACCGGCGCGCCCGACGAGATTCGACCACTGCGCGAGGCGGTCGCCGCGCTCGGCCCCCAGCCGGTCGTCCGGCTTCCCGGTTATCGCCAGGGGGCCCCCCTGCGGGCCGCCTACGCCGAGGCGACGGCCCTGGTCTTCCCCTCCCTTTGCGAGAGCTTCGGAATCCCGGTGGTCGAGGCGATGGCCCAAGGGATCCCCGTCGCCCTGGCCGACTCGACGGCCCTTCCCGAAGTCGGCGGCGCGGCCGGTTGGTACTTCAATCCGACCGACGAATCGGCCATCTCCGGCGCGCTCCGCGATCTGCTCGACCGCCCCGCCCAACGCGCCGAGCGGGTCGAGCTGGGACGAACCATCGCCGCGACCCACCGCTGGTCGACCGCCAACGACCTGCTCGTCGCCGCCCTCGCCGCCCGATCGTAACCCCCCTCCCGGGACAAGCGCTCGCCCAACGCCCCCCACGGACGACCGTCCGGCCCTCCCCTTCGCGAATCAACCGGCTCATCCCTTGCAATCCGGCCGTTTGTCTTGGCCGGAACGTTGTTTACAACGCGAACTCGGAGTCGGGGAAGGCTGGGAAACGCTCCAAGGGGGCCGCGCGGGCGGACGACATTTAGAGCATGAGGCTCGCCGATCCCGCCGACCGACCGCCCCGGAGCGGGACGCCGCGATCCGCCCTTTTTATTTTTGATTCCGTGCCTCGCGACGGTTCAACCGAGAATTGGCCGCGGTTTGACGACGGCCCTCCCAATTGTGACGGAGGGTCTCGATCCCGGGCCGCACGCAGGGAGGTGTTCGGTGTTGCCAAGGGATTATCTCCGCGCCCGCAAAACTCGTCGCGCCCGCCGTGGGATCGGCTTCAACGCTTTGGAGCTGCTGGAGGGGCGGCAGCTCATGGCGTACACGTCGCTGGGCTTCTCCCTGGCCGACGTGGCCATTAGCGGGGTCGCCGCTCCCGAGACCAACTGGGGAGACACGCTCACCATCGCGATGACGGTTCAGAACACCGGCGCCAGCACGATCGTCGAGCCGCTCTCGCTGGTTCCCCCCTCGCAGGTCCAGGTCGGGCCCGACGGGCGGATCGTTCCCTCGTACCAGGTTCCCAGCCGAACCGACGCCGTGGGGATGACGATCGGCGTGTATCTGGTGCCCAACGGCCGCCACCCGGCCGGCGGGATTAAGATCGGCGAGATCGCCGCTCCGGACCTGCCGCAAAACAGCATTCAGCGGTTCGACGCCACCGTCACCCTGCCCGAGCGTCCCGCCGGGTTCCCGGCCGCGGGGAACTTCTCGATCCGCCTGGTGGCCAACGAGAACCGGGCCGTTCTGGAGTCGAACTACCGCAACAACCTCAGCGCGCCGATCCCGGTGAGGGTCCTCCCCGCGCCGGCGACTCCGGCCCTTCGCGCCGTGACGCTCGACCTGCCGGCCAACCTCCAGCCCGGCGACACGGTCTTCCCCTTCGTCCAAATCTCCAACATCGGCACCGGGGCCATCCCGCCGGGGGGCCCCGTCGAGGTGGCGCTGGTGGCGTCGACCTCGCCCGACTTCAACCTGGGCAGCTCGATCGTCTCGGTTGAGACCATCGACACCGGCATTCCGGGGATCAACAACACCCCGGGGCCGCGACGACGGGGACCGAAGGGGGCGATTCACGCCGTTCGGAACTCGATCTACACCCCCAACAACATCGTCTCGTTCCAAGGCCCTCTGGCGACTTTGCCAACCAGCCCCGACTCCTATTTCATCGGGATTGTGATCGACCCGGAAAACAAGCTCAACCTGCCGAACCAACCGGCCAACCGGCTTGAGCTGATCCACACCGTCCAGGCCCGTCCCGACGGCGGCTCCGGCGGCGTCATCAGCGCCCCGAAGATCCTCCCCTTCCAGAACCCGCCCGACGGCCAGCCGATCGGCATCGTCTGACGCGATCCGACATCAACAAGCCCCCGCGCGGGGCGGGGAAGGGACGAGAGCCCTCCCTTGACCCCGCGCGACGGATGCTCCTAGAATCGGCGGAGCCGACCATCGGCGCGTCGGATCTCGATGATTGCGGGGGCCTCGTCCTCCCGAAGATCGGTCGCCGCGGGCCGCGAGCCGCCCCGGCGTTCTCATTTCCCTTCACCTCTGTTCGCCGAGTCGATCCACCGAATGAGCCGTCGCTACGTCAATCAGCTTTCGCATGGGGACTCGGTCGACGAGACCTTTCTGGTCGCCGACAAGCAACTGCGAGCCAACCGTCAGGGCAACCTCTATCTTCAGATCGAGCTGCGGGACAAAACCGGCAGCGTGGGCGCCCGACTCTGGAACGCCACCGAGGAACTGGCCCGAGGCTTCGAGCCGGGCGACTTCCTCCGCGTTCGGGGCAAGACCCAGATTTTCCAAGGGTCGCTCCAGATCATCATGACCCACCTCGACGTGCTCGACTCCAACCGGGTCGAGCCCGACGACTTCCTCCCCCAAAGCTCGCAGAACATCGGCAAGCTTTACGCGAGGATGCGCGAGGTCCTTTTGGGGATGCACAACCCCCACCTCCGCGCCCTGGTCGAATGCTTCCTGATCGACGAGGAGTTCGTGGCCAAGTTCACCGCCGCTCCGGCGGGGATCAAGAACCACCACGCCTATCAAGGGGGACTGCTGGAGCACGTCGTCAACCTGCTCAACGTCGCCGACCGGATCACCGACCTGTACCCGGACGTCGACCGCGACCTGCTTTTAACCGGGATCTTTCTCCACGACGTGGGCAAGATCAACGAGCTTTCCTACGACCGGGCGTTCGCCTACACCGACGAGGGCCAACTCGTTGGACACCTGGTTATGGGCGTCGAGCTGCTTCGCGACAAGGTCGAGCGCGCGACCGACCTGACCGGCGAAGAGTTCCCGGCCGAGCTTCTGCTCCGGCTCAAGCACATGATCGTCAGCCACCACGGCGCCTACGAATACGGCAGTCCGAAGCTGCCGATGACCCTGGAGGCGATCGCGCTTCACTACCTCGACAACCTCGACGCCAAGATCCACACCTTCGGGCGCGAGATCCGCGACGACCCCAGCCGAGACGCCTCCTGGACCCCCTTCCAGCAAAGCCTCGGCCGGCGCCTCTTCAAAGGCTCCCCCGCCCAAAACAACGGCGACGAAGCGACCGACGACTGACTGAGCGGCGCCCCCTCCGAGAAAAATGTGGTCGAACATCCCTTCTCCCGGGGGGAGAAGGATGCTTGGCGACGTCTCTCCCGAAGAAGGCCCAAATCCCGTGTCGACCAGTATTGGCGCCTTCTCCCGCGAGGGGAGAAGGGGGAACCCGACTTCGTCCGCCGCGTGGGCGAGCGCGCCCGCTGGTCATCCCGGCGGCGGAACGTCGTCCTGGATGGGGAAGACGATGTCGCCCTGCTTTTGGGAGTTGAGGCTGAACGCGGCCCGGTCGTCGTTTCCATCCGGGCCGACGCTGTAGAGCAGCATGTGGCCGTCGGTCGGCTCCAACCGAACTTGTGTCGACTGATCGCCTCGAAGCGGGGTGAACAGGCCGAGGCGGGGCAGCGTTTGCCCCCGCGAGGGGACATAGCCGAACTGGGCCGGGGGTTTGGCGTGAGGGTCGATCAGCGACTCTCGGATCTCCGGGTCGGCCGCTTCCAGCTCGTCGAGCGAGCGCGGAAGGCGGCCGCCGTGTTGGACTTGCCAGAGGCGGAGGCCGAGAATCACGTCGAAGGCCCGGCGAGGAACGTTATTGTCGTCCGACGACAAAGAGACGATCATGCCGAAGCGCCTCGTCCCCTCCATCGCCAGCGGCGTGGTCCGGGCCAGCCTGACGAGTTTCTTCGCGCGGGCGGTGGTCGCGCTCGAGCCCTCGCCGATCGCCGGGTCGCCCAAGATGTCCTCGGGCCTGGAGAATGGGATGAACCGTTCGGGTTCGCGCTCCGCGAGTTGGATCCGAGCCGCCGCCAGGAGGTCGTAAACGCGCCGGGCGCGGATCAGTTCCCAGGGAGTCGTCATCACGTCGAGCGCGAGCTTGGTGGCTGAAGACCGGACGGCGTGGTTTGACAGCCCTCCGAGGACGATTTCCTCCCGAGGAAGTTCGCTCGTGTTGTGAACGACCAAGGCGTCGGCCCGGAGTTGGTCGGCGAGGCTCGGCAACGGCGGCAACGCTCGGAACAACGCGCGCGCCTCCTCCAAGGATTCGGCCGTCTGGCGGGGGTCGGCCGCCCACCGCATCGCCAAAGACAGCCCCCAACTCTCGGCGTAAATCCCCCACCAGCGAACATGAAAGGGATTCAAGCCGGAAAATTGCCGGCCCATGCGGAGAAGGGCC
>Ga0182742_1001555_pt1 | contig 28718 bp, 30 predicted proteins | sample eDN5th37CBELigMG_FD_128880 | JGI IMG/M metagenome (GOLD analysis project Ga0182742, IMG submission 128880) | Enriched Miracle-Growth compost microbial communities from Emeryville, California, USA - eDNA 5th pass 37_C BE-Lig MG (version 2)... ...
GCGAAAGGGAGCCCGTGGTGATGGACCAGGCGCCCGCGCCATCTGCCATGGCTGAGCCCAACTGCGTGACGCCATCACTATCGAACAGGTAAACCTTTGCGCCCGCTTCCGCCATGCCCGTAAACGTCGGAGTGGTGTCGCTCGTGACGTTATCGCGATCACCCGTGTCGCTGTCGGGATCCAGCGAGAGCATCGATGGTGCGGCAGGGGCGGTCGTGTCGATCGTAACCGTCAACGAGTTGGAGTCAGGACTCTCGTTCCCTGCTGTGTCGACGACGCGTACCGTGAACGAGTGAGTGCCGCCGGAAAGGGAACCAGTGGTCATAGACCAGTTCCCCCCCGCCATCCGCCGCGGAGGAGGCAACCAGGAGTCCGTCGGTATAGAGGCGAACTGTCGCCCCAGGCTCAGCGCCGGAACCGGTGAAAGTCGGTGAGGTATCGTTGGTGATGTCGTCGGTGGACGAGCTCCCGGTGTCGCTGGCGGCCGCTAGGTCGGGAGCCGAAGGTGCGCTGGGCATAGTTCTCTCTTAACGTCGGTGATGTCGAAATTCTTGAACACGGCGAAGTGGCCAGCGGAAGAGACCCAGTCAGAATCCTGCTTTGCCGGGATTACTACTCCACCCAGGGTCCCGTTTCCGTTGGGGCTGACTTACCCATCACCTACAAACAGCCGGTGACTGGCAGGGATCAAGGTATTGCTATTCTCGATCTCGGAGGCTGCTGACGCGGTGGTCTCGACGGGCAGCAAAGACGAGGCAATCGCAATCGGGACCAAAAGGGATGCCGCCCGGTTTGAGCGGCTACCACGGCGCTTACTCACCGTCGCAGATGACGCTTGGCGCACTGTGTCCAAGCGATAACCACCCCTCATAGCATACCTCTAGCGAATCTAGGACAAAAATCCCCTCCTCAAATCATGATTTGGAAAGCGTCGGAAGAGGACTGGCGGGAATAATCGACTCGCACCGCCAAATCATGAGCGCCGTGACTCGAAAGCAACACCGCCTCTGGACGCTGCCTGGTATCCGCAAGCTAGGTTGCACAGTGATTTTACGTATGGGCCGACAATTAATCCCAAAAACTAATTTCGGAAACTTGAAATGGAATTGGAATGACTGACTGCATGCTGTCAGCGGAAAATGGCATGTGGACGAAACCTACATTCGGGTTCGTGGGCGGTGGATGAACTTGTACCGTGCGATCGACAGTAGCGGCAACACGGTTGAATTCTGGCTCAGCGTGCGGCATAATCTGACAGCCGCCAAACGCTTCCTTCACAAGGATCTGAGGCGGCACGGTCGGCCTGAGCGGATTGTCATTGACGGCAGCCAGACCAGCCGAGAAGCGATCCTGTTATGTGACACCGCCGATCGGCTTCAGGATCGGCCGAGGCGCAAGCTGAAACCAATCCGCATCCGGCAAAGTGCCTACTTGAACAATCGCATCGAACAGGATCACCGCACCATCGGGAGGCGTGTACAGCCCATGCTCGGATTTAAGTCGATAGCGTCTGCTCGAGCGATCCTGGGCGGCATCGAGATGATCCACATGATGCGGAAAGGGCAGGGGAATTATATCTGTCGTTTGCCAGCATCCCTTGCCGAGCAGTTCGACCTATTCGCCGCATAGGCGCACAACGAAGCGCCTGCCCCCTCCTCATCCTTTCCTTGGGTTTGCAACAGATTCCTCTAAACCCCTCCTCCTCATGGCGGGATGAGCCATCACAACGAAACGACGCTTCCCTATCTGGCTCATCCCGATTTGCCGGGCGCACACCGCTTGGGAATTTCTAACTGCGAAATGTTGACGTGCCCGGCTTGCACGCGCCAGAGCCACCTTCAAAGATGACGGCAGTATTGCAGCAGGCCAATCGAACAGCCTGCAGCCAATGGGTCCAGAGATCGTGGTGATCGATGATAGCCAGTGGTCACCTCGATGCGGAACATGAAAGAGGGACGTCGCCATGATCAAAGCTCTTCGTCTATCGCTCCATGTGATGGCAGTGTCTTTATGCGCTGCCTTCCTGGCGCCGGCTCATGCCCAGAGCGATTACCCGAACAAGAACATCAGGTTTGTCGTTCCTTTCCCGGCTGGCGGCTCTACCGACATCGCAGCGCGCCTCATCGGAGAGCGCCTCTCCAAGCGACTCGGAACCACGGTCATCATCGACAATCAACCTGGTGCGAACGGCTTGATTGGGGCGTCAGCAGTCGTTCGTGCAAAGCCGGATGGCTATACCCTCCTTGTGACAAGCAACGGTATCCATTCGGCCGCAGCCACCGGCACGGCAAATTTCAGTCTGAAGAGCGATCTGGTTCCGGTCAGCCAGATCGTGGGCGGCGCGCTCATGCTTGTGGGGAGCAAGAGCGCGCCGTTCAACACGGTTCAGGGCTTCATCGATCACGCAAAGCAAAACAAGGATAAGGTCAATATCGCCATCAACGCAGCCCTGGGCGGCGCGCATATGACCTTCGAGAACTTCAGGCGCAAGGTCGGGATCCAATATCAGCCGATCTACTATCCCGGCGAACCGCCGTCCCTGGCTGCCTTAGTGTCGGGCGAAGCAGCCGCCAGCATTATCTCGGCTCCTGTGGCGCGGCAATTCATCGAAGACGGTAAGGTGAACGCCTTGGCGGTGACCACCGGTGGCCGCTTCGCCTCTCTCCCGAACGTTCCCACCTTGAGCGAAACGGTCGTTCCTGGATTCTCCGAGGGGTATTCGACCGTAATGTTCGCTCCGAAGGGAACACCCGACGAGATCGTCCAGCGTATCTCGCGTGAACTGTCCGAGATGATGAAAAGCCCAGATGTCGAAAGGCAGATGCTTGATATCGGCGTGACCCCGATCGCCAGCACACCAGCGGAATATGCGACACTGGTCTCTGCCGAGTTCGACCGTAACTCGCAGTTGATCAAGGATCTGCGCCAGGCCGGCCTTGTGGACCAATAGGCCGCTCTTCGACGATTCTGGTGAGCCGCGGAACGGCCTGCGGCTCAAATACATCCCCATAAGCTGGAATGGTGAGGCTGAAAGTGGTTATCAAGTGTCAGAACTGGCGTCGACTATGTGCAGGCCTCCTCCTCCTGGTCTTCGGTTTGGCTGGAGTGTATTTCGCCTCCGGCCTCAAGTTCGGCGCAGCCGCATCCATGGGGCCGGGCTTCCTGCCGACGATCTGCTCCTGGCTGATCGTGGTTCTTGGCGCCATTATCGTGGTGCAGGCACTTCGCGACGACGTGGACGTGATTGAGCCGCCGGTGCCACGTGCTGTGTTGATGATCTTTCTCTCGATAGGGGTTTTCGCTCTTGTCATCGAGCCGGCCGGTCTCGGCGTCACCGTCTTCGTAACGGCCTTCATCGCAAGCTATGCAGGGCCTGCACGCCTGGCTGAAACACTCGTTCTGTCCACCGTCGCGGCCGTTGCTGCTGTCATTGTCTTCGTCACCTTGCTTGGCCTCCCGATTCCCGTCTGGCCTGAGTTGGCGTGATGGACACGATCGTTCTCGGCTTCAGCCAGATCCTGACTTTCGAATATATCGGGCTCTGCCTTGTCGGTGCCGTCATCGGCACGCTGATCGGCGTATTGCCGGGACTCGGACCTTTGGCAACCTTGGCCATTCTGCTTCCGATCACATTCGGCATGGTGCCTCTCGGTGCCCTGCTGATGCTCGCTGGCGTTTATTATGGTTCGCAGTATGGCGGTTCGACCACGGCCATCCTCGTCAACCTTCCCGGCGAATCTTCTTCCGTCGTCACCTGCATCGATGGTCACGAGATGACCAAGCAGGGGCGTGCGGGAGAAGCCCTGTTCATAGCGGCCGTCGGGTCGTTTCTGGCTGGCTGTGCCGGAACCCTCGTCATCGCTCTTGCCGCGCCGGCCATTGGGGCATTCGCGGAGAGGTTCGCATCGCCCGAGTACACGGCCCTGCTGATCTTCGGATTGATCGCCGCCGTAGTCATCGCGTCGGGTTCGGCCATCGAGGCTTTGGCCGTTGTTCTGGTCGGCGTCACGCTCGGCTTCGTCGGCATCGATGCCAATAGCGGAGCGGAGCGTTATACGTTCGGCAGGATCGAACTGCTTGATGGCCTCCAGTTCGTTCCCATCGCGCTGGGATTTTTCGGCATTCCGGAGATCATCTCCAATCTAGAGAACCCGGAGCGCAGAAGCGTCATCTCGGCTCGGGTCGGCAATATCTGGCCGAAGTGGAAGCAGATCAAACCTGCCATTCCTGCGATGTTTCGCGGCATCGGCCTCGGAACGGTCCTGGGAGTTCTGCCGGGAGGTGGAGCGCTTTTGAGTTCTTTCGTATCGTATTCCTTAGAGAAACGTTTGGCGAAGGATCCTGGACGCTTCGGAAAAGGGGCCGTGGAGGGTGTCGCGGGACCGGAAGCGGCCAACAATGCCGGGGCGCAGACCTCCTTCATCCCTTTGCTGACTCTTGGCATTCCCTCCAATCCCGTCATGGCCATCATGATGGGTGCGATGATCCTGCACGGCATTCAGCCCGGTCCTCAGGTCATCACCAAGCAGCCGGAGTTGTTCTGGGGACTGATTGCAAGCATGTGGATGGGAAATTTCTTCCTGCTCATTCTAAACCTGCCGATGATCGGCATTTGGGTGAAGCTGCTGACGGTTCCCTATCGCATCCTTTTCCCCATCATCGTCGTCGTCTCCTGCATCGGTATCTACAGCGTCAACAATTCCGCTTTCGATGTTTTCACAGCCATGATCTTCGGCGCGGTCGGGTACCTGTTCTTCAAGCTCAAGCTGCAGCCTGCGCCCTTGCTTTTGGGCTTCATCGTAGGGCCGCTTCTCGAGGTCAACCTGCGCCGCAGCCTGCTGGTCTCGCGAGGCGATCCGACGATCTTCTTCACACGGCCGATCAGCGCAGCTCTCATGGTCGGGGTGGTCCTGCTTCTTCTGGCACTGCTTCTGCCCGCGATTCAACGCGGGCGTGAGGTCGCTCTGAAGGAGTGAACTTCTGACAAGCCGGGCTCAGGCACCTGGCGAGAGCGCCAAACGGGGCCGGTCCCCGCCTTGCTTTGATTTGTATGAGGTCGTCATGATGCAAGATACAACACCAGACCGCTTCCAGGCAGCCGATTGCCTCAAGTTCTACGAGCGAGAGCCCACCGTCGAATCCCCGCACCTCAAGAGCTGGTATGGACGGGGACAGAACTTCATCGTGGACTACACTCTTGCCGAGCCTGGAGCATCGTTGGAGCGTGCGGACCAGAGTGACGAGTACATGCTGATCCTGCCGGGCCGGGAAACCAGGGTCACCATCGCCGCCGGCGACGAGACCGTCTCGGTCGAGGGATACTCGCTCACGATCCTGCCGCCGGGCCGGAGCAGGATCGATGTCGAGCAGGGGGGCGTCATTCTACGGATATTCACATCGCAGGCGGACGATCTCGCCGCGTTGTGCCTGAACCGCGACTCATACCTCGCGCCCGACCCGAACGTCGCGCCTTATCGGCCTTGGCCCGAAGCCATGGATGGCCCCCGCATTCGAAGCTATAGCCTGGATGTGCCCGAGGAAGCCGGACGTTTCGGCCGGATCTGGCGTTCGAGCAATCTTATGGTGAACATCTTCTATCCTCAAGGGCCAAGGGATCGAAAAAAGATGACGCCTCACCATCATGCTGACTTTCAGCAGGGTTTGCTTGTTCTGGAAGGGGAGAGCATCCACCATCTGCGCTGGCCATGGACGTCCGATCTGGATCGCTGGCAGGAGGATGAGCACCTGAAATGCGGAGCACCCTCGCTGACCGTCATCCCTCCACCTTCGCTCCATACCTCGCAGATGATCGGGGACAACAACATCCTCGTCGACATCTTCAGCCCGCCGCGTGAGGACTTTGTCGCGAAGGAAGGTTGGGTTCTGAACAGCGGCGATTATCCGCCACCGGACACGCGGGATCCGTAATCTAGGGCAGCAAGGCGGAGCAAGGTCTCCGGATCGCCAAACCCGCCTGACTTGGTGACGAGGGTGATTTCGTCGCCGTAAAGATCGGCATGGCATAAGGGGAGACCGGGCAGAACCTCTCCAGCGACTCGGAGCACTCCTACCCCAAGCTCCTCCAGAACGGCCGACGCCGTGTCTCCTCCGGACAAGACGAGTGCGCGAGGGCAGTGCCGCCTGACCTCCTCTGCAAATCCCTCCGCGAAGTTTTGCGCAGCCTCAACGGGACTTCTCATGGCAGCGCCTTCAACCATGAGGAACATCGCCATCCCGATCCCGCCCAAGCTGTCGGGGTGCCCCATTTTTCCATCAGGCGCTTCGACCGTCATGGGCGCCAAAGCGCTTTTGAGAGTGGTGACTTGTGTAAGCGTAATGGGATCTCGGGAGCCGATCCCGAAAAAGATCGGTCTTGGCAGACTGAATGGCGACCTTAACGATTGCGCGCCAGGGTTCTGCGTGGCCAGGCATCTTGCAAATGCCCACGCCAACCCACGGGCGCCAACGGCCAGGATCGGGGCATGAGAGGCCAGAACTTGCTTGGCAATCCCATCCATATCGGCTTGCGTCCCCGCATCCGATATCCGGCAGTGCCCCGCAACGGAACCGAGTACCGAGACGATCGTCAGATCCTCGGGAATGCCTGATCCTTGAACCTTTCCGCCAGCAACGAACCGGCCCATGTCTGGAATGGCAGGACAGATCACAGCTTTTCCGATGCCGAGACCATCGAGAGCGGCTTCCAGTTCGGCCGCAATATGTCCTTTCAGGCGAGAATCGATCTTCTTGAACAGGATAGCGTTCGGGTGTGCCTTCAAATGCTGCGCCACGTTCTCGACGACGTCGGCAGCCTGCCGGGGCATGCTGTGCCGCGAGCAGGTATTCACGGCGATCACCTGAGCGTCGCTGTTGATCACTTCCTTTAGAAATGTGGGATTGGCTGCGACGCAGGTGGAGAACCCGCATTCGGCAAAGGGAGCCGACGCGTCCAGGGCTCCTGTCAGATCGTCCGCGATGATTGCCACCAGGGGAGAGCTCATCCGTCCGAGTGCCTCACTGAGGGTTTCGTTGGCCGAAGAAATGTTGCATGGCCCGCCGCTTAGCCTTCCTGGCCGGGCCTAACCCATTTAGAGTGGCATGAGAGAGCAGCGAGATCGGATCTGTGGAACGAGCATGAACACGATAGCCGTCACGATTGGCGACCCGGCCGGCATCGGACCCGAGGTTGCCGTAAAGGCCCTGGCCGCTCTGCCGGCCGACGAGCGCAGAGGCTTGCGCCTCATCGGCACGAGAGCCGTTCTTGAGCGAGCCTGCGAGATCGCGAGGGTGTCTCTGACATTCGCCGACGCAGAGCTGACGGAAGGCAATAGTGTTGCTTTGGAGTCGGTCGATGTTCCAGGGTTGCCGATCCCACATGGGAAAGTTCATGCTGCGGGTGGCGAAGCCGCATTCCGGTACATCGAGCGGGCGGTGTCCCTCGCTCGTGATGGAAAGACTGCCTGCATCGTCACGGCGCCCATCAACAAGCAGGCGCTGAATTTGGCCGGCCATCATTATGACGGGCATACCGGGATGCTGAGCGCGCTCACGGGTGGCGCGTCGTCTTTCATGCTGCTTGCGTCCGAGCGACTTTCGGTCATCCACGTTTCGACCCACGTCTCGCTTCGCGAGGCCATCGATAGGGCCACGACCGAGCGCATTCTCGCAACGATCCGCGCGGGATATTCTCATCTCCGGCGCATGTCCGTTGCACGTCCGAGACTGGCCGTGGCGAGCATCAACCCACACGGAGGCGAGGGAGGCCTCTTCGGGCGGGAGGACGATGTCATGGTACGGCCAGCCGTTGAAAGGGCGCGCCAGGACCTGATCGACGTCGTCGGTCCCATCCCGGCCGATACGGTCTACTCCCGCGCCTATCAGGGGGAGTTCGATCTGGTTATCGCTCAGTATCACGACCAGGGGCACATTCCGATGAAGCTCGTGGCTTTCGACACGACGGTGAATGTATCCATCGGGCTCCCCATCGATCGATGCTCCGTTGACCATGGCACGGCTTTCGATATCGCCGGAACTGGGCAGGCCGATCATCGGAACATGATGGTGGCCATTGGCTACGCGCGCAGGCTCGCGGCTTCCCGTGCGAACAGGTCGCGCTGAATCGAAGAGCAGGCGTTGGACGGTCACCGGATCACAAACCTGCGCCCCTCAGATGCTTGACGAGATGCATGAGCACGCGATCCCTCCATGCCCTGCGCGTAGGTAGCTCCGCCTTTGGCAGAAGGTCTCGCCGCTCCTTGTTCGCTCTCTCGATCAAGTCAAGCGACCATCCACGCACCTGAGTTCTCGAATGTGCCACCGTCCGGTAAAGCGGCTCCAAACGGCTGGCATAATCGTCCAGGCCACCCGGCGCATTCAGGTCGATGGTCTCGAATGGACCCATGAAGCACCATCGCAACCCGAGCCCTTTCGATACCGTCGTGTCGATATCGGCTGCGGAAGCATAGCCGTCTTCGAGCAAAGCAAAGGCTTCATTGAGCAGAGCGCCTTGCAGACGGTTCAGCAGGAAGCCCTCGATCTCTCGTGTCAGGACGACAGGGGCTTGCCCGACGCTTTTCATGAACGAGCGTACACGCGGAACAAGGGCGGGATCGGTCCAGGGAGCCGGCACGAGCTCCACCACTGGAACGACATGCGGCGGGTTGACCGGATGGACAATAAGAAACCTTTCCCGCAGAGGCGCGGTCTCCGTGAAAGCCGAGGCCGGAATGCCTGAGCTCGAGCTTCCCACAACCGCACCGGGCCTGATGAGAGCTCCGATCTGCGCCGCGGCCTCTGCCTTGACGTCGCGCCGCTCGAAAACGGATTCCTGGACGTAGTCCGCCTCCTGGATAGCGGATGCGAGACTGTCGCATACGGTGATTCGCGAGAGCGCCTCGTCGATGCCGTCGGCCAAGCCCACGTCGGCCATCTCGCGCATGGAGCGAGAGATTAGGGTGATAGCCTGTGCTCTGATGCCGGCATCGGCGTCATAGATTCGAACGTGAAGGCCCGAGAGCGCAAAGATCACGGACCAACCCGATCCGACTAACCCAGCGCCGACAATCCCGACCGTTCTGATAGGCGGATGCGCTTCCATGCGTGTCCCTCATTGCGGCTGTTCCGATGAAGCAAGACTTGCCTGTCACTGTAGCGGCACCGGGTTGCGGGAACATGCTCCATCATTCTTGTTTCGCGGCCTGAAATGCGAAGTCGAGAATAAGCGCAGTGGTTTCACAAGTTGAAAATCGGCCGCGACGAAGCAGGCGATGTGCACGCATTGTGTAAACAGATCTTGGTTGCTTCCGAGCTTGATAGTTTCGGCGTGAAGCGGCCACATTGACAGGAGACAGGAATGCCCGAGACCCGCTCTTCACCAACGGAATTTCGCAACCGCATCCTCAACAAGTCGCATGTTGTCGGCACCTTCATCAAGACGCCGACCGTCCATACGACGGAGATCATCGGCTCCATCGGCTTTGACTTCACGATTGTCGATCAGGAGCATGCACCTTTCGAACGCAATACCATCGATCTGGCCTGTCTTGCCGCTCGGGCGACGGGGATTGCCGCGCTCGTTCGAGTGGGCGAGCCCACGCCCGCCAGCATCCTGGCGGTTCTCGATCTCGGCGCCACTGGCGTTCTGGTGCCGCATGTGGATTCGGCCGAAAAGGCGCGGGAAGTGGCGGCGGCCTGCCGCTATCGCGGCGGAGCGCGCGGCTTTTCCAACACGACCCGAGCGGGCGGCTTCGGCAGCGCCTCGTTTGCCGATCATATGACGGCACAGGACGCGCAGACAACCTGCATCGCCATGATCGAGGACGAGGCCGCCCTCGGCCGCCTCGACGCGATTGCCGCCGTGGAGGGGATCGATGCCTTCTTCATTGGGCGCGGCGATCTCACGGCCGCCTTGGGTATCGAGAGAATGGAGGCGGCGGTCAAGGAGATCACAGCTGCGGCCCGGAAGGCGGAGATGACGACCATGGCCCTTGTCTCAAGCAAGGGTGATGCGCGGGCCATGCGCGATCTCGGCGTCACCGCCTTTGTGGTGTCCAACGACCAAAGCTTCCTGCGGTCCGCCGCCAGCGCGGCGTTGAAGGATTATGGCGACCCGGCGGCGTGGTGAGTAGCGCCGGGCCGCATTGCGGGATGATCCGCATTCAATAAGGAGACAGGGGTGCCATGCCTTCGGGCAAGTGCTCCGCCTCCGTGGCCGGCATGCCGGCGCCCCGCATGAGCAATGTGAGGTTTTCCTCAATCTTGGTGCGGGTTTCAAGCAAGGGTCCTGCGATCTGCGGCTTGATGTTCTGCAGCGGAACAGCCGACTTATAGAAACTGACCGAGATGGAGGCGAGCACGCGCCCCTCGAACATGAGAGGCATCGCAAGCGTCGTCATCTGCTTCGGTTCGGTCTTCGGATCACGGAAGGCGAAGCCTGATCCATTGCTGCGAAGGCGGGCCAGGAGCTGCCGATATTCCTGTTCTTGCTCGGGCCCGAAATTGCGGGTCGGGTCGGAGCGAAGTCCGGCAATGATCCTCTCACGCTCCTCTTCCGGGCAGAACGCCATGTAGACGCGGCCCATGGCGGACGTGATCAGGGGTGGTCGCAGGCCGAGTACCGTATTCGTGTGAGCCCACGGACTGATGGCGCCGGTCCAGAACTGGATCGACAGGGCATCGCCATCGAGGACGCCGATTCCGACTGGCCATTTGATACGTTGTGTCAATTCGATGGCTGGAGCGCGGGAAGCTTCGATGACCATCGATATGCCGTCGTAGCCCTTGGTCAGCTCATGTACTCGGCAGGTGACACGATAGCCGCCGAACATATTGTCGCGTGCCACATAGCCATCCTCGATCAGTGTTTCGAGCATCCGGATGATGGTCGGCTTCGGGAGGTGCGTCACGGCGTGAATGGCGGTGACGGACGCAATCCTCAGCTGATTGACGGCTCGGAGAATATCGAGGGCCCGTCTGACGGACTCAACCGGAGGGTAGGAACGGCGGCCTGGATCGGAGAAACCCCGGCGTGAGTTGGTGCGGCATCTCTGTGCCGGATGAAGCGTGTCCTTTGTGGAGACCTCGCGGCTAACCTGGTTGCCGCGCCTGGAGTCAAGGCCGGCAGCGTCTTCGGGATACCGAAGTCCTTCCATAGCATTTCTCCTATATGCGGCCCTCTATGATGCCGGGGCCTTATAGGGAAAAGCTTACCACGAAATCGAGGTTAGCAATGGGCTCTCAAGTTCGTTTCGCATTGTGAAACTGGCGAGAGCTTCAGAACGCCACCTTGGCTGAGCCTTTCAGTTCGAGAATGCCGCGAGCCTCGTCCGGGGAGGCCAGTTCATGGCCAAGCCCTTCGATGATCCCGCGGATAGCCTTGACCTGCTCCGCGCTGGAGCGAGCAAGCTTGCCGGGGCCGATCCAGAGCGAGTCTTCCAAACCGACACGGACATTGCCGCCCATGGTGGCCGCCATGGTGGCGATCCTGATCTGATGGCGGCCGCCCGCCAGCACAGACCAGCGGTAGTCCTTCCCGAACAGGCGGTCGGCAGTGCGCTTCATATGCAGCACATCCTCCTCGTGGGTGCCGATTCCGCCGAGGATTCCGAAGACGGATTGCACAAAGAACGGCGGCTTGATGATCTGGCGCTCGGCGAAATGCGCCAGCGTGTAGAGATGGCCGATATCGTAGCACTCGACCTCGAACCGGGTTTCGTTTTCGGTGCCGGTCCGGAGAATGTGCTCGATATCCGCGAAGGTGTTTCGGAAGATGCGGTCCCGCGAGCCCTCGAGGTAAGGGGCTTCCCAGTCATGGCGGAATTCCTTGGTTCTCTCCATCATCGGATAGATGCCGAAGTTCATAGAGCCCATGTTGAGGGAGGCGAGCTCGGGCTTCAGCACCTGGGCCGGAGCCAAACGCTCGTCGATGCCCATGGTCGGAGCGCCGCCGGTCGTGAGATTGATCACGCAATCCCGGCGCTGCTTGATGGCCTGGACGATGGGCATGAAGGCTTCAGGGGATTGATCGGGGCGGCCGGTTTGAGGGTCGCGAGCATGCAGGTGAACGATGGCCGCACCGGCTTCCGCGGCTCCGATGGCGTCGTCGGCGATGGATTGAGGTGTGACCGGCAGATGCTCCGACATAGAGGGAGTGTGGATGGCGCCGGTGATGGCGGCGCTGATGATAACCTTGGCCATGGGAGGATCCGTTGGTGATTGTGAGAAGTGAAGCCTTGCGGCAATAAGACCGGTGCGTCGGGGATGCCGGAGTTGAGCTCTCGACGAACATGGGCGGCCGATACCTGCCGCCCATGCCGTCTCATTTCTCCCGCGTGAAGAGCTAAGTCCGGCTCAGGCGCTTTTCTGCCAGGACAGGAGAGTGCCCTTTGTGACGATCTTCGATCCGTCGGTCTCGGGCATCGGATATTCGCTCTCGTTGATCACGAAGCCTGGCTTGCTGGCAAAATCGAGGCGGGGCGGGCAGAAGATGTCGTAGAGGGAGGATTCTCCTTCACCCACGTCGCGCGACGTATGAACCACGTTGGCCGGAATGATGGCCACGGAAGGTGTCGGGATCTCGTCGTGATTGTCCGGCTTCCAATCCGCCAGATTGGCGTTCCACGGCCAGCGGAGATGGTGGATCCACGTGCCATGAAGCGTGAGCGAGGCCTGCTCGAAATCCTCGTGCCAGTGGGGACTGAGTGCCTTCGTGTCGCGCCGGGTGTGATAATGCGCGAAGATGTTCACCATCATGTTGGTCGAGCGGAACAGGCGCGGCTGAATGCGCTCGCCGTCCGGCTTCGCATAGGGGGCAAGCGGATAATGACGCAGCTTGAATCCGTCCACCGGATCGGGCCAGGGAACGACCGGGGCCACTTCCGGCGCGCCATCCGCGTAGGTTGAGGCGTTCCAGGCCTTGTCGGCGAGATCTTGGGCCTGGGTCGTGATGATGCGGGCGATGAGGCCCTCGCTTGTGGCCGTGACCGCGCTGGGCCCTGGCGGAACGATGGTGAGCGAGTCATCTCCCGCCTCGATCGTTTCGCTCCCGGCCTCGATGGTCGCCGTCGATCCGGGCGGGAGGATGACCATGTACTCATCCGCATTGTTCTCACGCTTGAGAACGGCCCCGGGTTTGACTTTCGACACGGCGACGACGAAGTTTGCCCCGCGTGTGATCCATGTCTTATTCCCGGAGGCATCCGTCTCCTGCGGATCCATCTGATCGAAACAGGCAATCGATGCCTGCCGTGCTGCAGCTTCTGTCACATTGATCTCCTTGATCGCGAATATGTCTGCCGACAGACTAGAAAACCGTCTGCGGCCAGGATCGGTCACATGACGCTAATCGAGTGTGGTTGACGGCTGCCAACAGGTTAAGAACCTATTTCATCCCCCGAAATCAAAGGATTCGATAAGCAGAATAGGATGGTGACAGGGGATTTTCATCGAATGAAACAAGCAAAAGCCTGCTGCCGCTTGGGCGGTCGCTGAGCTAGCCTCATCGAGCTGAGACATTCGCATTTCCGATGAGGGCCCCATGAACTTTGAAGATAGTATCCGTGCACGTCAGGAACTCGAAACGTTGCTCATGGAATATTGGCACGACGTCGACACCAATTGGGGCCGCAACGCGCACGAATATTACACAGAGGACGGGGTCTTCGAGGCGACCCGGGCGAGCTATCACGGCAGGGAGAAGATCAAGGCGTTCTATCAGTTCCGGATTGATCGTGGGCCGCGTGTCGCCGTTCATGCCGTGACGAACTTCCGGTGCGTTCTCGAAAGTCATACCCGGGCCACGTGCACTTGGTTCCTGATTCTGTTCGCGGCGGATGGCAAGCCGATTCTTCCCACCAATCCGCCAATCCAGATCGCATACATGACCGACCGGTGCGTGAAGCAGCCTGACGGCCGTTGGCTCTATGAGCACCGCAAGTTCGAGACATGGTTCGAGGGCGGCGTGCCGACCACCAACCCGAATCTCGACGACAGGTAATCGATCGAGATGAACTCAACCATTCACGGGAGGCTTTGCGGAACCATATGAATGCGCACGCAAGGTTTGAGAAACCAAGGCACTGCTCGTCGATGGAGCACGGTATCGTGCACCGCGACGAGGATGCATTCTGCGGATGGTCGTTCTATTGTGGCTTATGGAAGTTTCCCGATGGAAGCATCCTCACGGGCTTCAAAAAAATTCAGAGTACCTATGCCGAGGCCGGCGAGATCAGCCACACACGGCTGACTGTCGGCCAAGGGCAGCTCAAGACCATCCGCTCCCCGGATGGTGGGCAAAGCTGGGACCAGAAGAGCATCCAGACGGTACTCGACCTGGGAACATCGGCTGAAGCCATCGGGCGCGACGGCGGCGAAAGCTACGACGATGAGCCGCCGGTCGATTTTCTCGATCCGAACGTCATCGCCATGTCCGGCGCCATGCCGGCTTTGCTCAAGCCCGACAGCCGCGCGTGGCTGCGCCTCTCGACCGATGCCGGCCGTACCTGGCGGCGCACCATCCTGCTGCCTTTGCAAGGTTTGGGCTCCTTGTCAGGACATGGGCCGCCGACGGTGAGGCGGGATGGCATGGCGCTTCTAGGCATGTCCTATACGACCGAGGATGGCTGGACGAACAGGCCTCTCGTCTATGCGAGCACGGACGGGCGGCGGTGGAACTTTCTCTCCTTTATCTCTCCGGAGATCGAGGGCGGTTCGGCGGTGACCGACCGAAAGGAATTGACGCTGTTCGGGGCGATACGCCATTTCTATGCCCGTCCCCTGGCCTTGAGCGACGGGCGGATCCTGGCATCCCTGCGGTTCCAGCGCGATGCGCGCGGTATTTTCTGGACGGATATCTTCGAAAGTGAAGATGGCGGACGCACCTGGCGTTTTCTGTCCCGCGTCAACGATTGGGGGGCACCCGGCGATATCGTCGAGATGGCGGACGGACGGATCGCCTGCGTCTACGGCTACAGGCTGCCGCCCTATGGCATCCGGGTCCGTGTGAGCGAAGACGGCGGCAGAACATGGGGATCAGAGCTCATCCTTCGGGATGATGGCGGAAGCTGGGATCTGGGCTATCCCCGTGTTATAGAAGTCGAGCCCAATCGTCTGCTCACCGTCTACTACATGAATACGCGTGTAGACCCTGTGCAGCTCAATGGTGGCGTCCGGCATATCGCGCGCACGATCTTTACACCGGAGTAAGAACAGCTGCCAGAGCAGCGAAACCCTGAGGGAGGAATACATGATGGTTCGTCACGCAAAACCCCTGGCGGCAATGTTCGCCGCCGCTGTCTGCCTTTTCTCAGGCCTGAACGCGCAGGCCGCCGATTCCTATCCGAACCGACCGATCACCATGATCGTCCCATTCGGGGCCGGCGGCGGAACGGATGTAATCGCGCGATCCGTGTCGGAAGAGCTCAGCCAGATGCTGCACCAATCCATCGTCGTGGAGGCGAGGCCCGGCGCGAATGGGGCCATCGGGTCGGCCGTTGTCGCCCGGGCGGCGCCGGACGGTTATACGCTGCTTTTTACGGCGCAATCGACCTACTCCCTCAATCCCAATCTCATGAAGGATCCGCTTTTCGATCAGCTGAAGGATCTTGTGCCCGTGGCATCCATCGGGCGAAGCCCCTGGTTGATCGCGGTTCCTGCCGATAGTGAGTTCAAGTCCATCGCCGACGTGGTGGCTTACGGAAAGGCCTATCCGGGCAAGCTCGCTTTTCCGTTCTGGCAGAGCAGTGTGCTGGTCACGGGGGAAACGTTTGCTCAAATGGCCGGCATGCAGACCCGCAAGGTTCCCTACAAAGGACAGGTCGAGGCGACGACGGACTTCCTGGCCGGGCGGGTGCCGATCATGGTGACGGATGTGGCCGGCGGCCGCGGCCCGGTCGAAGCCGGCAAGATGCGTCTTCTCGCATCCACCACGGCGCAGCGTTCCGCGTCCTTTCCGGATGTCCCGACCATGCGCGAGCAGGGTTATGACGTGGTAACCGACTCCATGCTCGCCGTCTTTGCCCCTGCCGGCACCCCGCAGCCCATCCTTGACAGGCTCAATGCGGATCTCTCTAAGATTATCGCGACGTCGGAGAAGGTCCGCGACCGCCTGCGCCAGCTCGGACTGGAGCCGACCGCCATGACTCAGAAAGAAGCCGATGCCTTCGTACGTTCCGAAATGACGCGCTGGGATGGCATGATCCGGCGAGCCGGTCTCGAGAAGCAATAATATCAAGCCAGGGGAGCACGGCGATGGCGCGTGCAGATATCAAAGGCGGCCCACACTATGTCCGTGGGCCGCAGGACGTTGTGGCCGGTATCGTGGTGATCGTGCTCGCCGCCATCATCCTACACGCCCTGTCCAAGATCTCGACGACAAGCTACTCGACCTTCTCTCCTGCCTTGTTCCCGAAGATCTGCACGTACAGCATTGCCGCCGGTGGATTGATGCTGATTGCCCGCGGGTTTCTGAGAGAGGGGCCCGGTTTGGAGAGGACGCCTCTGAGACCGGTCTTGCTCGTGACGCTTGCGGTGGTGTCTTTCGGCCTTGTGACGCCCGTCCTCGGCTATGCGGTCTCGGGATTGATCCTGATGCTGATTGCGGGTCTTGCCGCCCGTGACGTGAAATTTCGCGAGCTTGTCCTGGTTTCGGTCATTCTCATCGGCGCAAGCGTCGTACTCTTCACTTACGTCTTGAAGCTTACGATGCCTGCTCTCATCCTGCCTTGGATAAGCCTCTGATCTCATGCCAGCATTGCTCTCAGATCTCCAGCTCGGCTTCTCGATCGCGCTCTCCTTCAACAATATACTTCTTTGCTTGTTGGGGTGCCTGATCGGAACGCTGATCGGTGTGCTTCCCGGAATTGGCCCGATCGCCACCATTTCGATCCTGCTGCCATTCACGTTCGGCATACCGCCCGTGGGATCGATGATCATGCTGGCGGGCATCTATTACGGCGCGCAGTACGGCGGATCGACCACGGCGATCCTTGTGCGGATGCCCGGCGAGGCAAGCTCCATCGTGACGATCATGGACGGAAATGCCATGGCGCGGGCGGGGCGGGCAGGAGCGGCCCTGGCCCTGGCTGCGCTCGGTTCCTTCGTAGCGGGAACCTTCGCCACTATCGTCCTCGGGGCCTTTGCCGAGCCTCTCGGACGTGTGGCGCTCTATCTCGGTCCGGAAGATTATTTCGCCCTGATCATCCTCGGGATCGTCTTTGCCATCATCCTTGCGGGAGGCTCCCTGCTGAAGGCGGTCATCGCGGTGCTGTTCGGCATCATCCTGGCCACCGTCGGAACCGATGTGGAGACGGGCGCGCAGCGGCTGACATTCGGGCTTCCGTCCCTTCTTGAAGGTCTCAACGTTTCCATCCTTGCCATGGGCATCTTCGGGATCGGCGAGATCCTTCATAACCTGGAGAGCCCTCAAGGCCGGCCCATGATCAAGGAGGCCATCGGCCGGCTCTGGCCGAGCAGGAGCGAAATCAAGCGCTCGACCGGACCCGTGCTGCGCGGAACGCTCATTGGATCCGCTCTCGGGATCCTCCCGGGCAGCGGAACGCTTCTCGCGCCGTTTGCATCCTATGTGCTGGAGAAGAAGATCTCTAACGATCCGAGCCGCTTCGGACACGGTGCCCCGGAGGGTGTTGCAGGTCCCGAGGCGGCGAACAACGCCGCCGCTCAAACCTGCTTCATCCCTCTTCTCAGCCTTGGCCTGCCGCCGAACGCCGTGATGGCTCTCATGCTCGGAGCCCTGACGATTCAGGGCATCGTGCCCGGGCCCCAGGTCTTCACGAAAAACCCCGATCTCTTCTGGGGCATGGTCGCGTCCATGTGGATCGGCAACGCCATGCTGCTGGTCATCAACCTGCCTCTCATCGGGGTTTGGGTGTCGCTTCTGAAAGTGAAGTACCGATTGCTCTTTCCTGCCATTCTCCTGTTCTGCTGCATCGGGCTCTTCTCGGTGAACAGGCTTCCGGAGGATGTGTATTTCATGGCCGGCTTCGGGGTTGTCGGTCTGGCCCTGGCAAAGCTCGGCTTTGAGGCGGCGCCGCTTCTTCTCGGCTTCGTCCTGGGTGAGGCGCTCGAAGCGAACTTTCGCCGGGTCCTGATCCTGGGTGATGGCGATTGGACGACCTTCGTGAGGAGCCCAGTCGCCGCGACCTTGCTCCTGGGAGCGCTGCTTTTGCTGTCCGCGGCTCTCTTTCCGAAGGTTCGCAAGGGGCGCGAGGAAGTGCTGGTCGAGGGCTAGGGAAAGGCGGATCAGCCCACTACTATCCAAGTAAGAGGGCTATCGTCAGCCTTCGAGGCTGATGCCGAGCTTGCTCGTCCAGCGCTTGAGAATCTCATCGGTATCGCCGCGAGGAATGTACTCACACCCCACGGCGCCCTGGTAGCCGAGCTCATCAAGGGCATTGAACAAGGCTCGGGAATCAACCTCCCCCTCGTCCGGCTATCCTCGGCTCGGCACGGAGATCTGGACGTGATGGATGAGAGGGAAGTAGCGCTTCAACGGGTCGAGGATGTCTCCCTCGTTGATCTGGGTATGGTACACATCGAACAGGATGCGAATGTTCGGCAATCTCACCACCGTTCTTGAGCAGCTTCCGGCGAGAATGGCCTCGGGACTACTCACCCGAGACCTGTGCCGGGAGGGTTGATCTCCCCGCCAATGGGCGCCACATTCGCCGCAAGTCCTATGGCGATGCCGAATCCTCCTGTGATGAGGGGAGCGTCGGCGCAGGCCCAGCCGATCGCGAGCAAGTTCTCCTCCTCGGTGGCGTCCACCACGATCAGGGTTTGGCTGCTCTCGGCGGCTTCGCCCAACGCAGCTCGAATGGCGTCGGCACCAGAACGGACAATCTGCCAAGGAACGAAGCCGACCGGATCGCGCAACTGAAGGGCCAGCCACCTCCTGAGAACGCTGTCTGTCATCGGGTTGAGGGGGTGGTGACGCATGCTGGATTCTGACGGCAAAACGCCACCGACAAACAACTGGCCCTGATAAACTGTCCGGCCCGCCGTGGGAAAGGCAGGACAGACCACGACGCCCTTTGCTCCGCATGCGTCGGTCAAAGACTCAGCAACGGGACCGATGTTGCCTTAAGATGTCGTGTCGAACGTGGAGCAGTAATTGAAAACGATCTGACGGCACCCTTGATCCCGCAGCCATTGAAGCGCCCTAAGGGATTGCGCTACTGCCCCAGTAGCCGGAGCAGAGCGGACTTTCAGGGAAATGACGCCTGCCTGGCAACGGACATCGGCCACCTGATCGGGAATGCCGAAAAACTGCGTGGTAGACAGAGCTGGAACGTCCAATCGTCCGTTCGCCAAAGTGCTCGCGATATCGCTCGCCCCTGTGAAGTCATCCGCGATCACGCCGATCTGCATGGTCAGCCTCGTTCACCATGGGTCGCGACGCCGCACGAGTGGTCATGGCGGCCCCAAGAAGCGTTTTCCAAGGTTTCTCTCTTGAACGATGGATACGTCGGAAGAAGGAATAGGAACCACGGGTGGAGAGCGGATCAGCACCGCCAGTTTCGTTCATCGAAAAATCCGCTCCCGCTTTCGTCCGCCAAGTAAGCGAGTTGTCTCGTCCACTGCGTTTCATGGATCGAAATCATGCTAATTCATCGGATGTATGTCGGCCTCTGTCCTACATTCACCGCGGCAAGATTCATGAAGGAGCATCGCGTGTTACAGCCGCCTCTCGTCGACTCCCACTTTCATCTATGGCGTGTCGATCAGCCGCTGGCCGATACGGCTTGGCATGTGAAAGTCCGGGATGCGAGCATCGAGGAGTTCATTCAGGTGATGGATCGCCATGGGGTGGTTCTCGGCGTCATCGCGGCAGCCAGCATCTATGGACAGTATAACGATTATGTCCGTCAAGCCTTGCGGCAGCACAACCGGTTTCGCGCTACGGCCACTGTCTCCCCGCAGACCGACATCTGCCAGCTCGAAAGGATGCGGGATGACGGATTTGTCGGAATTCGGTTCGTATGGGGGTTGCTGGACGAGATACCGGACATCCGCAGCGGCGATTACCGCATGCTTCTGCGGCGTGTCGCCGATCTCGGGTGGCACGTTCATCTGACGGACCGCGAACATCGCATCGCTTCCACGATCGCAGCCGTCGAGGATTCAGGAGCTAAGCTGGTTGTTGATCATCTCGGCCTCTTCGATACTTCCGAAGGCGTGAACGGTGCTGCCTTCAAGACGCTCATGGCGGCGGTCGAACGGGGTAACACATGGGTCAAGCTTTCCGCTGGCTTCCGCTTCAATCCACCAACCGCATCGAAGCAGTATGCCCAAGCCTTGGTTGCGCTTACGGGAGGAGAACGCCTTGTCTGGGGAAGCGATTGGCCTTTCGCCGCCTACGAGGACAAGGTCACCTATGCGGATACGATCGCGGCGCTTGAGGAGTGGGTGCCGGATCCGGTCGTGCGCGCAAGAATTTGCGGATCGACGCCGTTGAAGCTCTACTTCACGTAAGAATGGCGGCAGCGCCTATGGATTTACTTCTTGGAGGCTTTCATCAGCACAGTGCTTCCTTGCGAGGCGCATCATTATTTTCAGCAATCGAAATCTGCAACCTTGATCCTGCCGAATACGCTCATGGCGGCGCATAGTTTTCATGATGTGGGAGGTGTCAAACCTCCCTTCGTCGAGGCTTGAGGTGAGGTGACATGAAAATTTTCGATTTGTCCGGTCGTGTGGCCATCATCACAGGCGGAAATGGCGGCATTGGCCTCGGTATCGTTCAAGGATTGGCGAATGCGGGAGCGACGGTCATGATTGTCGGACGCAACGCGGCGAAGACGGAAGTCGTCGCGTCCGAACTCAATGAGGACGGATATAAGGTTGATTACATCACGGCGGACCTCAGACAGAGCGAGGAGTGCCAGCGTGCTGTCGATGAAACCGTCCGCCGGCAAGGCCGGCTGGACATCCTCGTGAACAATGCAGGCATCAGCATCCGCAAGCCGCCACAGGACTACTCCCTGGAGGAGTGGCACGAGGTGATGGACACTAACCTGACCGCAGCCTTTCTCATGTCCAAGGCCTGCTATCCCCATTTCAAGGCGCGTGGCGGCGGCAAGATCATCAATATAGGATCTCTCATGTCCTCTCTGGGCTCGCCGTATGCTGCAGCATACGGCGCGAGCAAGGGAGGGATCCTGATGCTCACGAAGTCCCTCTGTTGTGCTTGGGCCAAAGACAATATTCAGGTGAACGCCATCCTGCCCGGCTGGATCAACTCCGATCTGACCCGGAGCGCCAGGAAAAGCTTTCCTGACCTGGGAGAGCGGATCACGGCCCGCACGCCAGCCGGGCGATGGGGAGAGCCGGACGACTTCGAGGGCATCGCCGTGTTTCTGGCAAGTTCGGCCTCGGAATTCGTCAATGGGGCAGGCATCGCGATCGATGGCGGCTATGCCGCAATGGGATGAGTCCTGAACTCCTCAGGGCTCATCCTCCACGAATATTTCCGCCCTCTTCTGCGAGATGGCCGGCAGAAGAGCCACGATCAGCATAATGGCCGCCAAGGCCAGCATGACGGCGCTGATCGGCCGTTGCACGAAGACCATGGCATCCCCTTGCGAAATGGCCATGGCGCGCCGGAAATATTCCTCGATCATCGGGCCGAGAACAAAGCCAAGCAGCAGCGGCGCCGGCTCGCATTCGAGCTTTGTCATCACGTATCCTACGAAGCCGAAGAGGACCATGACGACCAGATCGAAGCCATTCGTGTTGACGCTGTAGACGCCAACGGACGCGAAGGCCACGATGGCGGGGAAAAGCGCCCTTTGAGGAACCTTGAGCAGCTTCACCCAGAGGCCGAGAAGCGGCAGGTTGAGAACCAGCAGCATCAGATTGCCAACCCACATGGAGGCGATGACGCCCCAGAAGATGCCAGGATGCGTGGTCATGAAGTCCGGACCGGGCGTGATGCCCTGAATGATCAGAGCTCCCATCATGAGCGCCATGATGGGATTGGAGGGAATGCCGAGGGACAGCATCGGCACGAAGGAGGTCTGCGCCCCAGCATTGTTCGCCGCTTCCGGTCCTGCCACCGCCTCGATGGCACCCTTACCGAAGCGCTCCGGCGAAGTGGCAAGACGCTTTTCCATCGCATAAGAGCCGAACGAGGCGAGGAGCGGCCCGCCTCCCGGTAGAACGCCGAGGATGGAGCCGAGCAAGGAACCACGGGCGATGGGCGCGGCCGCCTGGCGGAGCTCCGACCGCTTCGGAAGAAGGTTCGTCACCTTCGAGATGACGGTTCTGGTTCGCGTCTCATGCTCCAGACCAAGCAGGATCTCCGCGATGCCATAGATTCCTGCGCCGAAAGCCACGATGGGAAGACCATCGGCCAATCCGTCGAGGCCCAGCGTGAAGCGTGCGCTGCCAGAGTAGATATCGGTTCCAATCGTGCCCAGGAGAAGCCCGAGCAGGATCATGGCAATGGCTTTGAGCAAGGAGCCGTTGGCAAGCGTGATGGAGGCAATCAGCCCGAGGGTCATCAGCGAAAAGTACTCGACAGGGCCGAAGGTCAACGCAACAGCGGTCAAAGGTGCGGCAAAGCCCGCGACCAGGACCGTCGAAAGGGTTCCGGCGAAGAACGAGCCGATGGCCGCGATGCTCAACGCCGTTCCGGCCCTGCCTTGGCGGGCCATCTGGTAGCCGTCGATGGCTGTGACGGCGGAGGATGCTTCCCCCGGCAGATTGATGAGGATCGCGGTGGTCGAGCCGCCGTATTGCGCCCCGTAATAGATGCCCGCGAGCATGATGACGGAGGCTTCCGGCGACACCTTGAACGTGATCGGAAGCAGCATGGCGATGGTGGCGAGCGGCCCGACGCCCGGTAGAACGCCGACGGCAGTTCCCAGGAAAGCTCCGATGAAGCAGAAGAGCAGGTTCATCGGCTGCAAAGCCGTCGCCATTCCAAGCGATAGGTTGTCGAGCAGATTCATGGATTAAGAACTCAGCAAGTCGCCAAAGGCTAGAACCGGCATCTGAAGCAGGTAAAGAAAGAGAATGGTGCAAAGCAGCGTGATGCCTGCCGTCAATGCGAGGGCGAAACGCCACGTCATTCTGCTGCTGCCGAAGGATGCGATCAGCATCGTGGCGACCATCGTCGGAACGAAACCGAAGGGCTCCACGCCCAAAGCGAAGACGATGGGAGCGGCGAGGATGCAGAGAAGAGCCCGAGGGCTGGCAAACCCATCGATCATCGAGGTGGCGCCGAAGGAACGGATGATGATCAGCAAAGCTGTAAATGCGAGCCCTGTGGCGATCATGACGGGAAAGAACCCAGGTCCCATGCTGGACGCCGTTCCCAGGTTCAGGCGGCTTACACCGTTGATGGCAAAGAAACCTGCCGCACCGAGCAACAGGATGCCTGTCACCAAATCCAGGACGTTCACGCGTGCGCCTTCGGCGCCAACCTTGCGCGGCATCGTTCCTCCCGGTCCGTAGGAAGCCTCCTGATCGCTCCTACTCCTCGGCAAGCTAACGGATGACAGGAAGAACTGATGATCGGCCAAAGGCAGTTTTCATTGGCTGAAATTGTAATGCGTTGCCCGTAGAGGACCAAACGCCGACGTTACCCTTTCCTTCTGCCGTTCACCAAGCAGGCCACAAAGGAGGGAGAACGCGATGAAATACCTTCGCAGTATATTGATCCTGGGACTTGCCCTAACGGGTTTGATCGCCGACGCGCAGGCGAAATGGCCCATGGACAAGACCATGACGATCGTCGTGCCATGGCCGGCGGGAACAGGAGCTGACGTGGTTGCCCGCGTTCTGGCCGATGGGCTGATGAAGAAATGGGGCAATCAGATCGTGGTCGAGAACCGTGCCGGGGCCAGCGGCAATATCGCCCAGAACTTCGTCGCCAAAGCCCGCCCCGACGGCTACACCTACATCGTCTCGACCCCCGGGCCGGCCGCCAACAACATGCTGACCTTCAAATCGCTGCCCTACAATCCTCTGACCGATTTCAGCTACATCACCGTCACCAACGAGGATCCCATGCTGATCGTGGCGGGGCCGAAGCTGGAAGCGAAAGACGTCAAGGAATTCCTCGATTATGCGAAAGCCAATTCGGGCAAGGTGCAGTTCGGCAACCCCGGTCACGGCACCTATGCGCACATGACACAGCTTGCCGTTCAGGACCTGATCAAAACCAAGTTCAATCTCATCGCCTATAAGGGCGCACCGCAGATGATCACCGATATGCTCTCAGGCCAGATCGACGCGGTCATCGATCTGACAGGGGGATATCTCTCCCAGATCAAGGCCGGAAAGCTGAGGGCGCTTGCCGTCATCGGCGACGAGCGGGTCGAGCAGCTGCCAGACGTGCCGACGATGCGTGAACTTGGCTACGAATTTACGGCGAAGCCCTGGTATGCCCTGGAAGGCCCTAAGGGGATCCCGGATGACATCGTCCGGCAGATGAACGAGGCATCGGTCGCAGTTCTCAAGGATCCTGCCACGCGAGAGAAGCTCGCCGGCGCCGGCATCACTCCGAGCAGCAGCACGCCTGAAGAACTGCAGAAGCTGATTCAGGCCGAGGTGGAGAAGTGGCGCCCCATCGTCCAAAAATACAACATCACGTCGGAATGATCGACGCAAAGATGCGAATGCATGACGCCGCCCACATCGTGGGCGGCATTTTTTTTGAGCAGGGACCCTCAGAAAGATCCCTGCCTATGAACCATAGGCAGGGAGGTGAAGTGGCCGAATACGGCGCCAACCCGGGCTACCAGGACGTTGCGATATACTTCGCTTCCAAGAACTCTAGCAGACCATGATGTCCGCCTTCGCGGCCGATACCGCTCTGCTTCACACCGCCGAAGGGTGCCGCGGGATCGGAGACAAGTCCTCGGTTTAAGGCGATCATGCCGCTCTCTAGCCGCTCGCTGATGCGAAGTCCGCGCGCCAGATCCCGGGTGTAAACATAGGCAACCAAGCCATATTCGGTCCGATTGGCAAGGGCGATGGCCTCTTCCTCCGTGTCGAACGTCAGGATGGGGGCAACAGGACCGAAAATCTCTTCATCGAGCATGCGTGCTTCAGGGGGAACATCCACGAGCACCGTTGCTGGATAGAAATACCCTGTCTGGTCCGATGCCGCCCCGCCCGTGAGAGCGCTTGCTCCTCGGGAGAGTGCGTCGGAGACCAGATCAGCCACCTTGTCTCGGGTGGAGGCATTGATGAGCGGACCGAGCTTCGTCGACGGGTGCCGGGGAGCGCCTATGGTCATCGCGCCCATCCGCGCAGCCAGCTTTTTCGAAAACTCCACCACCGCACCGCGCTGAACATAAAAACGGTTCGCCGCCGTGCAGGCCTCGCCGCCATTGCGCATCTTGGCAACCATCGCGCCCTCCAGGGCAGCGTCGATATCCGCATCGTCAAAGACCAGAAACGGCGCATTGCCGCCAAGTTCCATCGAGCAATTGATCACCTGGTCCGCGGCCTGCTTCAGCAGGATTCGTCCAACCTCGGTGGATCCGGTGAAGGATAACTTACGCACCCGTGGATCTCGCAGCATTGCATCGACGACCTTGCCCGCCGTCGAGGTGGTGATGACGTTGACCACCCCATCGGGAACACCCGCTTCCGCCAGGAGTGCGGCCATGGCATAAGCCGTCAGCGGCGTCTCCGTGGCAGGCTTGAGAATGCACGTGCATCCGGCCGCCAATGCAGGCCCGATCTTACGCGTCGCCATGGCGGCCGGAAAATTCCACGGCGTGACGAGAACTGCGATCCCGACCGGCTGGTACTGGACCAAGATGCGGTTGGCACCGCTCGGCGACGTGCTGAGTTCTCCGACGACCCGAACGGCTTCTTCCGCATACCAGCGAAAGAACTCGGCCGCGTAAGCGGCTTCGCCTTTGGCGTCGCTCAAGGCCTTGCCATTCTCAATGGAGATGAGCTCGGCAAAGAAGTCGATCCGCTCGCGCATCAGTTCGAATGCCCTGCGCAGGATCTCGGCACGTGTGCGCGGAGGCGTGGCCGCCCAGGCAGTGGCCGCAGCGGATGCCGCATCGACTGCCGCGATGGCGTCCTCAACCGTCGCATCCGGAACCGACGCGACAACCTTCTCCGTCGAAGGATCATTGACGTCTATCCGCTTTCCAGACGACGCCTTCCGCCACGTTCCCCCGATGAAGAGATCAGTTGGGACCTGATCGACGATGGAAGAGGCCGATACGGTGCTCGTGTTCAGCGTGCTGATGGTCATGGTGGGTACTCTCAGTTCTTCAGCGCGGCTCGATCGCCGGCGTAAGCAGCGGATACAATGGATTTCATGGCAGGAAGATCTACCGGGCGAGGGTTGTTCTTGACGAGGCGGGACACGCCGCAGGCCTGCTCGGAGATCCAGTCGAGCTGGTCTTCCGGAACCCCGAGCTCCTTGACCGATCCTGGAATGCCGATGCTGATCAGCAGGCTCTCGACGCGATCGATGGCTTTACGGGAGAGGGCGGTTTCATCGCCACCGGACAACCCGAAAATGCGGCCGATTTCCGCCATCTCGGGGGTGCAGGCGGGGCGGTTGAACTCCATCGCGTATGGCAGAAGCGCCGCGACCCCAACACCATGGGGCGTATGGGTCAAAGCGCCGATCGGATATTGCATGGCATGGGCAATGGCGGTCCCGGCTACACCGAAGGCTTGCCCTGCAGCAAAGGCACCCAGCATGACCTGCTCGCGGGCCCGGATGTTGCCGCCCTCGTCGACGGCTGCCTGGAGGTTTTGCGACAGCGCCTGGATTGCCATGCGGGCTTGCGCATCGCTGAAGGCATTCTTGCCGATGAAGACGTGCTGGCGCGACAACTCCGCGGTGGGCTCGCGTTTGAGCGCCGTGAAGGCCTCGATGGCGTGAGTCAGAGCATCCGCGCCGGAGATGGCCGTCAATCCCCGTGGGCAGGTCAGCGTCAGTTCTGGATCACAGATCGCCGCATGAGGAATGAGGTAGGGGCTCGATATGCCCACTTTGAGCATGCGCTCAGGGTCGCCCAACACGGCGACGGGCGTAGCCTCCGATCCCGTTCCTGCCGTGGTGGGAACGGCGATCACAGGGCAGATCGGACCTGGTATCTTCAACTCGCCGTAATACTCCGGCAGTAGACCCGGATGGGCCAAGCCGAGTGCCACGAGTTTGGCGATGTCCATGCATGAACCTCCGCCCAGCCCGATGACGACAGCGGGGGCAAATGCTTCCGCCTGCTCTGTCGCTTCGACGATGCACTCCATCGGAAGTTCGGGCCGCGTGCGCGCATAGATATCCAGGCTGAGACCAGCGCGCTTCAGATCTGCGATGATATCGAGCAGCAGAGCGTCGCTTGTTGCCCGCTCATCGGTGCAGATGAAAACTCGGCTACCGTGCTCCGCCGCGAGGCCTGGCAGGGCGTGACGCTGTCCGGCGCCGAACAATACGGTGTGCGGGGACCGCAGAACACCAAATATGGCCACTTCAGATCTCCATGTTTGCAAGTGTCAGCAGGCGCCCCCAGAGATCTGGAGGGACCGGGATTCCCTCTTCAATCCGTTTAGCACGCAGCGCCAGGGCGCGGTCGTTGGGAACGGAGACGGGCTTATCGTCGCCCGACGTCCGGATGGCATCGAGGTAGGCGTGTAGGCGGCCCGGCAGGGCGGTGCTTGCATCGGGCTTGACCATTATGAAGACGTCGCCCTTGTTCGCAGGCTGGTCGCTATCGAGCGTGCCTTTCACCTCGTTGCCGATGCCACTACCGGTGAGCCCAACCACAAGCATTTCGAGTGCCAGACCCAGGGCATAGCCTTTGGGACCGCCAAAGGGCGCGATGGCTCCGGCCATTGCCGCGGAAGCATCCGTCGTTGGTTCGCCGGAGGCATCGAGAGCCCACCCTTCCGGGAGCGGCACGCCACGCCCGGCATAGTCGTGGATCTGGCCCATGGAAACGAGGCTCGTGGCCATGTCCATGACGAAGGGCGCGTCGGCCGTCGGCACCCCGATCGCGATAGGATTGGTGCCTAGCATCGCATGACGGCCGCCCCATGGATGAACCAGGGCCTCGCTCGTGCTGGTCGCGATGAGAATGAAGCCTTGCCGCGCGGCCCCCTCCACATACCAGGACAGCATCCCGATATGGTTGTTGTTGCGGATGGCCGCGAGCGCTAGGCCCGCAGTCTCGACGCGTTCTGCAAGGGCTTTCAAAGCCGCGGCTGAGATCACCGGTCCCAGCCCCATCTGCCCGTCGACCTCGAGGCATGCGCCCCGCCAGCGATGCAAACCCGTTGCCGCCGGATCGGCGACGCCATTGACGATGCGCTCGACGATGCGCGGTAGTCTCAGCAGGCCATGGGAGGCCCGGCCGCGCAACTCGGCTTCGAGGAGGAGATCAGCCTGGATTTCAGCATGCGCCGGCGGTGCATTTGCCTGGCATAGGACTGCAACGGCCATGGACCGAGCCTGCTGGAAGGGAACCAAGGACATATTTTCCCTGTCGTGTAGGGTAAGGTGATGTTTCGTGACGCGAAGAGGTGTCAGGCACCCGTACGAGGCCATTCCTCCTCTGGCGAAGGTAGCAATGAAGCCGTCGCCCTTTGCACGTGCTAGAAGCCTATTTCGGATTTCGAAAACATGTTCTGCGCCGAGACGATCTTCAGGGAAGCAAGGATCGGGTTCCGGCTGGACGCAAGCCTAGCTCAGTGTCGATGAAGCCGACTTCCCCTCA
>Ga0182742_1001558_pt1 | contig 28684 bp, 27 predicted proteins | sample eDN5th37CBELigMG_FD_128880 | JGI IMG/M metagenome (GOLD analysis project Ga0182742, IMG submission 128880) | Enriched Miracle-Growth compost microbial communities from Emeryville, California, USA - eDNA 5th pass 37_C BE-Lig MG (version 2)... ...
CGGCTACGGCGCGCCCAACGCCATTTTCCGTATCGCCGCGCTGAAGAGGGCGCTCTCGACACAAGGCTAATCCAGCGGCCGGCCATGAGCCGGGCAGACCCGCTGAAACGGAAGCGGCGCGGACCCGCGCGTGTCCACGCCAAATCCACCGCGAGGCGGGGTTATCCGCTTTCGGCCGATCGCAGTCTGTATCCATATGCGCCGGGAACTGGATTCCACAGACGTTTCGGGAAGTCTCCAAACCGAATCTATGGATACATATAGGCTAGACAATGTATTTTTTATCCTGTAGCTCTGTATCCAGAAATCGGGAGGAAGGCTCGGATGAGCGAGTCGGCGTCGGACGTCATCTATCGGGAACTCTATGACGACATCCGTCGCCAGCGGCTGGTTCCCAGCGCGCTGGTGCAGGAGGAGGAGCTCGCGGCGCGATTCAATGTCAGCCGGACCCCGGTCCGGGAGGCGGTCCGGCGGCTGATCCAGGACGGCCTCCTGGAGCGCAAGGGCTCCGGCACCAGCGTCAGGCAGCTTACCGTGGAGGAGGTCGAGAACATCTACCCGCTGATCTCCGTGATGGAGGGTCTCGCGGCCCGCCAGGCGGCCGATCGCATCACCCGGGAAGAACTCGCCACACTCGACAGGCTGCATCGTCAGATGCAGGAGGCCCAGGCATCGTCGGCGAAATTCGTCGAGCTCAACCAGGCCTTCCACGACACCATCATCGCGGCCGCGCGCAATCCGTCGCTCGCCCGGGAGATCGAGCGTTTCCGGATCATCACCACCAGCTTCCGGCATGTCGTTCTCGGCATGCCGCAGCGATCGTCGCAGTCGATCGACGAGCATGCCCGGCTTCTGGCGGCCCTGCATGCCGGCAATGGCGAGGCGGCGGAAAAGGAAATGCGGGCGCATGTCGGCACGGCCGAGGCGGTGCTCATGCTGCTGCTGCGCACCAGCCGGCTGGTGGCGCCGAGCATGGCTCCCGAAAACATCAATCATCGGCGCGCACCGGAAGGCCGCTCGCGCGACAGGCGATAATTTCGACTACTGAATAAAGGGATGGAGAAGTGAGCAACCCTCTCGTTGAGATGTGGCGGCGCAGGGAAGTCGCGTGCGGCGTCTGGTGCTACCTGAACAATGACCTCGCCATGGAAATGTCCGCGGCGCAGGGCTGCGACTATGTGCTGGTCGACCTCCAGCACGGCGTCGCCGATATTTCCCAGGCGATCCACATGGTGCGCGCCTCGCAGTTCCACGGCGCCAACCCGATCGTGCGGGTTCCCCATTGCGATATCGAGATGATCGGCAAGGTGCTGGATGGCGGCGCGGCCGGCGTCATGGTGCCGATGGTCGAAAGCGCCGAGGTCGCCGCGCAGCTCGTCAGCGCCTGCCGCTATCCGCCGCACGGCATCCGCTCCTACGGGCCGGTGCGCGCTTCGCTCCTGCGCGGCACGATGGACCCGGACGTGCTCGGCGACGTCGCCGCCATCGCCATGATCGAGACGGTGAAGGGTCTCGAGGCCGCCGAGGAGATCGCCAGCACGCCCGGCCTCTCGGCCATCTATATCGGCTCGGTGGACCTCTCGATCAGCCTCGGCATCGGCCCGAAAATGCCGTCCGAAGACAAGCGTTTCCTCGATGCGGTCGCACGCATCAAGAAGGCGTGCGATGCGGCAGGCATCGCCGTCGGCCTGCACTGCCCGAACGGCGAGGTCGCCGGCGCCTATGCCAGGAACGGCTATCGCATGGTGACGGTCGCGACCGACATCGAACTCCTCAAGGCCGGCGCCAGGCGTGAGATCGAAGCGGCGCGCGCCGTCTACAAGGGAGCGTGACGATGAGCACCAAATGGACGGGCGGCGCCGGTGTCGGCACCTGGATCCAGTCTCCGAACCCGGAGGCCTGCGAGGCCGCGGCCGGGCTCGGCTACGACTTCTGCATCATCGACATGGAGCACGGCACCTTCGGCTGGGACACGACCGTGCATCTCGTCCGCGCCGTGCAGGCGCTCGGTTCGAACGCCATCGTCCGCGTGCTCGAAGGCGACCAGCGGACGCTCCAGAAGGCGCTCGATCTCGGTGTCGACGGGGTGCTCGTGCCGAAGGTCGAGAGCGGCAAGCAGGCCGCCGACATCGTCGCGGCCTGCCGCTTTCCCGGCGACGGCGTTCGCGGCGCCTGCGGCACGACGCGCACCAACATGCACGGCGCGCGCGACTTCCGCGCGACCGTCAGCCGCGCCGGCGCGCTGCATGTCTGGGGCCTGATCGAGACCGCGGCAGGCCTGCGCAATGTCGAGGAGATCGTCGCCAGCGGGCTGACCGGCATCGTCATGGGCCCCTTCGATCTTTCCTTCAGCCTCGGCTTTTCCGGCGACACAGGCCGCCCCGAGATCTGGGAGGCGCAGCAGACGATCATGAAGGCCGCCCATGCGGCGCAGTGCGACTGCATCGTCTCGCTTGGCGGCACCGAGCCGGCGACGCTGCAGCCGGAAATGCGGAAATGGCGGGATGCAGGGGCGAAGACCTTCACCGCGCCTTCCGACCGCGCGCTCCTCGCCGATGCCTTCTCGCGCGCCCTGAAGACCTGCCGCGCCGCATTCTGACCCCACATCCGTTCATCGAGAAAGTGTCATGACCAACTATCTGAAGAGTGCCGCCCCGAAGGTTCGCCAGTCGACGAGCGGCGTCGAGGACACCGTCCGTTCCATGCTGGCGGACATCGCCGAAAACCGCGACGACGCCATCGTCCGCTATGCCTCGAAGCTCGACAAGTGGAGCGACAAGCCGTTCCGCGTCACCAAGGACGACGTCAAGGCGGCGGAGGCCACGCTGCCTGTCTCCTTCAAGGAGGATTTCGACTTCGCCCACAGGATGGTCACCGAATTCGCCAAGCGCCAGCTCGACAGCATCGGTGCCTTCGAAAGCGAGATCGAGCCGGGCGTCGTGCTCGGCCAGAAGCTGATCCCGGTCACCAGCGCCGGCTGCTACATTCCCGGCGGCAAGTATCCGCTGATCTCGGCGGCCATCATGAGTATCTCCACGGCCCGTGTCGCGGGCGTGGAGAACGTCATCGCCTGTGCCCCGCCGCGCGACGGCAACGGCATGTTCGCGCCGCAGGTCTATGCGCTGGACAGGGCCGGCGCGGACGAGGTCTATACGCTGGGTGGCGTGCAGGCGCTGGGCGCCATGGCCTATGGCTGCCTCGGCATGCCGGCGGTCGACATCATCACCGGCCCTGGCAACGCCTTCGTCGCCGAAGCCAAGCGCCAGCTCTTCGGCCAGGTCGGCATCGACCTTCTCGCCGGCCCGACCGAAATCATGATCATCGCCGACGAGACGGCCGATCCGGAGCTGGTGGCCACCGACCTGCTCGGCCAGGCCGAACACGGGCCGGACAGCCCGGCATGGCTGATCACCACCTGCGAGAAGCTCGGCAAGGACGTGATCCGCGCCGTCGAGCGCCAGCTTGAGACGCTGCCGACGGCCGCCATCGCCGCCATCGCCTGGCGCGACCACGGCGAAGTCGCCGTCGTTAAGGATTTCGACGCGGCCGTCGCGCTCTCGGACGCCTATGCGCCGGAGCACCTGGAAGTCATGACCGCCGACAATGCCTATTTCCTCGACAAGCTGCGCAATTACGGCAGCCTGTTCGTCGGCGAGGAAAGCACGGTCGCCTATGGCGACAAGGGCGTCGGCACCAACCACACGCTGCCGACGGCGGGCGCTGCCCGCTACACCGGCGGCCTCTGGGTCGGCAAGTTCATCAAGACCGTGACCTATCAGCGCCTGACGCCCGAGGCGAGCCGCCGCATCGCCCCCATCATGGGACGGCTCTGCAACATGGAAGGCATGCTCGCCCACGAGATCACCGCGCAGGTGCGCTCGAAGCGCTACGCCGCGTGAATCGAGACAGTTTCGACAGGGAGGAACCATCATGTGCAAGTCCGGAATCTGCGGATGCATCGGCGGGCCGATGCCCGGCAAATTCGCCTATTCGGCCTTTTCGGCCGAGCTCGACCTGACACCGGTACGCAAGCTGGAAGAGGTGGTGGCCATGTCGCCGGAAGACATGGCGCGCGCCTCGCGGGTCGTCAGCTCCGCCTATAACGAGCTTCTCCAGGTGGCCGCCAGCCTGGAGAACCGCGAATATCGCGAGCTGATGACGGAATGCATTTCCGGTCCCAAGGTCGCGTTCCTCGAAATGTACAAGACCGACGACGACCGGCGCAAGCTGTTCGACGAGATGGTCAAGCTCGGCTTCTTCAACAAGGACGACAACCCGGACTACGTCTTCCCGGCCGGCAACATGAACCCGCAGACCTACCTGACGGCGCCATCGAGCCACAACGACTTCTACAATGCCCATCCGGGCGGGCTGGCGATCACCGTCGCCTACAACATCCGCATGGCCGAGGCCTATACGAGCAACTATCGCCAGATGTTCGGCCTGCCGATCAGCCGTGACCTGCCGGCCGCCGCCCTCTGCATCCACGAATATCCGAAGGTCTGGCTCTATCAGTGGCAGAAGGACGGATCCTGGCTGGAAGAGCCGCGCACCGTCTATGACGATACCTGGCACGCCCACTGCATCTACGTCACCGCCGAGTTGATGTACCGGCGCTACGATGCCCGCATCGTCATGGCGATGGCGGCGGCCCACCAGCTTTCGGCGCTGAATGCCAGCATGGACGGGCGCGATGTCGTTTGTGACTGGGTCGGTCTCGAACGGGTCGCCCACTTCATCCAGGCCGCCGCCGTGATGGCGCAGGTGGACCCGGTCGACTACGGGCTGCTGGAACGCAAGGGCGGCAAGCTCGTGCTGGCGCCCCAGCCGGCGGAGCAGTGGGTCACCCACCTTGCCGATATGAACTGGCCCTACACGATGGGCGCCGCCCATCTCCTCACGGCGCCGCTCCTGCAGGATTTTGCCGAAAGCCAGCTCGGCATCGCCCGCAAGGGACGGGAGTTCAACCAGCTGAAGAACTACGTCTGGTCGCAGCTTGGCCAGATCCCTCTCTACGAGATCCTCGTGCGCGAGGGCCGCGACGCCGCGAACCGGACCATCGGCCGGCTTGTTTCGAAACATTGATGACGTGACCCCGGCCGGCGGCGACCGCCGCCCGGCTGCGGGCATACGCTAGGAAAATTCATGAGCCGCCCTTTCTCCATCAATCCCGAGGCAGCGCTCGCCGCCAACCGGTCGCCCTATTTCGGGCATGGCAAGATCGAGATCCTTCCGAAGATCCTCGTGGGCGACCTCGCCGACATCGCCACGCTCTACACGCCCGGCGTCGCCTATTCGGTTCGCGAGATCATGGACCGCCCGGACGCCGTGCATGAACTGACCTCCAAGGACAACACGATCGGCGTCGTCACCGACGGTACGGCGGTGCTTGGCTGGGGCCGCACCGGCCCGCATGCCGCGGTCCCGGTCATGGAGGGCAAGGCGGCGATGTTCAAGCTTCTGGCAGGCATCGATGCGGTGCCCCTGTGCCTCGACGTCGCGGACGGCGACGAGCTCGTGCGCATGATCAAGGCGCTGGAGCCCGGCTTCGGCGGCTTCAATCTCGAGGACGTCTCGGCGCCCACCTGCTTCGACGTCATGAGGCGGCTCGATCACGAATTGCCGGTGCCCTGCATCCATGACGACCAGTACGGCACCGCGACCGTCGCCATAGCCGGCCTCATCAATGCCTGGAAGGTCACCGGCCGCTCGCCGGCCGACCAGCGTGTCGTCATCAACGGCGCGGGCGCGGCCGGCAGCGCCGTGTTCGATCTCCTGACAGGGCTCGGCGTCGGCGACATCATCGTCCACGAGCGCGAGGGCATCCTCTGCGAAGGCGGCACCTATGCCGACGCCCACCATCGCGACATCGCCGCCCGTTCGAACCGCGAGCGCCTGAAAGGCGGGCTCGCCGAGGCGGTGCGCGGCGCCGACGCCTTCGTCGGCGTATCGGTCGCCTCGCAGCTGACGGCGCAGATGGTGCGCACCATGGCGCCCGGCCCCGTGATCTTCGCGCTCGCCAATCCCGTGCCGGAGATCATGCCCGAAGAGGCGATCGCCGGCGGCGCGGCGATCGTCGGCACCGGGCGGTTCGACTATCCGAACCAGTGCAACAACGTGCTGGCGTTTCCCGCCCTGATGCGGGCCGCGCTCGACACACGGGCAAAGCGCCTGACGCGCGAAGTCTATCTGGCGGCCGCCGCGGCGATCGCCGCCGATGTTCCCGACAACGCGTTGAGCGCGCAGAACATGCTGCCGACCCCGCTGTCCGAAACGCTCTATCCGCGCGTCTCAGAAGTGACCGCGCGTGCCATCGTCGATGCCGGGCTGGCCCACCGGGATCCCGGCATCGGCGCCGTCGAGGCCGGGACGCGCAAGCTGCGCGATCTCGTCGCCAAACGCCAGAGCATACTCGCAACGCTGGGAGCGATGCGGCCGTCACAACAGTAACCACACATGTCCAGAGGGAGGAATACAATGCTTAATCGTAGATACATGCTTGCCGGGGTTGCAGCCCTTGCAATGGCCGCCGGCGCGGCGCCGGCCTTTGCCGAATATCCAGACCGGCCGATCCAGATGGTGGTGCCGTGGGGCGCCGGCGGCGGATCGGATGCGGTCGCGCGCATCATCGCTTCGCTCATGGAGAAGGACCTCGGACAGCCGATCGCCGTCGTCAACAAGACCGGCGGCAGCGGCGCCGTCGGCCATCAGGCGATCGCCGGCGCCAAGCCGGACGGCTACACGATCGGCATGATCACCATGGAAGTCACGACCATGCACTGGGTCGGTTTCAGCCAGCTGAAGTCCAGCGACTTCGTGCCCTTCGGCCAGGTGAACTTCGATCCCGCCGCCGTGACCGTCCGCGCCGACGCGCCCTACAAGACCGTGGGCGAATTCATCGAGGCCGTGAAGGCCGCTCCGGGCAAGTACAAGTCCTCGGGCGGCGGCGCCGGCGCCGTGTCGCATATCGCCATTGCCGGCCTGATGAAGGCCGCGGGTCTTTCGCCGGCCGCCTCGCCTTGGGTCACCATGGATTCCGCCGCGACCGCCCAGCAGGAACTGGTCGCCGGGGGCATCGAGGTCGTCGGCTCGTCGCTCGGCGAGACCCGCGCGCTCACCGAGGCCGGCAAGGTCAAGCAACTGGCCGTGATGGACGACGAGCGCCTGCCGGGCTTCGAGTCCGTGCCGACCGTCAAGGAATCCTCGGGCATCGACTGGAGCTATGCAACCTGGCGCGGTTTCGCCGGCCCCGTCGGCATGCCGGAAGAGGCCAGCAAGACGCTCGGAGCCGCCCTTGAGAAGGCCTATAACAGCCCCGAATTCGCAGACTTCATGAAGAACCGCGGCTTCGGGATGAAATGGCGCAACGGCGCCGACTTCGCAGCCTTCATGGTCGAGGCGGACGCCGTCAACGGCGCCCTGCTCAAAGACCTCGGTCTCGCAAAGTAAGTCAGGAAGGCAGGCCGGTCATGCGGTTCAACGATAGGATTTGGGGAGCGCTGCTCCTCGGCTTTGCGATCGTCATCTGGTATTCGGCGCAGGACCTGCCGAATCCGGGCGACCAACTATATGGACCGGCCTTTTTCCCGGAATGGATCGCGCTCGCGCTCGGGATTTCCGCCGCCGTCATGCTCGGCAACTCGCTCATCCGCGGCGAGAGCGAGCCGCTCGTGTCCGTCGACGGCTGGCTTCTCCAGCCGGCCGTCGTCGCGCGCTTCCTGTTGGTTCCGGCGCTCGTGATCTTCTACGTCTACGCGGTCGACGAACTCGGCTTCCTGCTGACGGCGGCACTGGTGCTCGCCGTCATGCTGCTCAGCCTCGGCGTGCGCGTCCGCGTCGCCCTTCCGACGACGGCGGGAATCGTGCTTCTCGTCTACGGCATCTTCGACATCATGCTGCGCGTGCCGCTGCCGCGCGGCGACCTCTTCTTCAGCTAAAGGCAAGCGCCATGCTCGACGCCTATCTCACCGCCATCGGAATGGTCTTCACCCCTTACGTGCTGGGCGTGATGCTGCTGTCCGGCATCTATGGCCTGGTCATCGGCTGCATTCCCGGCCTCTCGGCGACCATGGCGATCGCCCTGCTCGTTCCGCTGACCTTCTTCATGCCGCCCATCCCGGCGATCGCCGCGATCGTCACGACCAGCGCCATGGCGATCTTCTCGGGCGACATCCCCGGCTGCCTGCTGCGCATTCCCGGAACGCCGGCCTCGGCGGCCTATGTCGACGAAGCCTACGAGATGAACCGCAACGGCCATCCCGAACGCGCGCTCGGCATCGGCCTCGTCTTCTCCGTCATCGGCGGCCTCTTCGGCGCCATCGTGCTGATGATCGCCGCGCCCGCGCTCGCCGATTTCGCGATGCAATTCAGCACGGTCGAGTTTTTCTGGCTGGTGCTGCTCGGCCTCGGCGGCGCGGTGTTCATCGGCGCCCGCCGGCCGATCAAGGCGGTCCTCATGCTGTTCGTGGGTCTTGCGATCTCGCTGGTCGGCATGCAGAACCCGGCCGGCCTGCCGCGCTTCACCTTCGGCAGCATCGATCTGCTGAGCGGCTTCTCCCTGATCCCCGTTATGGTGGGCATGTTCGCCGTCTCCGAAGTGCTTCGTTCCATCATCCGCCCGCAGGCCAAGGCGGAGGGCAAGGTGGGCGGCATCGACGGCATCTTCCACGGCATGTGGGGCCTGACGAAGAAGTATCCCTGGCCGCTGGCCCGCGGCAGCATTCTCGGCACCATCATCGGCGCCCTGCCCGGCGCCGGCGCCGATATCGCCGCCTGGATGTCCTATGCGATGAGCAAGCGCTTCTCGAAGGAGCCGGAAAAGTTCGGCACCGGCCATCCGGAGGGCCTCGTCGAGGCGGGCGCATCCAACAACAGCGCGCTCGGCGGCACCTGGATCCCGGCGCTCGTCTTCGGCATTCCCGGCGATTCCATCACCGCCATCGCCATCGGCGTACTCTACATGAAGAACCTCAATCCGGGCCCGACCATCTTCATCCATGCTCCGCAGAACGTCTACGCGATCTTCCTGATCTTCCTGCTCGCCAACCTTCTGATGATCCCGCTCGGCTGGGCGATCATCAAGCTGGCGCGCCACGTCCTGAAGGTTCCGCGCAACGTCCTCATGCCGATCATCCTGCTCTTCGCGATGGTCGGGGCCTATGCGATCAACAACAACCTGTTCGATGTCCTGATCATGCTCGCCTTCGGCCTTTTCGGCTTCGTCCTGGAAGAAAACGAATTCCCGGTCGCGCCGATCATCCTCGGCATCGTGCTCGGCCCCATGCTCGAAGCGAACTTCGTCGCCTCGATGATCAAGGCGGACGGCAGCTTCCTGGGCTTCGTCAACCGCCCGATCGCCGCCGTGCTGGCCGCCATCACCGCCGGCATCGTGCTCTGGTCGATCGCATCCGCCCTGCTGCGCAAACGCGGCGCCGAGAGCAAGGAGCCTCTTTCCGAGCACCTTTGAAGCCGCCCTTGCCGGCAGATCGTCACGGGCGACCGTTCATGGATCGCGTCGCCCGTGACGTCCGGGCCCGCTTCCCTCTAAAAATTCCGACTATGTCAGGACGGTCAGGAACGCCTGCGCGGCGCGGCTGAGCGTCCGTTCCCTGTGGCGGATCACCCGGAAATCCCGGGTGCCGAGATCGAAGGGAATGATCCGCAGCCGTCCGGTCTGGACCGCCGCGCTGGCGACGGAGGACGAAACGACCGTGGCGAGATTTCCGGCGGCGGCCACGGCGCACAGCGCTTCGTTGGACGGCAGCTCCATCGCCACGGAGAGGTCGTTGAGGGACATTCCGCTTCGGGCCAGCGCGCTTTCGAAACTCGACCGTGTCCCCGAACCTTCTTCGCGAAGGGCCCAGCGCGTCGATGCGAGGGCCGCGGGCAGATCGGGCGGCGTGCGGGTCCATGCGTGGCCCGCCCCGACGACGACGACCAGATGATCGGTCGCGACGAGTTCGACCGCCAGCCCCTCCTCGGACGCGTGGCCCTCGATAAGGCCGAGCTCGGCCGTACCTTCGCAGACGGCCGCGACGCTTTCGGCGGTGTTGCCGATCCTCAGATCCAGATCCACGTCGGGAAATAGCGTGTTGTAGCGGTCCAGCCGCTCCGGAAGCCAGAAATTGGCGATGGTCTGGCTGGCGAACAGGGTCAGCAGGCCGCGGCGCATATTGCCGAGATCGGCCAGCAGTTCTTCCGCATTGCGGGCCTGCGCCAGAACGGACCGGGCGGCCTTGAGGAAGATCGCCCCCTCGCTGGTCAGCTCGATCCTGCGCCCGATCCGATGGAACAGGGCGACGTTATGCCGGGCCTCCAGCGTTGAAATGGCGTTGCTCACGGCCGATTGCGTCAGATGGAGCGCGGTCGCCGCGCGCGTCACATGCTGGAGATCGGCAACCGTCACGAAGATTTTAAGTTGATCGAGCGTCATGTCCCCACGCTCTTAGCTCAACCCAGCAATTCTGTCAGCGCAAGGCCGCCGAAAGCGATGAAAAACGTCGCCATTGCGGCAAGGACGAGCGGCCGCAGGCCCTGGGCCTTGAGCGAGCCGTAGCGCGTCCCAAGGCCGAGCGCGCTGAGCGCCGCGGTCAGCAGCACGGGCGTGACGGCGACCACCGGTTGTCTCACCGCATCGGGGATGAGGCCGAAGCTGTTCAGCACGATCGCCAGGATGAAGCAGAGGACGAAGCCCGGAACGATCGGAACGGCCGACAGCGAGGCCGTATCCGATTTCATGTGGCGCCGTGCCAGAAGGGTGACGCCGATCAGCATCGGCGCCAGCAGCAGCACGCGGGAGAGCTTCACGATCACGCTGTATTCGCCGGCGGCCTCGCCCTGGCTGAACCCTGCCGCCACGACCTGCGCCACCTCGTGCACCGAAGCGCCGGTCCAGAAACCGTACTGCTCGCCCGAAAGACCGAGAAGGGACGCGGCGAGCGGATAGAGCAGCATGGCCAGGGTGCCGAAGAGCGTCACGCATGCGATGGCATAGGAAACATCCTCGTCGCGGGCCTTTTCCACGGCATTCGCGGCGGCGACCGCCGAGGCGCCGCAGATCGACGTCCCCGCCGCCAGCAGCCTGACGAGGCCGGAATCGACGCCCAGCATCCGCCCGGCAAGAAGGGTGAAACCATAGGTCGCCACCACGAGCGCGCACAGGGCGCTCATCCCCGCGATGCCGACATTGGCGACCTGGCCGAGGGTGAGCTGGAGGCCGAGAAGAGCGACCGACATGCGAAGGAGCTTCTTGCCGCAAAGCGCTATCCCCGGAAGCGCCACCGCGGGCACGGTCGTCAGATTGGCAAAAAGGATGCCGACGAAGATGGCCGTGATCATCGGGCTCATGGCCGCCATGCCGGGAATCTGGCGAAGCCCGTAGGCCGCCGCCGTGATCAGGAACACCAGCACGAGGCCCGGCACCATTTTCCCGACGATACGGGCCTTGGAACAATCTCCGACAAAAGGAACCGACGACAAAACGGGCAGCCTCTCAATAAAATGAAATACTCCCTCTTTTGTCTAAAATAGAAAATGATTTCCAATTCGAAGTTCTAATCGAAACGTTCGATTGGAATGATGAAAGCGGAATCGGCATCCGCCACGGCCACGGAACGAAGCGCCCGGCCGAAAAAGCCCCCCGGCAAGCCGGGGAGCTCGATGTCCCGAAGGAAAGATCGGACCGAGGGATCAGGTCCGAAGGATCGTCGATTCATCGTCCCTCTGCCGTCCGCCGAGCGCGGCCGCCGCCGAAGCGACGAAGGCGCCGACGAGAAGCGACAGGGCGCCGAGCAGGGCGGCGGTGGCGGCCGACTTGCGGGCGTCGTTCGCGGCGTCGAGCGCGGTATTCTTCGCCTCCTCGACCTGCTGCAGGACCTGGTCGACCCTGGCGCGGGCCTCGTCCGGCGTGACACCGGCACGGGAAGCGACGATGGCGGCGATATAGCTGCGGTCAGCCTGCGGCACCTCGCCATTGACCGCGCCCCGCATCAGGATGCGCGATACTTCAGCCGTGGCGGCGGCATCGTCGGTCTGCGCCCTGGAGGTGACGTCCTGCGGACGAAGAAGCAGGTCCGTGAAGTATCCCGTCGCAAGGTCCGGCGTGTCGGCGCCGCCGGCCGCAGCTGCCGTCGCCGCACCGGCCCCGGCCGTGGTCGCGGCGGAAGACACCGCCTGGACGCCGGTTCCGGCGAGCGAGGTGAAGGCGGAGCCGGCGAGCCCGGCGACGACGACGGTAGCGAGTGCCCAGCTGAGGAAACCGTGCGCCGTATCGCGGAAGAACACCTCATCGGTGTGCACCCCGGCCCATTTCGTGCGCAGCCGTCCGGTGAGGTAGCCGCCGAGGGCCGAGGCCAGCCATTGCACGACCACGAACCAGATGGCGGCGGTTATGCTCACCGCCGTGAAGGAGGCCCCTTCCCCCGACCAGGGCGACACCATGGTCAGTCCGACACCGGAGCCGAGGAGCAGAAGAATGAGGGTGACGGCGGACGCCGCCGTCGCGCCGCCGATGACGGGGCCCCACGCCAGGGCGGGGACGTTTGATTCGACGCCGACGTCGGAAGCCTCGGTCGAGTAAGTTGTCATCGCCGTCTCCTAGCGCATGAAAAGAACGAGCAGAATGACGATCGGCAGGGGAATGCCCAGAAGCCAGAGAAGAATGCCGCGACCCATCTTGAAATCTCCCTTGTTAAGCGCGCTTTGCGCCACCTACAACTTCCGCCCGCCGGCTATGTTCCACGCAAGATGCGCAATGCCGCCCCGGGGTCGTGCGGGACGGCTGTCATGCGGGCAGAGATTGCGGGAGGATCGGACCGTCGACCGGAGCGGGCGGCACCGGGGCCGCAACGCCGGATCGGGCCGGGGAAACGTCAGAGCTTGAAGAAGCTTGCCATCAGTTCGAGCTGCTGTTCCAGCATCGGCTTGCCGAGATGGATGCGGCAGCCCTTGTCGCGGGCGGCGGCCAGAAGCGGGGTGATCTCCGGCTCCATGATGACCTCGGCGACGACCGTGCCGGGCTGAAGGCCGGCCGCATCGAGCGGCAGCGGATCGCCGGGCTTCATGCCGAGCGAGGTGCCGTTGACCACGATGTCGTGGCCGGACGGATCGGCCGTGCCGACGCTGACCGAGGCGTCCGGCGCATGCGCGCGAATGCGCTCGCAGAGATCCTGCGCCTTGGCGCTCGTGCGGTTCGCCAGCGTCAGGTGGGAAACGCCCGCCTCGACCATGGCGAAGGCGATGGCGCTCGCCGCCCCGCCCGCGCCGACGAGATAGACCCGCTTGCCTTCCACCGGAATGCCCTCGCAGGCAAGGCCGGCGACGAAGCCGACCCCGTCCAGCATGTCGCCGACGAGCCTGCCATCATCCTCGCGACGGATGACGTTGACGGCGCCCATCAGGCGGGCGCGGTCGCTGATCGCGTCGCAGATCTCCGCCATCGCGCCCTTGTGCGGCACCGTCACGATGCCGCCGTCGAAGCTCTTCAGCGTGCGCAGCGATGCCGCGAAGGCCGCAAGGTGCTCCGGCGCGACCTGGAAGGGCACCATGACCGCATCGCGCCCGCGCCGGATGGCGATGGCGTTGATGCCGGGCGGCGCCTTCACATGGCCGATCGGATCGGCAAGGATGCCGAGGACGCGGGTCCTGCCGGTGATGGCGGTGAGGTCGCGGCCCGTCATCGCCTACTTGCCCCAGGTGAGCGCGAGCGGGTTGACCTCGCGCGCCAGTTCCAAGAGGCCCTCGCGGGTCGCCGGATGGGCGGGCTCCAGCGGATGGCGCACGGCATCCGAGCCGATGACGCCGCCCTCGGCCATGACGATCTTGGCGGCGCGCAGGCCGCACTGGCGGTTCTCGTAGTTGATCAGCGGCAGGATGCGCTGGTAGGCGGCGGCGGCAAGATCGCGCCGGCCGGCGGCGTGATGCTCGATCACCGGGCGGATGAGGTCGGGGAGAAGCGCGCTCGACATGACGCCGGTCGCGCCCGCATCGAGGTCGGCCATCAGCGTGATCGCCTCCTCGCCGTCGAACGGGCCCTCGATGGCCTCGCCGCCGGCGGCGATCAGCGCGCGCAGCTTGCCCGCCGTGCCGGGCACCTCGATCTTGAAATAGCGCACCATCGGCAGTTCGCGCGCCAGCTTCACGAGGAAGGGCACGGACAGGTGCACGCCGGAAAGCGGGGCGTCCTGCACCATGATGGGAATGCCGGCGGCATCCTGTACACGGGCGAAATGATCGTAGATCGCCTGCTCGTCGACGCGCAGCACGCCTGCGCCGTGATAGGGCGGCATCATCATCAGGAGGCTGGCGCCGTGCTCGCGCGCATGGGCGGCGCGCTCGGCGGCGATGCGGGTGGAGAAATGGCTGCACGTCACCATGACCGGCACGCGGCCGGCGACATGGGCAAGGCTGTCCTCGGTGAGGATGCGGCGCTCCTCGTCGGTCAGGAGGAACTGCTCGGAATAGTTGGCAAGCAGGCAGATGCCGTCCACGCCCTGGTCGATCATGCAGTCGAGGACGCGGCGCTGACCTTTAAGGTCGATATCGCCATTGTCATGGAAGGGGGTCGGAGCAACGGGGAACAATCCGCGATAGGGCGCACGGGCGGTCATGATCTATCCTGTCGAAAAACGGTATGGGAGGACCGGCGCGGGGAAAATCGCCCGCGCCGGAAATCGGCTTATTCCTGCGGGATGTCCGCCGGCAGCGACTGGTGGAAATACTTCTCGTAGATCGTGTTCAGCTTGCCGTTCTCAAGGTTCTTGGCGACCCATTCGTCGACCCAGGCCTTCAGCTCGTCGTCGCCCTTGCGCAGGCCGACGGCCATCGGATAGGCGGCCATGTCGATCTTCACTTCGAGGTTGAGCGCCGGGTTCTGCTCGGCCACCTCGTTCGCCGTCGAAAGGGCGGCGGCGAGGATGTTCTGCTGGCCGGTGGCGACGGCCGTGTTCGTCGTCGCCTCGTCCTCGTAGCGCACGATACTGGCGTCGACGCCGCTTTCCTTGACAATGCGGGTCAGTTCGATATCGGCGGTGGTGCCGCGCGCGACTGCGAGCGACTTGCCGGCAAGATCCGCCGGTTCCTTGATCGCCGTGTCCTTGGCGGCCGAGATGACGACCGGGATGACGCCATAGGGCTTGGAATAGTCGATGACCTTCTTGCGCTCGGCGGTGATCGAGAACGAGGCGATCACCATGTCCACCTTGCGGCTGATCAGCGAGGGCACGCGGTTGGCGCCGGAGACCGGCACGATTTCCAGCGGCACGCCCATGTCCTCGGCCAGCAGCTTGGCCGTCTCGACGTCCGAGCCGGTTTCCTTCGCCTCGCTGTCGAGCATGCCGTAGGGCGGATGGCTGACGTCGATGGCGACGATCACCTTGCCGCGCTCCTTGATGGCGGCCGGCACGTCGGCCGCGCCGGCGGCGGTGGCGCCGAAGGCAAGGCCGATGACGAGGCTTGCGGCCGTTGCGGCCAGTTTGAGTTTCAGCATGGTTTCTCCTCCTTGGGTTGGATGGTTCAAAGCCCGTTGCCGACAAACTGGCGCAGTTCGGCCGTTTGCGGGTTGAGCAGCATGTCGCCGGGTCCGGATTCCCAGACACGGCCCTGGTGCATGAAGACGACCTGGTCGGCGACGGAGCGCGCGAAGGCCATTTCATGGGTGACGAGCATCATCGTCATGCCGTTCGAGGCGAGGCGCTCGATGGCTTTCAGCACCTCGCCGGTCAGTTCCGGGTCGAGCGCCGAGGTGACTTCGTCGAAGAGCATCAGGCGCGGATGCATGGCGAGCGAGCGGGCGATCGCCACGCGCTGCTGCTGGCCGCCGGAAAGCTCTTCCGGATAGGACTGGATCTTGTCGGAAAGGCCGACCTGGGCCAGCACCTCCTTGGCAAGCTCGCGCGCCTCGGCCTGGGCAATGCCCTTCACCTTGCGCGGGGCGAGCGTGACGTTCTGCTCGACCGTCAGATGCGGGAAGAGGTTGTAGCTCTGGAAGACGATGCCGACGTCCTGGCGCAGGGTGCGCAGGTCCACCTTCTCGGCGGCAAGGTCGTGGCCGCAGACATGCAATTCGCCGGATTGGAAGCGCTCCAGCCCGTTGACGCAGCGCAGCGCCGTGCTCTTGCCCGAGCCGGAACGGCCGATCAGCGCGACGACCTGGCCGGGGGCGACCTCCAGGTCGACGCCTTTCAGCACCTCGACCTGGCCGTAGCTCTTGCGCAGGTTATGGAAACGGACCATCGGTTGGGTTGCGCCTGACATGATGGATTGTCCTTCGTGTGATGGAGCGGATGACGGAGCCTTGGCCCGGCCGTTCAATTGCGGTGGAGCTTGCGTTCGAAGCGGCGCGCCATGACCGACATCGGGAAGCAGATGGCGAAATAGATGAGCGCGGCGATGGTGAAGACCGTGAACGGCTTGAAGGTCGAGTTGTTGATGACCTTGGCCGAATAGGTGAGATCGAAGAAGTTGATGACGACCGCGTAGGACGTGTTCTTGACGATCTGCACCATGAAGCCGACCGTCGGCGGGATGGCGATGCGCAGCGCCTGCGGCAGGATGACGTAGACGAAGCGCTGCGGCTTGGTCAGCGCCAGGCATTCGGCCGCTTCCCACTGGGTCTTCGGCACGGCCTGGATGCAGCCCTTCCAGATCTCGCCGAGATAGGCGCCGGAATAGAGCGTCATGGCAAGGCCTGCGGCCACCAGCGCGGGCACCTCGAAACCGCCGATGCTGATGCCGAAATAGACGACGAACATGATGACCGGCAGCGGCACGCCCTGGATGAACTGGACGAGGCCGGAGGAGACGACGCGCAGCCACTTGGCCTTGGCCGAGCGGGCGAGCGCCAGCGGCAGGCCGAGGAACGTGCCGCCGACGAAGCCGAGCAGCGACAGGACGATGGTCCAGCCGGCACCCTGGAAGATATAGGCGATCTGTTGGATGGTGAGTCCCAGCATGGTTCTACCTCAGAGCGGCGTGCGCAGCCGGCGGCGGCGGGGGAAGGAGACTTCCGCGATGCCCATCAGGACGACGCGCAGCAGCGAGGCGAGGCCGAGATAGAAGACGGCGATGACGAGATAGACCTCGAAGCCGCGGAAGGTGAAGGACTGGATCATGTAGGCGACGCCCGTCAGCTCCTCGGCGGAGATCTGCGACATGATGGAGGTCGCCAGCATCATCAGCACGAACTGGCTGACGAGCGCGGGATAGACCCGCTCGACCGCCTGCGGGATCTCGACATAGACGAGCGACTGGAACGGGCTCAGCGACAGACAGGACGCCGCCTCAAGCTGGCCGCGCGGGATGGTCTGGAAGCCGGCGCGCATGATCTCGGCGGTATAGGCCCCGACATTGATGACCAGCGCGATGACGGCCGCGGCGAAGGGCCCGACATGGATCTGCAGCGAGGCGAGCCCGAAGAACAGCCAGAACACCTGGATGATCAGCGGCGTGTTGCGGATCGCCTCGACATAGACGGTGGCGACGCGCTGCGCCCACGGCCCGCCGCGAAGGCGGGCGACGGCGACGACGGTACCGAGCACGAAGCCCGGCACGATCGAGGCGACGGTCATGCCGATGGTCAGCCAGACGCCGTTGATGAGGTCCGGCAGGTAGTCGTTGAGGAACGAGAAATCGAATTCATACATCGCGGCACGCAGTCCCGTTTGTCAGGGCGGGGGGCAGGGCTATCGCACATGGACCGGGTCCGGTGCTTCCAGCCCCGTTCTCCCCCGCTGGGAGAAGGGGCCGGCAGGCGGACGAGAAGGAGCGCCGCAGGCGGGCAATAAACGATTGCTCCCCGCGCCACGCCCTCGTCCGGCCTTCCGGGCCACCATCTCCCCGCGGGGGAGAAGGGCGGGAGGAAGCCTCGGCGGATCTCATCGGGGCAAACGGCAGGGTGCCCGCATTTCCAGCGGGCGTCGGGCGACATCGTACACTTGCAAAAGGCATCGGTCCGGGCTCCTCCCCACGCCAATTTCCCTCGATTGGCAGTTGACTTTCCGGCCTCTATCATGAATGATCTATGCACGCAATAATCATTTTAGGATTTTCTCTCATGGCGACGGATACGATCTCCCCGGTGATCAGGCTCAACCCGGCGGATAATGTGGGCGTGGCGCGCACGGCGATCGTCGCCGGCACGGCGATTGCGGAGGGCGGGGAAACCGTCACCGCGCGGGCGGATATCCCGAGCGGCCACAAGGTGGCGCTGCGCACCGTCGCTGCGGGGGAAGCCGTGCTGAAATACGGCCAGATCATCGGCATCGCGACCGGGACCATCGCCCCCGGCGACCATGTGCACCTGCACAACCTCGCCATGCAGGAAAGCCACGCGTCCCACCATTTCGCCGAGGACGCCCGCGCAACGCCGCTCTTACCCGAGGGCGAGCGCCGCACCTTCGAGGGCTATGTCCGCCCCGACGGGCAGGTCGGCACGCGCAACTTCATCGGCATCGTCACCTCGGTGAACTGTTCCGCCACGGTGGCCCGCGCCATCGCCGACCATTTCAACCGCGGCGGCGGGCTTGCCGGCTATGACAATGTCGACGGCGTGGTGGCGCTGACCCACGGCACGGGTTGTGCCATCAACATGAAGACGGAGGGCTACCTCTATCTCCAGCGCGTGCTCTCCGGCTATGCGCGCAATCCGAATTTCGCCGGCATCCTCTTCATCGGCCTCGGCTGCGAGACGAACCAGATCGACCCGATCGTGCAGAAGTTCGGCCTGACGGAAGGCCCGCTGCTGCGCACCATGACGATCCAGAACCTCGGCGGCACGCGCAAGACCATCGAGGTGGCAAGCGACATCATCCGCGAGATGCTGCCGGAGGTGAATGCCGCAAGGCGCAGCACCGTGCCGCTGACCGGCCTCAAGGTCGCCCTGCAATGCGGCGGCTCGGACGGCTATTCCGGCATCTCGGCCAATCCGGCGCTCGGCTATGCCGCCGACCTCATCGTGGAGCACGGCGGCACCGCCGTCCTCAGCGAGACGCCGGAGATCTACGGCGCCGAGCATCTTTTGACCCGCCGGGCCGTCAGCCCCGAGGTGGCGCAGAAGCTGATGGACCGCATCGAGTGGTGGCGCCGCTACACCGAGCGCAACGGCGCCGAGCTCAACAACAACCCCTCGCACGGCAACAAGCTGGGCGGCCTCACCACGATCCTCGAGAAATCGCTGGGTGCGGTGGCCAAGGGCGGCTCGATGCCGCTGGAGGCCGTCTACGAATATGGCGAGATCATCGACCGCACCGGCTTCGTCTTCATGGACACGCCCGGCTACGATCCCGTCGCCGTGACGGGCCAGGTGGCGGGCGGCTGCAACGTCATCGTCTTCACCACCGGCCGCGGCTCGGTCTCCGGCTTCAAGCCGGCGCCCTGCATCAAGGTCGCGACGAATACCGAGATGTACGAGCACATGAGCGACGACATGGACATCAATTGCGGTGACATCGTCAACGGCACGGACAGCATCGAGGCGGCCGGCCGGCGCATCTTCGAGAAGATTCTCTCTGTCGCTTCGGGCGAGCACACGCTAAGCGAGGACTTCGGATTCGGAGACAACGAGTTTGTGCCATGGCAGATCGGAGCCGTAACCTGACAGCATCCGCGACCGGGCTCGCCGCGACGGCGGGCTCGACCACCTATGCGACCATCGCCGCACAGCTTCGCAAGAGCATCGGAGCGAAGGCCCTGCCGCACGGCACCGTGCTCCTGGAAGGGCCGCTCGCCGCGATGTTCGGCTCCAGCCGCTCGCCGGTCAAGCGCGCCCTTTCCTCGCTGGAGGAAGAGGGCCTCGTCAGCCGTTTCGACGGGCGCGGCCTCGTCGTCGGCAAGGGCGAGGCGCCGCGCCGGCTGAAGATCACCCCGAAAATGCTGCTGCTCGACGAAGAGGACGGCGTCAACGCCAAGACCTTCGCCTGGCAGCCGCTCTATTACGAATTCGAGCGCGAGATCATCCTGCGCTCGGTCTTCGGCAAGGCGCGGGTCAACGAGCTGGCGCTCGCCCGCCACCTCGATGTCGGCCGCACGGTCGCCCACGATCTCCTGATCCATGCCCGCGAGGTCGGCATCCTGCAGAAGGACGACCGGTCGCGCTGGTGGATCGTGCCGCTCGACGAGGCGCGCTTCGAGAACCTCTACCAGTTGCGCATCCTGCTGGAATCGGTCGCCCTCGCCGGCGCCATGGAGCACATCCCCCCGGCAAAGCTCGACGAGGTGGAGGCACGGCTTCACCGCGTGCAGAACGAATTTCCCGCCGTGCCCGGCGCCGACCTCGACCGGCTGGAGGCCGATCTCCACATCGACTGCATCGGCTACAGCCCCAATCCGGAGATCGTCGAGGCCCTCAAGCGCAGCCGCTGCATTCTCGTGGCGGGCAAGCACATCCAGCTCGCGCTCGGCAAGGGCAAAGGCGTCGATCCGTTCATGGAAGAGCACCTGGAGATCGTGCAGGCGCTGCGCGACAAGGATGAGCAGGCCGTCCGCACCCGCCTCATCCGCCATCTCGCGCTTTCGGCGGAAAAGGCCGCCCAGCGGCTTCAGTCCTTCCGCAGTTCCCAGGTCATGGCCGACCTGCCCTACGTCTTCGACTAGAGCATTCAGCTTTTTGTTTTTGCCGCATTGTCCGACGCCGAAGCGATCACGCTTCGGCTGGAAACGCTCTCGGGGTCGCGCCGCCGTGCGCCGAGCCGGAACCCGGGTGCGCAGGTGTCCGCCGCCTGGTCCTCTATCTCCGGCAGGAGCATTGTCAGCCGCAGGGCCATCTCGACGCGGAACCGCGTCTCGGCGTCCCTGACATCGATGCCGAAGGCCTCGCGGATCTTGTCGATCCGGTAGCGCACCGTCGAGATATGCACGTTGAGTTCGTCCGCGACGGGCTGCGGGCGCCCCCCGTGCCGAACGAGCGCTTGCAATGTCGGCAGCAGCGGCGCGGATTGTGTGGCGTCATGCTGCCGGATGCCGTCGAGGACCGTGCGGCAATAGGTGCTGACGAGCGTGTAGTCCAGCATTTCCGACAGGATGCCGAACGGGCCGGTATCGGTCAGCGACAGTCTGCCGTAGCGTTTGTTCGATACGGCCCAGTCGCTCAGCCGCAACGCGCGACGCCAGGCCGAAGCGTAGTCGGCCGGAACCGCGCAGTCCGGAATCTCCAGCATCACGCAACGGCCTGCGCTGAGGCGCTCGGCCTCGGCGAGCACCTGATCGGTAAACCGCTGCATCGTGCGGGCGTCGAACTCGTTCTGCGGGACGAGCAGCACGACGAACTGGCCGACAATGCCGGTGACGATGCGTTGCGCCATGGTCTGCACCAGGCGCGATATGGACCACATGACGGCCGACAGGGACACCGCCGTCGCATCGCTGCGGAGCGCGACGAGAGTGTGGGATTGCTTGAAGATATGCGCGTAGGGATGATCCTGCAGGGGGAACGCGCCGAGCTTGCCCTCGAACAGCTCCGACAGGAACTCGGACGAGGACTGCTTGTTGGCCTGGAAATGGATGTGGTTGCGCAGCAGCGCGATGGACAGCACCATCCAGATGGCTTCGGCGGCCTCGATGATCTCCTGCGATGTCTCCCTGTTCACCACCAGCGCGATGCCGCCGATGATCTCGCCATCGGCCATGATCGCCTGGCTGAGGACATCGAGCGTCACAGCGCCGGCGCCGAGCTTGAGGACGGTTTTCTTGTCGAACGTCTCGCCGCCGGTGACCTTGAAGAAGCCCTCGATCGCCCGCCAGCCGCTGCCGTTGCACAATTCGTCCATGGCCCGGTTGTCGGCAAAGCCGCTGCAATAGGCACGGCCGAGCACGAGATCGCCGACGATGAACGGGCTGGCGAGGTGCCGGTGGCAGAGCTGGACGAGGGTCTGGAACGAGGTTTCCTTCAGCGCCTGGGAAACGAGGCTGCGCTGCAGCATCAATACAGACGACAGCTTCTCGATCGCATCGTCCCGCGATTCCAGGGTCTTGCCCTTCTCCACCGCCATCCCGGCCAGATCCGCGCAGGTCGACAGATAGGTCAGCATGATCGGCGATATTTCGAGACGATCATGCGACTGCAGCGACATGACGAGGGGGCGTCCGTCCCTGTCCGTCGCGCGCAAGGGCAGCAGCACCACGGTCCGGTAGCGCTGCACCTGCGCATCGGCCCAATATTCCGGATAGGCGGTCTGCGTAAGCGCATCCTCTATGACCACCGGCTCGCCCGACGCCAGAACGACGGATGTCGGGCTCGTGCTCAGGTTCCAGGCCGTCGGCCTGACCCTGTCGGTCTGGGACCGGCTGAAATGCGCCACCTCGACGCATTTTCCCGCAGGCGCGTCGACCGCCATGATAGACGACGATTTCCAGGGCGAGTCGAAGCAGATCGCATAGGCCATGCGGCTCAGCACGTCCTGGCTGTCTTTGCCTTCGTGCACGATCCGCGCGATCTCCCCGAGCCGCCCCAGGAAATCCGATGCCGCTGCCTGCATCATCCGTCTTCATCCTTCACAATTCCGTAGGAAAGAACCTAGCAGATTCCATCGAAAGACAGGAAGAATTTACTTGCGGATTGTCTATTTTCGGCGCCAGTTCACAACGGGGTCTGCGCTATGAAGTTTTCTGTATCTCTCACTCTGGACCGCCGCAGCGACGCCGAGGACATGCGCGGCGTCATCCGCCATACGCTTGAGATGGCGCAGCTTGCGGAGCAGGCCGGTTTCGAGATCGTCTGGGTCGGCGAGCATCACACGATCGAGGCCAATATCGGCCCGGCCCCCTTCCAGATGCTGACCCAGATGGCGGAACATACCGATCGCATCCGGCTCGGCACGGCATGCGTGGTGGCGCCCTACTGGCACCCGATCAAGCTGGCGGGCGAGGCAGCCTTCTTCGATCAGCTGAGCGGCGGCCGCCTCGAACTCGGCATCGGGCGCGGCGCCTACCAGTACGAATTCGACCGCATGGCAGGTGGCGTCCCGCAAAAGCAGGGCTTTGCCTATATGCAGGAACTCGTGCCGGTGATGGAGGCGCTGTGGGCCGGCGACTACGCCCATGAGGGCGGATACTGGTCCTTCCCCACCTCGACCTCCGTTCCCAAGCCGCTCCAGGGCAAGGTCCCGATCTGGATCGCCGCGCGCGACCCGGCCTCCTACAATTGGGCCGTCGCGCAGGGCTACAACATTCATTCCTGGGCGATCACGCGCCCGTTCTCGGAATTCCTCGCCTATCGCCAGCGTTTCGAAGACGCCTTCGCCGCAAGCAAGCTCGCCCGCCGTCCGCGCTTCATGACGATGCGCCACACCCATGTCTATGACAGGCCGGACGGCCTCAAGCTCGCCGTCGACGCGCTGATCGATCGCAGCGGCCTCTTCGAGAACCTCTTCAAGACCGACGGCGGGGTCGTGAACGGCTTCCCGTTGTCCCACGACGTCTTCTCCTCCTCCAACAGCGAGGAATACGCCACCGAGAACCTGCGCGAGAACCTGATTTTCGGCTCGCCCGGGGAGGTCGTCGCGAAGTTGAAGCTCTACGAGGCGGCCGGGGTCGACAATTTCTGCTACTACGCCGGATTCGGCCTGTCGCGCGAGGAGCAGAAGCGCTCGCTCGAACTGTTCGGCCGCGAGGTCATCCCCGCCTTCGAGGAGGCGGGAGAAAGCAGGCGCGAGGTCGGCTGACCGGCAGCACCGAACGGGGGAGTTCCAGTTTCGGAAGAAGAACGGAAATTCCCGCCCTTGAGGCCGCCCGACATAGCCCGGCGAACAAGACCGGTCGCCGGGCGTCCGCAGCAATACCAACCACATCATAAAAGGGGAATAAACATGAAGCGCAGAACATTCCTGCACTATTCCGCCCTCCTTCTGGCCGGCTCGGCCATGGGCGCGCGCAGTGCCTTCGGGCAAGCGAAATCGCTGACCTTCGTCAGCTGGGGAGGCTCGACGCAGGATGCCCAGAACAAGGCCTGGGCCGTTCCGTTCACGGAAAAGACCGGCATCTCCGTCATCAATGACGGCCCGACCGACTACGGCAAGCTGAAGGCCATGGTCGAGAGCGGCAACGTCATGTGGGACGTCGTCGATGTCGAGGGCCAGTTCGCCTACAAGCTCGCCCGCGAAGGCCTGCTCGAACCGATCGATTTCAACATCGTCGACAGGAACGGGCTCGACCCGCGCCTCACCTTCGAATACGGCGTCGGCAGTTTTCTCTCGTCCTATGTCCTTGCCTACAACAAGCAGTTCGTCACCGGAGAGCCGAAGAGCTGGGCCGACCTCTTCGACCTGGAGAAATTCCCCGGCAAGCGCGCGCTCTACAAATGGGCGTGCATGGGTGCGCTGGAAGCGGCGCTGCTGGCCGATGGCGTCAAGCCGGAGGACGTCTACCCGCTCGATCTCGACCGCGCCTTCAGGAAGCTCGATACCATCAAGCGCGAGATCGTCTGGTGGGGAACCGGCGCGGAATCCCAGCAGCTGCTCCCTTCCGGCGAAGCGCCGCTCGGCATGTTCTGGAACGGCCGGGTCTATTCGATGCAGAAGGACGGCCTGGATACGCTGGGCATCTCCTGGGCGCAGAACGTGCCCGGGCCGGACATGCTGGTCATTCCGAAGGGCGCGCCCAACAAGGCGGCCGCCATGGAATTCATCGCCATCGCATCCGGGGCCAAGGGCCAGGCCGACTTCTCCAATGCATCCGCCTATGCGCCGACCAACGAGGGCGCAAGGGCGATGCTCAACGAGGACATGATCGAGTTCATGCCCTTCTCGCACGCCGACCAGGAACTGCCGATGAACCTCGAATACTGGTCCGAGCATACCGACGAGATCGGAACGCGCTGGTACGCCTGGCAGGCATCCTGACGCCCCTCGCAATACGGGCCGGCACATCGCCGGCCCCCATCGCGACGCGACCCGACCGTCCGCCCGCATCGCCCGAAAGCATGGAGATCCCCAGATGTCGATGACGCAATCCGTGACCGCACACGCGGGCGAGACACGCCGCATGCCCGTTTACATCAACGGCGAATGGCGCGATCTCGCGCAAGAGCCCCGCATCCTGTCCTACAATCCCGCGACGGCCCGGCCGATCTACAGTGTGCCGGATTGCGGCGAGGCGGAGGTGGATGAAGCGGTTCGCGCCGCGCATGCCGCCTTCCACGGCGCCGAATGGCGGGCCCTCGGGCCGGTCCAGCGTGGCCTGCTGATCCGCAGGATGGCCGATGTGGTGGTGCAGAACGCCGATCTGCTTGCCGAGATCGAGGCGGCCGATTCCGGCAAGGTGCTGGCCGAGACGACGCGCTTTACCAGCGTCTGCGCCGATTACCTGCGCTTTTTCGGCGAGCTTGCCGACAAGGTCACGGGCGATACGTTCACGCCGCCGCAGCAGGGCATGACCGCCTTCACCAAGCGCGTTCCGATCGGGGTGGTGGCGGCCATCGTGCCGTGGAACAATCCGCTCTGGCTGCTCTCGCTCAAGCTGGGTCCGGCGCTTGCGGCCGGCAACACCATCGTCATCAAGCCGTCGGAGATCGCGGCGGCCCCGATCATCGAATTCGTCCGCCTCGTCACCGAAGCGATCGACCTGCCCAGGGGCGTCATCAATGTGGTGACCGGCGGAGGCGCCACCTGCGGGCGGGCGCTCAGCAGCCATCCCCTGGTTTCCAAGATCGCCTTCACCGGCGGGCCGGACACGGCGCGCCACATCGTGGAGAACTCGTCGCGCAATCTTGCGGATGTCTCGCTCGAGCTCGGCGGCAAGTCGCCGGCGCTGGTCTTCGACGATGCCGATCTGGACAATGCCGTCGCCAGCATCATTTCCGGCGTCTTCCTCGGCTCGGCCGGCCAGAGCTGCGTCGCCTCGTCGCGCGCGCTGGTGCAGAAGGGCATCTATCCCGAATTCGTCCGCCGTCTCGTCGAGGCCGCCGCAACGCTCAGGACCGGCGATCCGCTGGATGCGCAATCGCAGCTCGGCCCTCTGGCGACCGAGGCACAGCTTTCGCGGATCGAGACCTCCGTCGCCAGGGCTGCGGCGGGCGGCGCGCGCATCCTGCTCGGCGGCAGCCGGCCGGAACACCTCACGGAAGGCTGGTACTACCTGCCGACCATCGTGGAAGTGGACGCCAACAGCCACGACCTGGCGCAGACCGAGATGTTCGGCCCGGTGCTGACCGTCATGGCCTTCGACGACGAGCGGCATGCGCTGGACATGGCCAATGACACCCGTTTCGGCCTCGCATCCGGCATCTTCACCCGGGATGTCGGCCGCGTCCTGCGCCTCAGCGATGGCCTGCGCGCCGGCATCCAGTTCGTCAACTGCTACCGGATGGGCGCCCCCATGGGCCCGATCGGCGGGTTCGGCGACAGCGGCAAGGGCCGCGAGGGCGGGATCGATGCCGTGCGGGACTACACCAAGACCGTCACGGTCTGGATCAACACCAATATCTGACCGACGCATCAAGACCGGGAGCTTTTCGTGGCAATCGAAATCCGCAAGACCGTGCTGCACGTTGAAACCACCCTCATCGAGGGCGGCAAGACGGCGCCCACGCCCCTCAAACTCTACGCGGCCATCGCCGTCGTCACCAACCCCTGGGCGGGCAGGGGCTTCGTCGAAAACCTCAAGCCGGAAATCCACGCCGCCGCCCCCGTGCTCGGCGAATTGCTGACCGGCATGATCATCGACGCCGTCGGCTCGGGCGATCACGTCGAGGCCTACGGCAAGTCGGCCATTGTCGGCCTCGACGGCGAAATCGAGCACGCCTCGGCCCTGATCCACACGCTGCGTTTCGGCAATCACTACCGCACGGCGGTGGGCGCGAAATCCTATCTCGCCTTCTGCAACACGCGCGGCCCGGCCAATGCGCCCCTGATGATCCCGCTGATGGACAAGAACGACGAGGGCCGCCGCTCGCATTATCTGACGATCCAGACCTCGCTGTGCGATGCGCCGGCGGACGACGAGATCGTGATCGCGCTCGGCGCCTCGGTCGGCGGCCGGCCGCATCACCGCATCGGCAATCGCTACCAGGATCTGCAGGATCTCGGACACGACGTCGCCAATCCGGCCGGCGTGTGAACCGGCGCTCAGGACCGTCCGAGCGGAAAGGAGACAATCGTGATTGAGCAGACCATCGATCCCCGCGCGCTGCGCGATGCCTTCGGCGCCTTCGCCACGGGAGTGACCGTCGTCACGGCACGGGCAGGTGACGGCAAGCCCGTCGGCTTCACCGCCAATTCCTTCAGCTCCGTCTCCATGGATCCGCCCATGCTGCTCGTCTGCCTGGCGAGGACCTCGCGCAGCTACGCGGCCATGACGGGCACCGACAGGTTCGCGGTCAATATCCTGTCCGAGCACCAGCAGGATGTCTCCAACACATTCGCCCGCCAGCTCGAGGATCGGTTCTCCGCCGTCGAATGGGCGGACGCGCCGAACGGTTCGCCGATCTTCCCGGGCGCTGCCGCCTGGTTCGAATGCGCGCTCAGCGAGGTCATCGAGGCCGGCGACCACGTCATCCTGCTCGGCCGTATCGCCGCTTTCGTCAACAACGGGCTGAACGGCCTCGGCTATGTCCGCGGCCGCTATTTCACGCCGAGGCTGGAGGCGATCGGCACGTCGGCGGCTGCCGAGCCGGAAGCGCGGATCGGGGCCGTGCTCGAACAGAACGGCGCGATCTATCTGCTGGGCGAGGAGCGGCTTTCCCTGCCGGGCTGCGCCAGCGTCGATGGAGACCCGGTCAAGGCGCTGGAGGACCATCTGCGCCAATTGTCCGGCCTCTCCATCGAGATCGGCTTCATCTATTCGGTCTTCTCGACGAAGGGCGGCCGGCAGCACAACGTGATCTACCATGCGCTGGCCGGCAGCGGCACCCCGCGGGAAGGACGGTTCATCGGCGGGGCCGATCTGGTGGACGCGACATTCGAGAACACGGCGACGGCCGACGTCATCAGGCGTTTCGTCCTCGAAAGCTCGATCGGCAATTTCGGCGTCTATTTCGGCGATGACATTTCCGGCCGCGTGCATCCGGTCACGTCGAGCCTGGCGCCGCCGCGAACGGCGGAATGACGCCATGTTCCATGAAGTCAGGACCTACCGGTTGAAGAACGGCGCGCTCCCGGCCTATCTCAAGGCCGTCGAGGAAAGGGGCATCGCCATCCAGAAGAAGCATCTGGGACACCTTGTCTGCTATCTTCATTCCGAGATCGGGCCGATCAACGAGATCGTCCATATCTGGGCCTTCGCCAGCCTCGACGATCGCCAGCGCCGCCGCAGGGCGCTCGCCGACGATCCGGAGTGGCAGGCGTTCATTCCGGAAATCGTCGGCCTCATCGAGCTTGCCGAGAACAAGATCATGAATGCGGCGCCGTTCTCGCCGCGGCCTTCCGGGGGAGCGCGGGACGAACCGCAATGACAAGGGGCGTCTTCAAGGCGCCGGGAGAGTAAGGGAGGAGTTACGAATGGCATCTGCCAGTTCTCAAGCATATCGAAGGCGGCTCCTGGGCGGCTTCGGACTGACCGTGCCGGCGCTTCTGCTCATCGCCCTCTTCTTCATCGTTCCGGTGCTCATGCTCCTCCTTCGCAGCGTTCTTGAGCCTGAGCCTGGTTTTGAGAACTACAAGGCGCTTTTGGGCTCGACGACGTATCTTCGGGTTTTCGTGAACACGTTCCTCGTGGCCGGGGTCGTCACGCTGCTATCGGTCGTCATCGGCTATCCGGTCGC
>Ga0182742_1001559_pt1 | contig 28681 bp, 30 predicted proteins | sample eDN5th37CBELigMG_FD_128880 | JGI IMG/M metagenome (GOLD analysis project Ga0182742, IMG submission 128880) | Enriched Miracle-Growth compost microbial communities from Emeryville, California, USA - eDNA 5th pass 37_C BE-Lig MG (version 2)... ...
ATCTGATCCGGGGTATGCCGCCGGCGCTTGTTCGATGTCATGTCGTTGGTGATTCTTCCTGCCCGAACACTCGGGCAACAGAGTCCCCACAACGACTGGACCACTACAGGGGGCTCACCTCAACCGCAAGCGCTCTGATCAACCGAAGCTTTGTGTGGGGATCCGAGCGCAATGCGCCGGGGCCTCTCTCAGGCCGCATCACTCGGGGAGAACCTCTGGTCTTCGAGGCGGTGCACGCCTCGGCTGTCGACAAGTTCCTCCCGATATTCCGGGTGCTGCCAGTAAAAACGGACCCACTCCCTCAGCGCATGGCTGTCGGCGGTGATGCTGTTGGTTACCAGCTTCGCGCTCTTTCGCTTACCGAGGACGAAAACGATGACATCGGTAACTGATGTCTTCCCCCGTACGGGGTGATCGAGAATCTGCTGAACATCGTCCCATCCCCCGCGCACAAATGTATTCCATTGGCCGTCCCACACTTCGAAACCGCTGGGGTCGATACGAAGATGGCTTCCGTCGCGGAATTTCAACATCCGATAGAGGACTGGGATGCCGAAAATCACATAGAACGCGCAAGCCGCGGGAAATGCGACGCGGAGAATTCCTGATGGTGTGTACGCGACGGTACCCAGCTGCGAGAAAGCGAGATATATCGCGGCGGAAAGTACTCCTATGGCCAGGCCTGTTCCAAAAGCCACGTCAGGGAGTTTTTGAGGACGGACCAGTGTTCCGTCACGGCCAAATTCTGTACGCGGACGTGCTCTGCCTGATACCCCGAAGGCTGTGTGAAGGATCAGGCCGGTCAGCAATGCGACACCGCCGAGGCACAATGCCGTGGTCATGTAATCGCCATGAACGAACCAGATGGCCGCCCATACGGCGATGTAGACAATTCCACCTGTCAGGATGGCGAAGACGAATGCGACACGTAGTACGCCGGCCGTTCTCATCGTGGACAAAATGTATTCCCGATCCAGTTGCCCAGAGCCTCGCCGCCACCGGCTGCGAGCAATCCCACCGGTATCGAGACAGCCGGAGAGAACTCCAGTGTTGCAAGACCTGCTAGTGTGCCGGCGGTTACCCCTGTGATTCCCTCGGCGGCGGCCACACACTTCTTGAAGTCGGAGTCTGCCACGTGATAGTCCCACAGAGCCGTGGCAACTGCTACTCCGGGCCCGAGGTATTTGCCACCCGCGGCGCTCACGGTACTCAACACAGGATGGTCGGTGAGGTTGATCGGCACATTCGGTTCCCGGGCATCCGGGGTTCTTATCGTCACGAATTGCTCGCCGTTTGGTAATTGCTCCAATTCAGCTATTGTGCCGTCAGCGTAGGTAGTTGTACTAGTAGTCTTGCCAGCAAGGCTACTGGGTGCCCATGGTTTCCAAGTGACAGTTTCTGTCCTGGAAATCTGCTTATTATCTTTGTCGAAATGGACGACGGTCGTCAATGGTGAACGATCCGAGAAGGATGCTTTCGCGTTGACGGTCTCGACATACCTACTACCGTCCATCATGTATCTGGTCGTAACTGTCGATATTTCTTCGCCGGTCTCAGGATTGTATTTCTTCTCGACCGTTGTCTCTCGGACGGTTTGCTTCATGTCGCCGTCGCGGATTACAGCTTGCTGTAGAACCCCGAGGGGGAACATCGGATTGGGCACTTCGTCGTCTGGTTTCGCGACTCCAGGAAACAGCGGTCCGAGCCCACCTGAGTCGGGCACTGCGAAACCAAACTGCTGCGCGGCAGTCGTCACTTTCGCGGCCGTGTCTTCATCGGCCTTGCCGACTGCGGACAGAAGAGTAATGACAGTCCGCTGCTCCGACTGAGCACGCTTTTCGAGCGCGGCGGCCTGTTCGACGGTCATCTGGCCGCCTTTGATCAAGACCACCCATTGGTCGTTCACCCATAATTGGCCGCTCTGATCGATCTCGTCGGCCTTGTTGAGCAGTGTTGTGCGGGCGCTACCGATCGGTCCGGCGCCGCCTTTCAACGCGTCTCCGATGGCTGCCGTGTACTTGGAAAAGTTATCCGTCTGCTTCTGTGCCCGCTCGAACATCGAGACCGCCGCATCGTGAGCGCCGCCCGACCACGATCGCGTTTCCGGCATGGTCTTGAGGTTGTTGCTGATACGAGCTACTGCTTGACCGACAGCCGCGCCGGCTTCTCGGGCGCTCTGACCGGACGTCGACAACGAGTCGGGGTTCCAGCGCTCCAGGCGGGGACGTGAAGGCAACACTGGTCAGAAGATCTTCCCGAAGCTGCCCGCCAGACCGGCATCGGTCACTTCGTAGGAGTTGCCCGCGCCACGAACTGCGGTGCCCATGTCGTTGACGTCAGCGGCGATCTGCGCCGCGATCTCTTTGACGTGCGATCCGACGAGTCGTGCCGCCCACTGTGTCGTCGAGCCGTCCAACCCATCCGCGGCGGTCGCGACCTTGTCTCCGGCATCGGCTTCGCGAATGAGCCCCGATGCGATGTCCACCTGGCCGGCAAAAGCGCGCAGGATCTCCGGATCGACCTCCATCGGCAGGCTCCCCTCGTCATCTGGTCGAGATGGCAAAAGCCTAGTGGAGGTTGACAACCGGGTTTGTCACCAGTTTCAGGCGGATCAGAAACGCGAGCAGCCGACGACGGATGCCTGTTCACCGGCGGCTTTGTGACCACCGAATGCGAGTTGTCAGGCTATTCGGCGCGGCACAGGCTTGCGGTATGGATGTCATGCGGGAAGTTCGGTCCGACATCGAGCGCTATGCGGGGTTCCTGCCCGCCGGGTACCGGCAGGCGCTTGCCCCGGCGTCGACGTGGTGGTCGTGGCGGGGACACGACGTGCACATTCTGCGCGCGCAGCTGCCGGACAGTCGGGCGCGGGTTCTGGTGCTGCACGGCGCGGGTGGGCACGCCGCGGCGCTGTGGCCGTTCGCCGGGTTGGCGGCCGCCGAGGGCGCCGACGTGCTGGTGCCGGATCTGCCGCTGTACGGGCACACCCGGGTACCGCAACCGCGGCGGGTGCGCTACGACGACTGGGTCGAGTGTGTCAGCGATCTGGTGCGCCACGAGTGTGCGAACGACGACCGTCCGCTCGTGGTGTTCGGGGCGAGCATGGGCGGCCTGCTCGGTTACGAGGTCGCCGCGCGTACCGGACTGGTCGCCCACGTGGTGGCGACGTGCCTGCTCGATCCGGCCGACCCGGCGGCGCGGGCGGCCGCGGCGCGCGTACCGGTGCTCGGGCGGGTGGCGCCGCGGGTCCTCGGTGCGGCCGACCGGTACGTGGGCGGGGTGCGGATGCCCATCCGATGGGTCGTGAAAATGGCTGCGATGAGCGGCAATCCGGACCTGAACCGACTGGTGCTGCGCGACACCCGCGGCGGTGGCGTGCACATCCCGCTCGGGTTTCTCGGAAGCTGGATGAACTTCCGCCATACCGCACCGGAGCGCTTCGACGCGGCATCCGTGACGCTGGTGCACCCGGGTGCCGACCGGTGGACGCCCCCGCCGCTGAGCATCCGGTTCGCCGACCGCATCTCGGCGCCGACCCGGACTGTCCTGCTGCAGAACTGTGGTCACTACCCGGTCGAGGAGCCCGGGATCGGTCAGCTGGTGACTGCGCTGCGCGGGGTCTGCGACAGCGTGCTCGCCGGTGGTGGGTCGTCAGGGCCGCAGCAGCCGTTCGACCAGGTCGACCAGATCGCCGACGGCGGCCTCCCGGGTGACTTCGCGGTGGGGTAGCACGCGGTGCAGGTGTGCGTCGACCGCGTGCACCACAGTGCGGGCCGTCGCCGAGGCGTCATCGGGATCCCGGACGCGGCCGCACCGCACGAGGTGGAACGCGACCTCCCCGGCGAGCCGGTCCTCGAACTCCTGCAGCGCCGCGAGCTGGTCGTCGCGCGGGACCGCGACGCGGTGCATCAACCGGTGTAGGGCGGGCCGGTCGTGGTGCAGGTCGACGACGACCGCGAGGATCGACCGCAGGGTCTGGTCGAATTCGGGTGTCTCGTGGCGCAGTTCGGCGAAGACCGCGTCGAGACGCGCAGAGGCCGTCTGCACGTGCCGCTGCGCGAGCGCGTTGAGCAGCGCGTGCTTGTTGGGGAAGTACTGGTAGAGCGAACCGATGGACACCCCGGCGCGTTCGGCGATGCGGTTGGTGGTCGCGGCGAGTCCCTCGCGGTCGAAAACCTGCGCGGCGGCCTCCAGCACCACCTCGACGGTCTCCCTCGACCGGCGCTGGCGCGGCTTCTTGCGCGGCGCGTCGCTCATCGCCACCACCATACGGTGGGATCAGAACAGATAGATCACGAACACCGTGGTGAGCAGCACGACGAGCCACGCGTCGGTGGCGTGCCCGAGCCAGCGGGGTGCGGTGCGAACCTCCATGAAATGCCGAATGATCAGACGGCACTTGACGAACGTGAGGACCAGCACGACGGCCGTGATCGTGGTGCTCGCCTGGACGGTTCCCGTGATGTGTGCGGGTGCGAGCCACCACGACCCCATCGTGATCGCGGTCAGTGCCAGCCAGACCCACGTGATGCTGCGGGTGCTCTCACCGGATGTCGTTGGTCGCGTGGCCATGTCACCTCATCACGTAGAGCAGGCCGAAGATCACGATCCACAGCAGGTCCACCATGTGCCAGTACACGGCGCCGGATTCCACCATCGACGGCCGGCGGCGAGTGCGCAGTTCGCGGACCAGCACACCCAGCACGATCAACCCGATGAGCACGTGGACCAGGTGCACACCGGTGATCACGTAGTAGAACGAGAAGAACATCTCGGAATTGGTGTGTCCGGCACGGATCTTGACGAACCACTCGTAACTCTTGACCACCATGAAGGCCACACCGAGCGCGCCGCCGGCGCGAACCAATCGGATGGCCGTCTCGTACCGGGCCGCGCGGGTCGCCAGGACCGCGCGCGCGACGAACCACGAACTGCTCAGCAGGATCACGGTGTTGAGCACCCCGATGTTGATCGCGAGATGTTGTTGGGCCCGCAGGAACTCGTCGGGATTCATGGCCCGGTAGATCATGAAGATGACGAAGTATCCGCCGAAGATCACCAGATCGCCCAGCACCATGACCCACATGTGGCCGTCGCCGGGCAGATGCCCGCGGCCGGTGGCCGTGGTGCTTTCCTCGGTTCGCGTCACGAAACATCCTCTGTCGCAGTCAGTCCAGTGCCGGCTCGTCGAGCGCCTGGCGCTCGGCGGCCTGTTTGAGAATCACGATCAACGCGGTCAGCCACACGCAGAACACCACCACCGCCCACCAGAACGCCAGTGAGCCGTTCCACGCGAAGGGGCCGGCGTGGAACAGGAACATCTGGGTCGCGATGACCTCGGTGATGATCTGCCAGATGGAGACGTAGGCAAACCATTTGGGGAAGATCTCGTTGCGGTCATAGAGGATCGCGAGGGCCAGCACCAGATAGGCGGCCGAGAAACAGCCCAGCGATCCGTTGTAGGACAGCATGCCGAGGTCGTAGAGCAGGCTGACCTGTTCGGGGTTGCGATCGGCGCGGAACGTCGCGGTCAGGAAACACACCGCGACCAGCAGGAAGCCCGGCAGCGCACCCACGCCCATGCCGCCGATGTAGGCGTACGCGAACACCGAACCGACCGACATCCGTTTCACGTGGTAGGCCACCAGGCCGTTGGTGAGCGCCGCCCCGCCCAGCAGGATCAGCAGCAGACAGAAGCCGATCCGGATGGTCGTGCCGTTCTCGACGAAGAACGCGACCTTGTCCGCGTCGGTGACGTCCGGGCGCGGCGGCGGCGTGACACGCGCCATCAGGCAGATGATCACGCCGAAGACGGCGTACCAGGCCGGGAAGAACCACGTCATCAACACCACGTCGGGCTTGCCGCGACGGGGTTTGACCTCTGCGCCGACGGGATGCTCCGGGGTCAGTGTGCTCATCCGGCCACCACACCCTCGGCGACGGCCTGGCGGATCACCGCGCGGCGCAGCACGAAGAACATCACGACCACGAAGACCGCGAACGCGCCGTTGCGCATCCAGAACGACAGGAACCCGTCCCATGCCAGCGGTCCGCTGTGGAACACCGCGGCGCCCGCGGCGGGGATCATGACGACCGCGGTGGCCAGCGAGAAGTGGCCCACCCATCGCGGCAGGATCGGTTCGCCGTGTCCTTTGGTGTCGAAGTAGACCGCGAGCGCGAGCATCACGAACTGGCTGACCACCATGCCGATGGGCGCGATGAACACGATCCAGGCCAGGTCGTTGAGCAGCATGACCAGTTCGGGGTTGCGCCCGGGGCGGAACGCCGCGACCAGGAACAGGATGTTGGACAACGCGAATGTGGTGGCGCCGCTGACCACCGCGGTCAGGTAGCAGTAGGCGAAGATGTGGGTCTGGTTGGCCATGCGCTTCATCTGCACGGCGATCACCATGAAGAACGGCAGCACCAGGATTCCGCACAGGTTGAACGTGACCTGGGAGAACCGCATCCACGCGGTGTTCTCGGCGTAGAACGCCGCGACCTGATCGGCCGGAAGGTCCGGGGGCATCGGGGGCCGGAAGCCGGGGAACGCCACGAACGCCGCCAGCAGCACCAGTCCGACTGCGGGCCCGGTCCACAGGCTGACCCACTGCGCTTTGATGTTCCCCGCCGTGGGCAGGTCCTGGGCCTGTTCGAGGATCTGCACCGATACCTCCGACATCGTACGGTTCAAGTGACTCAGGTCAGCCCAGAGAGTGCGGAAGTGGATGACGCACTGTCCGGACGACCGATGTTTGCCTGCGAGTCTCCGATTACTGCCTGTGTTCTCCGCTCTGCACGGTAGCGTGCGCGCAAGGCAAACGGAAGCGTGAAACTGAGTGAAGTCAGTGAAGAGGTGACGTGTGCTGAGGCAGGAACGCACCGGCCGGTGGAGGAAGGGCATGCAGACGCGGGAGCGCCTGCTCGGCGCGGCGCTCGCGGAGTTCAAGCGCAACGGCATCGCGGCGGCCGACACCGCGGCCATCGTGGCGGCCGCGGGAGTTGCCCACGGCACCTTCTTCTTTCATTTCCCCACCAAGGAACACGTTCTGATCGAGTTGGAGGCCCGCGAGCAGGAACGCATGGTCACCGAACTCACGCGGCTGTACACCCGCCCGCACAGCGTGCGCGACACGCTCGCCGAGACCGTCCGACTGCTGGAGAAGCTCGAGCGTCGGCTGGGTCGCAGACTGTTCAAAGACTTTCTGGCGCTGCACTTCTCCACCACCAGGCCGCCCTCGCAGGAGTGGACCAGATACCCGGCACTCACGGTCATCATCTCCGAACTCCAGCGCGCGCAGCAACGCGGCGAGATACCGGCGGATGTCGACGTGATGCACGTCGGCGTGTCGTTCGTGGTCGGTCTCTACGCACTTCTCATCACGATCCCCGAAGCCAGGGATGCGCGTGCCCCCGTGCTGGAGGTGTACCTGACCACCTACCTGTACGGGCTGCGCGTCCTGCCGTGACGGCTCAGGCCTGCCACGACGCCCAGCGGGAGACCTCGACCGAGATCACCGGGCCGTCCAGCGAGACACGCTCGTACTGGTGGTATTTGGCGCGCAGCAGGGCGTAGCCGGTGGCGACCTCGTCGCCGCTGTGGTGCGTGGTCGCCACGCCGTCGGCGCGCACCCACCACAACTGCGTCCAGTCGTCGGAGTAGTGGTCGACCAGCAGGCTGACGCGGCTGTCGCGGTCGATGTTGGCCAGCCTGCGCAGATTCCGGGTGGTCTTGCGTTTGGCGTCGACCGCGGTGTAGATGCGTGCGGGCTGTCCTTCGACGTGCGGGACGTGGACGGCGAACACCACGGGAACCAGATGCGGCGCCCCGTCGGCGTTGAGCGTCGACAGGACCGCCGCAGGCGCATCCGCGAAAGCCGTCACCGCGTCGAATTCGGCCATGGCCCCAGGGTAGGCGCGATCAGTTCCGTGGCGCCCGCTGTTGTGGAGCGACGCTGATCGGGGAGCGGGTGACCGGCGTACGGGTCACACCGATCTCGGGTTTCTTGGTGGACTCCCGCTGCCGCTGCGGCGGCCGGTACACCGGCGCCTGCCTCGGGGCCTCTTCCTCCTGTGTGGTGGGAGGGGGAGGAGGTGGCGCCGCGGGAGGTACGCCGACGCGCAACGAGGGCGACGGCGCGATCGTGGCCGTTGTCGTCGGGGTGACCGTCGTGGTCTGCTCGTCGTCGACGGGCGAGGTGTCCCGCAGCAACAGCAGCACGAGCGACACCACGATCGCGGCGGCCGCGATGCCGGCCGCGGTCAGCGCGACCGCGGCGCCCCTGGTCCGGTACCACGGCACGGGTGCGGGTTTGAAGTCCCACGTGTTGTCGTCGAACGCGTCGAACCCGTTCTGCTCGGGTACAGGGGGCGGCGTGAGCTCTTCCCACAGATAGTCGAAGCTACCCCCAGCTTCGCGTTCGGACATCTTGTCGATGTTAGCGGGACGACCTGGGGAAATGCTCGACAAGGTCCGCATCGGCGGGATTGGGTGCGAACCGGCAGCGAGTTTGGCGAGGTCACGATAGTGTGCGATGCGCCTGTGCAGAACGACGCGGTCCTGCCGCGGACTTGTTCACCCAGGTGACCGGTTGGCGATGAGCTTCGGTAACCGGGGCGCCACCGCGACGCCTCCTGACCATCGGAAGGTTCTGTCCATGATCATTCTCCCGACCGCACATCGGATCCTGCCCAGAGCCGCCGCCGTCGCGGCATCGGCTCTGGTCGCCGTGGGCCTGGCGGCCTGCGCACCGCCCGAGAAGGAATCCAGCGGCGGTGACACCGAGAGCGGCGTCAAGGTGTCCGAGGCGACCTCGGCCGAGGACTTCGGCGGGATGGACAAGCTGGTCGAGGCGGCCAAGGCCGAGGGCGAGCTCAACGTGATTGCGCTGCCACCGGATTGGGCGAACTACGGCGCGCTCATCAGCGCGTTCGAGGACAAATACGGCATCAAGGTGAACTCGGCCCAGCCCGACGCGTCGAGCCAGGACGAGATCAACGCGGCAAACCAGCAGAAGGGCAAGAGCAGTGCGCCCGACGTGTTCGACCTCGGACAGTCGGTGGCACTGGCGAACACGTCGATGTTCGCTCCGTACAAGGTCGCGACGTTCGACGACATCCCGGCGGAGTACAAGGACGCCGACGGCAAGTGGGTCAACGACTACGGCGGTTTCATGTCGATCGGCTTCGACACCTCCAAGGTGCCGCCGGTCACCAGCGTCGAAGATCTGCTCAAGCCGGAGTACCAGGGCAAGGTCGCGCTCAACGGCGATCCCACGCAGGCCGGCGCCGGATTCTCGGGTGTGCTGATGGTGGCGGTCGCGCAGGGCGGTTCGGCCGATGACATCGCCCCCGGCGTCGAGTTCTTCTCGAAGCTCAAGCAGGCGGGCAACTTCCTGCCGGTCGACCCGACGCCTGCGACCATCGAGTCGGGGCAGACGCCCGTGGTGATCGACTGGAACTACCTCAACGCCACCGAGAGCAAGAAGGTCCCCAGCTGGCAGGTCCTGGTGCCCGAGAACGCGCCTGTCGCGGGCTACTACTACCAGGCGATCAACTCCGGCGCCCCGCATCCGGCGGCCGCACGGCTGTGGCAGGAGTTCCTGTTCAGCGATGAGGGCCAGAACCTGTATGCCGCAGGCGGTGTCCGCCCCGTGCGCGCCGACGCGATGATCGCCGCGGGTACCGAGGACAAAGCCGCGTTCGCCGACCTGCCGGTGGTCCACGGCCCGGTGACCAACCCGACCCCGGAGCAGACCGAGGCCGCCACAAAGTATCTGGCCGACAACTGGGCCAAGGCGATCGGCTGACACCACCTATGTCGGGCCGCACCCTGGGTCGGCAGATCAGGGACGCGTTGCCGCTTCTGCCCTTCGTGGCGGTGGTGACGGTGTTCCTGATCGTGCCGACGGTCACGGTGATCGTGATGGCGTTCTTCGCCGACGGATCCTTCTCGCTGGAACGCATCTTCGCGCTGTTCACCGGGTCGGCGCTGACGGCGCTGGGAAAGAGCGTGATCCTCTCGGCCAGTACCGCACTGCTCGGTGCGGTGCTGGGCGCGGCGCTCGCCTGGCTGATCGTCAGCAGCCCACCGGCGTCGATGCTGCGCCGCGCGGTGCTGGCGCTGTGCAGCGTGCTGGCCCAGTTCGGCGGTGTGGCACTGGCGTTCGCGTTCCTCGCGACCATCGGGCTCAACGGCGTGCTGACGTTGTGGGTGCGGCAACTGTTCGGCTGGGACCTCGCGGGTTCGGGCTGGCTCTACGGCCTGGCCGGGCTGATCCTGGTGTACACGTACTTCCAGATCCCGCTCATGGTGATCGTGTTCATCCCGGCGCTCGAGGGATTGCGCGAGCAGTGGCGCGAGGCCGCGGTGAATCTCGGCGCCTCGACGTGGCAGTACCTGCGCGAGGTCGCGGTGCCGCTGCTGATGCCCGCGTTCCTCGGCTCGGCGTTGTTGTTGTTCGCCAACGCATTTGCCGCCTACGCCACCGCGGCTGCCCTGGTCAGTCAGGGCAGCCCGATCGTGCCGCTGCTGATCCGGGCCGCGCTCACCAGTGAGGTGGTGATGGGACAGTCCGGGTTCGCCTACGCCCTGGCGCTGGAGATGATCGTGGTGGTCGCGGTCGTGATGTTCGCCTACAACGCGATGATGCGTCGCACCGCGAGGTGGCTGCGATGAGCACTTCGACGACCACGGGGACGAGCACCGGGAGCAACCGTGCCCTGCGTCGCGCGGTGCGCGCGACGCTGTGGGTGCTCTTCGGTTTGTTCTTCCTGTTCCCGCTGTACGCCATGGCCGACTTCTCGACGCGCAACCTGATCTCGGGCGGGCGCACCCTGGCCGCGTGGGGCAACCTGGTGGCCGACGAGGCGCTGTACCGCGCCATCGTGATCTCGCTTCTGCTCGCGGTGTTCACGGTGGTGGCGATGCTGGTCCTGTTGGTGCCCACGATGATCTGGGTGCGGTTGCGCGCGAGGTGGGCTCGCCGGATCGTGGAGTTCCTGTGCCTGCTGCCGCTGACGATCCCGGCCCTGGTGATCGTCGTCGGCCTGCGCAATGTCTACCTGTGGGTGACCTACTTCCTGGGCGAGTCGGCACTGACGCTGACGTTCGTCTACGTGGTGCTGGTGCTGCCGTTCGCCTACCGCGCGATCGACTCGGCACTGGCCGCGATCGACCTGCAGACCCTCTCGGAGGCGGCACGCTCGCTGGGGGCGGGCTGGTTCACCACGATCACGCGCGTCATCGTGCCCAACATCTGGTCCGGAATCCTCTCCGCGGCCTTCATATCCATCGCGGTGGTACTCGGCGAGTACACCATCGCGTCACTGAGCGGCTTCGAGACCCTGCAGGTGCAGATCGTGCTGATCGGCAAGAGCGACGGCCCCACCTCGGTGGCCGCGTCGCTTGCGGTGCTGCTGTTGGGCTTCGTGTTGTTGCTGGCACTCGCGGTTCTCACGCGCGGCCGCCGTAGGACGTCAGGAGATCAGGGATGAGTACTCCGGGGACCGGTGCCGCCGGGGCCACGAGTGGGGTGGCCGTCGAACTGGTCGACCTCACGCGCAGCTACGGCAGTGTCAAGGCGCTGGACGGACTGAGCCTGCGCATGGGGCCGGGTGAACTGGTGGCGCTGCTCGGGCCGTCCGGGTGCGGCAAGACCACGGCACTGCGGATCCTGGCCGGGCTCGACGAGGCGACCTCGGGGACGGTGCTGGTCGACGGCCGCGATGTCAGCTCGGTGCCCGCCAACAAGCGCGATATGGGCATGGTGTTCCAGGCCTACAGCCTGTTCCCGCACCTGACGGTGCTGGACAACGTCGCGTTCGGGTTGAAGATGCGCGGTAAGTCCAAGCGGGACAGGCTTTCCACGGCCGCCGACATGCTCGACCTGGTGGGTCTGGGTGCGCACAAGAACAAGTACGCCAACGAGCTGTCCGGTGGTCAGCAGCAGCGCGTCGCACTGGCCCGCGCGCTCGCGATCGCGCCCCGGGTGCTGCTGCTCGACGAGCCGCTCTCGGCGCTCGACGCCAAGGTCCGCGCGCAGTTGCGCGACGAGATCCGGCGTGTGCAGCTCGAAGTCGGTACGACGACGCTGTTCGTCACGCACGACCAGGAGGAGGCGCTCGCCGTCGCCGACCGCGTCGGCGTGATGAGCCAGGGCAAGCTCGAGCAGCTCGCCGCACCCGCAGAGTTGTACGCCAACCCGGCGACCCCGTTCGTCGCGGAGTTCGTCGGCCTGCACAACAAGATCCCGGCGGAGGTGACCGACGGGAAGGCCCGGGTGCTCGGCGCCACGGTCCCGACGCTGGCCGGTTCGGTCGGCTCGGGTGCCGGCACCGCGATGGTGCGGCCGGAATCCGTTACGGTGCAGGATGATCCGGACGGCAACGCGACGGTGGCCTCGGTGGCGTTCCTCGGCCCGATCTCGCGGGTGTACGTGAACCTGCCCGACGGACCGGTCATCCATGCGCAGCTGCCCAGCTCGCAGGCACGTGCCTTCGAGGCCGGTCAGACCGTGAGCGTCGGGCTCGAACCCGCACCGGTGCTCGTGGTGTGAATCCCTAGACGTCCTTGACCGGTTCGATGCCCAGATCGCGGTAGGTGACCAGCGCGGCGAACGGCACGCCGCGTTTGGCGAACCGGCCCGCGGCGATGTCGCCGCGGTCGACCATCGGGATGACACCGCTGACCACGGCGCCTGCCGCGGTGACCCGGTCGTACGCGATCTCGGTGGAGCCGCCGGTGCTGATCACGTCGTCGACCAGCAGCACCCGCGTACCCGGCTCGAGGCGGGTGCCCTCGATCCACTGCTCACGACCGCGGCTCTTCTGCTCCTTGCGCACCGAGAACCAGGCCTTGCCCGTGACCATCGCGACGCCGTGGGCCAGCGGGTCGGCGCCCATCGTCAAACCGCCGACGGCGTCGTACTCGATGCCCATGGCCTTCGCCAGGTCGGCGACGGCCTCACTGACGATCCTCATGCGCTCACCGGTGTCGATGGCGTACTTGCCGTCGATGTAGTCGTGGCTGAGCTGCCCGCTGGCGAGCCGGAAGGGCTCTTCACGGTGCTCGTAGCCGCGGGTACGGATCAGTTCGAAGGCGGCTTGCCAGGTGTCCGGGCGCTCGATGGCAGCAGGCATACCCGCGATCGTATTGCACCGGACTGCGGGTATCGCGCCTGCACTCAGCTTTGTTTTGCGCGCTGCGCCAATTCGACTGTTGCCGCGCGCAGTTGGTCGAACGAGCTGATCGGGGCGGCATAGCCGACCCTGGTGTACGCCACACCACGCTCGGTTGTCACGCGCAGATCCAGGCCGTAGCGGTCGGCTCCCGTACACACGGCCTCACCGGTGTCGGGGTAGCCGCCGAGGTTGCGCGCCATCGCCAGCAGCGAGTCGGCGTGGTCGGCGTTGAGGTGCGCGATGGCCCCGGCCGCGCGCGGTGTCACCGGGTCGGCCTCGGCGGCCGCGTACGCCTCGCCGGTCGTGGAGTCCATGCGGCCGTACCCGCCCACCCAGCGCACGCGCTGCACCCGCAGCACCCACACCGAGAAGTCGCTGTAGTCGATGTAGTACTTGGCGGCCGCGACCGCGTCGAGATGCGCGGCGCGCGCGGCCGCGAGCTCGTCGCCTTCGGGCCGTTCGGCGACCCCGGCGAGCGTCACGCGGGCGCTGGCGAGCGGATCGGACTCGGCGGACGGCGCGACGATCGCGATGCTGGCGCGCGGGTCGTGCGCGAGATTGCGTCCGTGCTCGGCCATGTCGGACACGCACAGCACGGGCGTGCCGCCGAGCAGTCCGTACGTCACGAACGACGCCCACGGATCGCCTTCGGTGGTCAGCGTCGCCAGCGTGCCGACATTGGTCGACGCGGCGATCGTGCGGGCCTCCTCGGCCGCGGACGGACGTACGACGTCGGCAACCGGTGTCAACGGCGGGGGGACGGAGGGGGCATCCCCGGGGTCTCCGTGATCGCGAACAGCCACGCGCGAACCATACCGTCGACCGCGTGTCCCCGGGGCGGCTCTTCAGACGCCGGACGCCGTGTGTTTAGCCCGCGGAGAATCCGGTGCGGCGACGGCAAACCGGCGTCGCGAACGGCCTGCCTAGCCGCCGAGTGCGGCGATCAGGTCCTTGATCTGTGCGGTCTCGGCCTCGGTCGCGGGCTCCTCGGCCTCGACGGCCTCGATGAGGTCCTTGCGCACGCCGATACCGTTGGCGGCCTCCGCGGTGGTGAGCTTGGCGCGCAGACGCGCGACATAGAGGCGCTGGCCCAGCGTCGCACCGGGGCCCTCGGCCGCCGTCGTCATCAGTTCGTCGTACCGCGTGCGGACGCCGCTGAGCGCGACGATCACCGACGGCGTGGCGCGGCTGCGGCTCGCTGCCTCGGCGAGCGACCCCTGAAGTTTGCGTAGACCGCTCAGCACCACCGCGGCGCGTTCGGGGAACTCCGCGTCGCCGACGGGCGGAAGCGCGTCGATCGCGGCGGTGTACATGTGCATCGCCGCATCGGACAGACCAACGATTACCGGTGCTTCACCATCATTCGGTGCGGACTCAGCCACAGATATCCCTCGTCGAAGCGTTGCGGACCGCCGGAAAGTGTTTCCCAGCGACAAGATCAGACCGGGGAAAACCTAACCCGCCATCGCCTCTTATTCAACCGCTGATTTCTGGGCAAACCTGGTTGTGGCCGTGAATCGCGTTGCTGCGAGGACATTTCGATCACCGGGTGTCTGCCGCCCCGGAAGTGGGTACGTTGAACACCGATGGAGGAGCACACGCAGGGCAGCCATGTCGAGGCGGGGATCGTCGAGCATCCGAACGCCGAGGACTTCGGTCATGCGCGCACGCTTCCCACCGACACCAACTGGTTCAAGCACGCGGTGTTCTATGAGGTGCTGGTGCGGGCGTTCTACGACTCGAACGCCGACGGTATCGGTGATCTGCGCGGCCTCACCGAAAAACTCGACTACATCAAGTGGCTCGGGGTCGACTGCCTGTGGCTGCCGCCGTTCTACGATTCGCCGCTGCGCGACGGCGGTTACGACATCCGCGACTTCTACAAGGTGCTGCCCGAGTTCGGCACGGTCGACGACTTCGTCACCCTGCTGGACGCGGCCCACCGCAGGGGCATCCGCATCATCACCGACCTGGTGATGAACCACACCTCCGATCAGCACGAGTGGTTCCAGGAATCCCGGCACAATCCCGACGGCCCCTACGGCGACTTCTACGTCTGGAGCGACACCAGCGACAGGTATCCCGACGCGCGCATCATCTTCGTCGACACCGAGGAGTCGAACTGGACGTTCGACCCCGTCCGCAGGCAGTTCTACTGGCACCGCTTCTTCAGCCACCAGCCCGACCTCAACTACGACAACCCGGCTGTGCAGGAGGCGATGCTCGACGTGCTGAGGTTCTGGCTGGACCTCGGTATCGACGGTTTCCGTCTGGACGCGGTGCCGTACCTGTTCGAGCGCGAGGGCACCAACTGCGAGAACCTGCCCGAGACCCACGCGTTCCTCAAGCGGTGCCGCAAGGCGATCGACGACGAGTACCCGGGGCGCGTGCTGCTGGCCGAGGCCAATCAGTGGCCCGCCGACGTCGTCGCGTACTTCGGCGACCCGGACACCGGCGGCGACGAATGCCACATGGCGTTCCACTTCCCGCTGATGCCACGGATCTTCATGGCCGTGCGGCGCGAGTCCCGCTTCCCGATCTCGGAGATCCTGGCGCAGACCCCGCCGATCCCCGACACCGCGCAGTGGGGCATCTTCCTGCGCAACCACGACGAGCTCACGCTCGAGATGGTCACCGACGAAGAACGTGACTACATGTACGCCGAGTACGCCAAGGACCCGCGGATGAAGGCCAACGTCGGCATCCGGCGCAGGCTCGCACCGCTGTTGGAGAACGACCGCAACCAGATCGAGTTGTTCACCGCGCTGCTGCTCTCGCTGCCGGGGTCGCCGGTGCTGTACTACGGTGACGAGATAGGTATGGGGGACATCATCTGGCTCGGCGACCGCGACAGCGTGCGTACGCCCATGCAGTGGACCCCCGACCGCAATGCGGGCTTCTCCAAGGCGACTCCGGGCCGGCTCTACCTGCCGCCCAACCAGGACGCGGTGTACGGCTACCACTCTGTGAACGTCGAGGCGCAACTCGACAGCTCCAGCTCGCTGTTGAACTGGACGCGCAACATGCTGGCCGTGCGCAGCCGCCACGATGCCTTCGCAGTCGGCACGTTCCGCGAACTGGGCGGCTCCAATCCGTCGGTGCTGGCGTACATCCGGGAGGTCACGCGCCAACAGGGCGACGGCGGCGCGAAGACCGATGCCGTCCTGTGTGTCAACAACCTGTCCCGCTTCCCCCAGCCCATCGAGTTGAATCTCCAGCAGTGGGCCGGTTACATACCCGTCGAGATGACCGGCTACGTCGAGTTCCCGAGTATCGGCCAGTTGCCGTACCTGCTCACCCTGCCCGGTCACGGGTTCTACTGGTTCCAGCTTCGAGAACCCGATCCAGAACCGGGAGCGCAGCAATGAGTGTCGAATTCGAGGACTGGCTGACCCAGCAGCGCTGGTACGCCGGACGTAACCGTGAATTGGTCTCGGCCACAACCGCAATGGCGGTGCGGCTGCGCGACGGGCTGGAACTGGTGCTGCTGCAGGCGAATTACGCCGACGGTCCCGATGAGCGTTACCAGGTGATCGTCGCGACCGGAAGCGGACCGATCGACGAGTACAGCGTGGTCGCCACGATCGGCATCGCCGACGGGCAGACCGCGTACGACGCGCTCTACGACCCCGACGCCACGCGATACCTGTTGTCGCTGATCGACGAATCGGCGACCGTGCAGAACGTGCGGTTCGTCCGCGAACCCGACGTCGAACTGCCGCTCGACGCGCCGCCGCGGGTCTTCGGTGCCGAGCAGAGCAACACCAGCGTGGTCTTCGGCGAGGACGCCATCTTCAAGCTCTTCCGGCGCATCACGCCCGGTGTGCACCCCGACATCGAACTCAACCGGGTCCTGGCCCGGGCCGGCAACCCGCACGTCGCCAGGCTCCTCGGCTCGTTCGAAACCGAATGGGAGGGCGAGCCTTACGCGTTGGGCATGGTCACCGAGTTCGCCGCGAACTCCGCCGAGGGCTGGGACATGGCGACCACCAGCACGCGCGACCTGTTCGCCGAGGGTGACCTGTACGCCGAGGAGGTGGGCGGGGACTTCGCCGGCGAGGCCTACCGGCTCGGTGAGGCCGTCGCATCGGTGCACGCCTGCCTGGCACACGAACTCGGCACCGAGGAGGTGCCGTTCCCCGCCGACGTCATGGCGCAGCGCCTCGCCGCCGCCGTCGACGCGGTTCCCGAACTGCGCGAACATGTTCCGCAGATCGAGGAGCGCTATCACAAGCTCGCGGACACGACGATGACCGTGCAGCGCGTGCACGGCGACCTGCATCTCGGGCAGGTGCTGCGCACACCCAAAGGCTGGTTGCTGATCGACTTCGAGGGTGAACCGGGCCAGCCGCTCGACGAGCGTCGCCGCCCGGACACCCCGGTGCGTGACGTCGCGGGCATCCTGAGGTCGTTCGAGTACGCGGCGCACCAGCGATTGGTGGATCAGGCCGGTGACGACGACGACCGCGCCCGTCAGCTCGCGGCACGGGCCCGGGAATGGGTGACGCGCAACTGTGCGTCGTTCTGCGACGGGTACGCCGCCGAGGCCGGGACCGATCCGCGTGACAGCGCCGACCTGCTGGCGGCCTACGAACTGGACAAGGCGGTCTACGAGGCCGCGTACGAGGCGCGGCACCGCCCGAGCTGGCTGCCCATCCCGCTGGGCTCCATCGCACGTCTTCTGGAGTGAGAACCGCCACCAAATTTTACATAGGCACGCTATTCATTTACTTTGATTAGTATGCCTAATCGTAAAGCCGTCGACGTCGGGCGCCCTGCGAACGCCGGGTTCCTGGTCGCCGCGCTGGCCGGCGCGGGTATCAGCGTCTCGCTCATGCAGACGCTGGTGATCCCGCTCATCCCGCAGCTTCCCACGCTGTTATCGACCAGCCCCGCCAACGCATCATGGGCCATCACCGCGACACTGCTCACCGGAGCCGTGGCGACACCGGTGCTGGGCAGGCTCGGGGACATGTACGGCCCCAAACGGATCCTGATCGTGTGTGCCGCACTGCTGGTCGCCGGATCCGTCGTCGCCGCGACCACGACGTCACTGATCCCGCTGATCATCGGCCGGGCCCTGCAGGGTTTCGGCGCGCCGGTCATCCCACTCGGAATCAGCGTGCTGCGCGCGTCCCTGCCCGCCGAACGCGTCGGTGCCGCCATGGGACTGATGAGCGCATCGCTGGGCGTGGGCGGCGCCCTCGGGTTGCCGTTGTCGGCCGTGATCGCCCAGCACTTCGACTGGCATGCGCTGTTCTGGTGTGCGGCCGCGCTCGGCCTGGCCTCGGTACTGCTGTTCGTGTTCCTGGTCCCCGACATCCCGCCGGTGTCCGGCGGGCGGTTCGATCCGTTCGGCGCGCTCACCCTGGCGGCCGGGCTCGTGATGCTGTTGCTCCCGATCTCCAAGGGCGCCACGTGGGGTTGGGGCAGCACGACGACGCTCGGCCTGTTCGCCGGCGCCGTCGTCACGTTCGCGGTGTTCGGCTGGTGGCAGTACCGCGCGCCGTCGCCGATCGTCGATGTGCGGACCACGCTGCGGCGCCCGGTGCTGCTGACCAACCTGGCCTCGATCGCCGTGGGCTTCGGCATGTTCGCGATGAGCCTGGTCGGGCCGCAGCTGCTGCAGATGCCGTCGGAGACCGGATACGGCCTGGGGCAGAGCATGATTGCCGCGGGCTTGTGGATGGCGCCCGGTGGCCTGGCCATGATGGTGGCCGCACCGCTGGCTGCGCGCGTGGTCGCCGCACGCGGACCCAAGTTCGCGCTCATCGTCGGCAGCGCGGTGATCGCGACGGGTTATCTGCTGGGCACACAACTGCTGGGCAGCCCGGTGGGTGTGCTGGTGTTCAGTCTCGTCGTCAGCAGCGGCGTCGGATTCGCGTTCGCGGCCATGCCCGCCCTGATCAACGCCGCGGTGCCGGTGTCGGAAACCGCGGCCGCCAACGGGATCAACACGCTCGCGCGGTCACTGGGCACCTCGACGTCGAGTGCGGTCATGAGCGCGGTTCTCGCGCAGATGACCGTGACCCTCGCGGGTCACGTGCTGCCGTCCCTCGACGGCTTCCGCACCGCGTTGTTCATCGCCGCGGGCGCGGCGGCGGGTGCCGCGCTCATCGCCCTGGCGATCCCGCGAGTCGGCTCAGTACGCGCAACGGCGTGTGACGAGAACGAGCCCGCCACAGTGTCGTTGGCCGTGTCTGCCCCGTCTCCGGCGACCGCCCCGTCACAGCAGCAGGTACGTGACCTCGAAGCCGCGTTGACCTCGATGCACAGGGTCGGGGGAAGACGCTGGCTGGACCGGCCCGCGTATCTCGTCATGAGCCGGATCGACGCCGCCGGACGGGCATCGCTGGACGATCTCGCGGTCGGCGCGGACCGCGCCGAGACCGGCAGGCAGCTGACCCGGCTGGTGCGTGACGCGCTGGTGCGTGCCGACGCCAGAGCGGGCCTGGCACCGGTCTTTTCGCTCACCCGCTACGGCCACGAACGCCTGGAACAGCAGCGCGCGCAACACGTGCAGGGTCTCGGGCGGGCCGTCGCCGACTGGGAGGACGGGGACGTCGCAGCGCTGATCGGCTACCTGGAGAGGCTGGGCGGCACCCCACGCCCCGGCGTGGGCACGCCCGCGGTGCAGGGTGAGCCGGAGACCGAACGTCTGGCGGTCCGCCGCACGGTGCACGCACGGCGGCCACCGCAACACCGCGAGCGGTGGATCGGCGTCAGGGCCTGATTCCCCTTGCCGCGGGAGGGCTACAGCGAGACGATCTCGTAGCTGCCGAGCTGACCGGCCAGCGTGCGCAGCTGATCCTGCGCCGAGCCCAGCGTGTGCTCGATCGCGGTGAGCCGCGCGGCGTAGTGGCCGACCGGGTACTCCGCGGTGATACCGATACCGCCGTGCAGCTGGATCGACTCCTGCGCGATGTGCCTGCCGGACCGGCCGATCTGCAGCTTGGCCCGTGCGGCCTTCACCGGGTCGAACTCGCCGTCGGCGATGGACATCGACGCGTAGAACGCCATGCTGCGCGCGAGCTCGAGCGACACGTACATGTCGGCGGCGCGCTGCGTGAGTGTCTGGAACTTGCTGAGCGTGACGCCGAACTGCTTGCGGGACTTGAGGTAGTCCGTCGTCAGCCGCAGCGCCTCCTCCATGGCGCCCAGCGCCTCTGCGGCCAGCCCGGCCGAGATACGCACCAGTGCACGGGAGATGGTCTCCGAAGCGTCGGTGGCGTCACCGAGCGGTTCGGCCGGTGCGGCGCTCAACTCGATCTGCGCGCCGCGCGCACCGTCGAACGTGCGGAACGGCTTGCGTGACACGCCCGATGCGCCGGCGTCGACCAGGAACAGCCCGGCCCCGCCGTCAGGCAGCGCGGCGCTGACCACGAGGGTGTTGGCGGCGTCGCCGGCCAGCACCGGGTTCTTGGTCCCGTTGAGCGTCCAGGCATCACCGTCTCGCGTGGCCGTCACGGTCGGGGTGGCCGCGGCGTCGCGCACACCCGGCTCGAGATGGGCGAACGCGAGGATCCGCTGCCCGCTTGCGACCTCGTCGAGCAGCGCGCGCTGCGCGTCGGTGCCACGCTCGGCGATGATCGCGCCCGGGGCGAGCGCGCCGTGCAGAACCGGCTCGGGCGCAAGGCGGCGGCCGATCTCGTTGAGCACCACCATGATCTCGAGCTGGCCACCGGAATCCTCGTCGAATCCCAGTCCCAGGATGCCGATCTCGGCGAGCTGATTCCACACCTCGGGCTTGTGACCGGGGTCGGAGGCGATCACCTTGTTGCGGGTCTCGGTGTCATAGCTCGACAGCAGGTCACGCGTGGTGTCGGCCAGCAGGGTCTGCTCTTCGGTTAACTGAAAGTCCATGGCTCAACTCACAATCCGAGAATGGTCGAGGAGATGATGGTCCGCTGTACCTCGTTGCTGCCGCCGTAGATCGAGGTCTTGCGGTAGTTGAGGTACTGCGGTGCGGTGAGCTGCGCCCACTCGGGGGAGGCGATGCCCTCGGCCTCGTACGGCAGCGCGTCCGCGCCCGCCACCTCGACCAGCAGTTCGGTCGCGAGCTGCTGCAGTTGCGTGCCGCGCAGCTTGAGCACCGACGAGGCCGGGTTGGGCTTGCCGTCCGAAGAGTCCGACGTCACGCGCATCTGGGTGAGTTCGAGAGCCAGCACGTCGTTCTCGGCCTCGGCGAGCCGAGCGGCGAACAGGGGATCGTTGAGCAGGCCGTTGGCGGCCGCGCGTTCCTTGGCCTGCGCCAGACGCACCTTGGTGCGGGCGACGCCTGTGATGCCCGTGCGCTCGTTGCCGAGGAGGAACTTGGCGTACGTCCAGCCCTGGTTCTCCTCGCCGACGAGTTGATCGGCCGGGACACGGACGTCCTCGAAGAACACCTCGTTGACCTCGACGCTGCCGTCGACGAGCTTGATCGGGCGCATCGTGATGCCCGGGGTGTCCAGGTCGATCAGCAGCATCGAGATGCCGGCCTGACGCTTGGGCGCCTGCGGGTCGGTGCGCACGAGACAGAAGATCCAGTCGGCGTACTGGCCGAGCGTGGTCCAGGTCTTCTGCCCGTTGACCACGTAGGTGTCGCCGTCACGGACGGCGGTGGTGCGCAGCGACGCGAGGTCCGAACCGGCCTCGGGCTCGGAGAAACCCTGACACCAGAAGATGTCGAGCGCGGCCGTGGCGGGCAGGAACCGTTCCTTCATCTCCTGCGAGGCGAACTCGGCGATGACCGGGCCGATCATCTTGGCGTTGAAGGTCAGCGGTTCGGGAACGCACGCCAGCTGCATCTCGTCGAGCCAGATCTGGTGCTGTGTGGGCGTCCAGTCCTTGCCGCCCCACTCGACAGGCCAGTTGGGCACCGCGAGACCGTGCTTGTGCAGGATCTTGTGAGTCGTGACGATGTCGTCCTTGAGGAGTTCGCCGCCCTTCGCGTGCCGCGCACGGATGTCTTCTGGGATCTCGGTTCGGTAGAAGGTGCGCAGTTCGTCGCGGAACGCGGCTTCCTCCGGTGTGAGCGCCAGTTGCATGACTGCCTCCCTACTCGGTGATCTGTTGCCACACTAAACCACCCAGTTGGTTGGTCGGTTATCGGACCAGGCGGCGCAGCAGTGCCGACGCGGCCACCACACCGAGTACCGCGGCGGCGACCAGCACGGTGATGTCGAGTACCCAATTGGTGGGCGTTCCGATCAACAGCCCGCGCAGCGCGTTGACCTCGTAGCTCAGCGGGTTGACCGCCGACAGCCAGCGCAGCCAGGTCGGCATGATGTCCACCGGGTACAGCGCGTTCGACGCGAAGAACAGCGGCATCGTGATGGCCTGCCCGATGCCCATGAGCCGGTCACGCTTGCGCACCAGCCCGGCCAGCGTCATGGACAGGCACGCGAAGAACGCCGCGCCGAGCACCACCACACCCATGGCGGCCAGGATGCGCAGCGGGTTGAGCGTCAGGGCGATACCCATCAGGTACGCCAGCGCCACCACGCCGATCACCTGCACCACCGAGCGCACGCCCGCCGCGAAGGCCTTGCCTGCGACCAGCGCCGAGGCGGGCGCGGGCGTGACCATGAGCTTGGCGAGGATGCCCGCGTCGCGGTCCCAGATGATCTGGATGCCGTAGAAGATCGAGATGAACAGCGCCGACTGCGCGATGATGCCGGGCGCCAGGAACGCCAGGTACGGCACGCCGCCGGTGTCGACGACGTGCAGACGGCTGAAGGTCTGCCCGAAGATCAGCAGCCACAGCGCGGGCTGGACCATCCGGGTGAACAACTCGGTGCGGTCATGACGCAGCTTCTGGAGTTCGACGAGCGCGAACGCACCCATCCGCATCGCCACCGCGCGCACGCGGCGCAGCCCGCGCGGCGCGCGTACCAACTCAACTGACACGGCGCGCCGTCCTCCTGGTCGAGCGGACCTCACCCAGACCGGAGCGGCGCGGGTCGGCGCCGCCCTCGAGATCCGAGCCCGCGTAGTGGCGGAACACGTCTTCGAGCGTGGTCTCCCCGGCGTCGTCCGATGCCTGGCTCGATACGGCCCGCTTGAGCTCGTCGGGCGAGCCGACGGCCTGCAACCGGCCGTGGTGCATGAGCGCGACGCGGTCGCACAACGCATCGGCCTCGCCCATGTAGTGCGTGGTGAGCAGGACCGTCATGCCGAACTCGGCCTGCATGGCGCGCACCTGGGTCCACACGCTGTCGCGCGCGATGGGATCCAGGCCGACGGTCGGCTCGTCGAGGATCAGCAGCAGGGGCCGGTTCACCAGGGCCTGCGCCAACTCGAGGCGGCGCACCATACCGCCCGAATACGTGCCCGCGACGGTGTCGGCGACGTCGAGCAACTGCATGGCCTCGAGCGCGGCGGCCACCCGGTCTGCGCGCTCGGACCGCGGCACGTCGTACAGCCGCGCGAACAACTCGACGTTCTGCCTGCCGGTCAGCGCCGCCTCGATCGAGAGCTGCTGCGGGACATAGCCGATGTTGTGCCGGATGTCCATGGTGTGCGTACGCGTATCGAGCCCGAAAATCCGCACCCGGCCCTGCTGCACCGGGGTCAGCGTCGTCAGGACCCGTACCGCGGTGGTCTTGCCCGCGCCGTTGGGGCCGAGCAGGCCCAGGGTCTCGCCTGCGCGCACCTGCAGCGTCAGGTCCTCGACCGCGGTGAACTGCCCATAGCGGTGGGTCAGCCCGTCACAGTCGATGGCCGGCGTTCGATCGGGAAGCGTCGGTTCGGGCATGTGGTCGGTCATGAGTCCCTTTCCTGCAGCAGCCGCGTCAGCTCGGCCAGGACGTCCAAACCTTTTGCCAGGTGCTCGATCTGGTCGTCGTCGAGCTTGGCGAGGACGTCGGAGAGCGCGGCGCGGCGCGCAGCGCGTGATTCGTCGGCGATGCGCTGGGCCCGTGGCGTGAGCCAGAGCCTGCCGACCCGTCGATCCGACTCGTCGGCGGTCTTGACCAGCAGACCATCGGCGACCAGGCGTGACACCAGTGTCGATGCGGTGTTGGGGACCAGGCTCAGCTCGTCGGCGGATTCACGCACCGAGATGCCGGGTTTGCGGCCGACGAGGCGCAGCAGTTCGCCTTGGGACTGGGTGAGCCCCGCGGCGTCGAACCCGCCTCCCGTGGCGCGCCGCAGCTGTCTGCGGAACCGGCCGATGACACTTGCCAGGTCGCCGATCACCTCGGTGTCGAGTGGGCGCTGCGTTTCGGTCACACGAAAAACAATACCTCTGTCACAGAGGTATTTGACGAGAGGTTTTCCGCAAATGATCTTGGTGCTGACTTGGCAAACGATGAATCAGGCAGCAGCCGTGGCCGCAGGGTAGTTGCCGCCGCTCTTCGGCTTCTACCCCCGGCCCGCCCGGCCGGTGGCACCAAGCTGTGGCTCAGCGCCTACTAGGGCGGCCACGGCTGCTACCTGAAAAATTACCATACTTACTGGTACGGCCCGCGACAACGGGGCCGCGAGCAACTTACGCGCACGTCAATCATGGTGCGCCTGCAATACGAGCATGGCGCGTGACTCGACCGTGACCCGCGTGCCCGCCTCGATCGGGTCGGTGCTGCAGTCGGCTGCGGTGTTGATCACCTCGACCCACTGCTCGGCGAAATCGGACGGCGGTAGCACGAACTCGATGGGCTCGTAGTGTGCGTTGAAACACATGTAGAACGAGTCGTCGACGATGCGCTGCCCGCGCTCGTCACGGTCGGGGATGCCCTGGCCGTTGAGATACACCGCCATCGACTTGGCGTAGCCGGCGTCCCAGTCCTCGTCGGTCATCTCCGACCCGTCTGGCGCATACCAGCCGATGTCGGGCAGGCGCGGCTCACCGGGACGCCGCACAGGTCTGCCGTTGAAGAAGCGCCTGCGCCGGAACACCGGGTGCGCGGACCGCAGTGCCGACACCTTCTGCGTGAACTCCAGCAGTTCGGTGTCCGCGCTCTCCCAGTCGATCCAGGACAGCTCACTGTCCTGGCAGTAGACGTTGTTGTTGCCCTGCTGCGTACGGCCGAGTTCGTCGCCGTGGGCGAGCATCGGAACACCTTGGGAGAGCAGAAGAGTCGTGATGAAGTTGCGTTGCTGACGCGACCGCAGGGCGTTGACCTCCGGATCATCGGTCGGACCCTCGGCTCCGCAGTTCCACGACCGGTTGTGGCTCTCGCCGTCGTTGTTGTCCTCGCCGTTGGCCTCGTTGTGTTTCTCGTTGTAGGACACCAGGTCCCGCAGCGTGAAGCCGTCGTGGGCGATGACGAAGTTGATCGACGCGAACGGGCGCCTGCCGGTCTGCTCGTACAGATCGGCCGAACCGGTGATCCGGGAGGCGAACTCGTCGAGCGTTGCCGGCTCGCCGCGCCAGTAGTCGCGCACGGTGTCGCGGTACTTGCCGTTCCACTCGGTCCACAGCGGCGGGAAGTTGCCCACCTGGTATCCGCCCGGGCCGACGTCCCACGGCTCGGCGATCAGCTTGACCTGGCTGACCACCGGATCCTGTTGCACCAGTTCGAAGAACGTCGCCAGGCGGTCGACGTCGTAGAACTCACGGGCCAGCGTCGAGGCCAGGTCGAAGCGGAAACCGTCGACGTGCATCTCGATCACCCAGTAGCGCAACGAATCCATGATCAGCTGCAACGCGTGCGGATGACCGACGTTGAGGCTGTTGCCCGTGCCGGTGTAGTCCATGTAGTACCGCTTGTCGTCGTCGACGAGGCGGTAGTACGCCGCGTTGTCGATGCCGCGGAAGGACAGCGTCGGGCCCATGTGGTTGCCTTCGGCGGTGTGGTTGTAGACCACGTCGAGGATCACCTCGATGCCTGCCTCGTGCAGCGTGCGGACCATCGCCTTGAATTCCTGCACCTGCCCGCCCGGGTTGGGGCTCGAGCTGTACTTCGAATCCGGCGCGAGGAATCCGATCGTGTTGTAGCCCCAGTAGTTCGACAGACCCTTGTCGATGAGCGTCGAATCGTTGGCGAAGTGGTGCACCGGCATCAACTCGATCGCGTTGATCCCCAGGTTCTGCAGATGTTCGACGATGGCCGGGTGCGCGACCGCGGCGTACGTGCCACGGATGTTGTCCGGGATGTCGGGATGCGTCTGGGTCAGGCCCTTGACGTGGGCCTCGTAGATCACGGTGTCGGCGTAGTCGTGGCTCGGCGGACGGTCCACGCCCCAGTCGAAGTACGGGTTGATCACCACGGACTTCGGCATGTTGGGCGCCGAATCGTCGTCGTTGCGGCTGTCCGGGTCGCCGAAGTTGTACGAGAACAGCGGCTGACCCCAGTCGAACTGACCGTCGATGGCCTTGGCGTACGGGTCCAGTACCAGCTTGTTGGGATTGCACCGGTGGCCCGCGGCCGGATCGTACGGCCCGTGTACGCGGTAGCCGTAGCGCTGGCCCGGTTCGATGTTGGGGATGAAGCCGTGCCACACGAAGCCGTCGACCTCGGGCAGCGTGATGCGGGTTTCGCGCAGGCCGCCGTCGCCGTCGTCGTCGAACAGGCACAACTCGACGCGCTCGGCGACCTCGCTGAACAACGCGAAGTTGGTGCCCGAGCCGTCGTAGGTGGCGCCCAACGGGTATGCCTTGCCTCGCCAGATCTCCAAACCGGTTTCGGTAACTCTTGGGTCCACGATTCGACCTTACGGTGATCGGCGTGAGTGCGTCGGACAATGACGACGGGTCGTCGTCCGCCGGACCCGGGTGGGCGCGCCACGGTACGCATCGGCCGCCGGTGAGCTGGCGGATCAACGATTTCCGCAGGTTAAACCTATTGCTGGTGTTGCAATCATCACCCGCGGGTCAGCTGATCGTCACTCCGGCAGAACGCAATTGGTCGACCGCCGCCGTCGTGCTCTCGGGCGCGACCCCGGCCGTCAGCCGCGTGAGCACGCGGGTGGCGAAACCGGCGCCCGCGGCGTCGGCGGCCGTGGCGGCCACGCAGTAGTCGGTGGCGATGCCGACGACGTCGACCGCGTCGACATCCCGCTCGCGCAGCCAGTCGGCCAGCGTCGTCCCCGATTCGTCGGTGCCCTCGAAGCCGCTGTAGGCCGCCGAGTAGTGGCCCTTGCGGAACACCACCTCCACCGCACCTGCATCGAACTCCGGGTGGAACTCGGCGCCCGGGGTGTCGGCCACGCAGTGGCGCGGCCACGACACCTGGTAGTCGGGTGTGTCCGAGAAGTGCTCACCCGGGTCGATGTGGAAATCCATTGTGGCGACCACATGGTCGTAACCATGATCACCGGCCAGCAGTTCGGTGATCCCGCGGGCCACTGCCGCACCACCGGTGACCGCCAGCGAACCGCCCTCACAGAAATCGTTCTGGACGTCGACGACAATCAGTGCACGCATGCCTCGACGGTAACGGGTCAGCGGGAAAAGCGGGTGGTCTCCGACAGGCCTGCACGCGGGATGCGGACGCCGTTGACGGCCGCGGTGTCGTCGGCATAGCCGAACGAGATGCCCATCAGCAATTTTCGGTTCTCGACTCCGAGTTCGGCGCGCACGGTGTCGGCGTAGAAGCTCAACAGCGCCTGCGGGCACGACGCGATGCCGTGCGCGGTCATGGCGAGCATCAGCGTCTGCGCGTAGATCCCCATGTCGCCCGCGATGCGTGCTTCGGTGTTGTTGGGCGCGAACAACATCGCGACGTGCGGTGCGCCGTAGAACCGCAGGCTCTCGGTGTTGTAGCCCTGCAGCAGATCGGTTTGGTCGCGCGCGATGCCCAGCGCCGCGTACAGGCGGGAGCCGAAATCGGCGCGCCGCTCCTGCAGAACGCCGTGGAAGAGCCCCTCGCGGTACGGGAAATCCACCGTGACGCGCTCCTCGGCGTGCGCGGTGACCAGTGCCTCGGCGAGGCGGTCGCGCGCCGCGCCGCTGACCACCTCGACGTGCCACGGCTGTGTGTTGGAGTTCGACGGCGCGTGGCCCGCGAGTTCGAACACCGCGCGCATGGTCTCCTCGGGCACCTCGTCGGGCCGGAACGCGCGGACGGCGCGGCGGCCCTTGATCAGCCGTTCGGCGGCTTGGGCCAGGTCGACAGTGGGCCCGGTGGGCAGGGTGGGCACGGACATGTGGACACCTCTCAAGTACACGTTTGCGTTTACCTCAGCGACGATAGCGGGTTCTTCTCGGATGTAAACGTGAACGTATACTTGGCGGCGTGACCAAACCGCGCGGTCGTGGAGGCCGGGAACGCATCGTCGCCGCGGCCGCCGCGTTGTTCGAGGCGCAGGGCATCACCGCGACCACCATGGAGCAGATCGCCGCCAAGGCGCCGGTCTCCAAACGCACGCTGTACGCGCACTTCCCGACCAAGGACGACCTGGTGGTGGAGTTCCTGCAGTACGTCTACCGGTCCGGTCTCACGGTCGAGAGCGCGCTGTACGACGCCGATGTGCCTGCCCGCGAACGCATCCTGGCGATGTTCACGGTGCCGACGCGCGGTGACGGCCCGGTGCGCGGATGCCCGTTCGTCGCCGCGGCCACCGAGTTCCCCGA
>Ga0182742_1001561_pt1 | contig 28588 bp, 33 predicted proteins | sample eDN5th37CBELigMG_FD_128880 | JGI IMG/M metagenome (GOLD analysis project Ga0182742, IMG submission 128880) | Enriched Miracle-Growth compost microbial communities from Emeryville, California, USA - eDNA 5th pass 37_C BE-Lig MG (version 2)... ...
CTGCGACGGCAAGCTCTCGCCCATCAACGCGCCGACGGCGGCGAGCAAGACCCCGGAGTCGGTTTCGACGGAAGCAACGCCATGAGTGCCGACGCCGAGCTCGCGCCGTATTTCGAAGAGAGTCGCTCGTGGGATGCCGACCGGGCGGCACAGAGCCGGCGCAGTGCGCGCATCGCCTGGTTTGTGGCGGGTGCCGGCTGGCTCTGCGCGATCTTCGCAACACTCGCGATCCTCGGCCTCACACCGTTGAAGCGGGTCGAGCCATTCCTCGTTCGGGTTGACAGTTCGACCGGCATCGTCGATGTCGTGCCGCCCTACGACGGCAAGGCGACGCTGAGCGAAAGCGTCACACGCTATCTGCTGACGCACTACGTGAACGTCTGCGAGCGGTTCAATTTCGCGACCGCCGAAAGCGACTACGAGGAATGCGGCGCTTTTCACTCGGCTCAGCGCAACCAGGCATGGTACGCCGCGTGGAATCCTGCGAATCCGGCCTCGCCGCTGAACGTGAACAAGGATGGCTCGACCGTGCGGGCGCAGGTCGCCTCGGTGAGCTTCTTCAAGCGGGCGAACGGCGTCGGCGATCTCGCGCAGGTACGTTACCTGAAGGCGCGGCGACCCTCGGACGGCGTCAACGAGCAGATCACACACTGGATCGCGACGATTCAGTACGTGTACGGCGATCCGCCCAACGACCCGAAAGTGCGACGCTGGAATCCGCTCGGCTTCAAAATCGTCGAGTTCAAACCCGAAACGGAAGTTCTGCCCGAATTCTCGGGTGTTTCGGGCGACCGATCCGCGCGGGCGGGAGGGCGGCCGTGAGCCAGATTGTGCGCGTTCCTTGGCTTGCGCTTGCTCTCCTGTCCTGCGCGACCCTGTCCGTCGCTACACGTGCGGATGTGCTGCCGACGGCCGGCACGCTCGACCCGCGCATCCGCGTGGCCTCATACAGCAGCGAGGAGGTGTATCGCCTGTATGGATTCGTCGGGTATCAGATCGATCTTCAGTTCGAGCCCGGCGAGAGTTTCGTCGGGCTCGGCGCCGGCGACATCGAAGGCGTGTCGTTCGTCGCCGAAGCGAATCATCTTTTTCTGAAACCAAAGGTTTCGAAGGTCGGCACGAACCTGACGGTCCTCACGAGCAAGCGCCACTACCAATTCGACTACTCGGCGAGTGCCAAGCGACCGGACCCGCTGATCGATGAAGTGATCTACGCCGTGCGGTTTGTGTATCCCGAGGAGCCAGGCTCCAGCGCGGCCACTGAGGCGAAGCTCGCCCAGCAACGGCTCGCCAAGGCAGACGCTCAGCGACCGCGCAACATCGACTACTGGTTCTGCGGACATCCCACGATGAAGCCGATCGCCGCCTCAGACGACGGTGTCCACACGCGCATCCGCTTTTCGCCTCGATCCGAGCAGCCTGCGCTCTTCGTGAAGAACGACGACGGCACGGAGTCGTTGTTGAACTTCAGCATGGAAGAGGGCGATGTCGTCATCCATCGGGTCGCGCGCCAGTTCATCGTGCGCAGAGGCAAGCTCACCGGCTGCATCGTCAACAAAGGATTCGGCGGCATGGGAGATCGACTCGATACCCACACTGTGTCGCCGGAGGTCTCGCGCGAAGTCCGCGAGGTTGTGCCATGAATCCGTTCTCCCGGCGACGCGCGGAACCTGCCGAACCCGAGGCAACGCCATCGACGGAGAGCGCAGATTCGACGACTCAGCCGCCACCCGGCGAGGCCATCGAAGGCGAACGCACGATCCCTTCGATCAATCGCGAACGCTCGCTGCAGTCGCGCGTCTCGAGCGTGCTCGCGATCGGGCTGATGTCCGCGATGGGGATCGGACTGCTCGTCTGGTATTACTCGGGTGCGATCACGCGCCCTTCGCGCGCGGAAGAGGCGGCGAAGAGCGCCGCACAGGCGCGCGCGAAGGGCGAGATGCCGCTGCCGCCCCTCGGTCGCATCGACCCGCCCCGAACCGTGCCGGCCGATCCGCTTGCGAAGGTGCTGGGCCCGCCACCCGAGCTGCCTGACCCCGCCGCCGCGGAGGTCTGGCGACAAACCGACGCGATCCTGCAGACCCAGCATGTCAACGCGGGGCCTGCGCCAAAGTCACCGGCGGATCTGGCCTTCCAGCGCCGACTCGCGGGTGTCGTATTCGCTCGCTCGAACGATGCCGCGCGCATACCGCCTTCGGCCGCTGCGACGTCGGCGCCATCTGGCGCGTCGCCGGCTGCGACGGGGGAGCTTGCCGAACTCCTGCAGCCGACAACGACCCGCGCGGTCACCGCCAACATTCTTCCGACGCGCGAGTTCCTGCTGGCGAAAGGCGCGTTCATCGACTGCACATTGGAAACAGCAATCGACTCGACGTTGCCCGGGATGGTGACGTGTATTACCGCGACCGATACGTTCGGCAGCGACGGGCGAATCGTGCTCCTCGAACGCGGGAGCAAGCTCGTCGGCGAGACACGCGGCCAGGTGCAGCAGGGCGCAGCGCGGCTCTTCGTCCTGTGGACTGAAGCACGTACGCCGACCGGCGTCGTCGTGCCGATCGCATCCCCTGGCACTGACGAGCTCGGCCGCTCGGGGCTTCCGGGCGAGGTCGATCGACACTTCTGGGATCGGTTCGGCGCGGCCATCCTCATTTCGGTTGTGAATGGTGCTGTACAGGGCGCTGCGCAGTCGGGCAGCGGTGACGGCGCGATCATCGTGAATCCCGCCACGTCGTCCGAGGTGATGACGGAGGTGCTGCGTTCCACGATGGCCATTCGACCCACGATCCGCAAGGCGCAGGGTGATTGCATTCAGGTGCTCGTTGCGCGTGATGTCGACTTTCGTTCCGTCTATGCGCTGCGAACCGCGAATGCCACGGAGCCTCTACGATGATGACTTCGATCCCGAAAGACGCAGCGGCTCGGCCGCTGCCGCCAGACTCCTCGTCGCTCGAGCTGACGCTGCGCGCCCTGACGCCAATTCTCTCGGATCCGGCCGTGACTGAGCTGTGTATCAACAATCCAGGGGAGGCGTTCATCGAAACGAGGAGCGGCTGGCAGCGGCGCGCGTTGCCGTTCGCAGACTTCGACTGGTGCAAGCGCTTGGCGAAGCTCGTCGCGAACTCCACCCGCCAGCGCGTCGATGAAGAATCCCCGCTGCTGTCCGCGTCCCTTCCCGGCGGCGAGCGAATCCAGATCGTGCTGCCGCCGGCGACGACCCAAGGGCACGTCGCCATCACGATCCGCAGGCCCGCCGATGAAGTCTGGAGCATCGAAGAGCTCGCGAGGCGCGGCATCTTCCGCGCTACCCGCCGCTCGACCGATGCCCTCGACGAAACGGAAACCGAGCTGCTACGTCTCCTCGCCATCTCCGACTACGAGGCATTCATGCGCCTCGCGGTGAAAGCCAGGAAGAACATCATCGTGTCCGGCCCGACGGGAAGCGGCAAGACAACGTGGACGAAGGCGCTCATCCGCGAGATCCCGAGCGATGAACGCCTCATCACCATCGAGGATGCGAAGGAGTTGGTGCTCGATCGCCATCCCAATCACGTGCGCCTGTTCTACAGCAAGGACGATCAGGGCCTCGCCCGCGTGACGCCGAAACAGCTTCTGGAGAGCTGCCTGCGCATGAAGCCCGACCGGATTCTGCTCGCGGAGCTGCGCGCCGAGGAAGCCTTCGACTACCTGCGCAACGTGAACTCGGGGCATCCCGGCTCCATTACCTCGATTCATGCGGCCAGCGCAGAGCTGGCTTTCGAGCAGCTCGTGCTGCTCGTCAAGCAGAGTCGCGGCGGAGCAGAGCTTGCGCGAGCCGACATCAAGAGCCTCCTCTATCTGCTCGTCGATGTCGTCGTGCAATTCGGCGTCGAGCGTCACGAGCGCTACATCCAGGAGGTCTGGTTTGATCCCGCCCGCAAGCGCCGCAGCCTGGCAAGCGCCGGTTAGCCGATCCGGGTCAAGGTACGTTGCGAAGGTTGTCTTCGCAGTCGGCGCCCTGGCGATCGGCTCGCAGTACCTGGCTGCCTGCTTCTTTCTCTGGTCGGTGGGTCTGCCCATGAGACTCGCCCGACCTCTGACCATCGTGCAGTTCGCCTACTACTATGGCGAGCGCCCGGACATTCGGCGCAATCTCGCCGTCTCGTCGGCCGCGGGATTCCTTGTTACTGCCGGATGCGCAGTCGCCGCCTTCGTGCCCGGCCGACGAAAGTTGCACGGCGATGCGCGGTTCGCGCGTCGATCCGAGATCCGGAGCGCCGGGCTTCTCGGCGAGCACGGAATCATCCTCGGGCGTGTCGGAAAACGCTGCCTGATGCTCGCCGGTCAGCAGGGCGTGGCGCTCGCAGCTCCGCCGCGCTCGGGCAAGGGGACGGGCGTCGTCATACCCAATGCGCTCAATTGGCCAGGCTCGCTCGTCTGTGTCGACATCAAGCGCGAGAACTGGACCGTCACCGCCGGCTACCGCAAGGCGAGCGGCCAAGCCTGCTACCTGCTCGACTTCTTCGCCGAAGACGCGCGTACGGCACGCTGGAATCCGTTCTCCTACGTCTCGCCCGATCGGCATCGTCGCGTGAACGATCTGCAGCGGATCGCCGAAATGTTGTATCCCGATCCGCCGAACGTCGATCCCTTCTGGACCGCGAGCGCGCGCTCGCTGTTCCTCGGGATTGCGCTGTATCTCTTCGAGACGCCGTCGCTTCCAAAAACGATCGGGGAAGTGCTGCGGCAGGGGATGGCGAGCGACGACGAAGGATTCGGGCAGCACTGGAAGCGGCTGATCGAAGGTCGCAACAGCGGACGCTTTCCGCTTTCTTCCGAGTGCGTGCGCGCACTCTATGACGTCATCGATCTTGCGCCGGTCACGGCGAGCTCGATTCGCAAGACATTTACCTCCCGGCTCGACCTGTGGCTGAACCCGATCCTCGATGCGGCCACCTCGGCGAACGACTTCGATCTGCGCGAGCTGCGCAGCCGCCCGATGTCGATCTACGTCGCCGTCAATCCCGATGACCTGCATCGGCTTCGCCCCGTTCTGAATCTGTTCTTTCAGCAGGCGATCGGCCTTCAAACGCGCGAACTGCCCGAAAGAAATCCTCGTCTGAAGCACCAGGTCATGATGCTGCTCGATGAGTTCACGGCGCTCGGTCGAATACCGATCATCTCCGAGGCCATCTCATACCTTCCCGGATACAACGTGCGAGTCGTGCTGGTCATTCAGACGCCCGCGCAGCTTCGCGAGGTGTACGGCACCCACAACGCCGAAACGATGCTGAAGAGTCTCGCCGTACGCATTGTCTTTGCCGCCAAGGACGTCGCGGACGCTCAGGAAATTTCGAACGAGCTCGGCTTCACCACCGTCAAGGTGAAAACCCTTTCACGGCCGCTCATGGATTTCGACTCGCGGGATCGTCGGTCCCGCAGCGTGAGCATCAGCGAGCAACGCCGGGCACTGCTTCTACCGCAGGAAGTGAAGGAGCTGGGCAATGAGGAAGCGATCGTGTTCTACGAGGGGCTTCGACCAATACGATGTCGCAAGATTCGTTATTTTTCTGATGCGCGCTTCCGCAGGCGGCTCCTGCCGACGCCGACTCAGTCCGCCCCTGACCTGTCGCCCGAGGCATCCGCGACCGTCCCCGCCGTGCGCGCGCCTGTGTCTGCGGCCGACGCCGCGGATGCAGCCGCACCCACTTCAGTGCCGGAACAGGCGCACGGGTCCACGCAAACCGCCGAGGACTACGACGTGCGTGATGCGACGATAGAGGATGTCGAGCGGCTGGACGCGCTCACGCTGGACGACTTTGACGTGGACCTTTCGAAGGTGGAGATCCCGGATCACGATGGGCCGTTGAGTGATGCGGAGATGGCAAGAGCCGTTTCGAGCTTCCTCAGTACGCTCAGTCGGTAGGAGGGCGGATGGCGAGCGCAAAGGCAGGAACGGGCGGCGGTCAAGCGGCACCCAGGTCGAACGGTGCTGCGGCGGAGGTGGGCACGGAGCAACCCGGGACCGCACGCCCGGCGCGGCGCGCGCCTGGCGCACGGTCGGTGGAGCCGCGGGACGAGGCGAAGGAACAGCGCGCGAGCGCGAGTGAGCGCACCCCGCTCAATTCCATTCGACGGGCGCGATCACGCTCGCGATCGACACGCGAGGACTGGCAGGCACAGAACGATGTGCGCGAAGGGCAGAGGCCCGCCGCGCGCGAGCGCGTCGAGGCGGACGAGCAACGCCGCCGCCCCGCGAGTGACAGCAGCACGGACACGTCGACCATCCCGGATTCGGTGAAGGACCGCTTCCGGCAGGAGGGACGCGGCTGGTACTTCCCGGACGGTACGCGCGCCTTCCGCGATCACGGCCGACGTCTGACGACGCGCAGTGAGAACAGCATCGTCATCGCGAGTTTCGTCGAAATCGCGAAGGCCCGTGGCTGGGACTCGATCACGATCAGCAAGGGGAGCTCCGAGCGTTTCCGGCAGGAAGCGTGGAAGCAAGCGAAGCTCGCCGGGCTTGATGTGCGCGGATATCGACCCAGTGAGGCAGAGCGGGCCGCATTGATTCGGGCGCGGGATCGTCAGGCCGACGAGTCCCGTTCACAAGAGCTGCCGCTGGATCATCCGCCGAACGATCGTCAGCCACAAAAACGTGCTCGAGACGCGAAGCGGGAAGAAGGTAGCTCGCGCCGGGACGAGCCTATCGCCGGAAAGCTTCTCGATCACGGTGTCGATCACTACGGCTTCAACCCGAAAGCGGACATCTCGTACTTTGCGCGCATCGAGACGGCGCACGGCAAGCGCGTCATCTGGGGAGCGGACCTGCAGCGCGCGATCAAGGAATCGCTGAGCCAGCCGCAGATCGGGGACGAAGTGGTGCTTCAGCACCGCGGCTCGTCGCCCGTGACCGTGGTGCGACGGGAACTCGACGACAAGGGTACGGTTCTCAACGAGACTCAGGTCAACGCACGTCGTAATGCGTGGAGCATCGAGACCGCGCAGTTCATGGCGCAGCGTGCGAAGGCTGCCGATGCGCTCCGCGATCCCGCACTTTCACCGAAGCTCGTCTCGCAGAAGCATCCGGAGCTTGCCGGCACGCTGCTGCAGCTGAAGGTGGCGGAGCTCGCGGCACGTCGCTTCGGCGACCCGCGCGATCGAGAGAGATTTGTGGCAACGGTGCGGAGTGCGCTCGCCGATGAGGTGGCGCGGGGCGAGCCGCTGCGCGCTGTTCAGTTGCGCGAGGCGCGTGAGCGTCGCACGCCTCCCGAACGCAACCCGCCCACGCGATAGACGAGTCGACACGATGGCCGGAAACGATCCGCAGCGTCCCTCGGGCGCGCCGAGCGCCGGCAACGGTGCTCCGCAAGAGCGTCCCGTGCGAGAGGCCCCGAGGCCCGCGGTCGATCGCCTCGTCACGGGGGTGCTCGTTGCCCACGGCCCTGCGCGTTTACGCAACGAGCCGAACGGCGCGCCGTCGTACTTCATCACCGTAGCGACCGATCGTGGCGAGCGAACGCTCTGGGGACGTGAGATCCAGCGTGCGCTCGCGGACTCCCGGACAAAGCCGAAGCCCGGCGATCCCATCGGCGTGCGCGAGAACGGCATTGATCCGATGACGTTCATTCAGCGCGAGCGGGACGATCGGGGCAAGGTCATCAGCGAGAAGCGGGCCGACACACCCCGGCCCCACTGGATCATCGAGAAACGCGAATTCTTCAACGAGCGCGCCGCCGCCGCGAAGGTGTTCAGGGACGAGCGCGCGTCAAGGCACGAGGCCGTGCGCAATCAGCCCGCGCTCCACAGCTTCTACATGGCGCTGGACAGTGCAAACAAGGTTGCGGCTCGTATCAGGGACCCCGCCAGTCGCCGCTGGTTTCTCGCACTCACGAGAGAGGCGCTTGCGCTGACGATCGAGCGCGGGGAGCCGCCGCCCAAGCCGCCTCCGAAAACGCTAGGAGCGCAAGCGCAGCTCACTCGCGACGATGAAGGCCCGACCCGGTGAGATGCAGACCAAGGCATTCGCACGTCATGGACGAGTTCGAAGCCGCGCTACCGCAGAGAGTGACGAGCAGCGCCCCCCAATTACGCAAAGCTGCACTTGTCACGGTCGCTGCAGACCCGATGGGGGCGACGGTGATCTGATCCCCGATGCGTTCTCCTGTGGATGAGGGACGGGGTTCTGCGAACCCTCATCCACAGGAGAACGAAGATGGAAGACGCAAAGATCCGAATCCAGCTCATTCTCACGGACGCCGCGCTCGCGGGGCTGCTCGAGGCGATCGTGAACAAGAGCGTGCTGCTCATGGCGAGTGAGCCGGACGCGCAGTACGAGACGCTCAAAGCCCGGCGCGACAACCTGGGTGGCATGCTGGAACTCGCCCGCCGACTAAACGATCAGCGCCTGGTACGTGCGCTGGAGGCGCACAAGGATGTGCTCTCTCGTAAGCTCGAAGAGCTATAGGCAGAAGACGCGAGCGCGTCGCGCGCGCCTTCTTCGCTCGCACTGACGATCGAGCGCGGCAAGCGCGCCCGCCGGGAACACTGGACCAGTCGCCTGCTCAAGCGTCGCTCACTCACGACGATGATGGCCTGCGTCGCTGAGAACCAGATCGAGGATCGAGGCATCGCTCCGCCGTGATCGAGTTTCGGGAAGACCTTCCCGAAACTCGGCTCGCACACGCGAACGTGCTTTGCCAGTATCGCAGCGTCCGCCGTAGGACATAGTCATCAGGAGGACGCTGCGACGATGAAGCCGCGACACGTTCGTCTGCTGTTCGTTCCAGTGCCGGAGCAATTCGACGGGCTCAACAGATCGGCAGTGCTCCCGTTGCGGTCCATGCGCAACGCCGATTGCAACGGACGATCCGCACCTGGCGAAAGACGAGTCAGGGCCGTGCTCGTCAGGGACGAACGTGTCGCGCATTTGCTGGGTGCTCGGCCCTGCCGGGCGCAGCTCCACCTCTCGTCTACGTTCAGCGTCGCGCGGCACTAATGGGCTCCAGGCGAAAGCAACGGCCGCGCGCACCGCGCGTTGTCCCCGGATTGATCGAGCGACTCAGGGAAGTCATCGATTCTCTCGGTTCGACCTGCGCCGCCGCCGCGATGATCGAGCGCTCCGAGGGCGCCCTCCGCAAGTGGTGTCGAGGGGAGTCTGAGCCCTCGGCATCGGACATTCGCCGGCTGTGCGAAGCCTCGGGTTACAGCGCTGAGTGGTTTCTATTCGGAACGGATCTGCATGGCCGGTGCGAGCGAGAGAACCGCACGCTCGCCGGCCCGTTCCGGCTCCAATCCATTTGAAGGACGTAAGGCGGCCTCAGGCGGTCGCCAATTCAAGGAACCTCATCAGGAGAGACCGTTTTATGAAGCCCCAACGTGCACGCGAAATCTTGAATGCTTTGATCAGCGGCATCGACCCGGAGACGCAAAGAGAACTGCCAAAAGGAACCGTCCTCGCGAATGCGGACGTGATCAGGGCGCTGCTCGTCGGCGTCGCCAACATCGAGCAGGCCGTAGCGCGTGATTCGCGTCGGGCGGGGCTGCCCCGGAACATCGGGAGGACATGGACGGAGGAAGAGAACGGTCAACTGGTCGACGCATACCAGGCAGGCGAGTCGCCCGTCGATATCGCACTTCGACACGGTCGAACAGTGCGGGCCATCGAAGCGCGGCTGGAAAAGCTGGGGCTGCTAACCGCGGAACAGCGAACCACCGTCGACCGCTTCGGTGCTCCCGTTACAGCGGCAACGAATGGGGCCGATCCGCGGAGCTCGCATAGCCGGGAGGTTCACGAAGAAGTGACATCGGAATAGGAGAGCTGAGCGCGTCTGCCCTCATGCGCGGTCAGCGTACCACGCCGTTCTCGTCGTCAATGGCTTCGCGCAAGGTCGCGCTCGCGTCCCTCTCGGGCCGGCTTCGCCCATTGACGACCTCCGCTGCGGCGTGGGCGGCGTCCCGCGCAGGCAATCCGCCTGCGCAAGCTGAGGGATGCCGTCATGAAGAGCACGACCGGTCGGCCGCGGCGCGCGACGGACAAGCAGATCAAGTTCATCCTGGAACGGCACGCCGAATACATCGCGTGGCTCGCGATACGCCCGCAGATCGGAAGTCAGCTGGATCTCGCGCGCCACCTGGGCCTGTCGAAGACAACGGTGAACCGAATCATTCGCGAATCCGGCCAGTACAAACAGCCCTCTCCCGAAGAGCGCGAGGCCGAGAAGGCTCGCCGCCGTCAGCGGATGCGACGAATCGAGTGATGTAACCGTCGCAGGGTACGGAAGCGGGCATGGCCGCAAATCCTGCGTTGACAGCATCGATGGCCTTGCTGGACGCAGGCGTCGCGCTAAAGCCCACCCAATTGCGAGACTGACATGCAACACGACGACAGATCCGAGCCGGTACTCAGAATTTCGACCACGAGCCTCGAATACCTCGCGGCGAGATGGCTCGTCGATTTCGACGGCCAGGTGTTCACGGACGAACAGCTCCTCAGCCTCAGGCAATGGTTATTTGTGGGCGCTGAGAACTGCGATGCGCTCCTACGGATATTGCGCGGTATGCGGCGGACGTTAATTCTGCGGCGTTCCCACTTGCCTCTCATGTACGGCGAGCGCTCGGGGCCTGAGAACCACGCGATCGAAAGACTTAGAGAGATGCGTGCCCGTCGTGGGGAAGCGGTTACTGACGACGAGATCAGATGCGCACTCGGAGGCGTCATCCGACAACTGCGCGTGTGCCACGCCTGGTCTACAACAATATTCTCGGCGCTGGCAGAGGTCGGAGCCGAGCGCGTCACGACACTCGAAGCCGGCGAGTCCGACGCGACGTTTGTCGAGGTTTTCAGGATTTCGCGTGCACTCGGAGTACCGCCGGGCGTCTTCGTCAACGACGTGGACCGCATCGTCAAGTGACGGCATCGCCGTCAATCTTCGTGTGGCTGATCGTTCAGCCTCATCGCCTTCCGAGCAGAACCGAAGGATCGGGTGATTGGTTTGCTGGGCGCTACCAGTGTCCCACGCCGTGCTCGTCCTCAATGGCTTCGCGCGAAAGACGCGCTCGCGTCCCTCACGGGCCGGCTGCGCCCATTGACGACTTGCGCTGCGGCGTGAGCGGCGTCCCGCGCAGGCAATCCGCCTGCGCTGCCAGAGGATCTCGCCGTGAAAAGCACAAGGGGAGGACGTCGTGCGCTGAGCGATGCTCAGGTGCAACGGATACTCATCTGGAATATGCGCGTGCAGATATTGAAGGAGCTGCGGAAAGACGTGCCGACGCTGAGAGCTTTTTCCCGCGCTAACAGAGTCGATCAGAAGACACTGTTACGGTGGGTGCCCGTGATCGACCAAAAGATCCGGTTACTCATTCGTGTCCGCGACTGGGGCAGGGCGCAAAAGAAACTGCAGGTGGCCCGTATGCAGCTCGACACCCTTCGAGGCCTGGCTAAGGAGTTCGGTGTTTCGGATACCACCATACAGTCCGTGGTACGTCGGAAAGGCGCTTACAAGCAGGTCTCGCCCGAGTTGGTTGCCCAGGCGCGCGCCGCGCGTCGAGTCCGGCTCGAGCGGCTGCGGCAGATGAATCTGTATTGAGCTTCTGGTTAACCCCATGCCGTCGACACTCGATGTTGGCGGCATGGGGATGCGGGATATCCCAAGGTCCTGCGCTCGCGCCGATCGCGAACATCCACAGAAATGCAGAGCGGTGAGTGGGTTTGCCTGTGCGCGCCCAGTGTCCCACGCCGTTCTCGCCGTCAATGGCTTCGCGCGAAGACGCGCTCGCGTCCCTTACGGGCCGGCTGCGCCCATTGGCGGCTTGCGCTGCGGCGTGAGCCGCGGAGCGCGCCGGCAAACCCCGCCGGCCGCTCGTGCGCGCTGTGCGTCCGGGCGACATCACTTGAGGGATTCATCATGTCTGATGTCATTTCAACCACCGTCGACGTCACCAACGCTGTTGCCGCTGCCGTCGATACGAAGCCGATCGAGCATTTCCTGCCGCTCAGTTGCATGCGCCCGTCGACGACCCGGGTGCAGGCCGACCGGCGCGCCCGGTTCAGCGCCAAGGCGCTGCAGGAGCTCACCGCCACGATCAAGGAGGTGAACGTCCTCGAGCCCATCCTCGTGCGTCCGGTGCCTCCTGTGAATAATGTTCGCTACGAAATCGTCGCGGGTGAGCGGCGGTGGCTCGGCGCGCAGAAGGCCGGACTCGAAGTGATCCCTGCTGTCGTCCGCGAGCTGACCGACGAGCAGGTGCTTCGCCTCCAGCTCATCGAGAACATTCAGCGTGAGGAGCTGCACGGTCTTTCCGAGATCGAGGCTTTCGAGGAACTCGTCAAACGTCACGAGTACACGGTCGAGAGGCTGGCCCGCGAGATCGCAAAGCCCCGTGCGTACGTTCTGCGGCGCCTGAAGCTGCTAGCGCTGTGTGATGCGGCCCGGCAGGCCTATGGCAAGGGGAAGATTTCGGAAGAGATCGCCTTCATGCTGGCGCGACTGCCGGTGGAGTCCCTTCAGAAAGAGGCGCTGAAGGACGCCCTGAGCGCGGACTCGGGTGAGCCGATGACGGCTCGCGCTTTCTCTCGCCACATGCAGCTGAAATTCATGCTGCGGCTGGCGGACGCCGCCTTTCCCACCCAGGACGACGCGCTCGTTCCGGCCGCTGGGCCCTGTGGCACGTGCCCGAAACGCACCGGCAATCAGCCGGAGCTGTTCAAGGACGTGCAGGGAACAGACGTCTGTACGGATCCCGCCTGTTTCGCGTCGAAGCGCGCCGCGTGGACGGCACGACAGGTGGTTACGGCGAAGGAGTCGGGGCGGACGATCATCGAGGGGAAAGCCGCGAAGGCGATAGCGCCGTCTGGCGCGCATCATCTCGAAGGTTACGTCCGTCCCACCGATCGTTGCCATGACGATCCCAAGCAGCGCACGTATCAGGAACTGCTCGGCAAGAGCGCGGAGGCGGCGGTCCTTGTGGTTCCGGACACCGGCGACATCGTGGAAGTGCTGGAGAAGACGCGCATCGCGCCGCTGCTGAAGGAACGCGGTGTCGGGGCTCGGGCGAAGACCAGCGACCCTGAGCGCGAGAAGCGCGCGAAGTTGAAGAAGGAAAGTGCCTTCCGCTGGAAGCTCTTCGAGGCCGTCCGCGCCAAGAGCCCTTCGGTCCTGGCGCGCGCTGACCTCGAACAGGTGGCGCTCACGACCTTCAGCCATCACGGCTACGAGTCACGCAAGCGCATCCTGAAGGTGTGGGGCTGGGATCGGATGAACGGCAAGCCTGTCGACAGCGTTCATCACGACCACGTGGCCGGTGCGCGTATTCCGAAGCTCCCGAATGCCGATCTGACGCGCTTCCTGCTCGACAACGTGCTCGTCTCCGAGTTGCACGTTTCCGCCTGGGTGAGCAGCAAGCCCGAGCGCCTGCTGGCGGCCGCCCGCAAGTCCCGCATCGATGTGGAGGCCCTGCGGAAGGCGAGCGAGTCGGACGCGAGTCCGCAGAAGAACCTGCTCGCGGCATCCGCGAAAGGCACGAAGAAGATCACGAAGACGGCTCGCAAGTCTTCGGGGCGCGTAGCGCGTAAAGCGGCGTAAGCCGCACTTAGGCTCTCTGCGATGGCCGTCGGGCTGTCGCAGAGAGTTTTGCCGATACGCGCGAGGGCGGATTGCCTGTACGCGATCACCGTAGCACGCCGTTCTCGCCGTCAATGGCTGCGCGCGAAGACGCGCTGGCGTCCCTCTCGGGCCGGCTTCGCCTGTTGACGGCTCCGCTGCGGCGTGCAGCCCGCGCGGTGGGCAACCCGCCCGAACTCACTGAGGATCGATCCATGGAACTCATCAATCACAAGCCTGCCGGAATCGTTGCCACGGAGCTGCGCGCCGATCAGCAGTTGCAGGTGTTGACACGCTATCTCGGTCGGCCGGCCGACCGGATCGAAGGCGAAATCTACGGTCTCATGCGCCGACTCTCGCCGACATACCAGCAGGGTGCGTGGAAAATGTACGAAGTCTCCAGCGGCAGTATCTACATCGCTCCCTGCGTTGAGTCGATAGGCATCTACGTCGAACGGACTTCGTTCGGAGGGACTCTCTCGGGTGATGCCGTAGGAATCGTCGTGTCACTCCTTGGCCTGCGCCACGCCTATCGAGTGTGGGGAGAAGAAGAACTCTGCACGGCGTACGTTCGGTTGCGTGACTTCGCCCAGCAGCATGCGGAGCGGGACGCGATCCTCGCAGCGACCGACTGATCCCGAGCTTCACTTCAGGCCCGGGCGCGCGAGCGCTCGGGCTTTTTCAGTGGGAGGGCGGGATTGCCTGCGAGTGGCGAAGGTAGCACGCCGTTCTCGCCGTCAATGGCTGCGCGCGAAGACGCGCTGGCGTCCCTGCGGGCCGGCTTCGCCCATTGACGGCTCCGCTGCGGCGTGCGGCGGGCGCGCCGGGCAATCCCGCCCGAACGTCGATGGAGTGAAGCCCATGAATACGGAAGTCAGCGCCCCCATTTATGCGATTACAGCCGAGCGCATTGTGGATGACGAGCAGAGATCGGAAGCCTTGTCGCGTCACTTTGCGCATCACATGCTGAAGGTGGAGGACTCGATCTTCATGGTGATGCAGCGTCTGGTCCCGGATCATCACGCGGTGTTATGGCATTTCTACGAACTCTCGAATGGCGGGTTCTACATGGCGCCCGCTCTTCAGGTCGTCCAGCGCGTGCGCAATCTCGTCGCCGGTGAGTATCGAGAGATGTCGGCCGATGCTGCTGGGCTCGCGGCGTCGCTGCTCGCGTTCCGGCACCTGTCGACGCAGATGCGCAGCGATGTGATGGTTCGTCACTACTTCCAGCTCCGGCAGTTCGTCACGGAGCATTCCGAAGGCAAAGCAATCCTCGCCGCGGTCGATTGACGGTGGGTGAGCGATGCCCGGACGCGCGCGTCGTGTCCGGGCTTTCCTTCATCGGGTTGATAGGGCGGGCGGGAATTGCCGTGACTCGTGCAGCATCCCACGCCGTTCTCGCCGTCAATGGCTTCGCGCGGGGACGCGCTCGCGTCCCGGACGGGACGGCTTGGCCCATTGACGGCTCCGCTGCGGCGTGGGGCTCGCGCCTCGGGCAATTCCGCCCACGCACCGGAAGCACGATCATGAACGAGAAATCCTATGTCGCTGTGGAACAGCGCTCTTGCCTCGTCTGCGGAAAGGTCTACGACACCGGCTCGATTCTGCTGGATCGCAGGTTGCGCGCGTCGCTCGATCGTCACACCGTGACAGGATACGGGCTCTGTCCGGAACACGAGAAGCTGCACGAGGAAGGCTTCATCGCACTCATTGAATGCGATCCAGCGAAGAGTGACGCTCCCAATGCGGAAGGCACTCTGAAGCCGTGGCAGGTGTACCGCACGGGCATCGTCACCTACCTGAAGCGCGAGGCGTTCCTGCGGCTGTTCGATATCCCGGATACGGAGAAGTTATCGCCGTGCATGTTCGTGGAGCCCGGTGTCACTCAGCTCATAAAGTCGCACGCGGACGCGAACTCGCATTGAAGCCCGGCGACCTCGACGGCGTCCGGTCACGACCGGCCGAGCGCCGTCGAACGTCGCGCGGGAGTTGACCCCGTCACCGGCGATGCGTAGACCCAACAAACGCTTGCCGAATCGAAGCGCTGGCTCTGACTCTCGGCTACCGGCTCTATTGGGTTTGGGGTGCTGCGAGACTTCTCCGCCCGACACCTGCCTTCAACGCGTCGTCACAAGTTGAAGAGGGCACGGTCCGCCGGTTCGCTCAAAGCGCTGTCGAGCCATTTGCGAAACTGGGCTTCGTTGATCTCGCCGCGCTCCACTTTCTCGAGCACGACGGTTCCGGCAAGAACCTTACGTCGGGCTTCGCTCTTCCTGGCTTGCTGCGCCTCGTCGCGCTTGCGCTTGGCTTCGGATTTCTGATGGCGCTCTTTGAGCGCCTTGAGCTGCTGTTCCATAGACGCGATCCGGTCTTCCATCTTCTTCACGATGAAATGCTCCTGATTCGGAGAAGGGCGCGCGTCCTGGGAGATTGAATCGCAGGCTGAGATTGTTGTCACGCAGGTTTTCAGCTCAGCATCGCCTCTCAATGCCGATCGGCATCCGAGTTGCATGTGATCGGAGATGGTCACTGTTGAGTTTCTGGGCGAAGACATGACAAACGCAGGATAGCCGCGCGGCGGCTTTTGTCACACGATTTGCCCATGGCAGCGGGCGCATTCATTCAGTGTCGTGTGACGCCGGCGATGAAGACGCTGGTGCGCGCCCTGGCCGAACGCGAACAGATCACGGAGTCCGCGCTCGTCAAACAGCTCCTCGAAGTCGTCTTGCGCACGGCGACGCTTCAGGGATTTCCCAACCTCGAAAACCTTGAAAAGCAAAACCGGGATGCACGACTTTACGTGCGACTCGATCCGGACGATCGCGCGCTCCTCACGAGCCGCGCCTCGACGCGCGGCATGCGGGCAGCGACGTATGTCTCCGTCCTGGTCCGATCCCACCTGCGAAGGGTGACGCCAATCCCTAAAGAGGAACTCGCGGCGCTCAAGGGCTCGATCGCCGAGCTGCGAGCGATCGGAAACAACCTGAACCAGATGGCGCGTGCAATGAATCAAGGCGAGGAGGCAGTGCCGGGACGGCAGGATCTGCAAGACATGCTGAGAGTGGCGGAAGGATTGCGCGACCACTTCAAGGCGTTGCTCATTGCCAACGAGAAGAGCTGGGAACAGGGACATGCCGAAGACTCTCATTGATACCGGCGGCAGGCCGCTTCTCGACGTCGCGAGCTATGCGCGACGCGGACCCGGCCGGCGCGATCATTTGTCGGTGGCCGAAGTGGCCTTGATCCAGCGCACTGTCACCCGTGCACCGGAAGTCATAGTGAAGGTGTTGACGCGCGGAGCTTCGACGCTCAAGGCGGTTCGCGCACACCTCGCGTATCTGAATCGCGGGGGCGAGCTCGAGATCGAGACGGACGACGGCCAGCGCCTGGCGGGAAGGGCCGTGGAGAAGCGGCTTCTCGAAGATTGGGACCTGGACGTTGAGCAACATCGCAGGCGAGCCGATCTTCGGCCGAGCAAAGATCGGGCGCCGCCTCGGCTCGTTCACAAGATCCTGTTCTCGATGCCACCGGGCACTCCGCCGGACAAGGTTCTGAAGGCGGTGAAGAACTTCGCGCGGGAGGAGTTCGCGCTACAGCACCGGTATGCGATGGTGCTGCACACTGACGAGCCGCATCCCCACGTCCACGTCGTTGTAAAAGCAGTCAGCGAGCAGGGCACTCGGCTCAATATCCGAAAGCCTACGTTGCGGAGATGGCGACGTGAGTTTGCTGCTCATCTGCGGCAGCTAGGCGTCGCGGCCAATGCAACCGAGCGTCCTGTGAGAGGGACGTGGACACCGGCTGTATCCGACGGCGTTTACCGGTCATCTCAAAGAGGTGAGTCTGAAGTCGTGAAGGAACGCTCTGCACACCGCGCCGTCTCGGCTTCTGGGAGCACGAAGCTCTTGGAGACGCGCGAGGCCGTGAATCACGGTTGGAGGGCCCTGAGCCAGCTTCTACGCGCCGAGCGCTATTTGGAACTTTCCGGGCAAGTCGACCGCTTCGTTGAACGAATGCCGGCGCTGCGAACGGATCAGGAACTCTTGATGCAAGTGATCTCCCGAGACTGTAGCTCGTCCGAACGTACGCCGCCGATGACGCGGTAGCGCCGAAGATCGGCGGGCGTTAACCGCTTCGGCGATGCTTTACAAAGACCTGGTTCTCAGGGCTGTCGCGTAAATGGAAGCTCGTTGGCATGCCGTGGCGATCCGGCTCGACGACGATCTCCCAGCCCTGAAGCTCCAGCAAAGGCAATCGCGAGATCATCGCCCACGCGACGCGAAAGCCGGTCTGCTCCAATTTCCTTTGCAGGCCGGACTCGGCTGGAAAGTTGAAGGTTACCCACTTCTCGACGATGGGTGACGGCATCGGCGGGACGCGCTCACCTGGACGACTGCACGGCCGGTAGGTAATCCGATCGTTCTGAATGAACATCTGCACCATCAGATTCAGAAATCCGTACTGGACCCCGCCAGGAACCGAGCGGGACGGATTGCTGGTGAAGTGATGTACGGCATCCCTCCCGATCGTCGTCGACAGACCGAGTTCAACTGCCTCGTTCAGTTGCAGCTCCGAGTCCGTGACGCGCGCGATGATCCAGTCTTCATTCCGACCGGGAAGCTCGCGGCCCTGCGAATCGAGGTGAATCGCCGGAGGTTCGATCTGCACGCGGGAGCCAGCGTTTTTCTTCAGTTGTTCGAGGTTCATGGCGCGCATTTTACTCAGCGCTGCCGAAGTGGGATACGCCTGCGGTATCTGCGTCACTCCTGAGTTTCTCGGCACACTCGCGGGAAACTCGGGCTTCTCGCCAAACGAAATCGCGAGCATTTTGACGTCGCCGCCCCGCTGGCGGGGCGCGTAGATTCGGGACGCGCATCCACGGATCGGCAAGGCGGGCGCGTGAATAGCGACGCAAATTCGGCGGCACCGGTCGGCGAATCACTCGACAAGAACCACGTACGCGTTCAGCCCCGCTGGATTCGCGCTGGGAAGGCTGGCGCGTACCTGTCGATGAATCGAAACCGCTTCAACGCGGAAGTGCGTCCACACCTCACCGAAATTCCTATCGGCCGCCGCGGCATAGCCTTCGATCGGCTTGAGCTGGATGCCTGGGCGGATCAATATATGGCCCGCAACGGCCGTTCCGCCCCTAAAAAGGAGGAACGAGTATGTCGAACAGACGAATCCCAGGTCTCACGAAGAAGACTCTCGGCGGCGGACACTTCGAGTGGTACATCGATAAGAGAGTCAAAGGCTACGGCCGCCTTTGCGAGAGCACTGGAACTAGTGAAATCGAGGACGCGGAAGCCATCCTCATCAAGCGAATCAAGGAGTGCAGGGACGCAGTCGTGCACGGTATCCGACCCCGGCGACTCTTCCGAGAAGCCGCAGCCGAGTACCTGACGAGACATGCCCATCGTCGCGGCATCGGTCGCGATGTCACGGCGTTGCAGAACCTTGATTCGTATATTGGTGCGAAATATCTCGACGAGATCTACGACGAGACGTTTCAATCGTTCAGGGATGAGCGGGCGAAGGAAGGTCTTTGCGTCGGCACAGTGGACCGTGACATCGGGACCGCGGCTCGTGTTCTCGAGGAAGCGGCGACGAAATATCGCGATGAGGTGACGAAGCTGACGTGGCTCCGAGAATTGCCGTACATCAACTATGCGCGCCCCTATAAGAAGCGGGAACCGTACCCGCTCGACTGGGACGAGCAGCGTCTGCTGTTCAGCGAGCTCGCGGAGCACCTGGCAACGATGGGCGAGTTCATCGTGAACGCCGGCCCCCGTGACGAGGAAGTTTGCGCGCTGGAATGGGCGTGGGAGGTCCGGGTGCCGGAACTCGATACGCCGGACCTTCAGCGCACGGTCTTCATCATCCCGGAGGAGGTCACGAAGTGCTTTACGGATGATCCGCATCCAAGGCTCCTCGTGCTCAACGATGCTGCCCAACGGATCGTGGACGCCCAGCGCGGACTCCATCCGCGGTATGTCTTCACCTACAAGGATGTGCGCGGCCAGCGAGACCGGCTTGGCTACATGCTCAATTCAGGATGGAAGGCGGCGCGTACGCGAGCGGCGAATCGTTACCGAAAGGAGTTCGGGCGCGAGTCACCGATGGGCTTCAGGCGGATTCGGGTTCACGATCTACGGCACACGTTCGGGCGACGCTTGCGCGCGGCCGGTGCTCAGTTCGAGGACCGTCAGGATTTGCTCGGACACAAGTCGAGCCGGGTGACGACTCACTACAGTGCTCCCGAGATCGGAAACCTCGTGGACGCGGCGAACCTTGTCACCGACTCCCGCAGATCTCCCGCACGAACTGTGCTTCGGGTGATAGCGGGAAAAAGTGGCGTGTAAGTTGTTGTTTTAGAATGGAAAATGGTGGAGCGGAAGGGGATCGAACCCTCGACCTTCGCATTGCGAACGCGACGCTCTCCCAGCTGAGCTACCGCCCCACACGAGACGGGACAGGCCGGAGGACCCGGGGCTGCCCCGAAAAGGCGCGCGATTCTAGCATCGCTTTCGGTAGTGTCCAATGCATTCGCGTGCATTCGCACGTGAGGAGATTTGGCTCACGGTTCGGGCCCAAAGTCCCGCCGCCACGTTTATGATCGGATCCTGTATCTAAACGAGAGCACTCAATGCTGGCGGTCGGCGCTCGGGCCCCGGAGTTCACGCTGCCAGACCAGGATGGTCGGGATACTTCGCTCACGACCCTGCTCAACCGGGGCGTGCTCGTGCTCTTCTTTTATCCGGCGGATTTCACGCCCGGCTGCACGAAGGAAGTCTGCATGTTCCGCGACATCCACGCGGAGCTCGCGCGCAGCGGGCTCACGGTCGCGGGTATCAGCCCGCAGCGGCCGGAGAGTCATCGCAACTTCCGGGCGAAGTACAACCTGCCGTTCACGTTGCTGTCGGATCCCGCTCGGGCGGTCATCGCCATGTACGAAGTGAAGGGGCCGCTGGGGTTCGGAGTGCGCCGCGCGACGTACCTGATCGATCAGGCGCGGAACATTCGGGACGCCGTTCTCGCGGACTTCCGGATTGCGCGTCACGAGGAATTCGCGCGCAAGGCAATGGCGCTGAATTGGTAACCTGGCGAGCGCGGAGCTGCTAAGCGCTGGGCCGCTGAGCGCTGAGCACCCAGGGCCGCGATCCCGCCGATCGCTCAGTACTTCAACCGCAGCACGCTCGACCGCCCGAAGCTCGGGACGGTGACGACGTACACGTTGTCGTACTCCTCATCCGGAATCTCCGGCACACTCTGCCCGCTCAAGCGCCGCACGATCTCAGGCACGGTATTGCTGTGGCCGACGACGAGCGTCCGTCCGCCACGATGATCGCGAAGCGCGCGTTTCACAGCCCCCTCGACGTCCGATCCCGGCAACACCGTGGGCTTGAGTCCGAGCCGCGAGGCGAGGGCGGCTGCCGTCTGCTGAGACCGCTTGGTATCGGTGACGTAGATCGCCTCGATCCCGCCAGCGCCCTTCACATTGCCGAACATCTGAGCCAGACGCTCCGCGCGTCGCACGCCGGGCTCGGAAAGCGGCGGGTCGTCGATGGTGGCGACTTCCTTCTCGGCATGGCGAACCACGACAACGGTCGTGGTCGTCGCGGACCGGTACGCAACGAAGGCCGCCGCGACCAGCAGCAGAAAAATGAGCCACATCACCCAGAACGGCGCGAGGAACGGGCGGCGGTGACGAGTAACGACGGGGGGTTGCATGGGCCGGCAATGATAGTCGAGGCGCGCGAGGAACTGGCGCACTTCGCGCGACTCCGAGCCGGGTTCTACCAACGTGCGGTGGGTTCTTGAATTCGCTCGTAACTAATTGATGATGCAGGGCCGGATGAGGGTCGTTTCTGTCGTCGGCGCACCGTGGGAGCCGCCATCCCCTCCGGTTCGTAACGGATCCCAAGCTTCTTCATGAGCCGCTGCGCATCGAAGGGCGCTCGCAGCTTCACGTCCGTGTTGTCGAAGTAGCAGTAAACGTCGCGCGACTTCCGCGCCGGCGGCCTGCGCGGGGAGATGTGTATCGCATCCTTCGGATCGGCACCGCGATGCCAGGCTTCGATGCGCGCCGCCCAGCGCTCGAGCGCCTTGTCACCGTAGCCGCTCTGATAAAGCTGCCTGTCGCCGTGCAGGCGCATGTAGATGAAGTCCGCGGTCACGTCATGTGTCATCGGCCACCGGCGCGCGGTCTCGGCCACCACGAGCGCGATGTTGTGTGCGCGGAGGAGGTCGATGAACGAAGCATCGAGGAAGCTCTCGTGCCGGATCTCTAACGCGTGGCGTATCGGACGCTTCTCGTCGGTGGCCAACACGCAGCGGCCCTTCAGTCGCGCGTCCCGCTTGCGAGCCAGGCGAGCAGCGGCTTCCGTGTCGTGCGGGAGCAGCTCGAAGAATCGTTCGAACTTCCCGCGGTCGTAGCGAAAGCTCGGCGGAAATTGCCACAACACCGGCCCGAGCTTCTCACGCAGCGCCAGCACGCCCTGCGCGAAGAAGTTTGCGAGCGGCCTCTCGACCTCCCGCAGCTTGAGCATGTGGGTGATGTATCGGCCGCCCTTCACGCCGAAGACGAAGTTCGAGGGCGTCTGGTCGTACCACTGCTTCCAGCTCTGCGGGAGCTGCAGCGAATAAAAGGAACCGTTGATTTCGACGGTCGGGAGCTTCGAAGCGGCGTAGGCCAGCTCGTTCTTTTGTGACAGCCCGTCGGGATAGAACGTGCCGCGCCACGGCCCGTAGCGCCAGCCCGAAATCCCTACGCGAATGCTGCCCGGCATTCCGGGGCAACGCGCGCCGGGCGCCGCGTGTTCCCGCGTACGGGCGTGCAGGCGGGAGTAGAACCGGGCGCCGCCGCTGGTCGATCGGGACGCATGGTCTCCCGTCCAGCGGTTGGCACGTAGAGCATGAGCGCGCAGTCGGCGTTCGTAGCCGCTCCTTGGGCGTACTGCCAGCGCTGAAACCTCGGGACGGCTGCACAGGGAAACACGAATGCATTGCTGCTGGCCGATTCCGGGGCGGAGCAGCTCGACCAGCCGATCGGAGAGGGAGCGGCAACTCACCTCCCAGGTAGCGCGGCGCGCTTCCGGCTCGGTTGGACGCGTTGCGGTTCCGCCGGTGCGGCGAGGGCGTGCATACTTCGCACCCCCGTGCTTCCGGACGGACGTTCGCCATGCTCTACGCCATCCTCTGCTACAACAACGAAAAGACCGTTTTCTCCTGGACGAAAGAGCAGGACGACGCGGTGATGGGCCGGCTGCAGGTCGTTCACGACCGGCTGCAGGCGCAGGGCAAGCTCGGTCCCTGCGCACGGCTGGAGGCCACCAACACCGCAAGGACGCTCATGAAGGGCGCGCAGCCGCCGCTCATCGTGGACGGCCCGTACGCGGAAACGAAGGAGGCGCTCCTGGGCTTCTACACGGTCGAGTGTGAGACTCAGGAGGAGGCCGTCGCCATCGCGAAGGACCTGGAGAAAGCCAATCCGGGCGTCGGCGCGTATGAAGTCCGGCCTGTGAGGGTGTTCCTGCCGGGCAAGCTGGGCGGCTAAGGCCAGCCTCCAGAACCTCCCTCTAAAAGTTCGTCCAAAACATACCTTTCCCGCGTGTCGGGACGGGCCGTCCCCGCTCGTCCTTGGCACAAATGGTCACAATCCATGGCCAGGGGGAGAGTCACAAATGAACGCGATTGCGCTGCCGGCTCCGCTGACCGGCAAATGGATCTGGACGGGCAGGGTTCTCAGCGGGTTCATCGTCACTTTCCTGCTGTTCGACGGGGTCATCAAGCTCACAGGCCTCCCGGTCGTGGTGGACACCTTCGCCGAGCTCGGCTACCCGGCGAAGCACGCCGTCATGATCGGGATCGTCGAGCTGGCATGCGTGCTGCTGTACGCGGTCCCGCGCACGGCCATTCTCGGCGCCATTCTTCTTACCGCGCTCTATGGCGGCGGCATTTCCACGCACATTCGTGTCGAATCTCCACTGTTCTCGCACACGCTCTTCGGCGTGTACCTCGGGCTCTTCACGTGGGCTGGGCTGTACCTGCGTGAGCCGCTCCTGCGCGCGCTCGTTCCGCTACGCTCGCCGGCGTCATACTGATCCGTACGAAACTCACGGACGTCACGCTCATGCTGTACGCAATTCTTTGCTATCACTCGGAAGATCTCGTGAACACCTGGTCGAAGGAGCAGGACGATGCCGTTCTCGCCCGACTGAAGGCCGTGCGCATGAAGCTGACGGAAGAGGGCCGCATGGGCCCGGCCGCCCGGCTCATGGGCACGACGGCGGCCGTCACGCTGCGCAAGGGGCGCGAGCATGTCGTGGTCGACGGGCCGTTCGCGGAGACGAAGGAGCAGTTGCTGGGCTTCTACGTCGTCGAATGCCGGGACCTGCAGCACGCAATCGAAACCGCTCGCGAGATGGCGCGAGCCAACGATACCGGCGGCGCATATGAGATTCGGCCGCTCCGCGTTTACCACCCGCCAGCGCTTGCCGCTGGGGCGGGCGCGCCCGCCGGCCAGAGCACCCTTTCGTCGATGGGGCGGGCACAGTGACGGACATTTCCTGGATCGATTCGGCGATCACGTCGGCGCGGCCGCAGGCTATCGCGGCGTTACTTCGGTACTTCCGCGATCTCGACACGGCCGAGGAAGCGTTTCAGGAAGCCTGTCTGCGAGCGCTGAAGAACTGGCCAAAGAACGGGCCGCCTCGCGATCCGGCGGCGTGGCTGATCCTCGTGGGACGGAACGTGGCGCTCGACGGCGCGCGTCGCATGAAGAAGCAGACGGAGCTGCCGGATGAGGACCAGCTCTCGGATCTCGAAGACACGGAGTCGAACCTCGTCGAGAGCCTCGATAGCGCGGACTATCGCGATGACCTGCTGCGGCTGTTGTTCATCTGCTGCCACCCGGAGCTGCCGAATACGCAGCAGATCGCGCTGGCCCTTCGCATCGTTTCAGGATTGACGGTGAAGCAGATCGCCCGCGCGTTCCTCGTCGGCGAGGCGGCGATGGAGCAGCGGATCACGCGCGCGAAGGCGCGCATCGCGAAGGCGGATGTGCCGTTCGAGACGCCCGGCGCGCCCGAGCGGGCGGAGCGGCTCGCGACCGTGTCCGCGATGATCTACCTCGTGTTCAACGAGGGATATTCGGCGAGCGGTGAGACCGTTGAGGCGCGCAGCCAGCTCTGCGAAGAGGCGATTCGGCTTGCGCGGCTGCTGCTGCGGCTGTTCCCATCCGAACCGGAGGTGATGGGGCTGACGGCGTTGCTGCTGCTTCAGCACTCGCGCATGCCGGCGCGGTACGACGCGAATGGCGCGATCGTTCTGCTGGAAGAGCAGGATCGCAGCCTCTGGAATCGCACGCTCATCGATGAGGGACTCGCGTTGGTGGACAAGGCGTTTCGGCATCGGACGCCGGGGCCGTATCAGCTTCAGGCCGCGATTGCGGCGTTGCATTCACGGGCCGCGAAGGCGTCGGATACGGATTGGCAGGAGATCGAGGTGCTCTACACGATGCTGGAGCAGATTCAGCCGTCACCGGTTGTGACGCTGAACAAGTCCGTGGCGTCGTCGAAGGTGCATGGGGCGGCTGCGGCCCTGGAGATCATCGAGCCGTTGGCGGAGAAGCTGAAGGGGTACTTTCATTTCTACGGGGTGCGCGGGGCATATCTCATGCAGCTGGGGCGGAATGCGGAAGCGCGGGAGGCATTCGACCGGGCGATTGCGCTTGCGAATTCTGCGCAGGAGGCGGCGCATATCCGGATGCACCTGGACAGGTTGAAGGCGGAGGCTGAGGGAAAGGGATAAGAAGGGCCCTCAATCGCCGGGCGGCTCGGAATCAGGAAGCCCTCAATCGCCGGGCGGCTCGGAATCAGGAAGCCCTCAATCGCCGGGCGGCTCAGAATCAGGAGGCCCTCAATCGCCGGGCGGCTCGAACCACAGGAGGGGGAGAAGCTGCCGGCAGCTTCGCGTTCTCAGCCGCCGCGCCACCGAGCGCGCTCCTTCCTCTCTGGTTCGAGCCGCCCGGCGACTGAGGGCTGCGCCCTTCCGAGCCGCCCGGCGATTGAGGGCCTCTTCTAGAATTTCAGAATCGCACGCCGGCGGTTTCTTTGGCCTTTACCGTCACGGTCTGGGGCGCAGTGCTCCGGCCTTTCAGTCGAACGCTGTAGGTCCCGGGCATCGCCTTCACCGGATCAGCGCCGACGATCCCTTCCGCGACAACCTGACCCTTCGAATCCACGAGCTCAAATCCCGGCTGCATGGCGCGAGCCATCGCGTTCGAAAGGCCCGCCGCGTCGTTCGCCTCGAAGAACGATCCCTTCCCCGCATTCGCCCACTGCCTGAAGGTCACCGCCAGCTTCGCATCATCGATCGCAAACCCGACGATATTCACCCGCACGCCGAGCCCCGACTGCTGCAGCTTCTCGATCTCCGCAGCCGGATCGCCGTCGCAGGTCTCCTCGCCATCCGTCAGCAACACCACGAGCCGCTCGCCTTTAACGGAAGCCAGATCCTCAGCCACCCGCGCAAGCGACGCGCCAATCGGCGTCTTCGCCCCGTTCTTCGCTTCCAGCTTCGAGATCTGCGCGCCAGCCGCCGCGCCGTTCAGCGGTCCCAGCGGCATGAAGAGGTCGGTCTGGCACGAATCCACCTCGCGCCCGAACACACGCAGTGCGAACGGCGTGCCCGCTGGGATCGTGCTCGACGTCAGCTTCGTCAGAGTTTCCTTTGCAATGTCGATGCGCCGCTGTGCCCCGATCTTCTGCAGCATGCTCCCTGACGCATCCAGAATGATCTCGACTGCATTCCCCGCGCCCGCCGAGCCTGTGGCCGCCTGAACCTGCACCAGCCCCGGCTCTTCCTTCCCCGGCGTAATCTGTATCGAAGTGCGCGCAAGCGTGATGTACGACTGCCCGGTCGAATACCGCAGCTCGTACTCACCCGGTGCAAGCGGCGCGCGCATCGTGACCGGATTGCCCTTAGACGTGTACGACCAGCCGCCGCTCTCACCCTCGCGCGCACCCTTCGGCACGATGTTGATGAAGTCCCGCTGATTGTTCGGCCCGGTCCAGTTCACCGTGAACGTGCTGCCCGCAACGGCGGACTCCGGCCCCTTCACCGTAGCGCTGACCGCTCCGACCGAAATCCTGGCGGAACCCAAAGTCTGATACGCCTGACCGGTGAGATACCGCACCTCATACTCACCCGCCTGTTCCGGCGCGCGCAGCTCCACCGGATTGCCCTTCGATGTATAGACGTATGCCGCGTACTGCTTCTCCGGCGTCCCCACCTTGACGATCGTGATGAAATCCCGGGGATTGTTCGGCCCTTCCCACCCGATCCTGATATTCGCCCCAGCCGCGATGGTGGCGGGCACGGTGAGCTTCGCGGAGGTACTCGTCACCTTGAGCGGCTGTGAGGCAATGACCTTGTATCCGCTCCCCAGGAAATACCGCACCTCGTAGTCGCCCGCCTTGTCCGGCGCGGCCAGCTTGATGGTGCTGCCCTTCCGCGTGTAGTCGTAGGTGATGTAAGGCCGACTGGCATCGCCGATGCCCACGAAATCCCGCGCATTGTTCGGCCCAGTCCATTTGATCTGGATCTCTTTCCCCGCGGCGATCTCCGTGGGAGCTTCCAGCGTCGCAGTTGCCGCCTCGATCTTCAGCGGCTTGCGGGCAAGCGTGGGGTAGGGGCTGTTCGCGCGCAGCAGCCGCAGCTCGTAATCCCCCGGTTCCGGCGGCAGAACGAGCTTCAGCCCGACGCCTTTTTCTACGTACACGTACGTCTGGTAGGCGCCCTCGCGCGTCCCTTTCGGTACGACGGTGACGAAATCCTTCGGATTCGAAGGATCCGTCACCGTGAACGTGATTTCAGCGCCAGCCGTGGCGGAAGCCGGAGTGTCCAGCGCAGGTTCGGCGACCGCGATGGAAACGGCGAGAGTCGAGAGAAGGAAAGCCGACAGCAGTGACCTGGCCAGCATGGCGCGCCCGTCTCAAAAGGGGCGCACATTGTACTGCTCCGCCTGCGCCCTAGCGATCTTCGGAAGGCCTGGCGGGCTCGCGTGGCATGAGCGTGACGCCGCTGCTGCGGTTGGAGCAGGGCTCGAGATTGATCGCCGGGCCCTTGTCCATCTCGGCAACGACGGACTGGATGCGCTTCACGTTCGCATACGAATCCACCATCACGATCTCGTTCGTGCAGGCGTTCGCGGCGAGGTGCGCGCTCCGCGGCAACAGCGCCCGAAGGATCGGCACCAGCTGGGGCGCGGAAAGGCTTTTCACCTTGAAGACGTGCGTGACGATCTCGGACGGATCGTGCTTCCCGTTGGCGGACAGGAGCGGCGTCGCCATCGAGCGCGCGTTCTCATCCGGAACGATGCGCGTGATCCCACCCACCTCGACCGCCGCGAACCCTTGCACCTGAAGCGCCGCCAGCAGCTGGGAGTACGTGATCTTCTCCGGCTCGATGCCGATCATCACGACATTCCCCTGCACGCGCGGATCCACAACGAATGTCTTGTTGGATTTCTTCGCGACGATGTCCAGGAGTTGGATGAGCGGCGTGCCTTCGTGCGCGCCGCCCGTGCGCGAAGCGCTTTCCGACTGGCCCAGGGCCGGACTGAAGTAAAGGGTCGAAAGGACGAAAAGTCCGACGACGACGGAGCAGGCAATCCCGCCCTGGCGGCTGGCGCGCATTTCGATGTCTCCCACAGGCGCCGGGGACCTCCGGCGCCTGTCTGAAACGTTACCAGCCCGCTGGCGGGTTAGCGACGCAACTTTCGACTAGGTGCGATAGCTCTTCCGCTTCACCTTCCTGTGCGCGATTTCACGCGGATAGATGCCCGTGAAGCGCGTGCGCGTCTCCAGTGCCAGCCGCGCTTCCGGCGCAGACTCGTCGGTGAAGGATTCGAGCATCGCGTCGAACCGCTGCTTCAGGCCTTCCTTGAACTCGGCATGCGAGAAGATGAAGAGGTCGTTGTGGCGGACGCCGTTCAGCACGCGCTCGCC